>Ga0335078_10010851_pt1 | contig 13496 bp, 10 predicted proteins | sample Lox_Sample_32_FD_206711 | JGI IMG/M metagenome (GOLD analysis project Ga0335078, IMG submission 206711) | Soil microbial communities from Loxahatchee National Wildlife Refuge, Florida, United States - Lox_Sample_3.2 | ecosystem: Environmental > Terrestrial > Soil > Wetlands | place: USA...
CGACCTCCGCTTCGCGCCCACCGCGTACCCAGACGCGGCCCTAGATCCCAAGCGACGAGGTCAACGACGGGGTTTGCAGGCCGAGCTGCCATATCACCCGCATATCCAACATGCCAACCTCGGCATCACGAGTGTGTACCTGCAGGGCATCGACAGCTCAGAGATCATCAGCACCGTCCACGGACGACCCTCGCCGACGATCTCCGCCACCGTCGGCCTGCACATGACTCGATAGATCGAGACGCGACCGGGTCGGCCTTCCTCGTGTCGGCCGGCCCGGTGCACCTCTGGCTGGCGAGAAGCGGGTCACTGATGGGACGCCCGGCCGACCCCTGCCTTCTGCTCGCGCACGTATCCGGCGCTCACGGTTCGCCGCGCGTGGCTGCATTGTCCGGCTGAGCGTCGATTTCCCGGGTCGCCCGTTGGCGACGGTGGTCGGTCCCGAGGCTTCCAGACCGTTTCCGAACGACGTCGCCAGGTTCGGCGTTGGCGCGTCCAGCGTCTCCCGCGCCGTCGCCGAGGATGACGACCGAGCCCCCGTTACGTCGTAGCGGGGGCCGCTGCCGTCTCCGAGTCCTTATGGACAGATGCGGATGATCGTCTTCCCGTTGAGTCGCTCGGTTGGGTTGAGGGCGGCGACGGCATCGTCGAGCGTCGCGACTATGCCGATGTTGGTCCGCAGCCGTCCGTCCCGCACCCGCTGGACGATCTCACTCAGCTGGGCACGATCGGACTCGACGACGAAGTCGACCGCCCGGCCGTCGGCGGGCCGCGCCTCGGCCGGCCCTACGACGGTCACCAGGGTTCCTCCGGCCCTGATCAGCTTTGCGGACCGCTTCTGGATGTCTCCGCCGATGACGTCGAAGACCAGGTCGACGTCGCCGACGTCTTCCAGGGCGTCGTTCTCAAGATCGACGAACTCCTGCGCTCCGAAGTCCAGCGCCTTCGGGCGGTCGGCGGCGCGGCCGGTCCCGATGACGTAGGCGCCGGCCTCACGCGCGAGTTGGGTCACCATCGTCCCGACTGCGCCGGCCGCCCCGTGCGCAAGGACGCTCTGCCCCGCCCGAAGACGGCCGAGGTCGAACAGTCCCTGCCACGCGGTCAGGCCCGAGATCGGCAGGCTCGCGCCCACCGTGAAGTCGACGTCGCCCGGCAGCGGCGCGAGGTTGCGTGCCTCGATCGCGACATACTCCGCCAGGGTGCCGTCGCGATGCCAGTCCGCGAGGCCGAGCACTCGCTGCCCCACAGAGACCCCCGTCGTGCCGTAGCCGAGGGCGGCGACCATCCCGGCCAGCTCGTGCCCGGGAATCGACGGTGTCCGGTCACGGCCGCGGCGATCGGTCCAGGTCGAAGGCCACGCCATCTCAGTCGGAACGAATCCCGACGCATGAATCTCAACGATCACGTCGTTTATCCCTGTCGGCGGCTCGGGCCGCTCCACCAGCGTCATCCCCGCCGTTCCCGCAGCCTCGTCCGTCACCACAATCGCCTTCATCCGGCACCTCCCGATGTCGAGTGCTCGCCAGTTGGCAGACCGGGATCGACGGTCAGCACCACACAACTCTTGCGCGCGGCCGGCACAGCGTCGAACACTAGATCACCCGTCGGGTGGCTTGCCGGGTCTTCGAGAGCCGGGAGTCGGGGAAATCGGCCACGCCGCGCAGGAGCCGCTGTGACGGAGCCGCCCTTGTGTGTGGCCGCGGCGCGAGTGCCGGTACCCGACCGGTCATGAGTCGGCAGTCGGTCGCAAAGTGCGACGCGCGACCAAATCAACGCCGATGCCCGCCTGCTAGCGAGAGACCCCCGTGTCGTCTGAGTCAAAGCTGACCGGCGCGGAAGCCGCGTCCTTCCAGGCCGAGCGTTGGTAGCGCATCAGCGCGCCGAGCGCAGCGACGGCGACCACGCCGCCTGCAACAAGCGCGGCCGACAGCGAGTGGTCTGAGGCGACCGCCGCGAGCAGCCCGATGGCCGAGCCCGCGAGCACCGCTGTTATCACCGCCACCATGCCCGCCACCGTTCGAAATCCCTGCCAGCGCGCGGCCTCGTACAATCCGAGCACCCGGAGCCGCTCCTGCGGCGGGACGCTCATCAGGTATGGCGTCAGCTCTGGCGCTTCGTCGAAGTAGTAGCCGCGTAACAGCGCGATGCGATGCGCAAACCCGCGATCCTCGATTCCGGACTGCAGTACCCGCTCGAACGTCATGAGCCCGACAAAACTAAGCGTCGGGAGGAGGATAAGCCCGAAGGCGTAGAACGCGGTGCCGACCCGGCTCGCGGTCGCGATCAATCCCAAAGCCACTAGGCCGCCGGACACAGCGCCTAGAAACATGGTCGCGCGGCCCGTCGACTCGGCGATCGTGGACGCCCGAAGGCCCTGGAGGGTGAAGTGTTCAGTCGTTGCGAACGCGACAGCCGACGGCCGCGGATCCCCGGGTGGCCGATGGTGGGCCATACCGGGGTCGACGCCCGTCGGGTGCCCGCCTTCCTCGCCTCTGGTGTCTTCCGACATGGCCCGGGTCCTTTTCTTTTCCGCTGCCGCCCGGGACGCGATCCTACCGTGCCCAAGCAGGGCTCTCCGGACCGCTACGGGGTCGTGGCAATGCTGGTCCGGAAGGATCCCGACAGCAGGCTCGACACAGACTCTCCCAGCGACGAAAGCAGGGTGCACCGCGAGCGGTCGCCGCGACCGCTCTAGGCGATGAGCGCCAGCCGTCACGCATGAATGCCAAGCGGGCCGAGACCTGCATCGCTTGTCGCGCGAGCATCTTGTCGCCGGCGGGCGCAGCCTTGGAATGCGCGGATCTCGTGCACCCCGATCCATCGGAGTCCGTCGTGGCGCCGGGGACGGCAGCTGGGGCGCAGATCCCGCGCCATGGGGGTCTGATCGCGCGGGCGGGGAGAGACGTGCTTTCGAAATTTGCGGGGCTCGGCCCCGCGAGCCCTCCATTCATCAATGTGCGCTACTCCAGGTCGGCGGTCCCGACGCCGCCCTCGCGGACGACGGCGCGAGCCCCCGGGTGGCGAATATCGGGGCTCTCTACGCGCCGTCGCGACTTGCGTTCCCTCGGCAGCGGTACTTCAGCTCCTTCCGCAGTCAGGCGAGATCCTTGCTCTGCCGCTAGACGGGCTCATGACGGTACGCTCCGGCCAACCCGACATAGGAGGCTGCAGCGCATGCTCGCGCACGTCCCCGTCTGCGCAACCCTTCCAACGAGCGACCTTAGCCGCGCGAGGCGCTTCTACGGCGACGCGCTCGGTTTGCCTGAGGGCCCGATCAGTGTTCAGGGCGGCGTCTTCTTCGCGGCGGGCGGAGGAACGATCCTCCGGATCTACGAGCGGCCGCCCGGCTACACGCCGGGTGAGTACACGGTCGTCGGTTTTCTCGTTGAGGACCTAGAGGAAGAGATGATCGAGCTTCGCCGTCGAGGTGTTACGTTCGAGGAGTACGACCTGCCGCACCTGAAGACGGAGAATGGGGTGTATACCGACCGACAGCGTGGCGCGAAGGGCGCCTGGGTCAAGGATCCAGACGGGAACATCCTCGCTCTCACGCAGCTACCAAGCACCTAAACCGGCGGGGCTGGATTGTGTCGCCGCTTCGGGAAGTTCGGCGAGCGTGCGCGGTCTCGCTCGAACCAGTCGCGCCAGCGATGACTTCACCCGGCGACCCCCCCACCGCCGGCCCATGCGGAACAGTCCTCGGATCATCGACGCGGGCACCACCTTTCGCGCTGCGACGCGAACCTCGCCCGACTGAACGACCGGCCTCCTTCGCGCGGAGGCTGTCGCACAAACCCGGTAAGTGTGCGGTCCGTTGTGTCGAGGTCATAAGTAACTGGGCGCGTCGAGGAGGCTCTGTCCGAACAATGGCGATTTACCCCCCAAAAATGAACGGTAAATCGCCATCGGCCGGCGGTCACACCATGGGGTTTCGGTCACAGCCCCTCGCGACCTTGTGAGCCGACCACAACGCCGATGGTTCACGCGACAGCCTCCGCGCCTTGCGGGTCTGAGCGCGCGACGGGCTGGAGACTCGCTTTTCAGTTTTTCGGGTCTCAGGGCCGCGCGCCCTGCTTTCGGCATACCGCGGTACTTCCCACCGGTCGTCGTGGGCGGCTGGCGATCGTAGTCACGCAGTTCGGCGGTGCGGCCTAGCTCCGCGAGCGGCAGTCCAAGCCAGCGCTCGTCTGTCCTCGCCTACGACTCGACGAAGCTCACCACCGTCTCGGGAATGACGCCGTCGTACCCCATTGCGTCAGCCTCCTCTTTCGTTGGCCCGGCCCTCGCCGCGTCCAGGTCCAGGTCCGGAACATTCATCGTGAGGGCGACCCGGTTGGAGCTCTGAATATCCACGTAGGTCTTGATCTCGGTAACCCCGCGCGGGCCGAAGACCTCCTCGCGCTTCGGCGAGTTGAGCCAGTGCTGCACGTCCTTGACCTCGGCAACCACGATTACGTGCGGCATGCTGACACCCCCTACTTTCGATGACGATCGCGCCGAGCATAGGCGTCGCCGCACACGCCGTGCAAAAACCTGGCTCACGGTCGCGCCAGGGAAAATGCGTCCTCCCGCGCCCAACGCGTGCGGCTCGTTCGCGCGGAGACCTCTTAAGCGTGGACACCAAGAACGCTCCGCTCGGTACCCGCTGCCGCTTCCATCCGGCAAAAGGGTCGAGGAGCGGTGCCCTCCGGCGCTCTCGCCCGCGTCTTTGCGGCTGGGACGCTGACGACCCGGGGATCCCTTTCACGACACGGCGAGCGGACGCCGACGATCGCTTCGCGAGTAGCTACCGCTGTCGGCCGCCCTGTCGCAAAGCCACCGGTGCCTGTGCTGGGCGGCGCCCGTGCCGGCTGCTGGGTCAGGGTGTGATCACCTTGATCTCGTTGGTGATCCCCGTGACTCCTTGGAGGTTCGCCACATCGTAGTAGGCGGCGTTGCTCTGATCCTGCCAGCTCACCTCGCCCATCAGGGTCAGCCAGCCGTCGCTGACCTTCACGTCGATCAGGTTCGAGGGCACTTCAGTGTCCCGATGCAGGGCCTCGAGCGCAGCACCCCGGATGTCGGCGTCGGCGCGACGATCCGCGTCGAGGATGTGAACGTGTAGATGATCATCGACGTCGTAGACGCCCTCGACGTGACGGCGTCCCTGACCGCCGCGTAGCGCTGCGAGAAGCTTCCGACCGTGCCGCGCAGGACGACGGTACCGTCGACGGACGAGACCGCGACCTCATCTGGTGACGTGAGCCGCCGGTCGAGGGCCAGCGCTCCGCGGACGTCGTCTTCGATCTTTACGTCGTAGGACACGAGCTTCTCCTTTCGCAATTGGTTACCTTGCGAGCATGGACCCGTTGAAATGGGGTTCCAATACAGGCCTGGGCGAGCGGCCATAACATCGCGGGACCGCTGGGCGCATCGGCGGTCGCAGATACTCCATCGGAGGCCGCGCACGCACCAGGCCGGGGCGGTCCACGGGCGGCCGCCGCGGTGTGCCGACGCAGCCGGTGCGTCGACAGTCTGCGATGGTGGCCCGTGGCTTGCGACTAGCAGGGCGCTCGGTTACCTCACCGGCTGGTCAGCGCGGCCGCCCGCTCGTCCCCGAGGGCGTCGCGGAGTCGGTTGCGGGATTTGACGCCGAGCTTGGTGTAGACCTTGCGAAGGTGGTAGGCCACCGTGTGCGGGCTGATGAACAGCTGCGCGGCGATGTCCGCGTTTGACTCGCCTGCCGCCGCGAGCTCAGCGACTTGCTGCTCCTGCGAGGTCAGCTCGTCCGAGCTGCTTGGGTCGCGCGTGCGCACGTGCTCACCGGTGGCTAGAAGCTCGACACGCGCGCGCTGCGCGAACAGACCGGCGCCCATCGCCTGGAACATGTCGTGGGCGATACGGAGTTGCTCGCGGCCATCTCGACGGCGGTGCTGACGCCGTAGCCACTCGCCGTAGAGCAGGTGCGACCGGGCCAGATCCGTAAAGACGCCGGCACGCGCCAGCTGCTCGGTGGCCTCGACGTAGAACTCCTCCGCGCGGTCGTCGTCTGCCATCAGCGCGCTTGCCCGCGCCCACAATCCCAGCGCCCAGGGCGTGCCGCTCGGCAGCGCGCGCTCCGACAGCCGCGCAAGGGCCCGGCCGGCTCCCTCGAGGTCGTCGCTGCGGACCATCGCCTCAACCGCGTCAGATAAGGCGAAGTTGGCGACGAATACCGGGTCTTCCTCGTAGACCCTCCAGGCGCTGGCGCGGGCAGCTTCGTAGCGTCCTAGAGACAGCTCGAGCGTGGTCAGCTGGGACTGACACATCATGACCGCGAGTCCCTGGCCACGGGCGACCGCCTCCGTGCTGGCCCTGTGCACGTAGGACCTCGCCTCCTCCTCGCGGCCGCGCCACGCCAGAGTCGCCACGCGCATGAGCTCCTGGGCGCCGGGCATCGACGGATTGCCGGTGGCGGCCGCGATCTCGATCGCTTCCGCGACCAGCGCCTCCGCGATGTCCAGCCGACCGCTCTGTAGCTCATTCCAGCCAAGGCAACTAAGCGCAATCGGCAGGTCCGACAGGGCGCCGAGCTCCCGGCCGATCCGAACCCGCTGGCGAGCGACCGCCAAGTGACGCTCAAAGTCGAACCGGTCGCCAGTCATGTTCCAGAACATGCCCTGCCACTGGATGTGAGGCGCGCGACGAAGCGCTTCGGAATTCGCCTCAACCGCGCGTCGCCAGGGCTCGAGCGCTGCCGCGTACCCGGTCGTCAGCCGCTCGCTGTAGCCGGCCAGCAGCAAGCTCGCGGGCGATTCGTCCGGCTCCGGTGCGGGCATCGCGCGGGCCGCCTCGGCCACGTCGAGGGTTGTCGTTCCCGAAGTCAGCTCCCCGGCCCACATCGCGGTCTCAAACGCCTCCATCAGCGTCTCCCGCGCGAGGCCCACGTCGAGATCGCCAAGCGCCATCGCCGCGTCGAACAACAGCGACGGAGTGTCGCCCCCACGCCCGTCGAAGAACCGGATCACCCCATCCATTCGCATCGCCTGCGCGCGCGCCATCGGGTCAACGAGATCTCTCACGGACGGCGCCAGCAGCTCGTGTGCGCGGTGGTTCGCTCCCGCGGTCAGATACGCGCCCGCGGCTTGTAGAAGCCGCCCCGCGCGTAGCTGCGGATCCGCCGTGAGCTCCGCGGATCGCTCCAGGAAGGCGGCTGCGGCGGCCGGGCCTCCTCGCACTTGAGCGCGGCCCGCCGAACGCTCGAGCTCGTCCGCGACCTTCTCGTCCAGGCCGATGGTGGCAGCGGCGAGGTGCCACGCGCGGCGGTCGGGATCGAGCTCAGGGTCGGTCGCGTCGGCAAGCGCTCGGTGCGCGGCCCGGCGCTCTTGCGGGCTGGCCGCCGCGTAGACAGCGGAGCGCACGAGGGGATGCCGAAACCGCACTCCGCCGTCGATTTCGATTAGATCGGCCGATTCCGCTGGCTCGAGCGCCGGGCCGGCGATCCCGAGTCCCTCGGCCGCGCGGAATACCAATGTCGGATCGCCGGTCGGATCGGCCGCCGCCAGCAACAAGAGTCCCTGAGTGTCTTCCGGGAGGACCTCGAGTCGTTGGCGGAAGCTTTCCTCTATTCGGCTCGACAGCGAGGCGGCGCCCACCCAACCGAAGCCCGCGGCCAGCTGCGCCCGCGATAGCCCCCGTGGTAGCTCCACCAACGCGAGCGGGTTACCCCCGGTCTCAGCGACGATCTGGTCAGCGACTCGCGCATCCAACCGGCCGGGAACCACCGACCGCAGCAGCTCGCGCGCGGCAGCCGCGGGGAGCCCCTTTACCTCGAGCTCGGACAATCTTTGGAGCTCCGGGCCGGGCTCCCGTGTCGCGAACAGCATCACGACGGGCTCCGCCAGCAGCCTACGAGCGACGAACGCCAGCGTCTGGGCGGAAGCACGGTCGAGCCAATGCGCGTCGTCGACCACGCACAGCAGAGGTCGCTTCTCGGCCGCCTTGGAAATCAGACAGAGGACCGCCAACGCGACGAGGAATCGGGCGGGCGCCGGCCCGGCGCTGAGGCCGAATGTGGTCTGCAACGCATCGCGCTGCGGCCCGGGAAGCTGATCGAGTCGGTCAAGCAGAGGCGCGCATAACTGATGCAGCACCGCGAACGCGAGCTCCGCCTCGGACTCGACGCCTACTGCGCGCAGCATCCCCAGATCCGGCGCGGACTCGATGGCGTAATCGAGCAGCGCCGTCTTCCCGATCCCGGCCTCGCCACGAACTACGAGCACGCCGCCCTGCCCGGCGCGCACTCCCCGGAGCAGGCCGTCCATCACCGAACGTTCGTGTTGGCGGTCCCGCAGGATCATCACCCTTGGCTTAGTCGACCCACTTCCATAGGGCCGGCCTTCGTGAACGCTTGTCGCGAGCATGGCGTCTCCTCACCTCACGGCCCTCATTCGCGGACGCTGGGTCAGGCCAGCTCGGGCGACGCAGGACCTTCGTGAAGATGTTGTACGCGCGCAGGGGTTGCACCCGCTTTGCACATCCGCTGTCGGTGACCGGCCCCGGGCGGAGCGCTGGCCGCACGGACGCGGTGTAGCGCCAGCGTCAGTGCAGCTCGAGACGGTGGTGAGGGAGGAGCTTTACCGCGAGCTTGCGGATCTCGATTGACCCGTCGCGATTCGCCGCTGAGGCCCGCTTCCGCTCAGACCGGCACCGCGAGACTCTCTCGCAGCTGCGCGACGCGGGTTGCAGCGAGGTCCCTGCGCGGGTCTTCAAAGCTCACATGGGACAGAAATCGCTTCCACGCCGGTAGGTCATCCTGGCCTGAGCTGTTCTGCAGCCAGGCCCAGAGCGCCTCGCGGTCGTCGCTCGTCATGACGGCGTGGCGTACCCAGGCATCGAGCTGCTCGCGCACTTCCACGATTCCCGGGGCTTCCGAGTGGGGCAGCAACGGTGCGCAATAGCGCTGAGCGGCATCACGTGGACGGCCCGCCCGCAGCAGCTGCTGGACATTTTCGAAATCGGCGTCGAGGCTCAGCGTGAGCCGGTAGGGCTCGGGCTCGATTCCGGGGCCGAGCAGCTTGCGCAGTCGGAACAGCTCTATGCGAACGGTCTGAGGTTTGCCGGTCTCGCCGTAGAGCGCCAGCGCGAGCTCCTCCGCGGTCATCCCCGAGCGACGGGAGGCGAGCAGCACGAGGATCTCGGTATGGCGCTGGCTGAAGCGCACCTCCCGGCCGCTAACCGAGACGAGGCCACGGTCGTGACCGAGGGTCAGCAGCCGAACCCCCCGCGACCGGGGGCCACAGCTCGGCCGATCGGTACGCAGTAGGAAAGATCCGTCGCGTCCGAGCGGTTCGGCCACCGCGCGTACGTCACCGGGGAGGCTCAGCTCGCCGCCTCCCGAGGGAATCTCGACGACCCGCGGCGCCCACCCACGCGGCTCCGACAGCAAGACTCGACCATCGGCTCCGACGAGCGCGCGCTCCGGTGCCGCGCACTCGATGATGCGACCGAGGTGACGAGCCTGGACGGTTGCGTCTCTCTCGCGTTGCTCGACACGAAGCTGCGCTTCGACCGTCTTGGCGGTCGCGATGGCGAGCGCCAGGCTGTGCGGGTGGACTGTTCCGAAAAGGCCCGTCAGGTCGACCACCCCCAGCATGCAGCCCGACGCCGGATCGTGGATCGGTGCCGCCGCGCAGGTCCACCGCTGGATGACCTCGTTGAAGTGTTCGGAGGCGAACACCTGGACGGCGTGGTCCAAGGCGATCGCCGTACCGACTGCATTTGTGCCCGCACTCTCCTCGCTCCACAGAGCGCCCTCCACGAAGCTCATCTCCTCCGCCGCGCTCCAGCGAACCCGCTGATTGCCCTCGATCCACAAGAGCCGGCCATCCGCGTCTGTGACGACCATCAGGTGTTGAGCGTCGTCAACGATCTCCGCGAGCAATTCGCGCAGACTGGGCACGATGCGTGCGAGCCGATGCTCGGCCCAGACCTCCCGGACCTCGTCCGCACTCATCACCGACGGTGACAGGCGGTGCGTAGCGTCCACCCCGGCAGAGGCGCACCGCTGCCACGATTCGCTGATTGGTGCGCGCAGATCAGGCGATGGTGAATCGCCGGTCAGGAAGCCTTCCCACGCACGGCGCACTTCCAGCGCGCGGAGCACCGGGTTCGTCGCTGCATCGATAGCCAGCCACGGATTTGGCAAATCTTCCTCGGGTCGAGCCAACCCTCGCCTGCAAGGGTAAAGCCGACATCCGCAAAATCAACTCCGACGCGGCGTCCTCCCGGATGGCGTCACCTGGGGAGGTTCTTGACCGTCGAGCCGCCTCGCGCCTCTTCTCCTATCCCCGCGACTTTCACGAGCACGCCCGCGATCTGTGCGCGCCGGCATCGCCGCAGGTTCGCTCGACCCAGCACCTCACCGTCAGCAGCCACCGCAAACCACCGCGACGAGCGAGTCCCGGGAACGCCCTGCTGTTGAACCATTCCACCCCCGACGGGGCCCGCGTTGCCTTGGCGAGCAACAGCCACCACGACAGTTGATCGGGCTCTCGCTGCGGACAACACGCACCAGCGCCCGGACGTCTCGCCGACGCGCATCCCCAACCCATGCATGAGTGCGCGAACTGAATGTCGACGATGACGACGGCGATATCAGCGGGCTCCGGATCACGAACGGTGAGAACTCTCAACAGCCGCACCGATCGGCCTCGGCTCTTCTGCCTCCGTCCCAACGCGGTCGGCCTCCAGGCAGGCCGAGACCCGCATTCGTGTTGCGACGCAACTCCACGGCCGCTCGCCGCGAGACGCGGGTTGCGCGGAAACCAAGCATCTCGTTGGTGATCGCTTTTGCGTTTCGGCCGCCGCGGCGCGAAATGCTGCCTTGGCGACTGAGCTCAACCCCGCGTCTGGGCCTCGTTAGCCGCCGACCGCATGGCCAGCAAGCGGACGCGAGCGTGGAAGCGAAAGCGTCGACGGTGCGAAAATCCGTGCCGCTGCGGACGAGCAGCAGCGGCGTCGCGGCGCCCACAGCTGCATCCGCCCGGCGGCGGAAGACCGCACGTCGCCACGGCCCTCCGTGTCGCTCATCGTGGTACGAGCAGCCGACATGCCCGAGCCCGCTGAGTGCTCGCGAGCGGCCGGATCCCGCCGCGGTCCGCAAGCGCTCCCAGGCTCGCGGGTCTGCGCCCGGCGACGCCCACAGCGTTAGTTGGCGACCTGGCCGCCGCGGGGCCCCTTGCTCAAAAGGGATCGTCACGAGCGCCCGCACCGGACGAGCGCTTCGCCACGTGTGCGATCACGCCGCCCGGGCTGGTGCGACGATCGCATTCGGGTACGGCGGCGCGAACGCCGCGCTATTGCAAAGGCGACCGAACGCAACTCCGCAAACCAGGCGGTGTTAGCTCCCGAGCCGATGGCCAGCAAGCGGCCGGCGGCGTGGAAGCGGTGGGGTCGCGACGGCGCCGGAAATCTGGTGCGTCTGGGACGAGGGGCGCACGGGCTTGGGTGGCGCTTCGTCTCTCCGCCTGCGCGATGGGTGCTTGGCGGCTGTGGATCGTATGCGTTGAGAGGTTGTCTTATCCTGCGGATTTCAGCGCGACGACGAGCCATTCGCCGTGGATGCGCACGACCAGGCTGATTACCTGGTAGGTGTGTTGTCCGTCGGTGACGTTGGTGTCGGCCTGCCAGCCTGGGCGGTGGGGTGTGAGGGCGAGGGTTGCGATGCGGGGGTGTAGGGCGTGGATGGTGGCTGGCACGCGGGGCGGGTTGGTGGTGATCGTGGTTCGCAGCTGGGGGGTGAGGTCGCGTAGCTGGGTGGCGGTGGTGTGGCCGTAGGTGTAGTCGAGGTAGCTGTTGGTGAATGCGAGCGCGGCGCGGCGGGCCGCGGCGGTGCCGTTGAGCGGTACGGCTGGCTGCAGGGGAGTGAGGAGCGTGTCGGGGTCGGGCGGGATCAGCTCGGCGACCTGCCACGGGCCGCCGGTCGCCGTGAGGACGAGCTGGGCGGTGGTCGTCTGGCGGCCGCGTGCGTCGATGATGTTGAAGTGCGCGGTCCAGCTGTTCCCGGCGCCGGTGAGGTTCGTGAGCCGCACCTGGGTGACTTGCAGGCGTGGGGGGAGCGGGCCGCTGTTGCGGGCGCTCGCGAGGGTTCGGGGTGTGAGCGCTGGCAGCCGCTGGGCGGGGAGTTGGTTGGCGAGGTAGCGGGCGTACGCGCCCGCGACTGTCGTCGCGACCGCGCGGGGGTGAGCGCCTGGCGCCGTGGGCGGGGTGCTGTGTGGACGTCCGGGCCGCGGGATGACGTTCGTCGGGACCGTGCGCGCCGGGGCGCCGACGTGCGTGGCGGTGTGGGTGCTCGCCGGTCGCAGGGAGGCGGATGCGATCGCGAGCAGGCACACGGCGGCGAGCAGCGAGCGCTTCAGCGTGCTGGCGCTCGGGCGTCTCATAGTCCCGGGGGGGGTCGTTGGGTCCAGGTGTTGCCGTCGGCGAGCTGGGAGGGGAGGATTGATGCGGGTTGCCAGCGGGGGCCGCTGCCGGCCGGGGTGGTGGGTGTCCAGTGGGCGGTATCGAGGACGATGCCGGCGATTTGGATGAAGGCGTGGTTGGCGGAGGCGTAGACGGTGATCCAGTGCCCGGGGCCGGGGCTGCCGTAGGTTTCGAGCAGGGTGGAGTCGCCGGCGATGCCGTGGCCGACGTCGACCTGGGGGGTGTTCAGGCCGGCGTTGTAGAGGACGAAGTCGGTCGAGCCCGAGCAGTCGTATGCGCTCATCACGGTGGTGAGCATGTTCGGCTGGCGCTCTTGCGAGTAGGAGGTGTCGATGATGCGGGTGCCGGCCGCGATCGCTGCCTGCACCTGCGCCGGCGCGTCCTGCGGGATGGCGGCGAGCCCGTCGGGGAGGACGCGCGCGGCGGGTCCTGGTGTGGTGGGGCCGGCGGTGACGCATCCGGGCTGCGGGACCCCGATGACCGCCGAGATGGCGCTGCCGGCGGTCTGGGCGTAATGCTGGGCGAGTTGTCGGGTTTGGGCGACGTACCAGCCGGCGTGGTTGTAGGCGTACAGCGCCGTTGGCCAGTTGCCGGGGGCGCCGCTGGCTTGGAGGTAGCGGGCGGCGGTGAAGATCGCGTCCCACGGGTCGTCGGGGTCGGGCGGCGCGCCTGGGTTGGCGGGGTCGGCCGAGACCTGGTATTGCGACCAGGTGGCGGGCATGATTTGCATCCAGCCAATCGCGCCCGCGGTGGATACCGAGAGGTCGTGGCCGAAGCTGGTCTCGATCTGGTTGATCGCGGCCAGGTAGGCCCATCCCGATGGGCCCAGGTGGTGGCTTGCGGCGGCCTGCTCGAAGATCGCCAGCAGGTTTGCGGGAACGCCGGGCGCGCTGCCGGGACCGACCAGACCGCATTGGGCTTGGGAGCGGGCGAGCGCGAGCAGCACCGCCAGCAGCGGCAGCAGGATCGCCAGCGCCAGCCCGAGCACGAACACCCGCCGCATCACTCACGGCTCCACGCGTTGGCGCCGGCCCACGCGCGGTCGGGACAGCGCA
>Ga0335078_10010852_pt1 | contig 13496 bp, 10 predicted proteins | sample Lox_Sample_32_FD_206711 | JGI IMG/M metagenome (GOLD analysis project Ga0335078, IMG submission 206711) | Soil microbial communities from Loxahatchee National Wildlife Refuge, Florida, United States - Lox_Sample_3.2 | ecosystem: Environmental > Terrestrial > Soil > Wetlands | place: USA...
GCGCCTGGCCCGCGGCGGATCCGAGTTCGCCGTGCAGGAGGCTGGCCTCGGTCAGCTCGGCCGCGGCGAGGTCCAGGTCGCCGGACAGCAGCGCCGCTTCGCCGGACAGCGCCCGGGCGAACGCCGCAGCCCGGCGCGCCCCGCAGAGCTCGGCGGTCCGCCGCAGGTCACGAGCCAGTTCCAGGACCTCCGGGTAGGGCATCGGGCCGTACAGGACATACTCGGCCGAGCACAGGTACCCGTCGAAGATGGCGCCGGCCACCGACGGGTCGTCCCGGGTCCGGTGCAGTTCGGTCCGCATCTGGGCGAACCAGCCGTCCGAGCGGTGCGCGAGCAGGCCCTGCAGCGTGACCAGGTCGAGCGCCTGCCAGTTCCGCGCGCCCGCGAGGATCAGCCGCTGCGCCTGCGAGGCCGCCGCCTGGGCGGTGCCGAAGTCCGCGGTGAAGTACGCGTACTTGCCCCGGGCCAGGAGGATGTCGGCGTCGTCGGCGCCGCCGTCGGGGTCGAGGCCGTCCAGGGCCGCCGCCGCGGTGGCCAGGTCGCCCGCCATGACGGCGCTGTGCGCGAGCCGGGCGCGCAGCCGCCGGACCGCGGCCGGCCCGGCCCCGCCGAGCGCCTCCCGGTAGGCCGGCACGGCCGCCGGGTCACCGAGCGCGGTCAGCAGGTCGGCGCGCAGCGACAGCGCCCTGGCCCGGTCCGCCCCCGCGGCGTGCGGCCGGGCCGCGTCCGCCAGCGCCAGCGCGTCCCGGTAGGCCCCGACGGCGGCCTCGGTCGCGGCGGCCCGCAGCAGGTACGGCACGGCGGCCGGGCCCGCGCCGGCCCGCAGGAGATGATGGCCGATGCGCGCGGGCGAGGCGCCCAGCCCGATCAGGCGCCGGGCGGTGTCGCGGTGGACCTGGCGCCGCCGGTGGGCCGGCAGATCGCCGGTGAGCGCGTCGCGGATGAGGCCGTGCCGGAACCGGTAGCCCGCGCTGGCCGGCTCGATGATCCCGGCGGCCAGGGCCTCGTCGAGGCGGGCGAAGGCGTCCTGCTGGGCCTGGCCGGACAGGGCGACGAATTCGCCGGTGTCGAACGAGGCGCCGGCCACGGCCACGCGCTGGAGGACCTCGCGGGTGGCCGCCCGCAGGCCGCCGAGCAGGCTGGCCTGCAGCGCCCGGGGCCAGTCCGGCCCGGCGGCCGCCCGGCGGGCGAGTTCGGTCACCGCGAACGGGACGCCCCGGCTCAGGGTCGTGATCAGCTCGACCAGCCCGGCCGCGGGTTCGGTGACGTGGCGGCGGACGAGGGCCGCGGTGTCGCGGTCGCCGAGCGGCCCGAGGCAGAGCTCGGCCGCCCCGTAGCGGTCGAGGAGGCTGCGGCGCGTCGTCGCCAGCGCGTCCGCCAGCGGAGCCGGCCGGTGCGCGAGCACCAGGCACACCCGCTGGCCGCGCGCCGACCGGGCGAGGTGGTGCAGCAGGCGCAGGCTGGCGTCGTCGGCGTCGTGGACGTCGTCGATGGTGAGCAGCAGGCCCTGACCCCGGCCCGCCGCCGCGGCGCGGACCAGTTCGGCCGCGGCCAGGAACAGCGGCTGGTGCGTGCTGCGCCCGGCCCAGCAGAGCTCCGCCCCGGACAGGGCCCGGCCGATCTCCTCCCGGTGCTGGACGGCCAGGGAGCCGGCCAGCGCCGGGTCACCCCGGCACACGCCGCGGAGGGCCTCGATGACCGGGGCGTACGGCCACTCCCCCTCCACCGTGGCCGCGGTTCCGTGGCCGGCCCGCAGGCCCAGTTCGGCGGCCCGGGCGGTGATCGCGGCCAGCAGCGACGACTTGCCCGACCCGGCCTCGCCGCCGACGATCAGCACGCGGCTGTGCCCGGCCGCCGCGTGGAGCAGGGCCCGTTCGGCGACGGACAGCTCCAGGTCGCGACCGATCAGCGGACCGTCGCGGCGGGGGAACACGTCGTACGCCGCGAGCAGGCGGTCACGCAGGGCGGACGCCTCCCGGCCCGGAGCCACCCCCAGCTCCCGCCGCAGCGCCCGGTCCAGGCGCTCGAACTGGCGCAGCGCGGCGTGGCGGTCGCCGCTGGCCGCGTGCTGCCGCATCAGGGCGAGGTGGGCACGCTCGTCGCCGGGCTCGAGCTCGACCACCGCCTCCCAGCGGCCGGCCAGCCGCATCAGGTCCAGCTGGTGCCGCCGCAACTGCTCACGGTGCGGCTCGGCCCACTCCTCGTACCGGTTCGCGGGCAGCAGCTCGCCGCCGTACCACGCGAGCGCCTCGCGGGCCGCGGCGGCGTCCCCGGCGGCGAGCGCACGGCGGGCCAGCTCCTCGAACCGCGCCGCGTCCACGGTCAGGCTGGCGTCCGGGCCGAGCAGGACGTGGTCGCCGCGCAGCACCACCGCGCCCGGCACGCCGAGGGCGCGCCGGGCGAAGTGGGCCGCCTTGTGCAGCTTGGGTACCGCCTCGGCGAGCATGTCTTCGGGCCACAGCAGGTCCATGACCTGCTCGCGGTGCAGGCGCCGGCCCGGCGCCAGGGCGAGCACCTGGACCAGCGCCGCCGCGTGGCGGCGTTTCCAGCTGGCCTCGGGGACCGGGACGCCGCCGACCGTCACGGCGAACCCGCCGAGCAGCGTGACGGCGATCTCGCGGGCCGGTTCCTGGCGGGACGGCATCCGCGGGCTCTTCAAGACCGCTTGCGCGCGGTGAACAGCAGGTACTCCCACTCCATGACGGTCTGGCCGGTGCCGCGGTCGTGCCGCCGCGCCAGCCCGGCGAGCTCGGCATCCAGCGCCTCCGCCCGCTGCGGGTCGTCCGCGAGGCCCCGGTAGACGGCGATGGTCGGCCCGTAGCGGGCCTTGAAGTAGTCGCGGAAGTCCTCCGGGCGGCCGAACAGGCTGACCCGGACGGTCTGGCGGGTAGCCCGGACGCTGGTGACCCGGTCGCCGAGCAGCGACCGGACGTGGTCCTCGCGGCCCCACAGCGGAGGCGGCTGGGCGCCCGGCGGAGGCGGCGGGGCGTACGGCTTCATGGTGGCGAACATCTGGCCGATGAAGCCCTCCGGGGTCCAGTTGAGCAGGCCGATGGTGCCGCCGGGACGGCACACCCTGACCAGCTCATCGGCGCTGGCCTGGTGGTAGGGCGTGAACATGACGCCCAGGCAGGACATCACGGTGTCGAACTCCCCGTCGGGGAACGGCAGGTCCTCGGCGTCGGCCTGCCGCCACTCCAGCTCCGCTCCCTGCCGGGTGGCCTCCCGCCGTCCGGCCTCCAGCAGCTCCGGGGTCAGGTCGCTGGCCACCACGCTGGCTCCGGCCCGGGCCGCGGGAATGGCGGCGTTGCCGCTCCCGGCGGCCACGTCCAGCACCCGGTCCCCGGGCCGGAGCTGGCACGCGTCGACGAGGACCGGTCCGAGGTCCGCGACGATGTCGGTGGCTACCGCCGGGTAGTCGCCGAGCGCCCACATGGCGCGATGTTTCGCCTTCAGCTGCTGGCCGGCCTGGGTGGTGTTCGTCGTCGATGTGGTCATTTCCGGTTTTCCTCCCCCGCCGTCTGATCCCGGCGGCGCTGCGCTGACCGCGCCGCCTTGTCGCGGCGCTGACCGCGCCGCTATGGGAACTGACGGTAGGAAACGCCGGGCCCGCCGGCTAGTACAACATCTGTACCTGCGCTGGCCTGGCCCGTTGCCCGCGGCTTAGGCTGCTGGGCATGGGGTCCTCGTATCATCAGTTCTGCCCGGTGGCCAAGGCGATGGAGCTGCTCGACGAACGGTGGACGCTGCTGATCGTCCGGGAGCTGGTCACCGGGAGCGAGCGTTTCAACGAGCTGCGGCGCGGGGTTCCCCGCATGTCGCCTACGCTGCTGTCCAAGCGGCTGAACCAGCTGGTCCGGGCCGGCGTGGTGGAGCGGCGAGGGGACGGCGGCGACGTGCGGTACGTCCTGACGCCGGCCGGCCGTGAGCTGCAGCCCGTGGTGGAGGCGCTGGGCGTCTGGGGCATCCGCTGGATCGGCGAGATCGGGGACGAGGACCTCGATCCCAAGCTGCTGCTGTGGGACATGCACCGCAACATCGACTACGCGGCCGTTCCGTCCGAGCGGACGGTGGTGCAGTTCAGCTTCCCCGACGTGCCGACCGCCACCCGCGACTGGTGGCTGGTGATCAACTCACGGGAAACGGACGTGTGCGACGACGATCCCGGCTACCCGGTCGCGGTCACCGTGACCGGCAGCCTGCGGCGCCTGACCGAGATCTGGCGCGGCGACGTGGGCTGGACGGAGGCCCTTCGCACCGGGACCCTCACGATCCAGGGCCCGGTCTCGCTCCGCCGGGCCGTGCCCCGCTGGTTCACCCTGTCGGCCTTCGCCCCGGTCTCCCGGCCGGCCTGACGGTCTCCCGGATATCACCTGGCCGCGATGGCCTGCCTGGCTGGGCGGCTTGTGCGTCAGGCGGCCTCGGCTGCGGTACCGAGGTAGATCACCTCGCGGGCGGCCCGGGCGAGCCCGGGTGACAGGCTGCGCGGCCGGCTCACCACGGTGACCCAGACGCCCTGGGCGGCGAGGCGTGCCGCCTGTTCGGCGAACAGGTGATCACCGGACCCGATCGCGATGTGGGTGAACCGCCGGGCGACGTTCTCGTGCCGCAGCACCTCCAGCAGGGCCAGGTCGGCGCCGTCGGGCCCGGACCGGACCCGGTAGTGGGCACGCGGCCAGCCGAGCGCCGCGTTCAGCAGGGTCAGGTGGCTGGAGGCCACCTCGACCTGGTCCATGGCGCCGAAGGCGAGGCAGCCGGCGTACAGGCGCTGCGCCTGGCGGACCTGGCGCAGGCTTGGCCGCTGGTCGCCGGCCAGGTTCTCGATGTCGACGAGGTGCAGCCGCCGGGCCGGGAACCGGCGCCGTGTACCCGCCCGCTGCGGGCTCTTGTCGTCCCCGCTGATCGTCCTTGGCATCCCCGGGCCTCCTTCGTGACCCTGGCACCCCCCCGGGCACCTGCTCCCCTCCATGTACCCCCCGCCATGGACTGTCATGCAAGCACCCCCGATGACACCGGCCCCTGGCAGCGCATGAGTCACACTTCGGGGCCCGGCTTACCGGGCGGCGCGGCTGGGCTAGGGGGCGTCGTCGTACAGGGCGGCGATCTGGGCCGCGTACTGCCTCATGATGATGTAGCGGCGCACCTTCAGCGTGGGCGTCAACTGGCCGCCCACCTCGGTAAAGTCCCCGTCGAGGATCACGAACTTCTTGATCGCCTCGGCATGCGATACCGCCTTGTTGGCGTCATCGATGGCCGCCTGGATCTCCGCCCGCAAGGCGGGGTCGTCGCGAAGGTCTGCGATGGTCGCCGTCTCCGGCCTTCCGTTGTCCGCCTTCCACTGGGCAAACATCTCCGGGTCGCCAGCCACCAGCGCCCCGACGTAGGGCTTCGCGTCGCCCACGACCAGGCACTGGCTGACCAGCCAGTGGGCGCGCAGCCGGTCCTCCAGCACGGCGGGCGCGACATTCTTGCCGGCCGCGGTGATGATGAGGTCCTTCTTGCGCCCGGTGATCGCGAGGAACCCCTCGTCGTCGAGGGCGCCGATGTCGCCGGTGTGCAGCCAGCCGTCCTCGTCGATCATCTCCTTGGTGGCGCTGTCGTTGTTCCAGTAGCCCTGGAAGATCATGTGGCCCCTGACGAGGACCTCGCCGTCCGGTGCGATCCGGATGGTGCAGCCGGGGATCGGCCGGCCCACGGTGCCGATCTTCTGCGCGTCCAGAGTATTGGAGTTGGTCGCGGGGCTGGTCTCGGTCAGGCCGTAGCCCTCGAGGACGTTGATGCCGCACCCCCGGAAGAAGTGCCCGAGCCGCGTGCCGAGCGGCGCGGCCGCGCTCCAGGAGTACTGCACCCGGCCGCCGAGCGCCGCGCGCAGCTTGCCGTAGACCAGGCGGTCGTACAGCGCGTGCCTCAGGCGGAGCCCGAGGGCGGGACCGCCGGCATCCAGCGCCTGGCTGTAGGCGACGGCGGTGGCCTCCGCCCGGGCGAAGATCTTGCCGTGACCCTCGGTGCCGGCCTTGTGCCGGGCGCTGTTGTAGGCCTTCTCCCACAGCCGCGGCACCGACAGCACCGTCGTCGGCTGGTACGCCGGCAGTTCGGCGGCGGCGTCAGCCATGTCGGCCAGGCCCAGGACGGTGCGCGAGTAGATGGCGCCGTACTGGATGAGCTGGGCGTAGCTGTGCGAGAGCGGCAGGAACAGCAGCGTGGAGGCGCGGGAGTTGAACACCCGGCCGAAGCCGTCGTTCTGCATGCAGTTGCGGGTGTTGGCGACGATGTTGCCGTGGCTGAGCATGCAGCCCTTCGGGCGGCCGGTCGTGCCGGAGGTGTAGACGATCTCGGCCAGATCGTCGGCGCCGCGGGTCCGGCGCCGTTCCTCCACCTGCTCCGGGGTCACCTGCGCCCCGCGCGCCTTGACCTCGGGCAGGCCATCGAAGCGGCTGCCGTCGATCTGCCATACGTGAGCAAGCGCGGGCAGGCCGGCCCGCACGGCGGCGACCTTCCCGGCGTGATCATCGGTCTCGACCACGACGGCAACCGCACCCGAGTCGCCGAGGATCCACTCCACCTGCTCGAGCGAGGAGGTCGGGTAGATCGGAACGGTGATGGCGCCGGCGGTCAGGATCGCGTAGTCCACGAGCGTCCACTCGAACCTGGTATGAGACATCAGCGCCACGCGGTCACCCGGCTGGATGCCTACGGCGATGAAGCCGGCGGCGGCGGCCCGGACCTGCCCGGCGAACTCGTACCAGGTCACCGGCGTCCAGGTGCCGTTCACCTTGCGCTTGAGACCAACCTCGTCCGGCCAGTTCTCCTCATTCGTGAAGACGTCATCCGTGACGTTGTCAGCGGGCCTGACGACGTATGACACGGGCACAGTCAATTCCTGCATCGGTGCCTCCCGGGGAGGAGTGCCTGGTGTCAGCCCTCCCTGTTCAGACGCTAAATATGACGGATCTCACCAGGCCAGGGCAGAAGGTCCCGGGCCGCGCTACCATGCGGGCAGCAACGGAGGGGATGGTTCATGCGCGAGATCGCGTATGCGGTGCGGGGATTCCTCACGGTCCGGAGGGATTCCCTGCGGGTGCCCTTGGCCGGGTCGCTGACCGTTCACGCGGATCAAGACTCGGGTCTGTTCTCCGGGGATCTCGCACTCCAGCAGGCCACCGTCAGCCGGGCGGTCCTTGGTGCCGGCCTCTTCGGCGCTACCGTCCAGATCCAGGCCGAGTCCCCCGTCATCGGCAGGGTCGATGACGAAGGCCAGATGTTCGCGACGGTCACGGTCGACGCGGTCATCGCCGCCGTGCGCGCGGCGGGGCGGACAGTGATCAGCGGTGGTTCGTGCCGCACCGCCACTTCTGCCGTCGTGCCGCTTCGCTCCAGGCCCGGTTTCGACCTCGAGCGGGGCGGCCGCCTGGCAGGCAGATACCAGCGACCGCCCTTCACCGGGTGCGGGTGGATCACTCCGCTGGTCAACCTGCTGGTGGCCGGCCCAGGGAACGCCGTCGTCATCGACCTGATCCCGGCTGCCTTACGAGGTCTGGTCTCGGTTCGGTGACTCGTCGCTGGCCCAGACCCGGTCCAGGAACTCGCTGATCTCGGCGGTCAGGCGGGCAGGGTGCACCCAGAGCTCGGCGAAGGTACGGGTGCGGATCAGCCTGGCATCGGGAAGCTGGCGCGCCAGCCTCTTCGCGTCGGCGAACGAGTGGATCAGGTCGATCCCATGCCCCAGGACCAGCGCAGGCACGGTAATGGCCCGGCGCTGATCGATAGTCGGAGCGATGGGCCCCAGCAGGACGCCGTGCAGCACGGCGGCGATTTCGTCCGGATCCGACGCGGCGGCGCTGATGAACGAGTCGAGCGCGCCCAGCCCCGACGGGGGGAGGAGGGAGGCGGCCCGGGAGACCAGCCGCAGCACCGCCCGGGCGTAGTGAACCTCGAGCAGGAGCGGCGCGAACACCAGCGCCGCCGCCGGAGCAGCCCACTCGAGCACCGGCATTTCCAGGACCAGGCCGCGGACCCTCCCGGGTGCCTGCACCGTGGCGAGCAGGCTCACATTGGTCCCCAGCGAGACCCCGCCCAGGACCACCTGATCCACGCCGAGCTCGTCCAGGAGAGTCAGCACCTGCTCAGCGTAGAGATCCATGCGGTTGGGACCGGCGTGACGAGGCTTATCGCTGCGGCCATGGCCCAGCAGATCGAGCAGCACGACCCGGTTGCCCCTGGCGGCCAGCCTCCGGGCCAGGCCGCGGCTGAGGTTGGCGTCGAGCAGCAGACCGTGCAGCCACACCAGCACCCTGTCACCCGAGCCGTAGATTTCATAGGAAAGCCGGTACTGACCGAAGGCCAGCGTGTGCCGTTCGCCGTCGATGCCCGGCCCGGAGCGGTCCTTCGCTGATATGTCAACACGTGAGCTGCGCCGGGCGACCGCGGGCACACCGCGGGGGATCAGGCTTTTCATGACTCCATGATCGCCCGGCCCGGAGTTCCGCGGGCAGATGAGAAGGCCACCGGATCATGGGCCCGACGACTCTGCGCTGGTGACATTCGTCCCTAACGAAGCACCGGCGTGACCAGGGATTCTGCGTATACAGGCGCAGCGCTACGCGAAACGGTACAGGCGCGCGGAGGATCCAGTGGCCGAAACTCACAGCACCCAGCCAGACCACTGGCTGGCACTCGAGTCGCCCGGATCCGGCAGTTCCCGGGGATGCCGGATCGAGAGCGTGGGCGTGAAGCTCCCCGCCCGGCGGCTGACGACCAGGGACCTGATGAGCCGGACCAGCCACCGCACCCGTATCCAGCTGGAGCGCCTGACCGGTATCCACGAACGTCACGTCGTCGGGCCGGGCGAGAACTCGTTCACCCTGGCCGCCGGGGCGGCCCGCGACTGCCTGGCTCATTCGCAGCATCGGGCGGCGGACATCCAGATGCTGATCAGCACCAGCATCACCCGGTCCACGGGCCGGTACTCCCAGTCCTTCGAGCCGCCGCTCAGCCTGTACGTCAAGCAGGCGATCGGCGCCACGCAGGCGGCGAACTTCGATCTCTCCAACGCGTGCGCCGGCATGCTGACCGGGATGTTCGTCCTCCAGGACCTCATCACCCGGGGCGAGATCAACTGCGGCATGGTGGTGTCCGGCGAGTACATCTCCCACCTGAGCTGGAATGCGGCCCGGCAGATCCGTTCCCTGCTCAGCAGGCAGCTCGCGTCGCTCACGCTCGGCGACGCGGGTGCCGCCGTGATCGTGGAACGCGCGCCCAGCGGTTCCGGCATCGAGGTCATCGGCTTCACCACCCTCGCCGAGCACAGCCGGCTGTGCCTCGCCTTCCCCAGCACCGTGGGTCCGGGCGGTCAGATGTACACCAAATCCAGGACGCTCCAGAAAGTGGCGATCGATGACATGGCGCCGCTGGTGGCCGAGGCGATCGGCGAAGCCGGCATCGACCTGGCCGACATCGATTTCATGATCCCGCATCAGACCTCGGCCCGGGCCATCCGCGCGGGGACGCAGGAATTCGTCCGGCGCCTCGGCGCCAGGCCGAAGCATGTGGTTGTCAACCTGGAGGAATACGGCAACACGTCATCGACGACCTTGTTCGTGGCCCTCCACAAGTACCTCGAGGAGCAGCGGATCCATAAAGGGGACCGGGTGATGCTGCTGGCGCTCGCCTCCGGCATCGAGATCGGCATGGCCATATTCACCATCGACAGCCAGGTGGATCGCTATGGGCACACGCATTGAGGCCGCCAGCGCGCTGACCAGCCACGGATTGCGCAAGCCGACCGCGCGGCGCCTCGCCGACGCCGCCGCCCGGACCTGCCTCGCGCACGCGGGCAAGGAGCCCGGCGACATCGACATGCTGATCAACGCCGGCATCTACCGGGAAGACAACATGGGCGAGCCCGCACTCGCCGCCCTCATCCAGGAGGACATCGGGGCCAACCTGGGCCAGCCGCCCGTCGGGGGGCGCGGCACCTTCTCGTTCGACGTTCTCAACGGCGTCTGCGGCGTGATCACCGCCATCCAGGTAGAGTCGAGCTTCCTCAATTCCGGCGTGATCCGGCTCGGCGCGATCGTGACCAGCGATGTCGGTCCGGATCACCAGAATCCGGGGGCGGCCCTGCTCCGGCCGGCCGGCGGCGCGCTGCTCCTCGGCCGCGATGACGGCCTCGCCGGGTTCACCGACTTCTACACCGAGACGTTTCCCGAGTACGAAGGGCTGCTCAGGAGCGGGCTGGTATGGCGGGAGCGGCACGGGCACCGTGTCCCGCAGCAGGCGGCCGGCCAGCACGACATGGTCATCGACGAGCAACCCGGGTACCAGGCCCGCCTGGCCGACTGCGCCGAGGAGGCGGCCGGCCGGTTCCTGCGCCGCCTGGGGATGGGCGTGGGCGAAATCGACCTGCTCATCCCTGCTCCCGCCTCCCCCGGCTTCGTGGACGCCCTGACCATGAGGCTCGGCGTTCCGGGCGACCGGGTCGCCTATGTAGCAGAGGACCTTGACGGTGCCTACACCACCGGGTCCATCGCCGCCCTGCAAGCGGCCATCAGATCCGGCCGGCTCGGTGAGGCGCGGACCGCTCTCATGATCGCCGCCGGGGCCGGCATCACGGTCGCCCTCGCCCTATACCGGCAGACACCGCCCTGAGCCACGCCCGCTGCGCAGGGAGGCGAGCATCGCCTCGCGTCCCGCGCGCATGAACTCCGGCCACTGGCGGGTATCGAGGAACTGCTCGTAGAAGCCCGTCCCGGCGACCCTCCCGTACGGCACCGGCTCGACGAGCAGGGTCCGGGTCTCGCGGCGCAGCCGGGCGAGGTGCTCGCGGGCCAGTTCGGCCTGCTGGCAGGTGCGCACCTGGGAGGCGGCGGTGACGATGCTGAGCGGCCGGCGGTCCCAGCCGGTGACGTCCTCGCCGCGGAAGTCGTGCGGGTAGAAACCGTTGACCGCCACGGCGACCTCGACGGCGGGCTCGATGTCAAGCACCGGCCGCACCGGGAAGATGTCGACGATCCCGCCGTCGCACCAGGACAGCCCGTCGAGCATGACCGGCTGGACGAACAGCGGGAGCGACACCGCCATCCGGATCGCGTGGGCCACCGGCATGGCCGGATAGGTGCGCGGGCCCACGAAGTCCAGGCGGTTGTGCTCGACGTTCCAGATCGGCGCGTAGACCGGCGTCCGCAGCTGGGCCAGGGTGAGGTCGCCGAGGCGGCCGCGGTAGAACGCCTCGAGCTTGTCACCGCGCAGGAAGCCGCACCAGCCGCGCCCCAGGGTCGGGGCCAGCACGGCGATCTCACGCCACCCGGCATCGATGTAGTCGCCGGGCCGCATCGAGGCGGTCAGCTCAGCGACCTCGTCAGGCGGCATCCCGGCGCCGAGCGGGAACCCGAACAGCGCCGAGCCCGAGCACACCGAGTAGACCGACACCTCGGTGCCGCTGTCCTCCAGCGCCTTGGCCACCCCGACCAGCGAGGCCAGCGCGCCGCTGCCGCCGGTGGCCACGACGCCGACGCGGCCCGTCAGCGGCGGCGGCGCGGGCCCGCGCAACGGCCCGAAGACGCGGTCAGGAGCAGGACGCCGGTCGGACGGCAGCGGCAGGAGCCCCCGGCGGACGGCGCGGAGGAACGTCGCGTCCTGGCACACGGCCGCCGCCACGTCGCGAGCGCGGACCACGACATCGAAGTACTGCCGCATGCGGAAGATGTCCAGCGCGGCGTCCAGGACGCTTTGGCTGGGCGGGCCGCCGGTAGTGGCCATGGTGATCGCCTCCGCCACCATGCTGGGCCTCGCCTCGCCGTCCGGCCAGAGGCCAAGGTCACCCTGGTGGCGCCGCAATGCCCGCCGCGAAGGGCCGAAGCCCTGCCGCATCAGGCCGAACGCCTATGGCCCGGCCCGGATACGGACGTCTATCCTGCGGCTGTGACCTTCGCCCGGACGCAGTACGAGCGATTCCGGCAGCTCGGTTACGAGTTCGCCAAGTTCGCGGTGGTCGGCGTCGCCGGCGTAGTCATCACCAACGCCGTCTATGACCTGCTTTTCATCCACCTCGGCATCGGGCCGGTCACATCCACCACGATCGCCACCGTCGTCGCCGCGATCGCCACCTACCTGGGCAACCGCTACTGGTCCTTCCGGACCAGGCAGCGCACGGGTGTCGTCCGCGAGATCATCATATTCGCCATACTGAACGGCATCGGCCTGCTGATACAGGACGCCGCGGTGGCCTTCAATTATTACCTGCTGCACCTCGGGCACAATAAGCTGGCCGGTTTTATCGCGCTGAACTCGGGCATCGCGCTCGCCACCCTATTCAGGTTCTGGTCCTACCGGCGGTTCGTCTGGATCGCGCCGGCCGCGCCCAGCCCAGATCGCGAAGGCGCGCACCAGCCCTCCTGACCACGGGCGGGCATGTGCGCAGGCTAAAGCACACCGGTTTACGGGGCCAAGGTCCCCGCTATTTCCGACTCCCGGCTCTAGACATCCGGCAAGGCCGACCTAGGTTAACAATTAGGAGCATTGCCGGGTCTTCTTACTATTTAACACAGTTGGGTCCGGCCATGCTGCGTGTGAAAGGAAGGATGCTGCGATGAAAATGCACATCATGAAAGCACTCGGTGTCGCCGGGTCGGCGGGAGCGCTGATCCTGCTGGGCATGACCGGTGCCGTGGGTGTTGCCTCGGCATCTCCCTCACCGGCACAGTCCGCGGCTGCCGCTGCCGCTGCTTCGCTGAGAGTATCCGGCGGCTTCCAGCCGGGCGCGGCCAGCTTCGTGTCTGCGACCCGGGGTGTCGTGCTCGGCGGAACTGGCGTCGCCTCCGGCCACGCCGTCCGGGCGCAGCTGGCGGTGACGGCCGACGGCGGGGCGCACTGGTCCTTGATGCGGGCACCAGCCGTCTGGCTGGCTACGGCTACTGGCGGGTCCCGCCCGCCGCAGGTGAACCAGGTCGTATTTGCCGACCGCGCCAACGGCTGGCTGTACAACCAGTACATGAGCGGGCACGTCTGGGTCACTCACACCGGCGGTGCGTCCTGGCAGGAGATCAGCCTGCCCGGGAACATCCAGACCATGGCGGCGTCCGCGCACGCCGTGTACGCCGTGGTTCAGCGGGCCGGAGGGGACCAGCTCTACAGCAGCCCGCTCGGCTGGAACGCATGGACGCGCGTCAACGCGCGGACGCGGTTCGGTCCCATGACCGGAAGCGTCCTGGCGGTCTCGGGTAACTCGGTCTGGTTCGGCAGCAGCAGCTACTTGTGGACGACCACCGACGGCGTGCACTGGGCCAGGTACCTGGTCCGTTCCCCGGGCACGTTCTACGGGCAGCCTTACTCGCTCGCGGGCATCGCGGCGGCCAACCCCAGGGTGGCGGCGTTCCTGTGGGGCGCGGCGACCGGCATGTACCACACCGCCATGAAGGTGCTGATCTCGTTCAACGGCGGCCGCAGTCAGTGGCAGACGCTCAAGGCCCCGCCGTCCGTGGGTGACGTGGCCGGGTTCG
>Ga0335078_10010853_pt1 | contig 13496 bp, 8 predicted proteins | sample Lox_Sample_32_FD_206711 | JGI IMG/M metagenome (GOLD analysis project Ga0335078, IMG submission 206711) | Soil microbial communities from Loxahatchee National Wildlife Refuge, Florida, United States - Lox_Sample_3.2 | ecosystem: Environmental > Terrestrial > Soil > Wetlands | place: USA: Florida...
TTTCTTTTGTCCGTGCCGGAACTGGTGGTGGCGCTTGGACTTCTTTACTGCGTGATTCGGACTCATGCCTTGCCCGTGGGTGGAATGGTGTCCGCTGATCACGACTCTCTCGGCCTGTGGGGACGAGTGCGTGATCTGTCCGCGCACCTGATCGTTCCAGTCGCAACCCTGGTGTTGGCAAGTCTGCCCATCCTCATTCGCCACGTACGCGCGAGCATGATGGAGGTGTTGCAGGCACCGTTTATCCAGTCGGCACGAGGGCATGGAATTGGACGAATGACCCTGCTGTTTCGTTACGCGCTACCCGCTGCGGCCAATCCGCTGATTTCGTTGTTTGGGTTGTCGGTCGCCGGGCTGCTCAGCGGCTCGCTGCTGGTGGAAGTGATTAGCGGCTGGCCGGGGCTGGGCCCCCTCTTGCTTGAAGCCTGCTTATCGAGGGATTTCTACGTGGTGGTCGGTGTAGTGACGGCGTCCACCTTGTTTATGATTCTTGGCAGTCTGCTCGCCGACGTGATGTTGGCTATGGCCGACCCTCGCGTCCGGATGGACAACGTATGACGAGCCGGCGCAAAGTGATTGGGGCATCGAGCTTTCTTCTGGCGCTGCATCTGGCTATTTTGTTCGCGGGATTCATCGCTCCCTCGGACCCGGCGAGCCAGAATCGCGACTTCCCTTTCGCCCCCCCGACCCGGCTTCATTTTGTGGACGCGCAGGGACGGTTTCATCTTCGGCCATTTATTTATCAAACCGAGCCAGCTCCCGAGGGCTTGTATGAATATCTGGAGAATCGTGCGCAGGCATACACGGTGCGGTTTTTCGTTTCCGGGCCCAAATACAAAGTTGCGGGACTACTGCCTTTGCACACTCATCTGTTCGGCGTGGACTCTCCCGCGCAAATCTTCCTGGCTGGCAGCGACAGCTACGGCCGTGATCAGTTCTCGCGGATCCTGTATGGCGGGCAGATTTCGTTGGCAGCGGGCTTGCTGGCCGCCGGTATCTCCTTGCTACTCGGCTTACTAGTAGGTTGCGTCTCAGGCTTTTACGCCGGTTGGATCGACGAATCGGCGATGCGCCTGGCGGAACTCTTTCTGGTTCTGCCATGGCTTTACGTATTGCTGGCCATACGCTCATTCCTGCCGCTGCATGTGAGCCCGGCAGAAACTTTCTTTCTGCTGGTTGCGGTCATCGGGACGATCGGCTGGGCGCGGCCGGCAAGACTTATTCGCGGGATCGTGCTCAGCGCCAAGATGCGGAAGTATGTGACAGCCAGCCGGGGATTCGGCGCATCCGATGCATACATTCTGCGTCGCCATGTTTTACCGCACGCTTACGGCACTCTCTTGACCCAGGCCGCGCTGCTGGTGCCGCAGTATGTGATCGCCGAAGTCACATTGTCATTTCTCGGACTCGGCCTCAGCGAACCGATGCCCAGTTGGGGGAACCTGCTCGCTAACCTGCAGCAATACAGCGTGCTGGTTTCCTACTGGTGGATGTTCCTGCCGGCGCTGGCTCTGGTACTTGTCTCTCTTGGTTACCTTGCGGTAGCGGATGCTTTTCATCAACAGTTACAATCGGGCTCAATGTGAGAACCGAGGCCAGCGGATCCTAGATATGTTTCGTTTGGGTTATCTTCTCTCTCTCCTATTCGCCGGCCTCAGTTGCTTCGCGTCTCCTGCACCGCAACCTGCGCAGAAGGGCGAAGAACTCCAGGTCTCCGACAATGCAGTGGGGCGTTACGGCGGCGTTCTCGTAGTTGCCCAGCGCAGCGAGCCCAAGACGCTGAATCCGGCCACGGCTGCGGACGCGCCTTCGCGCGAGGTAATCGGCCGGCTCAACGCTGACCTGATCCACATAAACCGGCTGTCGCAGCAGACGGAGCCGGCATTGGCGAAATCCTGGACCGTCTCCAAGGATGGCCGGATCTATACCGTGAACTTGCGCCGCGGTTTACGCTTCTCCAACGGTCAGCCTTTTGACGCCGACGACGTGGTCTTTTCTTTCCAGGTGTATCTCGACGAAAAGGTGAATTCGCCCCAGCGCGATTTGTTGATCATCGGCGGGAAGCCAATCCAGGTCCAGAAGGTCAATCAGTATTGCCTCCGCTTCACTCTTTCCCAGCCTTATGCGGCCGCGGAACGGATCTTCGACAGCCTGGACATAATGCCGCGGCGTCTTCTGGAGAAGTCCTATCAAGAAGGTACGTTCGGGCAGCTCTGGACGCTGAATACGCCTCCGGCGGAGATTGCCGGCATGGGACCGTTTCGCCTCAAAGAATACGTACCGGGGCAGAAGATTGTGCTCGAACGCAATCCTTACTTCTGGAAGGTAGACCGTAGCAAGAATCGGCTGCCTTATCTCGACGAACTGGCTTTTCTGTTTGTTGGGAATGAAGATGCGCAAGTGATTCGGTTTCAGGCAGGTGACACCGATGTGATCAGCCGCCTCAGCGCCGAAAATTATGTCCTGTTATCCAGGGACGCTGACAACCGGGGAATCGAGCTTTCCGACCTGGGGCCGAGTCTGGAATACAACTTCCTGGTGTTCAACCTGAATGATCTAAGTTCCAAGCACCTGGACAACGTTGCCGCTAAACAGGCGTGGTTCGGCAATGTAAATTTTCGCCAGGCGGTTTCATCTGCCATTGATCGCCAGGGCATCGTCAAGCTGGTGTATGCAGGGCGCGGAACCGCATTGTGGGGGAATGTCAGCCCCTCCAACAAGTTCTGGGTGGAGGCGACTCTTCCTCATCCCGCCCGCTCCGTCGAGCACGCTCGCCAATTGCTGCAATCGGCAGGATTTTCGTGGCGTGGCGATGGCCAACTGATCGACCATCAGGGCCAGACCGTGGAGTTTTCCATCATTACCAGCAGTTCAAATGCGCAGCGTACGAAAATGGCGACCCTCATCCAGGATGATCTCAGCAAGTTAGGCATGAACGTTCACATCGTGCCGCTGGAGTTTCGGGCTCTGCTCGACCGCATCTTTCAGACCTACGACTACGAGGCCAGCATTATGGGTCTGGGCGGCGGAGACGCTGATCCGAATTCAGAGATGAATGTGTGGCTGTCGGGTGGTGCTACGCACCTCTGGCACCTGGGCGAGACAAAGCCCGCGACGGACTGGGAAGGGCAAATCGATCAGCTGATGCAGAAGCAGCTGGTCGAGATCAAGTATGACGAGCGCAAGCGTCTGTATGACCAGGTGCAGGAGATTCTTGCCGCCGATGTGCCCTTTGTGTTTCTGGCCACACCCAACATTCTGGTCGGCGCAAAGAAAAATCTGGCGAACTTCAAACCGGCGATTCTGGAACCGAACACTCTGTGGAACGTTGAGCAACTGTACTACTCGTCACCGGGTGCGCAACCTTGAAGGCCGCACCTGCCCGGCGCGAGTCTGCCTGGCCTGACGAGCGCATGGTTCGCGAATGCCGGAAGGGCAATCAGGCCGCATGGTCGGCGCTGATCGAGAAATATAAGAATCTGATTTTCTCGATTCCCATAAAATTTGGCTTGTCACGCGAAGATGCGGCCGACATCTTTCAAGCCGTATGCGTGGACTTGCTTTCCAGTCTGCAGGAGTTGCGTGAGCCCAGGGCTTTGCCGAAGTGGCTGATGCAAACGAGCTTTCATAAATGCCTGCGCTGGAAAAACGACCGCCTGCACTTGGCGGAGGATATAGAGATGCTTGACGGTCTGGCAGATGCGAACGGCAAAGATATTGCTGAGGCCATGGTTTATCAGCTGGAGCGCGAGCAGAGCGTTCGCGAAGCCATGGCCGGGTTGCCGCCGCGATGCCATCGCATGGTGAATATGCTTTTTTTTGACGATCCGCCTCGGCCCTACCAGGAAGTCGCGAAGGAACTGGGAATTGCCGCGGGGTCGATCGGCTTCATCCGCGGCCGCTGCCTGAAGAAGATGCGAGAGCTGCTGGAAAAGAAAGGCTTCCAGTGAAGAAGACGGCGCCGGGCCGAACCAATCGTAAGACGAATACGAATACGAATACGAATAAAGACCAGCTCCTGAAAGAACTCATGGGGCTGGCGGGAGACAACCGGGGACGGAGACTTCCCGCGCGGTTTAAAGCTCTCCTGCGCCCCGAAATCGTGGTTGAGCTTGCCGTCCAGGTAACCGGGCAAGTCCGAGTCAATGTACCGCACGCACTCCGCCTGGCCGATGCCGCCCTGTTGATCGCGAACCAGTTGACGCATCAAGAATCTCAAGCCACGGCTTTGCGGGCGAAGGCGAACGCCATGTACGCCAACGGCGACAATGCTGCCGCGGCCGACTTCCACCAACAGGCGGCAGCGCTCTTCGAGGCTGCAGGAAAAGCGAACGAAGTGGCCCGGACTCTGAGCAGTTCCATTCAGCCGCTCCTGCTGATGGGGGAATACAATCGCGCTTTCGCGGCCGCGGAACGTGCCCGCAAAATCTTCACCAACGAGGGAAACACCTGGCGGCTGGCACGCCTGGAAATCAATATTGGCAACATTTACTACCGGCAGGACCGCTTTGAGGAGGCCCTGGCTTGCTATGAGCGAGCTTACCGGGGTCTGCCGGCGCAGCAGGATGCGGAGGGAATTGCGGCGGTATTCAGCAATCTGGCCACATGCTGCATCAGCTTGAACGATTTCCCGCGGGCCCTTGCCACCCACGAGCAGGCGCGGAATTTCTGCGAAGAGCAGGGCATGCCTTTGCTCGTATCGCAAACCGATTACAACATTGCGTATCTCTACTTTCTGCGCGGAGAGTACAGCCGGGCCATCCAAATGCTGCGCGCGGCACGCGCGAACTCCAAGAAAGTCGGAGATGCGTACCACCATTCTCTGTGCAATCTGGACCTGGCGGAACTTTATCTGGAGTTGAATCTCAGTCCCGAGGCCGCCGATCTCGCCCAACAAGGATATGCGGGATTTCAGAAGCTCAGCATGGGATATGAAAGCGCCAAGTGCCTGGCATTCTCCGCCATCGCGGCCAGCCAGCAAGGACATGCCTTTGAGGGCCTCAAACTTTTTTCTCAGGCCAGGGAAATTTTCGTCAAGGAAAAGAACCGGGCGTGGCCCTCGCTGATCGATCTTTATCGAGCGCTGGTGTTTTTCAACGAAGGCCGTTTTTTTGAAGCTCGCAGGTATTGCGGTGAAGCGCTGGAATCGTTCCTCGCCCTCAATCTGGCAAATAAAGCGGTCATGGCGAAGCTTTTGCTGGCGAGGATTGCGCTACGCACTGGCGAGACTGAGCAAGCGTTTCGTCATGCCGCCGCCGCAGTCGAGCAAGTTCCGGCGCTGGATTCACCGTTTCTCAGCTACCAGTCTCATCTGCTCATGGGCGACGTTCACGCCGCGCAGGAAAACCGGGACCGGGCCTACGCGTCATATGTGAGCGCACGCGACCACCTGGAGACGCTACGCGGAAACCTGCGCGGCGAAGAGCTGAAAATCGCCTTCATCAAGAATCGCCTCGAGGTGTATGAGAGGCTTGTCGAACTCTGCCTGGGGCGGAACGATCCGGGCGCCGCTGATGAGGCCTTCACCTACATGGAACAGGCAAAATCACGCGTCCTGATGGATTTATTCGTCAAGCCGGCCCCTGCGCATACCGACGACGCAGCCGGTCAAAGCCAGTTGGTTCGTGAGATACGGGATTTGCGCGAAGAACTCAACTGGTACTACAACCTGATCGAACGCGAACAGCTGCAACCTGAGCAGCAGTCCCCGGAGCGCATCGCTTCCCTGCGGAAAAACGCCCAACGCCGGGAAAAGGAACTGGTGGACATTCTGCACGAGGCGACAGACGCCGACGCGGCCCAGGCTGGCCTGCAAAAACCGAGTCACGTGCCCATAGCCACCATCCGGGAGGCAATTCCCGCCGGCACTTTATTGGTGGAGTATTTCGGCGTCCGCGACCGCATTCTGGCTTGCGTACTCGGGCCCAAAACCCTGGAGATCGTGCCAGTAACGCTGGATTCCAGAGTCGCGGGTTTGCTGCGGCTGCTGCAGTTCCAGCTCTCGAAGTTCCGGCTGAATCCGGAGTATCTCGAAACCTTTCACGACGCGCTGGTCGAGGCTACGCAGGCCCACCTCAAAGAACTTTATGACGAGCTCATCGCTCCCGTGGCCATGCGGCTGAAGGCCGATCATCTGATCTTTGTGCCGCATGGTCTGCTTCATTATGTTCCGTTTCACGCCTTGTTTGATGGCAAACAACACTTGATCGATCGCTACACGGTTTCTTACTCTCCCAGCGCCAGCATTTATGCTCTCTGCCAGAGGCGGAACGCAAATTCGTCGGGCCCGTCGCTGCTACTTGGCATCCCTGATCCACAAGCGCCGGCCATACTTGACGAAGTGCAGGCGCTCGCCGGCGTCCTCGACCGGGCGGAATTGTTCGTAGGACAAAATGCGAGTAGCGGCGTCCTGCGCGACAAAGGACCGGCCAGTCGAATCATCCACATCGCAACCCACGGCCGCTTCCGCCAGGACAATCCCATGTTCTCGGCGATCCGGCTGGGAGACTCGTTTCTGAGCCTGTTCGATCTCTACCAGCTCAGGCTGCCGGTCGAGTTAATCACCTTAAGCGGCTGCTCCACCGGCCTCAATGTGGTAGCGGCCGGCGATGAACTCATCGGCCTGGCGCGAGGTCTGATGCACGCCGGAGCTCGGTCACTAATCCTTAGCCTGTGGGATGTACATGACCGGAGCACAGCACCGTTCATGCGGGCTTTCTACAGCCGTCTGCAGCAGGGCGAGTCCAAGGCGGCCGCGCTGCGGTCGGCAATGCTGGCAACACGAGCCAGCTATCCCCATTGTTATCAATGGGCTCCATTCATTCTGATGGGCAAGGCCTGATCTCCAGGAAATAATTTCTCAGCCCTATATTTTTTCAGGCACCAGGTGCCCTTATTCCACAAGAGCTAAGAAAGGCTGGAGTGACCGCTCGAGTTTCTGGTCCGCTCCCCGGCGGAGGTTCTGGTGAAGCATTTCGAAGAAGCAGCCTGGGCCGATTTTGCGAGAGGCCTGGTGTCGGGAAAGAAGCAGATGACGATGCAAGCCCATCTCGATGGCGGTTGTAAGCGCTGCGCCGCGACGCTGAGCGTTTGGCAGAGTGTCGTGGCAATTGCCGCACGGGAGAGCGTTTTCGCTCCGCCGCCGGATACAGTGCGCGTCGTGAAAAGCCAGTTTGCGGCAGTGTTTCCAGAGGCGAGCCGCGGGGTTCGCTTGCTGTTCGATTCTAACCTTGCTCCCGCCGCCGCGGGAATACGCGGTTCTGTGGCGGCGAGGCAGTTCCTCTACGAGACAGATGAGTATTACATTGATCTTCGCCTCGAAGCCGGGCCCGAATCGGATCAGGCCTGCCTGGTGGGACAGGTTATGCACCGCAAGGGACGGGACCGTGGCGCACAAGGAGTTTTCATCCGGGTACAGGAAGGCAAGTCTCTGATTATGGAGACCTCGACCAACCAGTTTGGCGAGTTTCAGCTGGAATTTGGAGCAGCCCACGGGCTGTGTATCACCGTAAGCAGAGGTAAGACTGAAGAAATCGTACTCCCCCTCTACGGAGTCCAAGCTAAGCCCACGAGGGGAAAAGACTTGGACTAGCGCGTACTTTCGGGCCGAGTAGCCTGAAAGTAACCGCAATCCGTAACCCGTCGGAATTACGGGTGTAAGTGTTGAAGATCTCAACTTTTTCGTAGACTCGACCGGAGCATGAAAACGCCGGGTTGGGTCAGAGGGGAAGCGATGACAAGCAAGTCTTCTGAGAAGAACCATTTTCGTGCACTTCTGGCCGCGCTGCTGATCCTCAGTTTTGGGACACAGAGTGTAGCCGCCCAAACCTTGACAGCGCAACCAGCCACCCAGACGCGGCTGGTAGTGCGGGACAGTCTTGGCTTAACCGGCATCCTGAATCTCTGCGGGCTGCTGGGCTGCTCAACTGTCGAAGGCCTGGGCGATCCGCAAGGCCAGCTCTTCATGATCCAGATTCCGTCGGCGCTGGCTCCCGTGACTTCCTTGCTCAACTTGTCACTGTTGGGACTGGTTTCGATCGAGACCGACCAGATCGTTCAAACCCAGGGCGCTTCGGCAGGTCCGGCTCCTTCGTATCTCACCGACGAAGCCCCCTACTCGTATTACGGGGCCACGGTATGGCATGGCTATGTTTACCAGCCGGCTAGTACGCTGATCCGGACGAGCACGACATTTTCAACTTTCAATACCACAGGCTCCGGAGTTGTGGTGGCTGACATCGATACCGGCGTGGATCCAACTCATCCGGTGCTGGCGAACTCTCTGGTGACCGGCTACGATTTCACCCGCAATCAAAGCGGGGGCTCAGAAATGAGTGACGTGAGCCAATCGACGGTTGCCGTTCTCGACAGGAAGGGAGCTACGGGCTCAAAGGTCAGCCAATCGACGGTTGCGGTGCTGGATCAATCGACGGTTGCGGTACTGGATGGAAATCCCGCGTATGCTGCGTTCGGCCACGGTACCATGACCGCGGGCATTATTCACCTGGTAGCGCCGCAGGCCAAAATCATGCCGCTCAAGGCATTCCAGTCAAGCGGAGAGGGTTACAACTCAGATATCCTGCGTGCCGTTTATTATGCGGTAGGCCACGGCGCCAAAGTGATCAACATGAGTTTCAACTACACCACTTACTCGCCGGAGCTGACCAACGCGGTCAACTACGCTACCACCAACGGCGTGATTTGCGTGGCGGCGGCGGGCAATGACGGCGAGCAGACCACAGTCTACCCGGCGGCTCTAAAAGGCGTGATCGATGTGGCGTCTACCAGCAACATCGACACTCCATCGACCTTCTCCAACTACGGCGCGCCTCCGGTCTGGCTGGCAGCCCCGGGCGAGGGAGTGATGACCACCTATCCCTTCGGGACTTATGCCGCGGGATGGGGAACATCGTTCAGCACACCCCTGGTGACGGGCACGACGGCGCTGATGGTTGCCGCGTACAGCGCTAAGGTCTCTTCGGGACTTCAAGTCTCCCTGGGATCGCTCAACTTGTCGCTCTCGCTGCTGGGCAGTGCGAATGCTCCGAGCTGGGAACCGCAGGCGGCCAATGCGCTGGCACATGCGCACGCGATTCCTGATCCGCAGATGGGTCACGGGCGCCTGGATACGTACCTGGCGGTACAAGCCTGGCGAACCAGCCTGGGGCTGCAGTAATTCGGGGATCCGCGATGCAGACTTCGATTCAGGAATTTGCGGCTGATTTATCGAAGAGCGTTGATTGGTTGCGGGTCAAGGAACTGGAAGAACAGCAACGAGCATTGCTCAACTCGGTAATTTGCGGATTCAACCAGTTGCTTGACCTGCGCGACCTGAACACCGGAGTCCACAGCACGCGTCTGGCGGAGTGGGCGGTCCGGGTGGCACGCAAACTGGGGATTGCGGAAACCGACTTGTACCAACTGGAAGTTGCCGCTCTGCTACACGACATCGGCAAAATTGGCGTGCCCGACGCCATCCTGAAAAAAGAAGGCAAGCTCACCGACGAAGAGCGGCAGCTGATGAACAAGCATCCGGAATACAGCTGGTCGATTCTGCGCTTGTTTCCGGGCCTGGACAAAGCCAGCCTTTACGCTCTTCACCACCATGAGAGTTACGACGGCCGCGGGTATCCTGGCGGGTTGAAGGGAGAAGAAATCCCGATTGGTTCCCGCATTGTTTCTGTGATCGACGCTTATGACGCCATGATTTCGAACCGTTGCTACCGCAAGGGACTGGTCCACGAAGAAGCGGTGCGGCGGCTGGTTGCCGGCGGGGGAACGCAGTTTGATCCCCTCGTCGTTCAGGCATTTATCGAGATTGCCGAACGCGAAGTTGCTGAAGTCTTCGCCGCTACCGGCACCAGTTCGTCGGCAATCATATAAGCCGCTTCGGGCAGCGTTCCACCCTCCATCCTAGAGCCACCCTTCAAGCTATACTCTCTCTCCGGAGGAAGTGCGTTGAATTCTCAGCTCGTGGTGGTTTTTCTAAGCCTGCTTGGAAGCATGATCATTAGCCGCAGCTCGCTTGCTCAGGCGCCGGGATCTTCCCCATACGATCTCCTGATCGTCAATGCTCACATTCTGGATGGTACGGGCAGCCCGTGGTATGAGGGATCGATTGCGATCAAAGACGGCAGGATCGCCGACATCGGCCGTCTCGGCAACGTCAGCGCGAGGCGGACAATCGACGCGAAGGGAATGATCGTCGCCCCGGGATTCATTGATATGCATAGTCACTCTGATTATGCGCTGCTGGTGGATGGCAAGGGCGAAAGCAAAATCCGCCAGGGTGTCACAACGGAGGTCATTGGCGAGCATTGGTCAGCGGGACCCGTGCTCGGCCCGGCGGTTCCGGATGTCGACAAGGAGCTCGCGAGTCTCGGATTGCAGCGGAGCTGGAGCACCCTGGGCGAGTACTTTACCGCATTGCAGAAGCACGGAACGGCAGTAAACATCGCCTCGTACGTGGGCGCCGGACAGGTGCGGCTGGACGTGATGGGCAACGTCAATCGCGCGCCGAGTTCCGCGGAGCTCGAGCAGATGAAATCGCTGGTTGACCAGGCGATGCGCGAGGGCGCAATCGGCCTGTCTGCGGGGCTGATTTATCCTCCCAACTCATTCGCCAAGACTGATGAACTTATCGAACTAGCCAAGGTGGCGGCGAAGTATGGCGGCATCTATACCAGCCACATTCGCGACGAAGGTGACGACGAGACTGAGGCACTACGCGAGGCTATTGATATTGGTGAGAAGGCCAGCCTGCCGGTACACATTCTGCACATCAAGGTCGCTGGGCAGCAGAACTGGGGAAAGATGGCCGATGTAGTGGCCCAGATTCAAAGTGCGCGCGATCGCGGTCTTGATATCACCGCCGACCAGTATCCCTACATCGCCGGCATGACCGGCCTGCAAATGACTTTGCCTCCCAAATATCTCGAGGGCACGCATCAGCAGGTGTTGGCGCGACTGAAAGATGCCAAAGCCCGCGAAGAAATCCGTCGACTCATCGAGACTGGAGTCCCTGGCTGGGAAAATCACGTGCAAGGCGCTGGGGGATGGCATGGAGTGATGGTTGCTGCAGTGCAGAAAGCAGGGAACAAGCAATATGAGGGCCAGAGAATGGACGAGGTGGCCAGGCGTATGGGAAAAGAGCCAGTAGATGCACTGTGCGATCTGCTCGCCTCCGAAGACACATTCCCCTACGCGATTTACTTCGCCATGAGCGAAGCGGATGTGCGCACCGCCATACAGCAACCGTGGGTAGGCTTTGGTTCAGACGGGATCGCCGTCAGTCCAGAGATGAAATTCATGGGCCGTCCGCATCCCAGGTTTTATGGAACTTTTCCGCGAGTGCTGAGCGTCTACGTTCGCGAACAGAAATTGGTCAGTTTGCCCGAAGCTGTTCGCAAAATGACTTCGTTGCCGGCGCAGGTTCTCGGACTGACCGACCGGGGAAGATTGCTGCCCGGGATGGCGGCGGACATTACGATCTTCGATCCGGAGACGGTGAGCGATATGGCCACTTTTGAAAAACCCTCCCGCTATCCCGTCGGAATTCCGTATGTCATCGTCAACGGGGCTTTGGTGATCGATCAGGAGACGCATTCTGGTGCCCTGCCGGGGCGCGTGCTGTATGGGCGTGGCAAAACTGGATGGGTCCCGAGCCATTAACGTCCAGTTACTTCTGCGCGATGGGTCTCTGAATATTCAGGCCGGCCAGCATGGCCTCGCATTGGGCAAGGTCTTTGGCTGTATGTGCCCCTGAACCATGAACGCGCAGCGGATCGAGTGAGCTGTTGGGGCTTTTTTGCCAAATACTCAAACTTTTCTGGTACCAGGATCGGGCCTCGCGCAAATGCTCGACCTTGCTGTCGAGTGAGGCTTCATGATCGGCCAGGGAAGAGTACGATTTGGCCAGAATCGAATAAGCTTCGGCCTGGGAAGCGATCTCAATCGGGCCCTTGTGCTCGTCGGCTTCGAAGATCGCGATAGCACGGCGGATATGCGGGACGGCTTGCACAATCTCTTCCTTCGCCAAAAGTACTTCTCCAATGCCCGCTTCGGACGCACCGGCGTTGGCCCGGGCAAGCCAATTGGCCGGATCATCCGCTGCCAGCTGTGTGAAGATCTCCAACGCATTGCGACTGTACTCCAACGCCCGGTCGAGATCACCGTGCTTTTCCAACAGGGGCTGCAAATCAGCGTACGACTCCCCGAGGTACTCGCGGAGGGTTGCGTTGTTGGGGTCGAACTGGGATAACTGCTGGAGAATTTGCAGTCCCTTCTCTGATGTCTCCACAGCGCGGTCAATATCACCGAACCGCCAGAACATCTGACCTAAAGCGTGATAGTCGCCGGCGAGATGGGTGCGGAAAACAGCGTTTGCGCCGGGGTCGATTGCGATAGGTTCGCGAATGGAGGCGGCCTTTCGGTAATTGTCGAGAGCGCCCGCATCGTCCCCGCTTTGGGTCAGGACATTGCCAGTCTGCCAGTACACACCAGCCAGCCAGTCCTGATATTGAAGATCCGGGTGCACACCGGCGATCCGCTGCGCCACCGGAAGAGCCTTACGGATATTATTAAGAGCTTCCGCATAGTCCCCGTTACTGTTTAGCGCAAAGCTCAGCCGAAAATATTCATTCAGGAGATCAGACTGAATTTGAATATCGCCCGGGTTTGCATTAGCGGCCGCTTCCCGGATCGCGAGGGCTTTCTTGTAGCTCTGCAAGGCTTCGGGAAATTTGCCAAGGTTGGCGGCCCCGTCATATCCCAGCACGTCACCCACGCGGTCATACGCAGCCGCCAGGTCACGCTGCAAGACCACATCGCCGCCCGCTTCCTCGGATAGGCTGTCAAGGTATTCGAGCGCCCGGGTCACCAGAAGTTTTCTGGCCGGGGTTGCACCGGGCAAGTCCCGGATTGAATCGTGGACTTCGAACATCAAAGAATTGGCCAATTTCCGCACATCGTTGAAACGCCGCTCGGCGCGGGCCCGCTGCACACGGGCAATCTCGGCCTGTTGCCGGGCGACTCGGGCTTCGTGCAAGGTAATCGCGAAGCCGCCCAACAAAGCGAGAACCGCCGCCGCGGAGGCCACAACTGCGGTCTTGTGGCGGGTTACGAACTTCGAGGTGCGGTATCGTACGGTATCTTTTCGGGCGAGGACCGGAATTGACTCAAGATGCCGACGGATATCCTCTCCCAATTGTTCCACCGACGCGTAGCGGCGGGAGGGTTCCTTCCGCAACGCCATCAGGATGATGTTATCCAGGTCGCCGCTCAACTGCTTTCGCAGTTTTTCGGGCGAACTGACGCGCGCGGCGCTGCGTTCCTTGCAGGTAGGGACCTCGGGTTCAACTATGCCTTGCGGTTCCAGGTTCCGGAATGCGAGACTTGGCTTTTCCGGCTCATTATCACAAACAGCTCGCGCCACTTCTTGCGACGAGTGCGCCCCGGCCGGGTACGGACTTCGGCCAGTCAGGAGCTCGTACAGGGTT
>Ga0335078_10010854_pt1 | contig 13494 bp, 6 predicted proteins | sample Lox_Sample_32_FD_206711 | JGI IMG/M metagenome (GOLD analysis project Ga0335078, IMG submission 206711) | Soil microbial communities from Loxahatchee National Wildlife Refuge, Florida, United States - Lox_Sample_3.2 | ecosystem: Environmental > Terrestrial > Soil > Wetlands | place: USA: Florida...
TCATCGTCGCGACGGGAAAGTCTACGGCCTTCGGCGATATAGCCGCGCGCCTGGCCGCGCCCCCCGAGCCGACGGCGTTCGAGCGTGGATTGAAGGACTTCAGCCTGCTGCTCACCCGCACCGTGTTTTTCCTCGTGCTCTTTCTGCTGGTCGTCGGGGCATTCCGGCACCGCGACCCCTTTCAGTCGCTGCTGTTTGCCGTGGCGCTCGCCGTCGGCCTGACGCCCGAGTTCCTGCCGATGATCGTCTCGGTCACCCTCGCCAACGGTGCGCGCGCCATGGCCCGCAAGAAGGTGATCGTCAAGCACCTCTCGGCCATCCAGAACTTCGGCAGCATCGATGTACTGTGCAGCGACAAGACGGGCACCCTCACCAGCGGCAGCATGACCCTCGACCGCTGCCTCGATCCGGGCGGCGAGCCTGCCGCAGGGGTCCTGACGCTCGCGCGGCTCAACAGCAGGAACCAGACCGGGATCCGCAGCCCGCTCGACGAGGCCATCCTGCGGACCGCGGGCTCGGACGCGGAGAGCGGGTATGAGAAGTGCGATGAAATCCCCTATGACTTCGAGCGCCGCCGGCTTTCGGTCGTGCTCGGGCACGGCGCGCAGCGCATCCTGATCACCAAGGGTGCGCCCGAGGGGATTCTCGAGCAGAGCGCAGCGCTTGAGCAGCAGGGGCGCGTCACGCCGCTCGATGCCGACACTCGCGCACGCTGCCACTCGACTTTCGAGGCTCTGAGCCGCCAGGGATTACGGGTCCTGGCGGTGGCCTACGTGGCGGTCGAGCCGCGGGCCAGCTACTCCGCTGCCGATGAATGCAACCTCGTCTTCGCGGGCTTCGTCACTTTTGCCGACAAGCCGCTGCCGGATGCGGCGGCGGTGCTCGCGCGACTGCGCGCGGCCGGCGTGCACGTAAAGATCATCACCGGCGACAGCGATCTCGTGACGTCGCAGGTATGCACACAGGTGGGTCTGGATCCGGGCAGGATCGTGCTCGGCGCGGAGATCGAGAAGATGACCGATCCGGCGCTGCAGGCGGTCGCGGAGGAGACCACGGTGTTTGCGCGCGCATCCCCCGCGCAGAAGAACCGCATCCTGATGGCGCTCAAGCATCGCGGTCACGTCGTCGGCTTCATGGGTGACGGCATCAACGATGCGCCCTCGCTGCACGCAGCGGACGTCGGCATCTCGGTGGCATCGGCGGTTGATGTCGCGCGCGAGGCTGCCGACATCATCCTGGTCGAGCCGGGCCTCGAGGTGCTGACGAGCGGCATCCTCGAAGGCCGCAAGGCCTTCGGCAATGTCATGAAGTACCTGCTCATGGGTACCAGCTCGAACTTCGGCAACATGTTCAGCATGGCGGGCGCCTCCGCCTTCCTGCCATTCCTGCCGATGCTGCCGACGCAGATCCTGCTCAACAATTTCCTCTACGATTTGTCGCAGCTCACGATACCGACCGATAATGTCGATGAGGATTTTGTACGTCAGCCGCGGCAGTGGGACATCGGCCTCATCCGCCGCTTCATGCTGTACATCGGTCCGGTCAGCTCGATCTTCGACTTTCTGACGTTTTTCGTGCTGCTGCGCTGCTTCGCGGCGGGTCAGGCGTTCTTTCACACGGGCTGGTTCGTCGAATCGCTGGCGACGCAGACGCTGGTGATCTACGTCATCCGTACGATGGGCAATCCCCTCAAGAGCCGGCCCAGCCGGCCGCTGGCGATCACGACGCTGCTCGTGGTCGTCGCCGGGGTGCTGCTGCCTTTCAGCAAGCTGGCCGCTCCCCTGGGTTTCGTCCCGTTGAGCGGCGCCTTCCTGGTGTTCGTCGCAGCGGCGACAGTGATTTACCTTGTCAGTGTGCAGTTCGCCAAGTCGCTGCTGTTGCGGCTTGCCGGGAGCCCCGCGCTGCGCGCCTGAGGTGAGGTGCGCGCATCGCCCCGACGGTCAGGGAGCTGCGGCCTCATGCGTCGCCGCATCGAGCCTGCGCAGCATCTCCGGGATCTCGGGGTTCGACATGAACAGCTTCCAGGGCAGACCCGAGCGGTAGTTCTCGACCATGACGACGATCGGCGCCTGGTTGAGCCCCATGTAGATCGGCGAGACCCACTTCAGCGAGGGGTTGTAGGCGTCGCGCGGCCCGTAGATGCCCCAGAGCTGTCCGCCGAGATCGCGGTAGTCGTGCCTCAGCGCTGCGAGCGAAGCCTCCGGCACGTAGGCCATGGAGGCGAGCGCACCGGTGAGCGTGATGGTGCCGTCATCGTTCAGCGCATCGGGCGCGGGCGTCCTGTAGCCCTTCGGCCCGTCGCTCGCCGTGAGTCCCCAGGCGTTCGCACCGTAGCCCGGGAAGTGCTGCGGATTGGCGATGCAGTACGCCTGGTTGATCAGGGCGAGGTTTCGATTGTTCTCGAAGTACGAGGCCGTGTAGCGGTCGTGCAGTGCGTGCGGGTCCATGCCGAGGAATGAGTAGTGCGCGAAGAACAGCGGCCCGCCGCTGCCGACGCCGACATCGAGCCTGATGCCGAAGTAGCTGCGGCCGTTGCCGTACAGTTTGCCGTCGCTGCTGCCGGACCACCCCTCACGGTACTGCTGCGCCCGCTGGCTCTGCCCGGCCCAGCCGCTGTAGTACATCGCCGCCGGCACCGCATGCGTCGGCGAGGCGATCGCCAGCAGGTAGACGACCATGGTCTCGTTGAAGCCGATGAGCGGGTGGTGGATCTGGAAGCCCCACTCGCGCGACCAGTGCCAGTAGAGGAAGTCGCTCGCTGAGTGCTCGCGGTACCAGTCCCACTCGACGCTCTCCCACAACCGCGTGATGCGCGCGGCGAGCTCGCGCTCGGCGGGGGTCGGCGCGTCGAAGTACTGACGCGCGAGGAGCAGCCCCTGCATCATGAAGGCTGTCTCAACCAGATCGCCGCCGTTGTCGAGCATGCCGAAGAGCGGCATCGTCTCGCCGGTGGCGCCGTTCATGTAGTGCGACCAGGCGCCGTGATAGCGCGGCGCCCGCTCGAGGAAGCCGACGATCCTCTCGAGGCGCTCGCGGGCCTGATCGCGCGTGATGAAGCCGCGGCTCGCGCCGACGATGAGCGCGGCCACTCCCATGCCGCTCGCCCCCGTTGCCACCAGGCGATCGTCGCCCGGCAGATTCTCGTGCGCCATGCCCGAGGCTTCATCGGCCCCGTCCCAGTAGTACTGGAACGCCGCCTCCTGCAGCATCGTCAGGAGCTCCTCATCCGTGAACGGGCGCGTCGTCACGCGCACCGCGGCGCTCGGCGAAGACTCGCGTCCGCGCGAGTCCGCGGCGGTGACGCGGTACCAGAAGGTCCTGCCTGGCTCGCCCAGCCAATCGAAGAAGCGGTGCTCGCCGCCGTGCTGGATGCCGATCGGCGTGTACTCCCGTCCGCCATCGGTCGAGCGGTACACCACCACGTGATCCCAGGGGTCGCGCTCGTTGCCCTGCCAGTGCACGATCGCGTGCCGCTCGTAAGCGCTGGCCGCGACCGCCTGCGGTGCGCGCGCCGGCGCCGCCGCTGCCGGGTCCTCGTCATCGACGCGGATGTCATCGATCAGCATCGTGTGCGCTGCCCCATCGGCGCGCCCCTGGTGGAAGACCACGCTCCGCAGCCACTCGGACCGGAACGGATACACCGAGCCGCTGCGAAGCGCTGCCAGTGGAATCCGTACCAGCGTCCAGCGCTTCGCCGGCAGGTCGCCCGCGAAGCGGCCGAGCGGCTCGGCGACGGTGAAGCTCGCGGGTCGCGTCGCCACCTGCAGGCCCTCGCGCGCATCCGACAGGAGGATCTGCGGCAGGTCGGCCGCCGCGATCGGCGCGGCCGAGTACAGCCACAGGCTCAGCGTCTGTCCACTCAGCTCCGGGTATCGGTTCGGGAAGGCGAGCAGATGAACCTCCGCCTCCCAGCCGCCGCCCGCGCGCGATACCCAGGCGAGCCGCAGCGCGTTCGGCGGCGAATGGAACACGCTCGAGTCGACCGGGATGCGCTCATCCTGTCGCTCGAGAGAGCTCGGTACCACCGCCACCGCCTCGCTGTACCAGTACCCGCCGGTCTGCTGACTGTTGTCGAACACCACGTGACGGTAGTAGTCATGGTCGCCGGCAGCGTGAGCGGCCGCGGCGAGCAACGCCGTCGCGAGTGCCGCGCCCGGGGCCGCTGTTGCCACCGTGCGGGCGCTCACGGCAGCGGCCGGCACTCGAGCTCGCAGATCGCGTGCGCAACGTATCCGGCGGCGGTCGCGAATGCCCCGCCACCGGGCTCCATGGCCGCCGTGTCGGGGTCGATTCCTTCGGAGATGATGCCGGCGTCCCAGGCGCTCGCGAGCAGGATCTGCTCGGCGCGCTCGCGCGAGCGCTTGAGCCGCAGCTCATCCGCGATCATCCAGGACGTGGTGAAGGGCAGGCGGTAGCTGCCGGGCAGTCCGTACCGGTGGCCAGCATAGGAATACTTATAGTGAGAGGAGTGCAGCCACTCGAAGGTGCGCCGGAAGAGCGGGTCGTCCTCGCGGATGAAACCGAGCAGCGGGAGCTTCATGAGCGAGCCCGGTGGAATCTCGGTCGCGACGAACTGATGCCCATCGGTTGCGGAGGCAAAGATCGCGCCGTCGGCGCCGGGGACATCGCTCACGATCGTGTGTGCCATGATCGCCGCGCGCAGCGCCGCGGCCTGCCGCGCGGTGTCGCGCGCTGCCGGGTCCTTGAGGCGCTCGAGGATGACGGCGAGATCGGTGAGCGCGCGCCAGGTGAGTACGTTGTCGTAGGTAATGAACGGCAGCTTCTGGAACTCGTCCTGCGCGTCCTGCAGCGAGCTGTAAAGGCCCGTGGCTCCATCGCGGTGCGACAGCAGCCGCTGGTGCAGCAGGCGCAGCGCCTCGCGATGCTGCTCGAAGAACCCGAGGTCGTGGGTGCGATTGAGGTACGCGGCCGCGGCGATGAGCGGCGCGTCGGCCTCGTCGAGCTCGAAGCCGTCCTCCAGCACCACCCCATCGATGAATCGGCTGTGCGTGCCGGCATTGGCGAGTTGCGGGCCGAGGGCGTAGCCGAGCGCTTCGCGGGCAAACTGCGGGTCGGAATCGAGGAGCCCGGGGAAGCTCCAGAGCATCGCGTCCCGGTCCCAGTAGGCCGCCGCGACGTAGTAACGGGGGCTGCGGGAGGTGACGCCGACGAGCTGCTCGGTGTCGATCGTCCGGCCCCAGGCATAAAGTCGTGTAAAGAGGAGGTTGCGGTTCATCAGCCGGTCGAGCTCGGGGCGGCCGGTCGTGCGGGTGCGGGCGCGGCACCAGGCAGCCGTCTCGGCGATCATCGCGTCGGCTCCGTGCCGCTCGAGCATCTCGAGCAGCGAGCGCGCGTTATGCGCCGCACTGAACTCCTCGATGCCGACCGCGAGCACGAACAGAGCTTCGGCGGACTCGCCCGGCTGGAGTGTCGCGACCCGGTTGTCGTCCGCCTGCGGGGCGACCGACACGGGCGGCACCGTCACCGTCGCTTTGGAGCCCGGGTGCACGATCGCCCACGAGAAGCGCGTGTCATTGGTGATGTAGCTGTAGGCCTCGCCCGGATCGACCCAGGGCGCGGGCCCGATGGCGCGCTCACCGCGCAGCGCCACCGGCACGTAGGTGACGCGCGAGAGGCTGCCGAAGGAGCTCTTCAGCCCGAGCGTCGCCTGGACGGTTTCAGTGCGCCGGTTGGTGACCGTGAGTCGCACGAACGCGGCACGGTATCCGGGTGGGGCGCAGTAGGTGAGCGTGAGGTGCAGGCCGTCACGATCCTGCTCGGCATACGGAATCCAGTCGGAAACGAGACTCCACTTCAGGGCATCCAGCGGCTCACGCACGGTGCCGCTCTGGGTGCCGGTCGCCAGGTAGGGCTCGATGACGGGTTTGCCGGGCTCACCGGCGGGCTGCAGGAGCCCGCGGTCGCGCATGGATAAGGCGTTGAACGAGAGGAGCGCGCCATCGACGAGCCGGATCTCCGGCAAGGCGATCCACTCGTTGCCGGTGGCGACCACATCAGCGGGCCGCGCGGCGAGCGGGGCTGAATCGGGCGCGGGCTGCGCGGTCGCCGAGCCGAGCCAGGCGAGACCGAAGACCACGACGATCGGGCGCAAGTAGTGGCGCTCCCCCCACAGAGCAATGCAACAACTGTAGCAGCTTCTTGACATTCGGAAGTGAAGGAGTACGCTCCTCGCAGGCCGTCGGCAAGCGTTTACATTACTGATGTAAACGCTTGCAAAGGGGAGGGGGCCAGGGGTGAGTCTCAAAGGCGTTGCGCGCGAGGCACAGGTCTCAAGCGCGACAGCGACCCACATGATCGTAACGCCGCGGCAGCGCCCTGCTGAGCCGCGGAGCCGTTCGTCTGTCCCGGCGACCTCCACAGCGGCCCGCATTCCGGGTTCTTCGCCTCCATTCGTCTGCGCCCGATCTCCTTCGCGCGCGATACGCACACCCACGGAGTCTCAATGAGCAAGCAGCGGTTTCGTCGTGGCACCCGTTTGTTCGGATCATCCGCACCCATGGCACGCATGACGGTGGCGGCCGCGGTCGCCGCGGCACTCATGGCCCCGTCCGCCGTCATGGCGCAGAGCACGGACGCAACGCTGCAGGGAACCGCGCAGCCCAACAGCGAGGTCGTCGCGCGTAACAAGGATACGGGCGCCGTGCGCAAAACCACGGCACGCGCCGACGGCAGCTATACGCTGGTCGGAGTCCCGCCGGGCGAGTACGTGGTGTCTAACGGCAAGAACTCCGCCGACGTAGTCCTCTCGGTCGCAACCACGTCGCAGTTGGATCTGACCGCGAACCTGGAACAGGTCGTGATCCACGGTGAGCGCCTGGTGGAGACGCGTACTTCCCAGGTCGGCGCGATCATCTCCTCGCGCGAGATCGAGACGGTCCCGCAGATCACGCGCAACTTCCTCGAGTTTGCCGATTCGGTGCCGGGTGTCGCGTTCACGGTGGACGGCCAGGGCAATACCTCGTTCCGCGGCGGCGCGCAGGTGGACGAGAACGTCAACGTCTATATCGATGGCGTGAGCATGAAGGACTTTGTCCAGGGCGGCATCGGAGGCCAGTCGGGTTCCAACAAGAACCCGAACCAGGGAGACCCGGGCAACCCCTTCCCGCAGTCGGCGATCGCTGAGTACAAGGTCGTCACCAACAACTACAGCGCCGAATACGACCAGTTGGCGAGCGCGGCCATTGCGGCACAGACGAAGTCTGGCACCAACACCCTGTCAGGTGATGTCTTTGGCAACTTCACCAATCAGAACATGCGGGCTTTCACCCCGGCGGAAATCGGTGCGAATTCACCCAACAATCCCAAGGCCCCCGGTTCCTCGAGCTACGAGTGGGGGGTGTCGCTTGGCGGTCCGATCATCCAGGACCAGATGCATTTCTTTGGCGCCTTTGAGCACAAGTCCCTCTCCGAGCCGAACGTGGTCTATCCGAGCTCGGCAAGCGGCCTGACTGCCGCGCAGGCGTCGGCGCTGCTGCCAGCCGGCGTGGGCTCGCAGTTCGGCCCGACGACCAACCCGTTCAGCGAGAGCCTGTTCTTCGGCAAACTCGACTATGAGCCGACCTCCAGCGACCGCGTCGAGCTATGGGATCTGACGCGTAGCGAGCACTCGGTCTCGGGGGCGCAGGGACAGACCGCGGCCTCAGCCGCGACGCAGTTCGACAACGACAATGAGCGCGTGACGCTGCGCTGGGAGCATTTCGGGACCGACTGGGGGAACGAGCTGAAGCTGGCCTATCAGGATGCCCACTCGGGTCCCTCGAGCTCATCCACCAATCCGCAGTACATCTACAATTATCTGGTGGGGACGGGCGCGCAGCCGCTCATCGACACGAACGGAGGCACCCCCTGGAACCAGTTCAGGAACTCGCAAAAGGGTGAGACTGTACAGGATGATTTGACCCTGACGGAGCTGCACTGGCTGGGCGACCATACCTTGAAGACCGGGTTCAAGGCCTCCTGGATCGACCTGCTGTATCAGGATGCCGGCCAGGGCAGCGAGTTCGACTATATCGTGACGAACGCCGGCACTTTTCCCGATCCCTACGCCGCGACTTACACCCTGAGCAATCCTGGCAAGAGCAACATCGCCAAGTCGAGTGACCAGCAGTTTGGGCTTTACTTCCAGGACGACTGGACCATCGACAAGCACTGGACCGCGAACGTGGGCCTTCGCTGGGACTACGAGAAAGTGCCGTCGTGGGAGAATTTCATCACGCCGGCCCCGATCGTGAACTCCCTGTACGGACTGTACCCGGGCTCGACGACGGTGAACTACAACCAGGCGCTGGCGCTCGGCGGCATTAATATCGGTGACTACATCGGCAACGGCAGCAACCGCAAACCTCAGAGTGATGAGTTCCAGCCACGCCTCGGTCTGTCGTTCGATTTGTTCGAGGACCAGCGCCATGTGATCTTCGGCGGCTACGGCCGCGCCTACGACCGCAATATCTATGACCTGATGTCGCTCGAGCTGACGAAGTCGGCGTTGTCCGAGCCGACGCTGAACTTCTACGGCGCGCCTTTCTCACAAAACGGCTGCATGACCGCGGCGAATGCGGTGCCCGGTCAGTGCGCCGCCTGGAACCCGGCCTACCTGACCTCGCTCGCGGCTCTGCAGGGGACGGCGACCACCCCGTACGGTGAGATCGATCTCGTCAACAACCACATAAAGAACCCGTATTCCGATCAGTTCACGCTCGGCATGAACAACCGGCTGGGCGACTGGAACACGACCGCGGCGCTCGTGGAGATCAACAGCTATGACCGCCTGGTCGGCTCGCTCGGCAACCGGGCGGTCAATGGCGCGTACTTCATTCCGTGCAGCTGGTCGGGCACCGGATACGCACCAGCCTGGTGTGCCAACTCATCGCCCACGATTGCTCACGGCAATCTGGTGCTCTGGGATAACGGGGCCAGGGATCAGAACTTCCAGGTCCTCTTGTCAGCGGAGAAGCCCTATACCAAGGAGTCCGGCTGGACGGCGCACGTTGCCTATACCTTCTCGAGCGCACGCCAGACCGACTACTACGCGTACGCCGGCAACAATACCTACCAGTTCGACTATGCACGGCCGTCAGACTTCCCGTGGACTCCAAGTTCCGCAGTGCCCAAACACCGGCTCGTGACCACCGGCTCCGTGGACGGCGCATGGGGCATCACGTGGAGCGCCAAGGTGGTGCTCGCGACACCGGAGAATCTTGGTGGCCAATCCGTCTCGTGCCCACCGAACCTCACGGTGCCGGGGTGCTACTGGGTCCGCCCGATCACCGATCATCCGCGTGACCTGTTCGGCGAGCACACGGTTGATATCGCGGCCAACAGGAATTGGGTGTTCACAGACTGGCTGAGCGCTTTCATCAGAGTGGATGTGCTTAACGTCTTCAATACCGCGTACTACGACCCGCAGGCGGCGACCTGGCCGCCAGGGTACCCGGCGTACGGCAAGCCGAATGCGCCGCCGGTCTTCAATACAACGGGTCCCATCCTCGGCGTGCCCTTCACGGTCAAGCTGACGGCGGGTGCCAGCTGGTGAGCTTGTGGAGAGCGCTCGCCGCCTGAAGTGGCGGCGACCGCTCTCAGGCCGCTCATGAAGCTCTGCTAGACGCTCGGTGGGCGGGCACTCATGATGCGCGGGGCATCCGAGGTGATTGCATGAGCTCCGAACCGGTCCGGGACGTACTCATCGTGGGGGGCGGCACCGCCGGCTGGATGACGGCCAGCGCGCTGGTGAAGCTGCTCGGGCCGCTCGTCTCGCTGACGCTGGTCGAGTCCGACGAGATCGGCATCATCGGCGTCGGCGAGGCCACCATCCCGCACATCAAGACGCACAACACCCTCATCGGCATCAACGAGCCGGAGTTCGTGCGTGAGACCCAGGGCACATTCAAGCTCGGCATTGAGTTCGTCGACTGGGGCCGCCTCGGGGAATCCTACATCCACGGCTTCGGCAAGCTCGGTCTCGATTTGGGCGGCCACCCGTTTCACCTCTACTGGACGCGGGCGCAGCGCACGCAGCATGCACGCGAGTTCTGGCGCTACTCCTTTAACGTCAGTGCCTGCCGGGAACGCAAGTTCATGTCGACGCCGGTGGATGCGCCGAAAAACACGCCGCTCGAGGACATCGCCTACGCCTATCACTTCGATGCCTCGCTCTATGCGCGCTATCTGCGCCGCTTCTCCGAGAAAGCTGGGGTGCGGCGCGTCGAGGGCAAGGTGCTCGAGGTGCGCCAGCACGGCGACACCGGCTTCGTGAAGAGCGTGGTGCTGGCGGGCGGCCAGGAGCTCGCCGCCGACCTCTTCATCGACTGCACCGGCTTCCGCGGGCTGCTCATCGAGGAGACGCTGAAGAGCGGCTACCAGGACTGGACGCGCTGGCTGCCGTGCAACCGGGCGCTCGCCGTGCCGTGCGCCAGCGTCGAAGCGCCGATCCCCTATACGCGCTCGAGCGCCCGCAGCGCTGGCTGGCAATGGCGCATTCCGCTTCAGCACCGGGTCGGCAACGGCTACGTTTACTCGAGCGAGTTCATCAGCGATGAGGCCGCACGCGCCGAGCTGCTTGGCCACCTGGACGGCGCGCCGCTCGCGGACCCGAGACCGCTCAAATTCACCACCGGCCATCGCAATGAGGTGTGGAAGAAGAACGTGGTTGCCATCGGACTCTCGGCCGGGTTCCTCGAGCCGCTCGAGTCGACCGCCATCCATCTCATTCAAACCGGCATCGCGAAGCTCGCGCTGATGTTCCCGCGCAAGGACATGAGTCCGAGCTTGCGCGGGCTCTACAACCGCCAGGTGCGGTTCGACTTCGAGCGAATCCGCGATTTCCTGGTGCTGCACTACCACGCCACGGCGCGCACCGACACGCCGTTCTGGAATCACTGCCGCACCATGGCGATTCCCGATGAGCTCACCGAGTATCTGGAGCTGTTCGAGGACAGCGCGCGCATCAACCCCAAGCCGGACGAGCTGTTCACGCTGCCGAGCTGGGTGCAGGTGCTGCTCGGCCAGGGCGTGCGGCCGAATGACTACCCGCCGATCATCGACACGCTCTCCGATGCCGAGCTCGGCAAGTTCCTGGCACATGTCGAGACGGTGATCCAGAGCGCCGTAGCCGTGATGCCCTCACACCAAGCCTTCATCAACCGCCACTGCAAGGCGGCGCCGCCGCAGGCGGCGGCGAGCGCGGCCTGAGGACCCGCGCAGCCTCGCAGCGCAGGACCAGTGTGAACACGCATCGCATCCCGGGTGTTCTCTGGGCGGTAGCGCTCGCGGTGCAGCTGCTGCCGCTGACCGCGCGGGCCGAGCCGCCCGTTGATGCTGCGTGCCAGAGCTTCACAGCGCACCACGGTGGCTACCGGATCTCGGCGGCGTTCACGGTCGATGCCGCGCGCCACGCGGTGATTTCCCCACCCGACTGCGCGGGCGGTTCCGAGCTCCTGTGGATCCGTCCGCTGCGGCTCAATACCGATGAGTACCTGATCATGCAGCAATGCACGACCGCGGACTGCTCCAAGGCGCAGGTCGTGCGCGCCTGGAACAGCCGCGGCACCATGGGACCGTATCCGGTGCTCTCGGATAAGATCCCGATCGAGAGCGGCGTGCGCTATCTCCTGTGGATGCAGCGTGTGCCATTACCCGGGACACGGAGCTTCTCGCAGATCGACAGGGAAGGGACTGCGCTCGTCTTCAGTCCCGTCGGCCAGCCGCTGCAGTTGGGTTTTGTGCAGCAGGCGCTCGCCGCGGCGCACCAGCGTGGGCCCACGCGCGTGAAGCGCACCGAGCAGAAGGGCTCGTCCTACGTCGCCACCTTCCGCGGCGGCTCGAGCGTCTGGATGCAGGCGCTGCGGGGCGACGCTCGCGCGAGCGCCCCTTAAGCGGCCCGCGCGGATGCTCGTGTTGGCCCGCCGGATCGCCTTGTTGAGCTCAATCCTCTGCTGGCCCGGCCTGGACGTGTGTAGCGCGGCGGCCGAATCGGCGCTGGCGGCGCACGCGCTCGTCGCGACACCCGGGCAGAGCGCGGCAGCCGCGCCCGCCGCGGTGCCCAGTGCCGGGGAGTTTGCCGACCTGGGACACTACGCTGCCGCCAATCGGGCGCTGCCGCCCGCGGATCGCGGGCATCCGCGCGTCGTCTTCATGGGCGACTCCATCACCCAGTCGTGGGGCGAGCTGCAGGGCGCCTACTTTGCGCGGCCCGATCGCCTGAATCGTGGCATCAGCGGCCAGACCACACCGCAGATGCTGCTGCGCTTCCGTCAGGACGTGATCGCGCTCAAGCCCGCGATGGTGCATATCCTCGCCGGCACCAACGACATCGCCGGCAATGCCGGCCCCATTGATGCGGCGACCACCGAGGGCAATATTGCCTCGATGGTCGATCTGGCGCTCGCCAACCACATACGCGTGGTGCTCGGCTCGGTGCTGCCCACCACGGACTATCCCTGGCGGCACGGGCTCGAGCCGGGGCCGAAGATTCTCGCGTTGAACGCCTGGCTCAAACACTACGCCAGCGAGCGGCATGTGGTGTTCGTGGACTACTACTCGGCGCTCACGGACGGGGCTCTGGGGATCCGCCCGCAGTTCGCCCCGGACGGTGTCCACCCCTCGCTCGCAGGCTACGAGGTCATGCTGCCGCTCGCCGAGGCGGCCATAGCGGCGGCGTTACGGCAGGCGAGCCCGCGGAGGTGAGGCACTTGAACTGCATTCGATCGATAGCGGCGCTGGTGGCTGGGCTGTGTCTGCTGATGCCGGCGGCGCGGGCCGGGGAAAGCATCCTCGTGGATGGCAGCGTGCACGGCCGGCCGCTGCCGCATTTCTGGGAGCATATGTTCGGCTCCGGGCGCGCGGTGTTGAGCCTGCGCGAGGGCTATCGCGACGACCTGCGCGCGGTGCGCGCCGTCACGGCCTTCTCCTATGTGCGCTTTCACGCCATCTTTCACGACGAAGTCGGTCTTTACAGCGAGGACAAGAGCGGGCAGCCGGTCTACAATTTCTCCTATATCGACCAGATCTACGACGGCCTGCTTGCCAACGGCGTGCGGCCGTTCGTCGAGCTCGGCTTCATGCCGGGGGCCCTGGCGAGTGCGCCGACGCAGCAGAGCTTCTGGTACAAGCCGTTCTCAGCGCCGCCCAAGGACTACGCGCGTTGGGATGCGATGCTGACGGCGTTCGCGCAGCATCTGATCGCCCGCTATGGTATCGACGAGGTGAGCCAGTGGTACTTCGAGGTGTGGAATGAGCCCAACCTCGACTTCTGGGCGGGGCAGCCCTCGCAGGCGAGCTACTTCACTCTCTACGACCACACCGCGCGCAGCCTGAAGGCGGTGGATGCGCGGCTGCGGGTCGGCGGTCCGGCCACGGCGCAGGTGGCCTGGGTGGGTGATTTCATCCGCCACGTCACGGCCGAGCACGTCCCGGCGGACTTCGTCTCCTCCCATATCTATGGCGACGACACCTCGCAGGACATCTTCGGCGTGCCCG
>Ga0335078_10010856_pt1 | contig 13494 bp, 17 predicted proteins | sample Lox_Sample_32_FD_206711 | JGI IMG/M metagenome (GOLD analysis project Ga0335078, IMG submission 206711) | Soil microbial communities from Loxahatchee National Wildlife Refuge, Florida, United States - Lox_Sample_3.2 | ecosystem: Environmental > Terrestrial > Soil > Wetlands | place: USA...
AGGCGCAGGGCAAGCTCGCCGAGCGGCTGAACCAGACGATGGCGGAAAAGGTGACCATGCGCGACCGGGCTCAGGTCGCGCGTTTCTTCGACGGACTGGAACTGGTCGAGCCCGGGCTGGTGCGGGTTCCGGAATGGCGTCCCGCATCCGAACTCGAGGCCAGGAGCCCGGCCGGGCTGTGGGGCGGCGTAGGCCGCAAGAACTAAAGACGCCACGAAGAACATCGCCATATCCCCGGCATATCCCGGAGGCCTTACCGGCTGCTCTCGGCAGGGGCGTGCCGCGGCGCGTCGTGCGGTGCCGGGCCGGTCGCGTACTGTGCGATCCCGTCGCCGAAAGACCAGTCCGGCAGATCGTTCTCGTGGATGGTGGCGAAGATGTTGCGTGGCTCGGTATCCGCGTACTTGCTGGCGAACTCTGCGATCCGCCGGTACAGGGCCTGCTTCCGCTCGCTGCCCCGGCCGGACCGCATGGTGATATCGACGACCACGAGACCGTCGTCACGGTGCACGCCGAGGTAGTCCGGGTCGTAGCGGAACGCTCCGGTCACCCCGTCGTGACTGGTCAGTACCTGGAACAGGTCGTCGGGCGGGATGCCGATCGCGTCGATCAGGGCTTCCTGGACCGCGCGGCCAAGCGCGTCGAGCTTGGCTTGGTCGGCACGCAGCACGTCGATGCGGACGAATGGCATGGAGGTTCTCCTTAATGAATCGGCTAAATCAGCGGCTGGTCGCCGCTGAGCAGGTAGAAGGCGACGAAGGTCGTGGCCTCACTGCCGGACAGGTTGTGCCCGTCAACTGAAGGCTCGGACGCCCCAGCGACCATTCACCCGGCGTCAGCTCCGTTGTCGTTGCACGCGGCATCGACGTTCTTATCGTGTGGCCACCGCGGCCTCAAAACGTCCGCCATCTGGCTGATATTCGGCGCTGCGGACGCTGAGAAGGTGGTCGGCCTGCTGGGCGGTGCGGTGCTGACTGAGCACCTCAATGCGATGGGTGCCGGCCGATCGTGAGCTGCCGTGCCCGTATCCGGGCCCCGGCAGTAGCCACGGCGGTAGCCTTCGGAGCCAGGTGGGCCGCGGCCTTGCCCCGTGCCTGCGAGACGGTGATCTACGCGCCGCCAGGACCCGTGCCGGGTGGTGACTCGCTGGCCTGATGCTGGGTTACCAGAGCTGCGAGCTGAGCCCGGGAGGTGATGTCCAGCTTGGCGAAAACGTGTGCCAGGTGCGTCTGCACCGTCCGGCGCGATATGTAGAGCCGGGCGCCGATCCGGGGATTGGTCAGCCCCGCGGCGACCAGATCGGCGACGGCGTGCTCGGTCGGGGTAAGGCTGTACCAGCCGATCTGCGGCCGACCCCGGGTTCCGCGGCGGCCGCGGTGGATGCCTGCCGCGCGCAGCACCGCTTCGGCGCGGGCGAGGTCGCGGGCGGCGTCGAGCCGGTCGTAGATCTCGATCGCCTGATCCAGGAGTGGCCGTGCCTGGCCGGTCATGCCCTGCCGCGCGAAGGCGGTTCCTGTGTCCTCGGAGGCAAGAGCGAGTTCCAGCTGCCGTGGGCCCCGAGCGTAGGCGGCTGCCGCGGCGTGCAGGATCTCGGGATCATCCTCCGCCAGTCCCCGGCAGCGCAGCGCCGCGCCGGCAAGCGAGGAAACCTCGGGGTTCCCGTCCGCGAGCTCGGCAACCGCTGCTGCGACCTCCCGCGCGCGTTCCCGGTCCCCGCGGGCGAGGGCGAGGCGGACGAGATCGGGCCCGAGCATCCGGTATTCCAGCGTGAGTCCCAGCTGGGCGCACCGGTCCCAGCATCCGGCCAGCGCCGCGTGCGCGTCGGCGATCTCGCCGTCGGCTTCCAGGACGAGCGCGCGGGCCCATAGCGCCCATTGCGCGCGGTAGCGGGCGCCGGTCTCGAGCTGGCCCACGGCCGCGCTGGCCGCCTCCGCGGCGCGGCTGAGGTCGTTGCGGTGCAGGCTGATCAGGGACAGCAGAGCGAGAGCGTACGCGAGGCTATACGTCGTACCCGTCTCAACCGCCAGCCCGGCGCTGGTCTCGAGTTCGGCGATGGCGTCATCCCACTCCCCGGCGATGAAGCGTTCCGCGCCACGGGCGTTCAGATAGGCGGGCAGGTGCCAGCGGACGCCGAGTTCCTCGCTGATCCGCTGGTCAGCGTCGAACGCGGACCTGGCCTTCTCGAGCTCGTCTAGCTCGACCAGGATGGACCCCCGGGCGACCTGGAGCGGGAAGCGGTATCCCTGCCTGCCGGGGCTCTGGTCGGCCAGCCGCACCGCGTCGTCGATGATCTCCAGCGCCTCGCCGAGCTGCCCGCGCAGCAGCGAAACCAAGGCGGAGGAGTTTCCGGCGATGCTGGTGGTGATGTGATCCCCGGCCGCGGCGGCCGCGGACCGGGCCTGCTCCGCGACGGCGGCCGAGCCGCCGAGGTCTCCCAGCCACGTGCGGGCGATGCTTGCCCAGCCCAGGGCGCTGGCTCGCTCGGTACCGGACAGCGCGGGTGACTCGCCCGCGCGCTCCAGCTCCTGGAGCGCATTGTCCGGGCGGCCGCCCGCCAGCAGCGCGTGCCCGAGGCAGATGCGGGCAGGTCCGTCCGTGTCCGGGTCATGGTCGCGGTCCAGCAGCGAGCGGCAGGCTGTCTCGGCGTCAGCGAGCCGCCCGGTCACCAGCAGGCTGCTGGCCCGTTCGGCGAGCAGCCGGTCGCGGCCCGGATCGGCCGGGCTCATCAGCCCGATCGCGCGTTCCAGGAGGTCCGCGGCGGCCTCTGGGGATGTCGCCGCGGCTTCCCGGGCGGCCCTGGTCAGCCACCCGATGGCCTCGGCATCTCCATTTCCGGCTCCGCGGGCGAGCTGCTCGGCGACCTGCAGGGATGGCGCCGCTGTCTGGGCTAGCCGCTGCCCGGCCTCGCGGTGCAGCCCACGGCGGACGGTGAGCGGCAGATCCTCATAGATCGCGTCACGGATCAGGTCGTGGCGGAACCGGAGCCGGTCGCCGTCGTCCTCTAGCACCTGCGCCCTGACGGCCTCTGTGAGTGCCACCGACAGCTCGAGAGCGGAGCGGCCGGCGACTGTGGCCAGGTCGGTGAGAGTGAAGCTGGTTCCAAGGATCGAGGCGGTCCGCAGCGTTTGCAGCGTGTCGCTGGGCAGGAAGCTTAGATGGCGCACGATGGTCAGCCGCAGCGATGGCGGCAGCGTTGTCTCCGCCACCTCAGCCCGCCCGCCAGAGGCCTTGATCGCGCCCTCCTGGGCCAGCGCCGCCAGCAGCTCGGTCACGAACAGCGGGTTGCCCGCCGCGCCGGAGATCCCGGCCAGCAGGCCCCGGCCGGGCACGGCGGCGACCGCCTCGGCCACCAGATCGGTCACGGCATCCTTGTCGAGGCCGCGCAGGACCAGACGCCGGGCATCGGCCGCCGCCAGCGCGTGGGCCAGCCGGTCCAGCTCCGGGCCGCCCGGAGACGGCCTCAGGCACCCGATGAGGGCCACCGGGAGGTAGGTCAGACGGCGGCTCAGCGCCCCCAGCGTCAGCAAGCTGGACGGATCAGCCCACTGCAAATCGTCCGCGCCGATCACTAGCGGCCCCGACAGCGCCAGCTCCTCGGCCAGGTCAGCGAACGCATCCACAGCGCGGAACCGCAGCCCCGGATCGCTGGTCACCGTGATCGGGCCGTGCCCCCCGCCGCCCCCTGCCGCCAGCAGTTCGGCTATGGCCGCGCGCCGCGGATCCGGCGACGAGCGGGCACACCCGAAGGCGCCGCTCACCAAGCCGAACGGCCGGGTCCGCTCCAGCTCCTCGGCCCGGCCCGCCGCCACCTGCATGCCCCGGCCAAGCGCGTCTTGCAGCGTCTCATCCAGCAGCCGCGTCTTGCCGATCCCGGCCTCGCCCTCGATCAGCACCACCGCCGACCCGCCAGACGCAACCCGGTCCAGGGCCTCAGCCAAGACCGCGATCTCCGTCGCGCGACCGCGGATACGAAGCGTCGGCGCCACCGTGCCCACAAACCGGATGCTACCGCCATCATCGGCTGCCGCAGCCGGGGCGGCCAGCCGCGGCCGGTCACCGCCCGGACGCCGCGCCGGGGCCAGCCGCCCCGGTCACCTCATACAACGCCCGTAGCAGCCCGAGCCAGCCGGTGAACCGGATCTCCTCGTCGTTCCCCGTCCGGTGAGCGTGCCCGGCGACGGGCACGACCCGCAGGATGCCGGCCGGCGGCTCCACTCGGTCCAGGACTATCCGGATCTCCACCCGCCCCATCGTGCAACCCCCGCACCGCCGCAACATCGGCCAGCTGGCCGATGTCCCCGCCGCCCCTGCCGCCGCACGCTCAGAACCTGGCCACGCCCATGTGGTCACCCGGTACGGAGGTGAATGCCATGCATCCCTACGTGAGCAGCCCACTGGCCAGGTCCCCCGCCCAGAAGCTAGAGCAGGCGGCGGCCGCCTGAGCCAGTTACATCAAATAACAACCGCAAGGAGCGCAAAATGGACCTCTCTCTCAATCGCCGCCGTCTGCTGACGGTCACCGGCGTCACCGGGATCGCCTTCACGCTCTCCTGGATCGCCGGGCTGTCCGTCCCGGCGCCCAGCCCCAAGCTCACCGCCTCCGGAGCTGAGATCATCGCCGCGCTGGCCGGGCACGGGACCGCGGTAGCCGCGCAATTCGCCCTCACCGAGGGGCTGCCTGCCGCCGGGCTGGCCATCATTTCGGTCGCATTGGCCCGGGCCGCGCGCAGGTCCGGAGCGGCCGTGGCCGCCCGGGTCGCCGGCATCGCCGGCGTTGCGGCCGCGGTCATCTCGCTAATCCAGTTCGTGCTCGGCATGTTCTTGGCCGGTACATCGGCCGACGGCACGGCCTACACGCTCTATGAGGCGGTGAACCGGCTGGACGGGGTCAAGATGTTCGCGCTGGCTGCCCTCGGCCTGGCAGCCGCCGCGTCGGGGGTGCTGCCCCGGTGGCTGCGGTACACCGGGATCGCGCTCGCCTTCGCCATGGTCCTGTCCGGTGTCCCCTACGTGTCGCTTCTGCAGGGCGGCGCCGTCCTGGCGTACGTGTCCGGGCCTTTGCTGCTCCTGTTCATCACCGGGACCGGCATCGCGCTCAGCACTTCGGCCGGCAAGCCCTCCCACGCGCTGCCGGCGAGACAGCCGCGGACGGCGCGCCGACCCGGAGGACTTGCGCGCAGCACACCAGCAACACGGAGGTAGCAGTTCCATGACTCATATCGATTCCAGTGCTGGCGCCGCGGTGCTGGTGCGCGCCGCAGACGCTGAGCTCGTCGGGTTCCCGCCGCAGACCGTACGGCTCCTGGCCGATAGCTCGTCCACGGGCGGGAGCCTGAGCACGCAGCGGGTGACCCTGCTCGGCGGCGCCGACGGCGCCAATCCCCACCACCACGCCAGGTCGGCTGAGCTGTTCTACGTGCTAAGCGGCGCTGTACAGCTGCTCGCCGGTGATCGTCTGCTCGTCGCCGGCGAAGGGGACCTCGCGGTCGTGCCACCCGGACTGCAGCACGCATTCGCCGCCGCCCCAGGATCAGACGCCGATCTGCTGATCGTGATCACCCCCGGTATCGAAAGATTCGAGTATTTCCGCCACCTGGCCAGGATCGCCACCGGCCAGCAGCCGCCCCAGAGCCTGCTCGAGGTTCAGGCCCTCTACGACACCTTCTTCGACGACAGCCCGGCCTGGCGGCAAGCCCGTGGCGGCCACCGGCCGGATCCAGGCGCGCTCTCAAGGAGGCTGCCGTGAACTTGTTCGCAATCATCGCCGCTCTCACCGGCGTGCTGACGGCCGGGATCATCTACGGCACCGACGTGTTCTGCGCCCTGGTGCAGCGGCCCGCGCTTGCCAGACTCGACGACGCCACCATGACCTCGGTCATGGGCCGCGTGCACGAATACGGCGACCGGCGGCTGCCGCTGCCCGGTGTCATCGGCATCGTCGCCGCCGTCACCGCCACAGCGGCGCGGGCGGTCAGCGGATCGCCGGGCGGCGCGATCGCGGCGGGCGTCGCCCTGATCGCGATGCTCACCTGGCTGGGCCTGTACCTGCGCGTGGCCGCCCCGATCAACCGGGCGCTCACCGCCGCGGCGGTCGCCCAGGTGACGCCGGGCAATGCCCGGGGCCTGCAGGCCCGCTGGGACAGCATCATCACGACCCGTGCGCTGCTGATGGCGGCGGCCGTGGCCGGCCTTGCCTCCAGCGCCGCTGCGCACTGACTCCCGGATGCGACATCCGCCAATTGACACGGAGAAAGCAAAGTTGCCCCAAACCCCCTGCCGGAGCTGGACTGAGGTGACCGATCCGGTCCCCACAGGCTCGTGGCCGGTCACGGCGACTTCTGGATGGCAGCTTCAAGCGCCGTCGTGTTCGCCGAGGCACTCCTCGGCCGCGATGGTCGCGTCTCCGCGCAACCACGCCGTGCCGGTTGGACGCCGCGCAGAAATCCCAGTTCGGTGTCACGACCGCGGTCATCAGGTGAACTGTGACCGGCGCGCCTAAGGCGGATCTCGCGCGAGGGCCGTGACCAACGGCCGTGACGGAACGTTACCGTCCAATCCAGAGCGTGAGCACCATGCCGAATGTTCGCGAAGCTGATGATCAGTGGCGTAGCACTGCACACGAGCTTGCCGGGACCACGGCCGAACACGAGCGGCACCCGCCGGGCCTGGATAACTCGCCGTCGGCGGGTCAGGCGGGCGGAGCGAACAACTCCAGCGCGATGTTGTCAGGGTCGCGGAACGACAGGCCGGAGCCGTAGCTGGCGTCCACGATGTCGCTGTAGGCCACGCCCAGCTCATCGAGCCGGGCTGCCCAGTCGGCGAGGTCTTCGCGGCTTGCGACACCGAACGCGAGGTGGTCCAGTCCCGGCCTGCGTTCGTTGAAGGGCTCCGTGCTGGCCAGGTCGGGGAAGCCATGCAGCCCCAACGCCGTGTTCCCGAGCAGGTAGACGATGTGCCGGAAGGGGCCGGTGTCCTCATCGAGCACGGGGTTGACGCCCAAGACTTTCGTATACCACGCCTCGCTGGCAGCGAGGTCGGCAACAGTTACGGCGACATGGGTAATAGCAGGCATCGTGGTTGCGTTGGACACTGTCGTCTCCTGGTTGCTCCTGGCCGCTGGCCATGGTCACGTAGGGGCCATCTGACGGCGGGCGGCCGCCCCGTCCGGCCATCAACTGAGGCCTCACGAGCTTCTCACAAGCCGGCAACAGGCGGGTAGGTGTGCCGGAGTGCTGGAGTTTCCCCGGGCGGGCGCTGTCCGGCGGGTTTCAGCCGAGCTTGCGCCCGCCGGCCAATGCTGAGATCTGGTCGCGCTGCTCGCGCACGCCAGCGGAGGCAGCGGGATGACTAGGCGGCCACGCTGTGCCCGGCATGAGCCTGGACGCCCTGGGAACCGGCGAGGGCGAGCCGTTCGCCGTCGGTGACGGCGGGCTGGATCGTGGCGAGCACGGCGGGTGGGGCGGCAGGGCGATCCGGTCACCGGTCGGGCCGTTCGAACCGGTAGCCGCCGCCCCTGGGGCAGGTCCGCAGGGGCGCGCAGATTGCCCAGGTCTGGATGGCGGACATCTTGCCCGCGATCCAACCGGTGTCCGCGCATAGCGAAGCGGCTATCCGCAGCCCGGCGCCGCTTCTGGCAGTGACAGCGCATGGTCAGATGTTCGCCTGGAATGTGGCCGCCGAGTCGTTCGGCTGCGTGTTCATATGACCGGGTTGCACCTGTCATGACCATGCCGGCGACCGCAGGCGCCTGCGTGGCGGCAGGCCGCACGCCCTGGTCGGCCATGGCTGGCAGGCGTCAGCCGGGTGGCCGGGCCGCTGCGACCAGGGGCAGGTGATGACCCGGCACGCCGTACCAGGTCCGCCAGCCCAGCTGCCGCACGGTCACGCTGGTGCAGCCGGCCTCCCGCAGCACCGCCGCATAGCGGCCGGCGCCGTCATCGACGATGCGCAGCCGCCCGCCAGGCCGCAACACCCGGACCGCCTCGCGCAGCGCCCGCGCCCGCCCGCCGGAGTCCCGGATGTTGCTGATCGCCAGGCTGCTGACCACCACGTCGAATGACGCCGGCGCCAACGGAAGATCACGCGCGTCCGCGTCGACAAGCTCCACCCGGTCACGCACGCCCTCGGCCACCGCGTTGCGCTCCGCGGCGGCGCGGCTGTTGCCGCTCTGGTCACGGCGGCGCCATATGTCCGCTCCCACCGCCCGCCCGGCGGTCAGCCGCCGGGCCGCCAGCATCAGCACCGCGCCGCGGCCGCATCCCACATCCAGCACATGCTCATCGCCGCGCAGGTCCAGCTCATCCAGCAGCTGCGCCCAGACCGCCCGCTTCCCCGGCCCGGTGGAATACAGGTAACTCGCCGCTGACCCCGCCACCGCCGTACCGCCCGCGCCAGCCAGCGCGGCGACGGCGGGCCTGCGATGACACCCAGCCCAGGCCGCAGTGCCCGCCAGGGCGGCCTCGGCCACGCCGAACACCGCCAGCCCGGCGAACCCGCCATCGATGCCGTACCGGCCGTGCTGGCCGGGCCGGCCACCGCGACCGGCCACCGTGACCTCCGCTACTGGTTCCACCCCGCCAGTCTGCCAGCAGCCATTCCCAGCAAGGCGGCGCCTCACGAGCCAATCCGTCCGAGGCCAGTCCTGATCACTGTGGCGGGCACAATCGGCAGGGTGACGGACGTGTTGTGCCCAGTCGTTGTGGGGCGGGAGGCCGAGCTGGCCGCGCTCCGCACGGCGCTGACGGCCGCGCTAGACGGGGCGGGCGGACTGGTGTTCGTCAGCGGGGAGCCGGGCATCGGCAAGTCCCGTCTGGCCCGGGAACTCACCGGGCAGGCCCGGGCGCGGGGCGCTGCCGTGGTCACGGGCCGGGCGGTGCCGGCCGGCGGAAGCGTTCCCTACCGCCCGCTGACCGAGGCGCTGCTGCAGGCGCTGCGGGACCGGCCACGGCCCGGCGGCCCGGACCTCGCTCTCTGGCTGCCGGCACTGCGGGCGATTGTCCCGGCGCTCGGGCGTGCGGCAGCGGGCGGCCTGGATGAGCCCGGCCAGGAGCAGCCCGGCGCTACGGCGGCGATCCGGGGCGAGGCAGTGCTGCGGCTGGCGCGCTGGCTGAGCGATCCTGGCGGCCTGGTTATGGTGCTGGAGGACCTGGACTAGGCGGATCCGGACACGCTGGCGGTGGTCGAGTATCTGGGTGACAATCTCGCGGCGCAGCGGGTGCTGTGCCCGGCCACCTGCCGCAGCGGGCCCCCTCGGCCGCGCTGGAGATGATCTGGCGGCTGCACGGCCGCCGCGCCGCCCTGCACCTGCCGCTGGACCGGCTCGACGATCACCAGGTCGCGGGCATGATCCGGGCCTGCCTGCCCAGCGCCGGCCCGGAGATTGCCGCGCGCGTTCAGCAGGCCGCCGACGGAGTGCCGTTCCTGGTCGAGGAGGTGCTCGCGTCACCTGGTGTGCCCGCATCGTTCCGGGACACGGTGCGTGAAAGGCTTGCCGGGCTCGGCAGCGACGAGCAGCAGGTGCTGGCGGGTGCCGCAGTGCTCGGGCGCACTTTGACTGGCGGCTGCTCGGCCACGTGACCGGCCGGCCGCCGGAGGTCGTGGCCAGTGCCCTGGAACGGGGAATCGGCCAGCTGCTGCTCACCGTGGAGGGAGACGGTTTCCGCTTCCGCCATGCGCTCACCAGGGAAGCGGTGGCCGACACGATACTGCCGCCCCGGCGCGCCGCGTTGGCGGCCGCGGCCCTCGAGGTGGTGGAGGCCGGTCAGCCGCAGCTCGCCGGCTCTTGGCAGGAGCTGGCCGCCGACCTCGCCATCCAGGCCGGTGACCGGGAACGGGCCGGGTTGCTGCTGGCGGCGTCCGGCCGCGGATCGCTGCAGCGCGGCGCGCTGGCCACCGCCATCGACACCCTGCAGCGGGCGGCCCGCCTGCTCAACCGCACGTGATCGGCCCGGGCCACGATGCCTGGGTGGTCGGCGACGAACCGTGCGAGCTCATCGACGTCGCCCTGGCCACGCCAGCGGCGGGCACTGGCGCGCATGCCGCCAGCTGTCCGTGCGGCGTGCGGTTCAGCGCGCCCGAAGCGTCGCTGTAGCACCTGATCGCCGCCATCCAGCAGCACGCGACCGGCTCGCACGGGCACGACGTCAGCCGCGAGCACATCCTCGGCGAACTCGCCCCGGCGTGACCAACCAGCCAGTGACCGGGCACACAAGGGCCGTGGCGCCGGGCGTGCGGGCGCCGGCGCGGCGGCAGTTACGCGTCCCGGGCGGGCTGGTAGGTGAGGTAGGCAAGGTCGCCATCGACGGTCCGGTTGCCGATCAGGCGCAGGGGGCTGCTGCCGGTGGTCTCGCCGAACAGGCGCGCGCCGACGCCGAGCACGACTGGGAAGATCATCAGCCGCAACTCGTCGGCCAGGTCGTGCTCCATCAGCATATGTACGAGCTGGAAGCTGCCGGCGACGACGATGTCCCCGGCTAGCTGCTGCTTCAGCTTCGAGACCGCACTGATCACGTCACCGCGCAAGACGGTCGTGTTGTTCCACGCGGGATCGTGGAGGGTGGCGGACACGACGTACTTGGGCTTGCCGTTCAGCCGGTCCGCCAGGGCGCCGGCCCGGGATGGCCACTTCGCGGCGAACCACTCGTAGCTGCGCCGGCCCAGCAGCATGGCCTCGGTGCCCAGTGCCTCCTCCAGCGCGATCCTGGCCGCCTCGTCGCGGCCCCGGGCGCCGATCCGGCCGACCCAGCCGCCGTGCCTGAATCCCTCGTCGCCGGCCGGGTCCTGCACGACCCCGTCGAGCGAGACGTTCTCGCTGATGATGATCTTTCCCATTCCGGGTCTCCTTCGGCTCGCGCTGTCACTGCCGAGCCGGTGACCAGTCTCCCAGCCACCGGCTGCGGGCATGCGCCGATCGGCCGGGCTTTGTACCTGCCCGAGGCGTGCCACGGTGCGCCGGCACAGTGTCTATACGCAGCGTTTGACCTAGCGGACAATGGAAGTGGTGAACGATCTGTCGCGAAGTGCTGTCATCCGCACGGCGAAGCTGGCGACGCTTCCGGCCGGGTTCGCTCGCCGGACCGCGCTGGGAACTAGCCAGCAGAATCGGCGCTGCGCGCAGAACTGGCACACTCGGCCGGAACTGCGCGACCCGCCAGACCGGCTCAGATAACATAGCAACATATGAAATGGGAGGATATTATGGCAAAGCTGCCGCGCCCCAGGGGCGCGCCATTCCGCGCCATGTTCCCGGACCTGGCCGACTGGCTGGAATCGCCCTGGAGCGGGCCGCCGCCATTCATGGAAGCCAGGACGTTCCGGGTCGAGGAGGTGGCTCAGGACGACCGGTACGTGATCCGGGCCGAGCTTCCCGGCCTGGACCCGGAGAAGGACATCGAGGTCACCGTCGAGGGCAGGACCCTGACGATTCGCGCGGAGCGTCGCCGGGAGGAGAGCGGACCCTATCGGTCAGAGTTCCGTTATGGCTCACTCACCCGGCTGGTCAGGCTGCCCGCCAGGGTGGACGCCAAGGACGTCACCGCCCGCTACGAGAGGGGAGTCCTCGAGATCAGCGTCCCTGTGCGCGAGGTAAAGCCGGAAGGCAGCCGGGTCACGATCGAGAAGGCCGATTAGACAGCGGCAGAAGCCCCTGGGACGGCAGAAGCCGGCCGGACACGTCGGGCCGGCCAGGGCACCCGGGACGACGGGCCGCGTGATCTTCGGCGCCGCCCGGCCGCCCCGGGCGTGCGATGTTCCGGCCAAGAACCGGGCTGCGCCAGAGCGCTACTGCAGGATCAGCCCCGAGACAGGAACCGCAGCCGCGCCGCCCGGGCGTCCCAGGAGTAGATGACCGCCGTCCCGGCGATGACGTCATGCAGTGCCCGGCGCTGGCCGCCGAGGAGGATGCCTAGGAACCCCAGCCCCAAGAGCAGGAAGCTCAACGGGAGTGCCAGCGTGCGCACGACCGCCTGGCGCCCGCTTGCGTCGGTGCCATCGTCTCGCACGACCCGCACGCCGAGCAGTGCCATGCCGACGGTCCGGCCGCTTGCAGCCCAGGAATGCGCAAAGTAGATGAACGCCCAGACCGCATACGCGAGGATCACCCAGACGTCGTCCCTGTTCCAGGTGATGTCCTTGCCGGTCAGCACCCTTGCCGCGAACGAGATGGCGGCCAGCGCGAGCATGAATACGCCGAGGCTGACCCCTACGTCCACCGCGAAGGCGGCAAAACGCGACGCGAAACCCGCGCACTTCCCTTGCAGGATCTCCTTGGTGATGACCGGGGGCTCGGAGGCCGGGACACCGCGCGGGGGCGCAGTCATGACCCTGCCGTGGCCTGCAGCCTGTCGCGCGGGCCGGGCGGGCCCGTGTATGGGCGGCGGCGAAGCCGCCCTATCCATCTGGCGATGAACTCGTCGAGTCCGACGGCCTGGCTGCGGATCACATCGAGCGCTTCGCTCGCGACCCCGCTGGAGGATCTGGCGATGATAGCGCCGAGGTCGGTCTGCTCAACCAGCGCGTCGAGGTCGAGGCGCTCGACGATGCCATTCAGGTCTACTCGCTCGAGCAAGCGGTCCAGATCGATCCGGTCGAGCACCCGCTCGATGTCGACCTGGTCCAGCACGGCGTTCAGATCGACCCCATCCAGCAACGCGTTCACATCCAGCGCGGAAACCACAAGCTCGACCGCGCGCTCTGAGACGGCCTGGGCCAACGCCTCCCGGCGGGTGACCAGCCTGGCTTCCGCCGAGCGCCGTCGCACAATCGGGTCCACAGAGTAAGTATCGCCGCGGTATGCGGGCCTGGACCACCCTTAGCACAGTTCACTCATGGCGGCCGGTCACCAGCTCGCGCCTGGCACCTAACGCCCAGCGCCGCCGCGACTTGGTCGAGCGGGCGCGAATACCAGTTCTGGGCCGTCCTAGCCGACAGCGCGCCGCGATATCTGAAGGCCCAGATCGCGTCGAAGACCCGCATGATGCCCGCCACGCCCAGCACGATGGCCGCGAAAGCTACCCATCCTCCGCCACGCCTATCCATGATCGCTCCCTTCCTCGGGACGCTGATGCTGCGCTGCAGGCGTGCCCGACACAGACCGTGCGGCATATTGACGGGCGCCGTCATGTGGTGCCGCTCCTGTTCGGGGGCGCCGTTCCTGATTCTTTCGAGCCGTCTCGGGGCGTCGTCACCCTTGCGAGGGTGATTCCCGCCTATTCCGGCGGCTTTGGCGGTCACGGCTTCGCTTAGCTGGCCGATCGGCGCGCAATGAAATGACCGCATTTTGGCTACGTCAATTATTCGTAGTAATGCCGCCGCGTCCCGCTGTCCGGCTCACCTCAGGCGGGTGATGACGCAGACCTCGCCGGCAGACATGCTGGTGGCAGCTGAACCAGCGGACCTGCGAGGCGCAACCCCAGAGCGATCACGCATATGAGATCACTTTCACGGGCCATGCGGGGTAAGTGACGATGACGGCTGCACAGCCTCGTAACCCGGTCA
>Ga0335078_10010857_pt1 | contig 13494 bp, 12 predicted proteins | sample Lox_Sample_32_FD_206711 | JGI IMG/M metagenome (GOLD analysis project Ga0335078, IMG submission 206711) | Soil microbial communities from Loxahatchee National Wildlife Refuge, Florida, United States - Lox_Sample_3.2 | ecosystem: Environmental > Terrestrial > Soil > Wetlands | place: USA...
GGCGCGCGGTGGCGCGTCGCTACCTGGCCCTTGACGCGCTGGCGAAGCGGCTCGGTTCCCGCCTCGACGCGCCGTTCATGACCCTCTCGTTCATGGCTCTGCTCGTGATTCCCGACCTGAAGCTGAGTGATCGCGGGCTGTTCTCCGGCCGCCGCTGGTGCTACCAGCCACTGTTCGACTGAGCGCGCCGGGGCGCGGCCGGTTTGGCCTCTGCCGACGGACCGAAATTCCGCCCACCCCGATGCCGCGGGACGACGTCCAGAGCGGTGTTGACAGGGGGCGCTGCGGTCTGCGAAACAAGTCCCCTTTGCCGGGTCATCGGCCGCTGTGCCCGCCGCTCATCGTTTCCCTTCACCATCGCCGCTTTCGACTTAAGACGCTATCATTGAGTAATATGCGCATCAAATATCTTTCCCGAGTGGGAAAGCTGAAAATTTGAAATCGCGCATCGGTTTATTCCCAGGAACTCCAACTCGTTTTTTCTCATGGCTCACAGCGAAATACTGCTGATTAAACCCGTCGAAGGCCTTGGGGCCGAGGGCGATCAGGTCAAGGTCCGCGCCGGCTACGCGCGCAATTATCTGCTCCCCCGCGCCATCGCCGTGCCCCTCACCAACGCCAACCGCAAGCAGATCGAGGCGCTGAAAAAGCGCCGGGTCGAGCGCGAGGCCCAGGAGCTTTCCACCGCCAACGATTTCGCCGCCCGCCTGGCGAAGACGCGCATCGCCTTCGCGGTGAAGACCGGCGAGGGCGGCAAGATGTTCGGCGCCGTCACCGCCAGCGATCTCCACGACAAGCTGGCGCAGGCCGGGCTGGAGATCGACAAGCGCAAGATCCTCCTCCACACGCCGGTGAAGACCCTCGGCCAGCACACCGTGAAGATCAAACTCCACGCGGACGTGTCGGTCGAGCTGAGCTTCGACGTCGTCTCGGAGAATCCGATTGTCCCCGCCGAGGGCTGACCCTCCGGCCCCGTCGCGGCCGTGGACCGGGTCTCCCCGGCGGCGGCCCACCGCCGGTGCCCGGCGTTGTGAATACCGTGTGGACAGGTTGGGTAAAGGTTGGGTTTGCCGGGCGTTAAGTTTTGGCCTCTAACTCCTTCCTTTCGCCATGGCAGAACCCGCGCCCGCGCCGCCCCCCTCCCGCCCGCAGACCAACGGCGGGGGCGCCGCCCCGTCGGTCTTCGCCGGGCGCGCGCCGCCGCACAGCGTCGAGGCGGAGGAATACCTGCTCTCCTGCTGCCTGCTCGACGGCTCGGACACGATCGCCCGCTGCCTCGAGGCCCGGCTCACGCCGGCCGCCTTCTACGTCCCGGCCAACCAGGTCATCTTCGAGCGGCTGATCGAGCTCTACCAAAAGAGCCCGCCGGTCGCCCTCGAGATGCTGATCGAGGAACTGCGCACCACCAAGCAGCTCGAAGCCGTCGGCGGGCTGACCTACCTGCTGCAGGTGAGCGCGCGCATCCCGACCACCGCGCAGGCCGCCTATTTCATCGAGAAAGTCCGCGAACTCCATCTGCTGCGCGAGTTGATCAAGGTGTCCACCGGTGCGGTGGAACAATGCTACAATTACCGCGGCGGCCTGGAGGAGTTCATCGACAAGGTGGAACAGGACATCTTCCAGATCACCCAGGACCGGGTCTCCGACGCCGCCCGGCCGATGAAGGAGCCCACCCGCGAGGCGATCACGGTCATCAACAAGCTGATGATGAAGAAAGGCGAGCTCACCGGCGTGACCTCGGGCTTCAAGGATCTCGACAGCCTGACGTGGGGTTTCCAGAGGCAGGAGATGATCGTGCTGGCCGCGCGGCCCTCGGTGGGCAAGACTTCGCTGGCGCTCAATGTCGCCGAGGCGGCGGCCCTGCCGAAGCCGGGGAAGGGCGAGCCGGTGCCCACGTTGATCTTTTCGCTTGAAATGAGCGCGGCGCAACTGGCGCTGCGCATGCTCTGCGCCCGGGCCCGGGTCAACGTGCGGCTGCTGCGCGACGGCCTGCTGTCCAAGAACGGCCAGGAGCAGCAGGACCTGCTCAACGCCGCCGACGAGTTCTCGAAGGCACCGCTGTTCATCGACGATTCCAGCCACCTCACGATCATGGAACTCCGGGCCAAAGCGCGTCGCCTCTACACCCGGCACCGCCTCGGGATGATCGTGATCGACTACCTCCAGCTCATCAGCCCGACCGACTCCGCGGTGCCGCGCGAGCAGCAGGTGGCGGAGGCCTCCCGGGGGTTAAAAGCGATGGCGAAGGAACTCGACCTGCCGGTCTTTGTCCTGAGTCAGCTGAATCGCTCTTCCGAGAAGGAGAACCGCGAGCCGCGACTGTCGGACTTGCGGGAATCCGGCTCGATCGAGCAGGACGCCGACGTAGTGCTCATGCTGGCCCCCCCCAAAGACGCCGACGAGAAGTTCCAAGCGGCGGCCTACGACTTAGTTGTTGCCAAGCAGCGAAACGGACCGATAGGGAAATTGCAGCTAACCTTCCTCAAGGACATCACCCGATTTGAAAACTACGCCCAATAGGTTGGGGGACGGCTGTTTGCGTCTCGCGGCCGCCGCCCTGGCCCTGATGGCAGCCATGGGGGTGGGGCGGGCACAGGACGAGGCGCCGGCGGAGGAGGCTGGGCCGCCCAAAAAAGTGGCCAACGTGGCGATCAAGTTCATCGGCATCGCCAACGTCAACGAGCAGATCGTGCGGGCCAACATCCAGGTGCGCGCCGGCGCCGATTACGACGAGACGATGATCGACCACGACATCCGGTCGCTCTACCGCACCGGCCTGTTCGAGTTCATCGAGGTGAAGCGCGAGGAGCTGCCGAACAACCGCGTCAACCTGGTCTACGAGGTCACGCCGAAATACCGCGTGCTCGCGGTCCGCTACGAGGGCAACAAGAAGATCAAGACCTCGCGGCTGGAGAAGGAGGCCACCATCCGGCCGAACACCGCGCTCGACGAGCGCATCGTCAAGAACGACGCCGAGAAGATCCACGACTACTACCAGAAGGAGGGCTACAACCAGGTGCAGGTCACGTACGACATCAACCGCGACCGCAGCACCGGCTTCGGCACTGTCATCTTCAAGATCCACGAGGGGGCCAAGGTGCGGATCGCGGACATCCGCTTCACCGGCAACGCCCACGTCAAGGCCAAGCGCCTGCGCAAGGAGATGGAGACGCGGCGCTGGTGGATGTTCTCCTGGCTCACCGGGTCCGGCAAGTTCAAGGACGACACCTTCGAGGACGACATCGGCAAGCTGACCGACTACTACCGCGAGCAGGGCTTCCTCGACGTCGACGTCCCGCTCGACCGGATCAAGTACGACTATCCCAAGCCCGACCGGATGATCATCAGCATCCACGTCGACGAGGGGCGCCAGTACCGCATCGGCGACATCAGCATCACCGGCTGCAAGCTGTTCACCGACTCGATGCTCAAGCTGCTGCTGCGCCAGCGCAGCGGCATGATCTTCCGGCCCTCGAAGCTGGACAAGGACGTGGAGAACCTCGAGGACTTCTACGGCCGCGCCGGCTACCTCGACACCCAGGTGCACCTCGAACGCAAGCCCAACGTCACCACGGGCAACATCGACATCGAGTACCAGATCCAGGAGAGCGACAAGTTCTTCGTCGAGTCGGTGAAGATCGAGGGCAACACCAAAACCAAGAACATCGTCATCATCCGCGAGCTCGTGCTCGGCCCGGGCGACGTCTTCGACACCGTGCGGATGAAGGCCAGCAAGCTGCGCCTGCAGAACACCCGGTTCTTCGACGACGTCGACCTCAAGGACGAGAGCACGAACATCCCGGGGCGCCGCGACCTCAAGGTCTCGGTCAAGGAGGCGCGCACCGGCAACCTCAGCTTCGGCGCCGGCTACAGCTCGCTCGAGCGGGCCACGTTCTTCGCCGAGGTCAGCCAATCAAACTTCGACCTCTTCAACACCCACTCGTTTTTCCAGGGCGCGGGCCAGAAATTCCGCATCCGGTTCCAGATCGGCTCCCTGTCCAACGAGGTGCTGCTCTCCTTCGAGGAGCCGTGGCTCTTCCAGAAGGAGCTCGCGCTCGGGTTCAACATTTACCGCACGACCTCCGACATCAACAGCGCCTACTACACCGAGATGCGCATCGGCGGCCAGGTCTACCTCCGCAAGCACCTCTTTGAGTACGTCGAGGGCGAACTCTCCTACACCGACGAGGAGATCGCGATCACCAACGTGGATCCGCAGGCGGCGCCCATCATTCAGGAACTGGAGGGCTACACGCGCACCTCGAAGATCGGCTTCTCGCTGCGGCGCGACGTGCGCGACAAGATCGTCAACAGCACCCGGGGCAACTTCATGGAGGTGATCACCGAGATCGCCGGCGGGCCGCTCGGGGGCAGCAACGACTATTACCGCCTCGAGTTCCGCGGCTCGGAGTTCCTGCCGGTCTTCCAGACCCAGACGCAGGTCCTGATGCTGCTCGGCCGCGCGGGGGTCGTCCAGGATTACGGCAAGAGCTCAACCGTGCCGTTCTACGACCGCTATTTCCTCGGCGGCCCGGACGACCTGCGCGGCTTCGAATTCCAGGACGTCGGCCCCAAGGATACGCTGGGGGAGGCGATCGGCGGCAAGACCTATTCCCTTTTCACCGCGGAATACTCGTTCGACGTCGTCAAACCCGTGCGCTTCGCCATCTTCTACGACGCCGGCTTCGTGAACGGGCCGGCCTACGACTTCAACCCGTCGACCTACAACGACGATTTCGGCGTCGGCCTCCGCCTCTTCGTGGCCGGCGCGCCCCTGAGCCTGGATTTCGGCATCCCCCTGACCACCGATAGCGTCAATAAGAAGGGCAACCAGTTCAATTTTTCCTTTGGCACCCGCTTCTGATTAGTCCATTACCCCCCATTGAACCTACCTATGAATAGAACGTTGCAGTCCGTCCTCACGCTCCTGGCCAGCGGCATCGCCGCGCTCGGACTTTCGGCCCAGACCCCGACCTTGAAGATCGTCACGGTCGACATGGCCAAGATCTACGAGAACCACTACAAAACCGCGGAGCAGAACCAGAAGCTGCAAGACGCCGAGCAGCAGGCGCAGGCCCAGCTCGAACAGATGGTCAAGGACGCCAACGCCCTTGTTGAGCAGTACAAGGAGGCGGTGGACCAGTCCAAGAACACCCTCCTGACCGCCGACGCACGCTCGAAGGCCGAGAGCGACTCCCAGAAGATGGCCAACGAGCTCCAGCAGCGGCAGAACGACCTGAACCAGTTCCGCGCCAACACCCAGCGCTCGCTGCAGCAGCGCGTCCTGAACTTCCGCAGCCTGCTGCTCGACGAGATCAGCAAGAAGGTCACCGAGCTCGCCAAGGCCAAGGGCGCCACGTTCGTGGTGGATACGTCGGGCCCCTCCAACCTCGGCATCCCGGCGGTGATCTATTCCGATCCCTCCTACGACATCACCGACGAGGTGATGGCCGAGATCAAGAAGGAGCAGCCGGCCCCGACGCCGACGACCGGCACCCCGGCCACCTCGACGGCGCCCGCGCCCGCGCCGGCCACGACCGAGAACCCGACCGTCACCGTGCCCGGCATCGCCCCGGGCAAGTGATCCGCGGGCCCCGGCGCCCGTCTTTCCCCGCCACCCCACCCGCTCCGGGTGGGGTTTTTGCTTTGGGTCCGCCCGGAAATTTGCTTGAGTGCGGCGGGACAGGCCGCCGCCGCCGTCCCGCCTCATGCAGCTGTCGTATACCGCCGACGAGATCGCCGCCATCGTCCAGCCCAGCGCCTCGCGCGGGGCGACCACGGCCACCATCCGCGGGATCGCCGCGCTGAACGCCGCCCGGCCGGGCGACCTCTCGTTCCTCGGCAACCCCAAGTACAAGGCGGAGGTCGCGCGCTCCCAGGCGTCGGTCGTGCTCGTGCCGCCGGAATACGTCGGCGAGCCCGGCGCGAACCAGCGTTTCCTCGTGGTCGACGTGCCGTCGATCGCCCTGGCGCGCCTGTGCGCCCGCATCGAGCAGACCCTGCGTCCGCCGCCGGCGCCCGGGGTGCACGCCAGCGCGGTCGTGGCCGCCAGCGCGCGGGTGGCCGCCACGGCGTCGGTCGGCCCGCTCTGCGTGCTCGAGGAGGGGGTGGTGCTCGGCGAGCGCACCTTGCTCCAAGCCTCGGTGTACGTGGGCCGCAATGTCGTCGTGGGCGACGACTGCCAGCTCATGCCCGGCGTCCGCCTCTACGCCGGCACCCAGCTGGGCAAACGCGTGCGCCTCCATGCCAACGTCGTGATCGGCGCCGACGGCTTCGGCTACGAGTTGGTCGACGGCCGGCACGAGAAGGTGCCGCAGATCGGGATGGCCGTGATCGAGGACGACGTGGAGATCGGCGCGGGCAGCACCGTGGACCGCGCCCGATTCGGCCGGACGGTCGTGGGGGAGGGCACCAAGATCGATAACCTGGTCCAGGTCGGGCACAACGTCGTCATCGGCAAGCACTGCATCCTCTGCGGCCAGGTCGGCATCTCCGGGAGCACGACGCTGGAGGATTACGTCGTGTTGGGCGGGCAGGTCGGCGTCGCCGGTCACCTCACCATCGGCAAGGGCGTCAAAGCCGGCGGCCAGAGCGGCATCCATGCCAGCGTGACGCCGGGCGCCTACCTCAACGGCACCCCGGCCGTTCCCTACCTTCTCGAACGGCGCATCCAGGTGCTCAAGCAGCGGCTGCCGGAGCTCTTCCACCGCGTGGATCTCCTCGAGGAGCAGGTCCGCAAGCTCGGCCCCGGGCGGCCCGGGGGCTCCGGCACAAAATAGACTTCCGCTGTCACCTCTTCGTGACAAGATGGCCGCCACTTTATGAGCGACGCGCGGCTGAAGATCTTCACCGGCAATTCCAACCGGGCCCTGGCGGAGGAAATCTGCCGGCACATCGGCGTGCCCCTGGGGGAGGCGACGGTCACGAGCTTCCCCGACGGCGAGTCGTTCGTGAAGATCAACGAGAACATCCGCGGGGCGGACGTGTTCATCATCCAGTCGACCTGCCCGCCCTCCAACCACCACCTGATGGAGCTGCTGATCATGATCGACGCGGCCCGCCGCGCCTCGGCGCAGCGGATCACGGCGGTGATGCCCTTCTACGGCTACGCGCGCCAGGACCGCAAGGACCAGCCGCGCGTGCCCATCACCGCCAAGCTGGTCGCCAACCTGCTCGTCGCCGCCGGGGCCAACCGCATCCTCACGATGGACCTGCACAGCCAGCAGATCCAGGGCTTCTTCGACATCCCGGTGGACCACCTCTACGCCTCGCCCGTGTTCTACGATTACCTGGCGAAGAAGACCACGGCCAACCTGGTCGTCTGCTCGCCCGACGTCGGCGGGATGAAGATGGCCGCCGCCTACGCCGACATGCTGGGCGCGGGCCTGGGCCTGGTGGCGAAGAAGCGCACCAGCTCCACCACCGTCGAGGCCATCAACGTCGTCGGCGAGGTGCGGGGTTGCGACATCCTCCTGGTCGATGACATCACCGAGACCGCCGGCACGCTCACGGCCGCCGCCAAGATGCTCCGGGACAGCGGAGCCACCAGCGTGCTCGCCGCGGTCAGCCATTGCATCCTCAACGAGATGGCCTACGAGCGTCTGCGCACCGGCCTGATCGACGAGCTCATCACGACCAACTCCATTCCCAACGATCCCCGGGGCCTGCCCATCACGGCGCTCAGCATCGCCAGCCTGCTGGGCGACGCCATCCTGCGCATCAACAGCAACGAGAGCGTCACCAGCCTTTTCAAGATCAAGGGCTTCTGAGGGCCGCTGCGGGCGAACGTTCAACGCTCAACGTTCAAGTATGGAAGGGCGCGATCTTGTCGCGCCCTTTTGTTTTTGGCGTGATGTATCTGCACCTCGCTCGACATCGCCGAGCCTTGCGGATCACCTTTCGGCGTGTATCACCCGGGCAGACGGCGGTAGCGGCTGACGCTCCGCGTTCCATCGAATCCGATCCCTCCTCATGAAATCCAAATTCTCCGCCGCCCTCCTCGCCGCCCTGGCGCTGTGGCTCGTCGGCGCCACGGAGGCGCCCAAGGCCGCGCCGCAAGAAGCCCCGCCGAAGCCGCCGCCGCCCAAGCCCGTGTTCCGGGTCGACACCTCGCCCTTGAGCGACGGCCGGGCCAGCCCGGTGGTCAGCTATGCCGACGTCGTCGACCCCGTGCAGAAGGCGGTCGTCTCCGTCTACTCGGCCAAGATCGTGCGCGAGCGCCTGCCGCCGTATTTCCGCCAGTTTTTCGGGAATCAGGAGCGCGAGACCAAGGAGGAGGGGCTGGGTTCCGGGGTGATCGTGACTCCCGACGGCTACATCCTCACCAACAACCACGTGGTCGAGGGCGCCGATGAGGTGAAGGTTGCGCTGGCCGATGACCGCGAGTTCAAGGCGAGGGTCGTCGGCACCGACCCCAAAACCGACGTGGCCGTGCTGAAGATCGAGGCGACCGGGCTGCCCAGCGTCACGCTGGCCGACAGCGACAAGCTGCGCGTGGGCGACATCGTGTTCGCAATCGGCAACCCGCTCAATGTCGGCCAGACGGTGACCATGGGCATCGTCTCCGCGCTCGGCCGCAAGGACCTTCACCTCCTCGACAGCGTCTCGGGCTACGAGAATTTCATCCAGACCGACGCGGCGATCAACATGGGCAATTCCGGCGGTGCGCTGGTCGATGCCAAGGGGCGCTTGGTCGGAATCAACAGCGCCATCATCTCCACCACCAGCGGCAGCGTGGGCATCGGGTTCGCGATCCCCGTCAATCTCGCGGCGAACATCATGCAGAGCCTGATCGCCAACGGCACGGTGACGCGGGGCTACCTCGGGGTCGAAGCCAATCCCTTCACGCCCGAGCTGGCCGCGGCCCTGGGCCTGAAGGAGGCCAGGGGAATGGTCGTGGCCAAGGTGGCCGAGGGCGGCCCGGCCGCCAACGCCGGTCTCAAGCCCGAGGACATCATCACCTCGATCAACGGCCAGACCGTGAATTCGTGGCAGGACCTGCGCCTGATCGTCGCTCAGAATCCGCCCGGCACCCGGGTGACGGTGCAGTACCTGCGCGGCGGCAAACCCGGCGAGCTCGCGGTCACACTCGGGCGGCTGGCCGACGACACGAACGAGCTCGTCACCGGCGTCACCGTGGCCCCGATCACCGACGACCTGCGGGACACCTACCATTTGCCCGACGAAGTGGACGGTATCGTCGTGACCGCGGTGGCCGACGATTCGCCCTTCCACGGCAGTTTCCGCACCGGCACGGCCATCCTCCAGGTGAACCGCCGGGCGGCAGACGACGTGGACGCGGCGCGCGCGGCGCTGCACCCCGGCCGGAACTTCTGCCTGGTCTGGGACAAGTCGGGCTACCACTTCCTGCCGTTCCAGATGCAGTGAACGGGCGGACGCCGCCGTGCCGCCGGCGAATCGGTTTGCCTGGGCCAGCGGGCGGCGGGCAGAATGCGGGCCCGGCTCCCATGGCGATTCTCTGTTCGAAGTGTGGCCGCAACGAGGCGACGATCCACGTGTGCCAGATCGTCGAGGGGGAGACGACGACGATGGATTTTTGTGCGGACTGCGCGCCGCAGTACCCTTCGCTGGGCGACACGACGCTGCACCTCAAGATGTACGCCGGCGGCAAGCAGGAGAAGGAGATCGTCGTCGAGAGGATCCGCCGGGATTATCCGGCCCTCTCGCCGGCGCAGTTGGAGACCTATCAATTCATCTCCGCCTGCCTGTGGGTCGCCAACCGCAAGGCCGAGGCGGCGTCGGGCCAGCCCTCGATCCACGTGGCGGCGGGCGAGATCCTGGCCGTGGCCCCCGCGGTCGCCAGGGAGCGCTTGGGCGCCGAGGCCCGCGCGAGATTACGGGCGATGGGGCTGACCTCCTCGGCCGCCTTCGGCGAGGCAGTGTTTGCCCTGATCGGCCAGGGCATTTTGGGCAAGACGCCCGAAGACCGGATCGAGGATTTCAGGGTGCGCAGCGCCTTCGACGAATTCATGCAGGCGCCCTGAGCGCCCGGCGGCCAGGGATTCGGCTGGACCCCGCATTCCTACACCATGAACGGATTGTACCGGCATTCGTTCTCCACCGTCGTCATCGGCCCGTGGCCGGGGGCGATCACGGTGTCGCCGGGGAGGGCGCGCAGGATGCGGCGGGCGTGCTGGAGCAATTGGGCGCAGGAGAAGTAACCGCCGCCCAGCGAGCCGGCGAAAATCAGGTCGCCCGAGACGAGGAGCGCCCGCCCCTGCGGGACGCCCTTGGGCCGGACGAGGTAGCAGTTGTGCTCCGCGCAGTGGCCCGGCGTGGCGAAAGCCGTCACCTGATAGCCGGCGGCCACCACGGTCTCGCCCTCGCCCACGGGCCAGCACTGCGCGCCGGCCGGGCCGTCGCGCGGCCCGTAGTAGGCGGGCAGCCCGTGCTGGTGGAGGACGCCGGCGATCCCGCCGATGTGCTCGGCCTCGGGGTGGGTGAGGAACACGGCCTCGATGCGCGTCACCGCCTTGGGCCACACCCGGGCCAGCGCCTCGAAGCTCGAGCCCCCGTCGAAGAGCACGCCCACGCCGGTGATGCAGTCGACCACCGCGTAGGCGTTCACGACGCCGACCCCGAAGGGCATCGAGAGCGGATGCAGGCAGAAGGGGAGCCCGGCGATCGCCGGCCGCGGATAGCGGTTGCGGGCCAGAGCGGCCAGTCCCACCTCGTTGAGCCGGAGCGCGCCCGCCAGCCGGTGAAGTTCCTCGTCGGTCAGGTCGTCGTAGCGGTAGTCCTCGATGTTCTGGACCGCGTCCACCGAGACTCCGGCGCGCCGGGCTAGCTGCTCGTCATTCAGGCCCGCGCAGTGCAGTGCCTTGTCGAGCACGTCGCCGAGTTCGTCTTCGAGCGGGAGCATCGTGGACATCGGACCTGAACAACAAAGACACCAAGACGCCAAGGAGACCAGAATTTTGCGGCCGGCGTTGAGCGCCGCCGGCGCAGAGCCTGCCGAAGGGCTGGCGCGGCGCAAAAAAGTCTTTGTTTTCGGCGCGGATTCCGCACCGTGAGGGGCATGGACGCCGCCCAGCAGGAAGTGCTCGACATCTTCAAGCGCACGCGGGCGCTGCTGGAGGGCCACTTCGTGTTGCGCTCCGGCCTGCACAGCGCCCACTATTTCCAGTGCGCGCAGGTCTGCCAGCAGATGCCCGAGGTCGAGCGTCTGGCGCAGCTGCTGCTGGCCAAGGTGCGCGGGCTGGCATTTCGCACGGTGTTGGCGCCGGCCATGGGCGGCCTCGTCATCGGCCAGGAGGTGGCCCGCCAGGCGCGAGCCCGGTTCATCTTTGCCGAGAAGGAAAACAACGTGCTCGTGCTGCGGCGCGGCTTCCGCGTCGAGCCTGCCGAGGCTGTCTTGGTGGTGGAGGACGTGGTGACCCGCGGCGGGCGCGTCCTCGAATGCCTGGAAATCGTCCGGCGTTCGGGGGGCGTGCCTGCCGGCGTGGCGATGCTGGTCGACCGCAGCGCGGGGACGACCCGCTTTGACGTGCCGGCCCTTTCGCTCCTGGAGCTCAGCTTCCCCACCTATCCGGCAGACCAGGTGCCCGGGTGGCTGGCGAAGATTCCGGTCGAGAAACCCGGCAGCTAGGGCGGCGCGGAGCGCCGCCGGGAATGGGAGGATAGGAGGATCAGGGAATGGGAGAATTGGGGAGTTGGATGAATGGGGACTGAGGACGGTGGGCTGCGGGCCGGCCGGCCGGCATTCGACGAGCGACCTCGGGCCCAAGGCCCGGGCGTCTTGTCACTTGGCCCTTTTCACCCGCCACTTGTCACTTGGAACTTGCGCCAGCGCCGCTACGCTGAGCCGACTGTGGAGATGAACCCCCGCCGTTATCTGCTGGCGGCCGGATTGGGCGCCGCGCTGGCGCTCTGCGGTTGCACGGCGACGCGCACCCTGACTGTCTCGCCCTCCAATCCGGCCGCCCCGACCGAGGAGGCGGGCGTGCCCTGCCTGCGCTCCGCCGGGACCAACCCGGTGACCCTGTGGCTGCTCTCGCCGCACTTCCGGGCCACGATGGATGATCTCTCGCCGCCGGCCTTCCGGGTGCTGGTGAAGAACGGCGGCGCCCAGGCCTTCGCGTTTTCGCCTGACAGCATCGCGGCCTTCTCCGGCGGGACCGCGGTGCATGTGCTCGCCGCCGAGGAGTATGTCCGGGCGATCGACGCCCAGGCCGTCGCGCTGGAGCGCCTGACCGACGTCAATGTCGCCCAGGCCAGGCAGAAGCTCGATGCGTACGAGGCCCTGGCCGCCATTGCCACGCCGGGGCAGACGGCAGGGGCGAACGGACCCATGTATGACTTCTCGACCGTGCCGCATCCCGACACCGACATCGCGAAGGCGCAGCTGTCCGCCATGGAAAAAAGCCGGCGCGACGAGATCGAGGCCTGGCGGCAGCGGCTCCTGGACGACGCGCAGGCGATGCTGGACCGCCACACCGTGGCTCCCGGAACCATGGCCGGCGGGGTGATCCGGCTGGCGCCGGAGGACGTGGCGCCCGGCCGGCCGCTCAAGCTCACGATCACCGCCGGCGGCGAGACGCACGAGTTCCTGTTCGACGTGGGGCGGTAGGCGGCGGGCGCACGCTGCTTGGGCGGCCGCGCGGATCATCAGTCTCACCAGAGGCGGGACCACGCCCTGAACGCGTTGTGGACCGAGGCGGCGTTCACCTCCACCGGCGCTTGGCCGCCCGGACCCAGCTACTCGGTTCTTCCGGCTTGGCGGCCGCCCTGGCGTTGCCTTGGCGGGCGGCGGGGGTTAAGAATCTCCGACGTCTGAGGAGGTGTCGGATGTCGTCAACACTGATGGAGTATTTCAACAAGCAGCCGAGGATCGGGACGCTCAGCACGGCGGGCAAGGATGGCCGGGTCGATTCCGCCTGTTTTGGGTCGCCGCGGATGATCGACGAAAGAACGGTCGTCATGGCCGTGCGAAAGGCCCGCACCCTCGCCAATCTGTACGAGAATCCCAACGCCGTGTTCACGATCATCGAGGCCGGCAAGACCCCGCCCGAGTGGAAGGGAATCCGGGTTTACCTTAAGATGACGGACTGCCAGACGGCGGGGGAACGGCTGGAGGAGATGCGCAAGCTTGCCGCCCAGCGAGTCAGTGCGGAGGCGGCCAAGGCCCTGCATGCGGCGATCACGCTGGAGGTCCAGGAGGTGAGGCCCTTGTCGGATTCCGGCCAGGGCTGGGAGCAGTCCACCTAAGCCGCTCCGTCGGTGATGAAAAGTGGCTCCGGATGGCCGGGGGCCGCCGGCCTTTCCGACCGCGGCGCCGTGGTTTCCCGCCGTCGGGGCAGCGAGTTTTGCCTGTGGCCTTGTCATTGGTCCCGTTCGGGCCAATGTGGCGGGGAGGGGTCTGACCGGCGGGCCCGCAGGCACATCAAAAAATGGACTACGTGAATCTCGGCCGGACCGGCCTCAAGGTTTCGCGAATCGGCCTGGGTTGCATGACGTACGGAAGTGCGGGCACCG
>Ga0335078_10010858_pt1 | contig 13492 bp, 17 predicted proteins | sample Lox_Sample_32_FD_206711 | JGI IMG/M metagenome (GOLD analysis project Ga0335078, IMG submission 206711) | Soil microbial communities from Loxahatchee National Wildlife Refuge, Florida, United States - Lox_Sample_3.2 | ecosystem: Environmental > Terrestrial > Soil > Wetlands | place: USA...
CCCGGGGTCGGAGGCAGAGGTCGCATTGCCGGTCTGGAGGTTGTAGTCCCCCTGTATCACCCCAAGGAACTGGTATCCGGAGGCGCTCCTTGAGAGTATGGCGAACTGGCCGATGACGTACTCGTAAGCATAGCCGGGCCCCGAGTCGTCCTGCAGCCCCCAGTAGATCGTGACCCAGGTCCTTCCGCCCGCTGTTGCGGTCATGAATCCGGGGGTGGCGATTATCCCGGAATAGGCCTTGTCCAGGTCCACACCGGAGGCCGGCCCCATGGAGGGCAGCTGCGAGGGAATCTCGTTGTTTGTGCTGGCGACTCCGCTGACCGGCCCCCTGGCGCACACCTCCGACCAGGCAGCAGGGAAGGAGGTGCTTATTGGTCCACGACTATACGTCTTCAGCAGACCGAAGTCGCCGGGAAAGACCGTTGGGATGATCAAGAATGAACCAATGACCAAGACTGACGGAATCAAGAGGGCGAGCGTCCTGCGCCTCAATCTGAGCTGCAAGTGACACGTCCTACAATCGGCCGCTGATACTTAGTGATACGCCACTGGTAGTCTAGTGCCCCCAGACTACCCAGAGAGGCCTTCCCAGCCACGTCCGTCACGGCGATTGTCGTTTCAAACATGCCGGGACGCCTGGTTACAACCTCAGCCCGAAGGACCTGGCGAAGCCTTCGAAGTCCCTGTAGGTCGCGATGTAGCGAAAGCCGCCGTCGGTCAAGGCGTATCTGGTCTTTCCGGCCTCGTTCACTTCGGAGAGGAGCCCTGCCTGGACGAGCTTGTGGAGCATCTCGACGGCCCGGGAATATGGCATGTTCCCCTTCCTGACGATGGTTGAGATGCCCACCCCCTCTTCGTAGCCGTCGGAATGCATGGCTGCGGTCAACAGGTCGGCCACGATCCCCTCCCTGTTCCTGTACCTCAAGCAGGAGGTGCCACCGCTACGAGAGTTCTTAGTTCTACTGAGCAGAACACCCGGCGTTCGACAGAAGCCCGGCTCCAAGGCTCCTGTCTCATCATCAAGTTTTGGCAATTCTCAGATAACGCAGCCTAGAGTCAGCCGCCTGACGACCCTTGAAGGTGGAGGACCTCCTTGCCCCGGGGGAGAGGGTCCTCATTCAGGACGGGGACAACTCTTTCACCGATAGGAGGCTCTTAATCGTACAAAGGGACACGGTCACGGCCGTCCCATACGAACAGATTTCCTCTGCTGAGTACAGCCGGAGAACCCCTTGGGCATTGATCATAGTCGGTGCTCTGGCCCTTTTCGCGGGGCTCTCCCTCTGGTTGGCGCCTCCTGGCATCCCGAGGATCGCAGGGACGAACTCCGACCTCTTCCTGATTCTCGTCCTGGTCTTCGCCATCGTTCTTGTCGGCATGGGGCTGGCGCTCGTCCGGCGTGCCCTCGTTCTTAGGACCACTTCCGGGGAAGTGTATTACCTCAGAATAGGGGACGAAAAAGCGGTGGACGAGTTCCTTAAGACCTATGGCCGTCCGTTCGCGGGACAGTAACCGAGTCTACAGTGCAGAAGGCCTTATCGGCTGGATAGGCCCGAGGCTGGGTTGAGAGTTGAAGGGAATGCCGACTGTCGATCACATCTTCGTCCTGATGCTCGAAAACAGGAGCTTCGACCAGATGCTCGGCTTTTCCCAGATCAATGGGACCGACGCGGCGACAGGGAATCCGACGAGGATCGACGGCCTCTCCGGGACGGAGGAAAACCCCTCTCCTGGTGGAGGCGCGGTCAGGGTATCCACCCCCGCAAAATTCGTGGCCGGCGCCGATCCGGGACACGAGTTCCCTGACGTGCGGGAACAGCTGTGCGGAAGCGGTGCATATTCGTCTCCACCGCCGCCTGTCGGAAGTGTAGACCCCAACATCAAGAGCAGCGGGTTCGTTTCAAGCTTCGCCGGCAAGTACCCCTCCGCTGACTGGACCACGCCGATGAAGTGCTTCGCTCCGGAGCAGCTTCCGGTCCTGACGGCGCTGGCAAGGGAGTTCGCTGTCTGCGACCATTGGTTCTCCTCCATGGCTGGCCCGACATGGCCGAACAGGTTCTTTGTCCATGCTGCCTCCGCCGGAGGCCTCGACCACAGCCCAAACCTGCTCGAGGAGATGGGTATGCCCTACAGCTTTGACAACGGGACCATCTTCGACCGTCTCGACGAGGCGAAGCTGGACTGGACGGTCTACATGGGAGACGAGTTCCCCCAGGCGCTCCACATGGACGGGATGGTGGAGAAGCTGGCGGAAGGGAAGTTCAAACCCTTCAGCTTCTTTGCACCCGACCTGAAGGCGGGCGGGTTCTCGAAGTCCTACGTCTTCATCGAGCCGGACTGGCACCCTTTCACCAAGTTCAAGGGCGGGAACTCGCAGCACCCGGTAGACGACGTGACCAAGGGCGAGCAGCTGATCAAGGACACCTACGAGGCGATTCGGAGTTCCCCGATCTGGGAGAAGAGCCTCCTGATCATAACCTACGACGAGCATGGGGGCTTCTACGACCACGTCCCGCCTCCCGTCGCGGTCGAACCAGGGGACAAGCCGACCAGTCAGTTCAACAACAAGTATGGCTTCAGTTTCGGGCAGCTCGGGGTCAGGGTTCCCGCCGTCGTCGTCTCTCCCTTCGTCGCCAAGGGTGTCATAGATCACAGGGTCTACGACCATTCCTCGGTCCCTGCCACGATTGAAGAGCGGTTCGGGCTTGAGAGCCTGACCCAGAGGGACAAGCAGGCAGCGAGGGTGACGGGCCTCCTTACGCTCAGTGACCCGAGGACCGACGCGCCGTTGACCCTGCCCGCTCCCGCGGCTTCTGGGATCAGGTTCGAGTTCTTGAGCAGAGTAGAGACCGATATCGACAGGGCGATCGTCGAGTTGGGGCTGGAAGCCGGCAAGCCCGTCGATCCTGCCCTTGCCGGTTTCGTGCATGTCGCCCTGCTTAGGGAGCTGTCGACATCGGCGTCAGCCGAAAGGGAAAGCAAAATCGCCGAAGCCAAGGGTGTGAAGTCTGAAGTGGACGCGGTGCGTTACATTCAGAAGGTCAGGAAGTCGGTCCCTAAGGACGCAACTCCCTAGGAAGTAGCTGCCAGGGGTGCATGCCTTTTCCCTCTCCGCCCCTCCTTGAATGGCCAAATTTGCTCATGACAACAGCGTGATAAGAACTGCAGTCAAGAAGGCTGATTATCCCGCCGTTAGACCGGTACGGTCGCCTTGGAGGCCGACTGGACGTCCCTGCACAAGATCCTGAGCGACACCACCAGGAGGAGCATCCTGGAGCTCCTGTCAGAGAAGGAGTCGCTCACCTATACCGACATGATGACCCTTCTGCAGATAACGAACACGGGGAGGCTCAACTACCACCTGAAGGTCCTGGGGAGCCTGATATCCAAGGACGAAGGAGGGATGTACCGTCTTACAGAGCAGGGGCGGCAGGCCGCAAGCCTGCTCAGGACCTTCCCCGAGAGGGTCCCACCTGAAAGGAAGCTCACCGCTGTAAAGGTCACAGCAGCAGTGGTGCTGATCCTGATCGGCGTCCTCCTCATTGCGAGCTTTTCGTTTGCGGTCCTAGACGCGACAGGGGGGACCGCATATGTCAGCACGACCGAAAGCGGCGGGGTAGGTCCGCAGGCTCTCCCTCAGAACACCACGGTCAGCCTCACCGGCTGGCCCACCACCGTTCCGGTCTTCAGCATGGCCTGGAGCGCCCTGGGCCCGGTCCACATCTACGTACTGAACCAGACCCAGAACGACGCGCTCCAGTTCAGCCATTCGGAGGGAGGACAGCCCGTGTACAACTTCACGGGCCCGCCGGATGCGTGGTCCGAGCAGTACTACAAGCAGTCGGGGAACGTGACCGTCACCCTCCCGCCTGGGCAGTACCACTTCTACGCATGGTCGCAGTCGGCGAACTACCTCGACTCCCTCAGCCTGAGCCAGAAGAGCCAGCCCCAGGCAGTGCCCGGAGGGGGGTTCTCGCCCTTCCTCTTCCTCTACGGCGTCGTCTTCATCGCGATAGGTGTGCTTCTGACAGTGCTCGCAGCCTCGATCCTCACTCACCGCGTCTGGCGCTGAGGTTTCTGGTTGGGTTCCCTCTCCGCCCCTTCTCTTTTCTTGAACGACTTTAGCTAGTGTTGACCGTCGAGCAGCCCTTCGTGTACCCTTCCCCAATGCGCAATAACGGAGTTATTGCATTCGGTAAACGTATGCGTCCTGAATCTTGAAATCATCTACGAGGCTGTCACGAAAGCGAATACCGCCAATTGTAGGCCCTGTTCGGACTAACTTTCTGAGCAGGATAATCAACGAATGGTTGGGGCTAACGATCGCGATCTCTGCGCGATTAAGGGTCGAGGGGGGTGACAATGAAGAGAGGGCCCTCCCGACGTTGGTCATGGCTTCTTCACCCCCCAGCGAATCAGCTGCGGGCGAGGCCAAGAACAACCTCCAGCCTGACGGCTTGGGCAGGAGGAACCAGAACGCCGAGCTTGTTTCGAAGTGGGCCTCATCAAGTGACCTGAGCAGTCTTTCACCTTCCACGAATCTCTGTGCGAGCTCCTCGCTGGACTCGTATCCTGAGAACTGATCAGGTTTCGCTTGGTGAACACTTGTTATGAAGCTCTTGAGGTCTTGGAAGACTTCGGGACCCTTGAAGTGGCAAAGTTCCGCTGCCTTTTCTGCAACAGTTGGGTCCGGATTGACAACGACTAATTGCTCAAGTTGATTGGATTCAAAAGCCTCCAAGAACAGTTTCTTCGTCCTGAAGTCTGTTGGCGAAAAGGAATAACCAACGATTACAAGTCTTTTGCAGTGTGAGAGGGACTCGAGCGCGGCCGTCCAGAGTGGAGCAAAGACGCGGCCGTACAAGGATTCATCAAAAAGCCTCTCCTTGTTGAGGACTGGTGTCATGATAAGGGGATCGATGAACCAGCCTTCCAAGTCAGGTGCTCTGTGCATCCACCAGTGAGTTTCTACGTGTATCACAGCATTTTTCATCCACTGTGGTTGTTGGGCATCTTCGTCGAACAAGGGCCGTCCTGTTTCCTTATCATATAGAGGAAGAGATCTGATTGGCAGAAACCTGAACCAGTTCAGGGAGCCATGCAGTTTGAGAATCGGCCAATCATACAACGAGTTCTCTGAATTTGCGTAGAACCTATTGCCTTCTACGTAGGCGCTAATTCCAGCTCTGTGCAATTGAACAAGGTCAAACTTGATTCCATAGCCAAGTGGACGGTTCCAGTTGTGGTGGCTGAAAGAAACTTCTTCGTCGGTGATTTCTCTTCTCTGGTTGGGCGGCAGTCTCATGCTCGCCGGATATCTGCCCCTCAACCCCGACGCGCTTTCAATGACGGCTTCGGTGATGGTATCATAGTTGAATGTGATTATGGTGGGTTTCTCAGAATACAGGATCTCTCCAAATGCCCTCATCGCATCTGACTGGACAGAGAAAACCTCGAACTCGGACAAAACTTCCGCAAGTAAGGACGTGAGCAAATACTCTATCGACGCGAGCTCTCTGGCTTTCGCTTCATCCTTGGAGCTGAAAGCGTCTTGCCGCTGTGACTCCAGAAGAGTGAAGACTTCTTCGAGGTCGAAACCCGAAGTTGCAAGGTCAGCCTCGCTCTTCTTCCAGTATCTTTCAATGTATGAGAAAAGAGGTTGCAGCTCTCGGAGACTTTGTGCGCTTGACAGCGCCGGATTCTTGAGCAGGATCTGAAAAAAGTTCCTCAGCATCGGGGGACTCAGCGAATGCCAGTCTCTGACGGCTTGATTGAGTCCCGCTCCAAGGACATACACTGTGTTTCTCATTTGCTTGGACGCACGGGTGCGGGTCTGGCCTCCTTTGTTACGTATGGTTTTCGAACCTTTTCCTTCTCGTCTCTCGTCGTTTTTGAACCGTCGGCCATGCCCCGCCATCTTCCTCCCCCTTGACAGTTCGGCAGGAACGACTATGTCCTCCGGTCCCTGAAAGCGCTCCATGGGCAAAGGCCATGGAAGAGCGGCGGCCAACCACAGGGCTCAGAGAACGAACAGGCAGAGTGATACCCTCTGCCCTTACCCTGTTTTCACCGGCCAGCGCAGACAGGACGTCGCCTCGAATCGAAGTTCCGGGCTCGGAGGCAAAATGAACTTCGAGTCATCGAACGGCTTTGCGCACCTTCCTTATTCCTAACCATCGTAACTAGGCATGGTGCAAAGGCCAGCCACCATTCTTCCAGTTGACATCGTTGGTCCGCACCAATGGAATCATTTCTTTCCAGAACCAAATCAGATGACGTAGGGCGTCGGAATCTCCCCGCGGAACCAGGAGTTTGACCGGATGCGCTACTCCTGTGCGTATCACCCTTGCGGCATTCAGCATTCTTCGACGGTCGTTGCTCATCGATGGTTCCAAGTCGAGCGTCAAGACTTGTATGAGGTCTTCAAGGTCTGCTACTCCCATCGCAGTTTGGTCCCTGTCTTTCGCTTCGCTGATTAGCTCTTGCTTTCTCTTCTCCCCTAGTGACAACATCCATGATGGGCTTAGCGTTCTGTTCGGCTCCTCATACTTTTCCATAATCAGTTTCTTGATCCATTGCTCGAGAAAATTAAGCATCACATAGCAGTAAATGTACACGGTTCTCCGATTCAAGTCGGCATAAGTCAGTATCCCCTTGGGAGTCCTGCCGTTGGCTTGGACGAAATAGAAATTGTAATCCCCCATACCATCAGCTCGGATTCTCTCTGCTAATTCTCTGAAGTGGGTAGCAGGTTTGATGGTACATCGTTCAAGAGCACGATGGATGTGCCGTCTTGAGACCACATCACCAAGATGCAAGCTATCCGCTTTCGCATATCCCAGCACAACTCTTCCATCCCATACTGGTAGATTATCCAAGTCAAGGACTGAAACCTCGTCAAGGAACGTTTGGGTGACATTCTCTCCCAATCGAACCTTCTTGCATTTTGGCCATGGCGTTGCCAAATTCAGAGCAGTGAAAATTTCGCTTTCGAGTAGCTCTAGGAACAACTCACACTGCGTCGGCCAAGGGCCGATTAAAAGTCTCAGGGAATCACTCGATGATCACATCCGCCAATAACTGCGGGGTCTTCACCTACTCCCTGACAACAATCCTGGATTCATGGGGGTCCTCCTCGGAGAAGAGGCAGCGAGTAGGCAGAGTGAGGCGACGCCGCATTTCATGGGTGCTTAAACGCACTGACGGCGTGTCACCGCATTGGGATCCCTCAGGTGCCTCCTCCTGCCGGTACCGGCCCTCATCCTGCTTCTAATCATCCTGTTGCGTCCCTTCCGCAAGAGGGAGTACGGCCGTCGTTCGGTGACCCTGCGCGGAGAAGTCGTGAGAAGTCGTTCGGAGAAGGTCATAGCGGACTGGTTCAGCGCGAACGGGATCAGATACGCCTACGAGTACCCGGCCTTCGACAGGAGGGGGTCGGTGATCGGCAGGCCGGACTTCTATCTGCCCGACTACTCGGTGTATGTCGAGTACTGGGGTCTCGTCGGGGTTGACAGGGGATACGAGAAGAGGATGGCGCGGAAGACAGAGCGGTATCTCAGGAACGGGGTCGGGGTTGTGTCCCTCTACCCCGGCGACCTGAACGACCCCGGCTCCGCGCTCGGGTCCAGGGTTGGACAGGCCTGAACCGGCAAGGACGCGATGAACTTCTATGCTGTCCTCCGCATCAGACTTTTCACTGAAGGAGACTCCTCATGTCAGGACTAGGGCAGGGTGATCGAGACTATGGCGTCCAGCTACCACGCTGAGACTGGACTCACAATCTCGGTGAACCTGCTGGGAGACACAAAGACCAGATACGAATAAAACATTGAGCGGAGAAGACCTGGGAAGTGATTTCCCAGGTTCTCATAAAAGGAGAGTGCGCGGTCTGGAAAAACAACCATTACATGGCCACAGGACATCCAGTAGAAATGTCATACGACGATGACTTGGGGCACTTCAAGATTATCTCAAACGGAAAATTGGCATACACGTTCAACCCTTCGCAAATCATTGGGCTGCACAATAAGATAGGTGGGACCTTGACGAAGAAACTAGTGATGACAATTCTTGTCAAGTACCCTACAGGCGACGAATTAGGATTTGTTTTCAAGACTACAAACTTCAGTGCGGAAGCCAAGGTGAAACAAATAATCGACGTGGCTCAACATCAATCGAAGGCGAACCAGGAGGTCGCTACGCTATTGAAAACACGCGAGCGAGTTCCCCTAGCCGAGGTTTGTCATGTTCTCGCGCAGCATGAGTTGCCTGATAATTTGGAGCAGGGAAAGGCTTGGGTTGAACGGATTATCGTGGCAGGTCTCGTTAGTGGAGTAGTCGAAGGGAATGAATTCGTCAGCAGCATAGGGCTACAGAGAGAATCGGTAAGGTACCAAGTTGTCGCAAAGTTCGAGGTATCGAATAATGGAGTAGTGAAACTGAACTGCCCTCGCTGTGGCGCGAGTCTCCCCGTGTCGAAAGGAACAACGTCGGGCAAGTGCACTTACTGTGGCGGGGAGTACAAAGTACCAAGCAAAATCCTAAGTTTGTTGTAGACATTGCGCCAAGTAGATCGATAGTAATGGTGGCCGTTCTAATCTTGTTATTGGGGAGCATTGCAACACGTTTCTGAATCCTAGATACTCTGTGGCGGTATCTGGTCGTACTCTTTGTAGCGTTGATAACTAATGCCGGTGTGCGTCCCCGAAGTGACTTCACGGCTACCCGAAAATCTGATTCTGTGACCAGTCCTTGGGTCCACGTAATCCCTGGTGGGCATCTTCGATGTTAGGTTAGTGTCTGAGAAGTGGAAGTTGTGAGTAGTCAGGATGAACCTGCCATTCTTCCTCAGGTGTTGCTTGACTTGGGCGAGCACAGCCAGGTGGTCTTCGATTTCGACGATTTCCCCGATCGCATCGAAGGGCATGATGACAAGGGGGAAGCGCTTGCGAAGGTTGGACCTCCGCATGTCGCGTTTGCGGACTTCGATGCTCAAACCTTCCTTTCTCGCCTTATCCCTGAGTATCCTGAGCATGTCGTGACTACCGGTACGAGCCTCCCCTCATGGACGGCTTGATCGTCAGGAGGGTGAAGTTCAGGGCTGACTTCATGCTCCCCCAGCTAAACGTCCATGTCGAATACCGGGGGCTTGCCTATACGGAAAGAAGATACGCCCTGAGAATGAACCACAAGATAGAGTACTGCTGCAGGCACAACCTTCAGTTGATTTCGATTTATCCGAACGACATCCCGAATCACACGTGCTTCTCAGAAAAGGGTTGCTGCTGGGCTTAATGAATCAAGGGGACAGTGGTAGCGTGGATGGCACGCAATTGACGCATTGACGTTTTGAGAATGGATGAAGAAGCGGCTACTGAAACGTCGCACGAGGCCTCACCTGGGACCTTAGGTCATGGTGGAGCGTGGGCGTTTTATCTGCTCAACCTCCTTAAATTGTCAAGTTGATTAGCTGAATGCGTGAGCGCGGAACCCCTGTCGGCTCCTGCTACAATGGAAACGATGGTGGCCTCGGTTAGGAGGTTCTCTGAGATGAGGCGCAAACCTCTCGTTGTGATGTATTATCCAGAAGCTTTCGGGGAGATTAACATAGGTGATGTCCAGGACCTCTATGATGAGTTTCGGTCGCAGGGCGTCAGCCGAGAGAGCAAACTTGACAGTCTGGATGTGCTAATCCACACATATGGAGGAGATCCGAATGCTGCCTATCTGCTCGCGCAGGTTGTCCGAGGAATGACCCGGAATGTTACAATCATTGTTCCTGAGTATGCGTTCAGTGCGGGGACATTGTTCAGTATGTGCGGAGACAAGGTTCTCTTCGGAGACAACTCTCGTTTGTCCCCAATTGACATTACTTTGACCGCTGTCGAGTCGGAGGAGGAGTTCGAATTGGCAAATGTGGACTACTACATGAAATTCACACGCGACAGTCTGGGAATGGTGTTGGATGTGATGAAGCAGAAATACGAAACAGGGGAGTTCCGTCCGGAAACGACGGTGGAGAGCGAACTCTTGGTAGAAATGGTGAAGCAAGTGACCGCTCATGACGTTGGAAAGTTCTACCGAGAACGGACTCTGACTGGGTTTTATGCAGAACGCCTTTTGCTCGATTATATGCTTCGAACAATGAACAATAGAAATACTCTGAAGGACAAGATCATCCGGGCAATTCTATTCGAACTTCCTGCTCATGAGTTTGAAATGGATTTTCCGATTTGCGCTGCGCTTGGCTTGCCAGTCGAACAGCTGACAATCAGACAGTCTGATGCGTCTAAGGCAATAGTCGAGCAACTCAGGGACCTTACACTCCAGGGCTTAATATGCCCGGACGACGAAGGAAACAAGAAGGTGCCCTATTTTAAGCTCCATCTCACCCATGGGGGGAGGAATCCTGGGAGGCAGAGACGGAACGGCTAAAGCGGCACAGGAAACCAATAAAAGGCCGAAAACCTCGGCGGGAGACGAGTTGGCCCTCCAAATTGAAGATATTCAGAAGCAGAGACTCCAGAGGAGGCTTAGAGAACGTAAGCTAAGGAGGGGGCTTACAACTAGCGAAGTTCTGAGATTGGTTAATGCTAGGAAGCCTCGGCAGGTAAAGCCGAGAAAACCCTGATTCCTCCTTTTCCGTGCTCGGGTCCAGGGTTGGACGGGCTTGGAGAACCTGCTCTCGGTGCTGGCCTCTGCAACAGACTCACTCGCATAGTTCTTCCCAGAAGGGCGGTCAACACTTGGCTTTCCGGCCCTCGCGACCTCTGTGAATTGGGGCGGCCGAGATTTTGGAAGTGATGTTTCGTGCTCTTGTAGGCGGCCTCAGCCCTGGTTTTTCTCTCTGATGTGGCTGGCGATATTCGGGATGTGCTTTCCCGATAGAGGGTATGCTTCGCCGCACACGCAGACCCCAATGACTTCGCCGTCCCGCTCGTCCTTGAACACAGCCACGACCTGATGAAGTAGCTCCATGCCTTTGGCACGAGCGTACCTGTAATTAAATTCTGGATGTCTTAGATGGTTAGGGGCAGGAAGGTCGAAAGAGCCTCATCAGCCCGGCGGCAGCCCCGTCCTCTCCGACCTGTTCTACTTGAGCTCTGACACCATTGCCGCATTTCGAACAATGCACCAGCGGAGGATGTCGGTACGAGGCCAACGGACAGACCTCAGTTTCTTCCAAGAAAATGGGGTGGCGTTGTTGCTTTCGGGGGTTGCCTGCCGCATGTCTCGTAGCACTACTCTACCTATCAGGAGGGAAGTTTTGTCCCTCCCAACGCCGCCGTTCATGGATTTCGAGCAAAATCTTAACTAGTAATCTTCTAATTTCAGCCTTTAGAGGAAAGGAGAAGTGGCCTTCTGTCCAAAGTGCGGTAAGGAGGTCGCCGCAGACACCATGTTCTGTCCTTCATGCGGTTTCAATCTGAAGAGCCAGCCAGCGCCGGTTACAGTAATGCCCCTGGCGCAGCCTGCGCCTCACAGAGAATCGCACACCGCGAGAAATGTTATAATCGTCGTAGTCGTCGTCCTTCTGCTAGTTTTCGTTGGCATCCCCTTCGCGTTCGGACTCTTCGGGTCATCCAGCGGGGGTCTCCTTCCTTCACAACACACTGTCAACATCGTCAACGGGCTCATAACCGTTGGCGGTCATAGCTACGATGACTATGAGTTCACCGTTCCCTCTGGAGCGTCCAGCGTCAGGGTGTCAGGTCCCTTTACGGCGTCCGGAGGCGGCGGGAACGACATCAACGTCTACGTCATGGATCAGACGGACTTCACCAACTGGTCCAACGGCCACCAGGCCAGCACCTACTATAACAGCGGCCAGGTGACGACGGGAACGGTCAGCGCGAGCCTCCCGGGCGGGGGAACCTACTACCTGGTCTACGACAACAGCTTCTCCCTCTTGTCATCCAAGAATGTCCAGACGACGGTCAATCTGACATACACTAACTAGCTATGAGGACAAGGCAGAGTGTTTGTCTAGCAGAATTGTCAGTCGACGACGTACAATCCAACTGGCTTGGGCATTCGGGATCGTAATTCTATTCGGGCTGAACCCGGCGGCATTCGCAATCTCTCCAACCACTAATGGATCTGAGCAAACTTCGTCGGCAGCACCCGCTTCACCAGGCCCAAATCTCAATATCACGGAGACAAACCCTGTCCAGACTGTTCACGCTTACAGTTCAGGGACGTTCGTGGTGTCGAATGACTTCCTAAGCAACTTTGGCAATGATATTTCGACACAAGTCTACGGTTTTGGCGCGAATCCGGTAAATAATAGTGACCCGATTTATGACTACTATATCTTCGACGTATATGTCGCTGTATCATCTAACTCGGCCAATCAGTGGTATGTCGATAGCGGTGGCCTGGGTTCATCGAACGGGCCATCTTTCAACGTAACGATATCTGGATGCGCTTCACCGAACGAACAGATACTCTTCCAGAACATTTGGCCCACCACCGAGCTTGACATTCCTTCAACGACCCCAGAGACGACGTCTGTAAGCGTCTCCTGTGCCCAATTCTCAATCGGAGTGAGCAATACCTTTTTCCCTCCGACTAGTCAGACCAAGCCGATCGATCAGACATCGTGCCTTGTGGGGTGGGCGTCCGCTAGCAATGTCAATGACAAGCCCCCTCAGGCTTCGTACCAGTACAATTTCGCGTTTGGTCTGAAGGTTGAGAAGGGTTTTCCAGCAATTTTGGGCATAACGGCTGAAGGTGCATTCTACAAGGAGACCAGTTCCTATGGGTGCGGGGTCCTCTACCTCCAGCCGTGCTATGAACTCGACCATCCTGTTTCCGTCTTCACTCCTTCCTTCAATCACCCGCCAATCTCCACGGTCACCTCGAATCCACCAGGTTTGGGATTCGTCCAGGTCCAAGGCGTTTCGGTGGTCACCCCACACGAGTTCTGCTGGGATGAAGGGTTGCCGATTTCACTAACGGCTTCTCCCTACAAACCCGCAGGGCCGGGGACACAATTCAAGTTCAGCAACTGGAATGGTTCCATAATGCCTTCTGTTTCGATAGTGGCCCCGAGCTCGCCCCAGACCTATTTGGCGTCATTTTATCAACAGAATGAGCTAGATATATCGCAGCCAACATATGGTACGACTGACCCTCCGCCGGGCCAATACTGGTACAATAGCACATCCCAGGCGACCGTCGAAGCCCTGCCGAATTCGGGCTTCAGCCTGAACAACTGGATTCTCGATGGTTCGAATTTGGGAAGTTCCAATCCAATCGCGATTCCGATGAACTCCCCCCACACACTTGCGGCATCGTTCACGTCTGAGCCCACTCTAACCGTGTCGTCAGGAGTCGGGGGGACCGTCACGGTATCTTCGAATGCCATCAACAACGGTACACCGACCACAATCTCGGCCGGATCCAGCCAGACCTTCACTGTCCCTAGTGGCTCTTCAGTTACGCTTGCGGCGAATCCTGAAGGCCCATATTTCTTCGGCAATTGGACTGG
>Ga0335078_10010859_pt1 | contig 13491 bp, 6 predicted proteins | sample Lox_Sample_32_FD_206711 | JGI IMG/M metagenome (GOLD analysis project Ga0335078, IMG submission 206711) | Soil microbial communities from Loxahatchee National Wildlife Refuge, Florida, United States - Lox_Sample_3.2 | ecosystem: Environmental > Terrestrial > Soil > Wetlands | place: USA: Florida...
CTTCGATAACGTCATCGATGCAGCGGCCGCTAGTCCACGGGATCGTTTTGAGGCATTCTCGCGTTCCGTGCGCGACATTCTGTCGCAGCGCTGGATAAGGACTGAAGACACGTACTCGCGGCAGGACCCCAAGCGAGTCTACTACCTCTCGATGGAATTTCTCATCGGCCGCTCCCTCGCCAACAACCTCAAGAATCTCTTGCTTGATCCGGTTGTAAGGCAGGCGATCAAGGAGGAAAAGCTCGATTGGCTCGGACTGATCGACCAGGAGCCGGAGGCAGGCTTGGGCAACGGGGGACTCGGGCGCCTGGCGGCCTGTTTCGTCGACTCGATGGCGACGATGCAGCTTCCGGCGATGGGCTACGGCCTGCGGTACGAATACGGGATCTTCAAGCAATCCATCGAGAACGGGTGGCAACAAGAGCAGCCGGACAACTGGCTCCGACGCCCGGATCCCTGGGAGGTTGCACACCCGGACGAGACCGTTGAAATCAAGCTGAATTGCTCCTACGAGATTTGCGAGGGGAGCTTGTGCGCGATCCCCGGAAAGCCCTCGAGCCTCTTCGGAGTCCCGTTTGACCGTCCAGTAGTGGGCTATGGCGGCCGGACCGTCAACACGCTTCGCCTCTGGGCCGCCGCCGCTTCTGATTACTTCGACTTCCAGGCATTCAGCCACGGCGAGTTCGTCGGCGCGGTGGCCGAGACTCTCGAGGCGGAATCGCTCACGCGAGTACTGTATCCCGATGATTCAACCAGCATGGGCCAGGGTCTACGCTTCGTGCAGGAGTATTTTCTGGTGGCTTGCTCGCTGGCCGATCTCATCCGGCGCTTTAGGCTCAGCAACAACGACTGGACTACCCTTCCCGAAAAGGTCGCCATTCAGCTCAACGATACTCACCCGAGCATGGCGGTCCCCGAATTGATGCGTATCTTGCTGGACGAAGCGCACTTGGGCTGGGCTCAGGCGTGGGATCTCACTCAACGGACTTTGGGTTACACCAATCACACGCTGCTGCCCGAGGCCCTGGAGAAATGGCCTCTGCAGTGGTTTGAGACATTGCTCCCGCGCCACACGGAGATCATCTATCAGATCAATGAGCAATTACTCGATTCGGTCCGGGCACGGTTCCCTGGAGATGAGGGTCGCGTGCAACGAGTAAGCTTGATCGAAGAAGGTCCGGCCAAGCACGTCCGCATGGCCAACCTTGCAATCGTCGGCTCCCACAGCACCAACGGCGTAGCCGCTCTTCACTCCGAGCTGTTGCGAACGACGACCGTGAAAGACTTGGCGGAGTTGTTCCCGGAGCGCTTCAGCAACAAGACCAACGGCGTCACCCCGCGCCGCTGGTTGTTGCTGGCGAATCCCGCCTTGGCTCGCACGGTTACGGAGGCCATTGGCGAAGGTTGGGTCACTGACTTGGGCGAACTGAACAAGCTGAAGCCTCTGGCTGACGACGGGGCCTTTCGCGATAGCTTCAGGAAGGCCAAGCGCCAGGCCAAGTCGGATTTTGCCGCTTGGCTGAAATCGGCGTCCGGCGAAACGGTGGACCCGGACACGATTTTCGATTGCCAAATCAAGCGGATTCACGAGTACAAGCGGCAACTGCTCAATGCGCTGCGTATCGTCGTGCTCTACAACCGGTTGCGGGAGAATCCGAAGCTCGAGATATCGCCGCGCACGTTCTTCTTTGCCGGAAAAGCGGCGCCTGCCTACCAACTCGCCAAGCTCATCATCAAATTTATTGAGAATCTCGCAGGCACTATCGACGGCGACCCGGCGATGCAAGGCCGGTTGAAAGTTCTGTTCCTGCCCGAGTACGACGTTTCACTGGCGGAGCGTCTGATTCCTGCGAGCGACGTGTCGAACCAGATCTCGACGGCCGGCTACGAAGCGAGCGGCACGAGCAATATGAAATTCATGATGAATGCTGCCCTGACAATCGGCACGCGCGACGGTGCGACCATCGAGATGGCGCATGAAGCGGGCGAGGAGAATTTCTTTCTCTTCGGCCTGACGGCGGAACAGGTGGCCGCCAGCCGGGGTTGGTACAACCCATACTGGCACTACGAACACGATGCCGAAACGCGTGCGGCCCTGGATCTGATCTTCTCCGATTACTTCAGCCGCAACGAAGCCGGCATCTTCAGCCCGTTGCGCGACACCTTGCTGACGCACGGCGATTACTATATGCACTTGGCGGACCTAAGGTCCTACCTCGAAGCGGACCAGCGACTGCGCGAGTTATATGCCGATCCGGAGGAATGGGCACGCAAGACGGTCCTGAACGTCGCCAGTTCCGGAAAGTTCTCCAGTGACCGTACGATCGCAGAATACGCCAGAGAAATTTGGGAGGTGAAGCCATGCCCGGTGCCGTAAAGCCACAGCCCATGCCGCGGATCTCACCGCTCGCCGGACGGCCTGCCCCGAAGGAGTTGTTGATTGACGTGGCGCGGCTCGAACGTGATTATTTCGAGCGCCGGCCCGACTTGACGGATCCCAACCAGAGGGTCAGCTTCGGGACCAGCGGACATCGGGGTTCCCCGCTGCACGGCACATTTACCGAAGCGCACATTCTGGCCATTACGCAGGCGATCTGCGACTACCGGCGCAGCGTGCGAACCGACGGCCCACTTTATATGGGCAAGGACACGCACGCTGTATCAGACCCGGCCCAGCGCACCGCACTCCAGGTGCTGACGGCCAACGATGTGGACACGATAATTCAACGAGACAACGGCGTGACGCCAACGCCGGTCATCTCGCGCGCAATCCTGGCCTATAACCACGGCCGCAAGGAGCATCTCGCGGACGGCATCGTGATCACGCCGTCGCACAATCCACCTGAGGACGGCGGCTTCAAGTACAACCCCACCAACGGAGGCCCGGCTGACACGGACGTGACGCGGTGGGTTGAGGACAGGGCCAATGAGTTGCTGCGTGGAGGCAACAGCGACGTGAAGCGCGTGCCGTACGCCACAGCCATCAAGGCAGCAAGCACTCACCAGGAAGATTTTGTCCTCCCGTACGTCCGCGACCTGGGCAACGTGGTTGATATGGATGCGATTCGCGCCGCCGGCCTCAATCTGGGAGTGGACCCGTTGGGAGGCTCGTCGCGGCCGTACTGGGAGCCGATCAACGCGGTGTACCGATTGGACGTGAGGGTCGTGAACCCAACTATTGATCCGACGTTTTCGTTCATGACCGTCGACCACGACGGCAAGATTCGCATGGATTGCTCCAGCCCTTACGCGATGGCCCGGCTCGTGCGACTCAAGGATCAATATCAGCTCGCCTTCGCCAACGACCCCGACTCCGACCGGCATGGAATCGTGACGCCTTCGGCGGGGTTGATGAATCCTAATCATTATCTGGCCGTTGCCATCCAGTACCTGCTGACGCACCGCCCTGATTGGCCGGCTCACGTCGCCGTGGGCAAGACGCTCGTCAGCAGCAGCATGATCGACAAGGTGGTTCAGCGACTGGGCCGCCGGCTGTCTGAGGTTCCGGTGGGTTTCAAATGGTTTGTCGAGGGATTGTTTGACGGCTCGTACTGCTTCGGCGGCGAGGAGAGCGCCGGAGCGAGTTTTCTGCGGCGCGGCGGCGACGTGTGGAGCACCGACAAAGACGGGCTGATTATGGATTTGCTCGCGGCGGAAATCACCGCACGAACAGGCAAGGATCCGGGAGAGCACTATCGTGAGCTGACGGCCGAGTTCGGCACGCCGTATTACACGCGCATCGATGCGCCCGCCACGCCCGAACAAAAAGCGCGGCTAGGGGAGTTGTCGCCCGAGGCTGTGAGCGCCTCGGCCCTGGCGGGCGAGCCGATCATTGCCAAATTGACCCGCGCCCCGGGCAACAACGAGCCGATCGGCGGGTTAAAGGTGATCGCTGCGAGCGGCTGGTTTGCGGCCCGGCCGTCGGGAACCGAGAACATCTACAAGATCTATGCAGAGAGCTTCAAGGACGAGTCGCACTTGGACGCTATTCTGAGCGAGGCCGGGGAGATCGTGAACGATGCGCTGGCCTCTTAATGAGGCTCGCGCAACTGCCGGCTCACCCGGTGCTGCCGATTACGTAGACCGAAAGGGTTGAATGAGCAAGAACAACCAGCTGGCCGTGCTTCCGCCCTTCGCGCCTGACTATCGCGCCTCGGGATTGTTGTTGCACGTCACGTCGCTACCCTCGCCTTACGGCATTGGCGATATGGGGCCGGCTGCGGTGTCGTGGATCGATCGCCTTACCGAGGCCGGCCAATTTTGGTGGCAGGCGCTGCCGCTCGGTCCCACGGGTTACGGCAACTCGCCGTATCAGCCTCTGTCGTCGTTCGCCGGCAACAGGCTGCTGATCAGTCCCGATTGGCTGGTCGATGATGAACTGTTGCGGCCGGGCGACTGCAAGATTGCTGGACTCTCGCCAAACGAGATCGATTACAACGCCGTTATTCCATTCAAGCACGGGCTGTTGGATAGAGCCTGGGACAATTTCCAAGCTGGCGCCCGTCCCGACCTGCGGCTCCCTTTTGAACAATTCCGCCATGACCAGGCGCACTGGATCGAGGACTACGCGCTGTTTCGGGCATTGAAGGCCGAGTTCCAGGACGCGTATTACCTCGAATGGCCGACCGAGTTGGTCCGGCGCGAACCCACGGCGATCGATCGGGTGCGGCGCCAACTGGTGGATCGAACCAGCCGGATGTGCTTCGCGCAATTCTTGATATTTCGTCAAGGCGAGCGCCTCAAGGTGCACGCGCACAATAGGGGGCTGGGCTTGATCGGGGACCTGCCATTTTTTGTTTCGCCCGACTCGAGCGACGTTTGGGCGAATCCCGGGATCTTTTTGTTAGACGATCAGCGCCGGCCGCGTTTCGTTGCCGGTGTGCCGCCCGATTACTTCGCCGCGCAGGGGCAGCTTTGGGGCAATCCCGTTTACAACTGGGAAGCGCTTCGGGAGTCCGCCTATCAGTGGTGTATCTCGCGGTTTCGGTCGCTGCTGGCCCACGTCGACGTGATTCGCTTGGACCATTTCCGCGGCTTTGCGGCGGCGTGGCACGTGCCGGCGGGAGCACCGACCGCGCAGACAGGAGAATGGGTTCCAGGTCCGGGGGCGGACTTCTTCCGTGTGGTACAGCGAGAATTGGGGGCTCTGCCGTTCATCGCCGAGGATCTGGGATTGATCACCCCTGACGTGAACGCACTTCGCGACCAATTCCACTTGCCGGGGATGCGGGTTCTCCAGTTTGCCTTCGACGGCCGGGTCGATAACCCCTATCTTCCAGAGAACTACGTCTCCAACACGGTGGTGTATACCGGCACCCACGACAATCCCACCACTCGCGGGTGGTTCGAAGATCTGCCCGAGACCCAACGCCGGAACCTGTGGAATAACCTGAAGCGGCCGGCAGGAGACAGTAGCCAGGCAGCACCAGCGTTGATGAGCTTGGCCTGGTCTTCCGTGGCCGCGCTCGCGATATCGCCCCTGCAAGACCTTCTGAACCTGGGGAAAGAGGCGCGCATGAACACGCCCGGCCGCGCCGACGGTAACTGGCGCTGGCGAGCGACCGAGGGCATGCTTTCGGAGGGGGCCTTTGAACGGCTCAGGGATCTGACCGCGGGTTCGAATCGGACAGGCTTTTCCCACCAGTCGCATGCGGGCAGCATGATGGAAGCCGCATCGTGACGGGGGTAACGTAGGCGCGGGCCTGGTGCCCGCCCCGGGGCGACCGCAAGGGTCACCCCAAACGCGTGCAACAAGGAGGTGAAACAATGAAAGCGACTGAACTACTTCACAATCTCGGCCAGAGTCTCTGGCTCGACAACATTACGCGCGATCTCTTGACCAGCGGAACGCTGAAACGCTACATCGACGAGCTATCGGTGACGGGGCTTACCTCGAATCCCACGATCTTTGACCACGCCATCAAGAACAGTACCGCTTATGACGCCGCCATCCGCGAAAAGATCGGTACGGGTAAATCGGGCGAGGCGCTTTTCTTCGACCTGGCGTTGGAGGATATCACCCAGGCCGCCGATCTGTTCCGGCCGACCCACGACAGAACGGATGGTGTGGACGGGTGGGTGTCGCTGGAAGTGTCGCCCCTGCTGGCCTACGACACCACCAGTACTTTGGCTGCAGCCAAGGATCTGCATGCGCGGGCGGGGCGGCCCAACCTCTTCATCAAAATCCCCGGCACCAAGGAAGGCCTACCGGCGATTGAGGAGGCGATCTTTGCCGGCGTCCCGATCAACGTCACCCTCTTGTTCTCTCGTGAACAATATGTCGCCGCCGCGGAGGCGTTCCTGCGGGGTGTTGAGCGGCGCATCGCGGCCGGACTCAAGCCGCTCGTTGGCTCCGTCGCTTCGCTGTTCATCAGCCGCTGGGACGTGGCGGTAACAGACAAAGTACCCGAGTCCCTGCGCGGCCAACTGGGGATCGCTGTCGCCAAGCGTGCCTACAAGGCATACCACACGCTGCTGAGTTCACCTCGCTGGCAGCGCGCTTTTAACGCCGGCGCGCGTCCCCAGCGCCTTCTGTGGGCCAGCACGGGCACCAAAGACCCGAAGGCGTCGGATGTTCTTTACATCAAGTCACTCGCGGCGCCTTTCACGGTGAACACGATGCCGGAGGCGACTTTGAAGGCTCTCGCCGATCACGGCCAGTTGGGCCCGGTCCTGCCTCCGGACGGCGGCGACTGCGAAGAAGTGCTCGGGCAGTTTGCTAAGGCGGGAATCGACGTCGACGCGCTGGCGGCCCAGCTTCAGGACGAAGGCGCGAAGGCCTTCGTTCAGTCTTGGAATGAACTTATGACGGTAATCACTTCCAAGAGCGCCGTTCTCAAAAAGGCAGCCGGCTAGGCTAGTTACTGGCTCTGCCGTTGGTAGGGCCCATCCTCGGGTCGGCCTGGGCCGGGGCAACCCCCGGCCCTACACCGGATATCAGGGGCGGAGCCCTTGGCTAGTTGGCTGCCCGGCAGCGACGGCGCTACGGGGAGATGCCCGCATTCTGATGAGCGCTAGAAAACGAAAGGAACACGAATATGCCCGCATCCGCAAAAACTGGCACCAAAAACCAGCCCGTCGAACCCTTGACCGGGCGCAAGGCCTGGACAGCTCTCAAAACTCACTACGAGAAGATCCGGCAATTGCACCTGCGGAACCTCTTCGCGGAAGATCCCAAGCGCGGCGAGCGCATGACGGCCGAAGCTGTGGGTCTTTTCCTGGACTATTCGAAAAACCGCATCACCGATGAGACCCTCAAGCTTCTCAGAGAACTGGCTGAGGAATCGGGACTGCAGGCGCGGATCGACGCCATGTTCCGTGGGGAAAAGATCAACACGACCGAGAACCGGGCCGTTCTGCATGTGGCCTTGCGCGCGCCGAGAGGAGTATCCATCACTGTAGACGGCGAAAACGTCGTGCCCCAGGTCCACGCCGTGCTCGACAAGATGGCTGACTTTTCGAATCGCGTCCGGAGCGGAGAGTGGAAGGGACACACCGGCAAGCGCATTCGCAATCTCATCAACGTCGGCATCGGCGGCTCGGATCTGGGGCCCGTCATGGCCTACGAGGCCCTCAAGCACTACAGCGATCGCGCCCTCACCTTTCGGTTCGTCTCAAACGTTGACGGCACTGATTTCGCGGAAGCCGTCATCGATCTCGATCCGGCGGAGACCCTCTTTATTGTCTCTTCGAAGACCTTCACGACGCTCGAGACGATGACCAACGCTCACTCAGCTCGCGCCTGGTCACTGAACGGCTTGGGCGGTGACGAAACCTCGGTCGCGAAGCACTTTGTGGCTGTATCCACGAATGCCGCAGCGGTCGCGACCTTCGGCATCGATACGGCCAACATGTTCGGCTTCTGGGACTGGGTCGGTGGACGTTACTCCATGGACTCGGCGATCGGACTCTCCACGATGCTGGCCATCGGCCCGGATAATTTCCGCGCCATGCTGGACGGTTTCCACCAGATGGACGAACACTTCCGCACCGCACCACTCGAGCGCAACCTGCCGGCGCTCATGGGTCTGCTGGCCGTCTGGTACAACGACTTTTTCGGCGCCCAGACGGTTGCGGTGTTGCCGTACGAGCAGTACCTGAAGCGGTTTCCAGCCTACCTCCAGCAGTTGACGATGGAGAGCAACGGCAAACACGTTACACTCGACGGCACTGAAGTTGATTACGCAACGGGTCCCGTCTACTGGGGCGAGCCGGGAACCAATGGCCAGCACTCTTTCTATCAGCTGATCCACCAAGGGACCAGGCTCATCCCCTGCGACTTCATCGCTTTTGACCAGCCGCTCAACAAACTCGGCCGCCATCACGACATGCTCTTGTCGAACGTATTCGCCCAGGCTGAGGCACTGGCATTCGGAAAGAGCCCTGGGCAAGTGAAGGCGGACGGCACGCCGGATTGGCTGGTGCCGCATCGCGTTTTCGAAGGCAACCGCCCGTCGAACACCATCCTTGCCGATCGGCTCACGCCGGAAGTACTGGGCAAACTCGTCGCCCTGTACGAGCACAGCGTGTTCACCCAAGGGACCATCTGGCAGATCAACTCATTCGATCAGTGGGGCGTCGAGCTGGGCAAGGTACTGGCCCAGCGCATCATTCCCGAGCTTGAGAGCAAGACAGAGCCGGCGCTTGGCCACGACAGTTCCACCAATAATTTGATCCGCCGCTATCGAAAGGCCAAGCAGGCATCGTGAACGGCCCTGCTCAGCGGCTTGGCCGCGACTATTTGAAATTCTCGCTGACCTCCGTGGTCCGAAGCCCCTCCAACACGGAGTTCACGGAGCTCTGTGGCCTCACGGTTGAAGGGTTCTGGCGCGGAGGACGCGGAGGGTGCTACGAGACAAGTCGACTTGCCATCGGCAATGAAGGCATTGAGAAAGGACGGACATATGCAACTTGGAATGATTGGTCTCGGAAGGATGGGAGCAAACATGGTTCGCCGCCTCCTCAAAGGCGGTCACCAGTGCGTGGTGTTTGACAGATCGCCGAAACTGGTGAGCGAGATGGTCCAGGACAAAGCGACCGGAAGCTACTCACTGCAGGATCTCGTGGGGAAGCTCGCCAAGCCTCGGGCCGTATGGTTGATGGTCCCGGCGGCAGCCGTGGATGAGACTATTACGGAGCTGCTGCCCCGCCTGGAGCCGGACGACATCCTCATCGACGGCGGCAATTCTTACTACGTGGATGACATTCGCCGGGCGAAAGAACTGGCAGCGAAGCGGATTCACTACGTCGATGTTGGCACCAGCGGCGGTGTGTGGGGCCTGGAGCGCGGCTACTGCATGATGATCGGCGGTGAGAACGGCATCGTCAAGCACCTGGATCCCATCTTCGCCACGCTGGCGCCCGGCGCGGGTGACATCGCGCGTACGCCAGGGCGGGAGAAACTCGACGGCACCGCCGAACAGGGTTACTTGCACTGCGGTGCCAACGGCGCCGGTCATTTCGTCAAGATGGTGCACAACGGCATCGAGTATGGTCTCATGGCCGCCTACGCTGAAGGGCTGGGCGTCCTGCGCCAGGCGAATGTGGGCAAGGAACAGGGTGCCATCGACGCCGAAACCACTCCGCTGCGTGACCCCGAGCACTATCAATACGATCTCAATCTCCGGGACATCGCGGAGGTGTGGCGGCGCGGCAGCGTGATCGCCTCCTGGCTGCTCGACCTCACCGCGGCCAGCCTGGTGAAAGATCCCGGTCTCTCTCAGTTTGCCGGACGCGTTTCGGACTCGGGCGAGGGCAGATGGACGATCAAGGCCGCCGTCGATGAGGCCGTGCCGGTGCCCGTACTCTCCACGGCGCTATATCAGCGCTTCAGCTCGCGCGGCGAGGCGGACTACCAGGACCGGCTGCTCTCAGCGATGCGTTTTGGGTTTGGGGGGCATCTGGAAAAAGCTGCTGCGAAGTAGCACTTAGAGAGGCTCGCGTGGGCGTGAGGGGGCTTACGTCACTCACTTGCGCGAGACTCATTAAAGGAGATTACGATGAGCAATTCCCATTCTGACGCCCTGGTGTTCTTCGGCGCCACCGGCGATCTGGCCTACAAGAAAATCTTCCCGGCGCTGCAAGCGATGATCAAGCGCGGCCACCTTGACGTGCCGGTCATCGGTGTGGCTAAGGCCGGCTGGAATCTCGATCAACTTCGGGCGCGCGCGCACGACAGCCTCGAGAAGCACGGGGGCATTGATGCTGCGGCATTCAACAAGCTGAGCAGCCTGTTGCGCTATGTCGACGGCGACTACCAGGATCCCGCCACCTTTCAAGCTCTCCGCAAAGAACTCAACCGAGCGCAAAGTCCGGCCCACTATCTTGCCATTCCCCCGACGATGTTCGAAACGGTTGTGGACCAGCTAGCCGAGGCGGGTTGCGCCGCGGCGCCGGGCTGCGCGCTATCCCGCGTGATCGTCGAAAAACCCTTCGGCCAGGACCTTGCATCGGCTCAGCGGCTCAACCGTATCCTGCATGCGGTTTTCCCCGAATCCTCGATATTCCGCATCGACCATTATCTCGGCAAGCGGCCGGTGAACAACGTCGTCGTCTTCCGGTTCGCCAACGCCTTTATGGAACCGTTCTGGAATCGAAATTACATCGAGAGCGTCCAGATCACGATGGCGGAGAATTTCGGGGTCGAGGGGCGTGGCGCTTTCTACGATCAGACGGGCACTATTCGCGACGTGATCCAAAACCATCTGTTCCAAATCCTGTGCAACCTGGCGATGGAGCCCCCGGTCCGAACCGACAGCGAGACCGTGCGTGACGAGAAGGCGAAGGTGCTGAAAGCGATTCCGCCCCTGGCCACCGACAATCTTGTCCGAGGGCAGTTCCGTGGTTACCGGCAGGAAAAAGGAGTAGCGCCGGATTCGAAGGTGGAAACCTTTGCCGCGCTGCAACTCGAGGTCGATTCCTGGCGCTGGCGAGGCGTGCCGTTCTACATCCGCGCGGGGAAGAATCTGCCCGTGACGTGCACGGAAGTCGTTGCGCGGTTCCGGCGGCCTCCCACGGTGCTCCAGGAGTGCCCGACGGCCCAGAATCATCTGCGTTTCCGAATCAGCCCCGAGATGACCATCGCGGTTGGAACCACGGTCTTGGGCACCAGTGAAAAGCTGAACGGCGAGACCGTAGAAATGATCGCGAGCCGTCATCCCAGTCCTCAGGAGATGGAAGCCTACGAGCGCGTCCTGGGCGACGCCATGGCGGGAGATGCCACGCTGTTTGCGCGCGAGGATTACGTCGAGGAGGCTTGGCGAATCGTCGATCCAGTCTTGAAGGCGGACACGCCCATCTCGGAGTACGAAAAGGCGACCTGGGGTCCAAGTCAGGTCAATGAGAACGTCTTGCCTCCAGGAGGCTGGCACAACCCGGCGGCCACGGACCAGGAAGATTTTCGTGTCGCAGCGCAAGTCGCCTGAGCGGGCGGCCTGTCGAGCCTCGGTGTGGCTCGGCCGGAACCGAACGAAAGAGATCTCAACACAAAGGTCACTGAGACCTCACAGAGGGCACAGAGTATCGGAGTATGAAGCATGGCGCTTTTGGTCTTCTCCGCGACCTCTGTGACCCCTCTGCGAACTCGGTGCTGAGCCTTTGTTTTTTGCGCGATGAGAATCCGGAAGATAAATAGACCGAGGAGGAACACGTGGCTACTACGCCGGTCGCCCAACCCATGACGGGCGATCAGTTGGATCAGCTGTGTATCAACACCATTCGCACGCTCTCGATTGATGCCGTGCAGGCGGCCAAATCCGGGCATCCCGGCACGCCCATGGCGCTGGCGCCTCTGGTCTACACCATCTGGAACCGTGTCATGCGCTTCGATCCGCAGGATCCGATCTGGCCCAACCGCGACAGGTTTGTGCTCTCGAACGGTCACGCCTCCATGCTGCTCTGGTCAGTGCTCCACCTCACCAAGACCCAAGCCGTGGATGCTGAGTACGAGAACCTTGGGCAGCCTTCGGTGACACTCGACGACATCCGCCGTTTTCGCCAGCTCGATAGTAAGGCTCCGGGTCACCCCGAGTACCATTGGGTCTCCGGCGTCGAGACCACGACCGGACCGCTGGGACAGGGCGTCGCGACCAGCGTGGGTCTGGCCATCGCGCAAAAGTGGCTTGCGGCCCATTACAATCGGCCCGGATTCGACGTCTTCGATTACAACATCTATGCCGTTTGCGGCGATGGCTGCATGATGGAGGGCATCGCATCGGAAGCCGCGTCGCTGGCCGCCCATTTGGGTCTCGACAATCTCTGCTGGGTATACGACAACAACCACATCACGATCGAAGGTAACACGCGCATCACCTTCACCGAAGACGTTGCGACCCGGTTTCTGGGTTACGGATGGAACGTTCTGCGAGTCGGAGATGCCAACGACACCGATCGCATCCAGCATGCTCTTCAGATTTTCCAGCAGACGAAGGGCCGGCCCACCTTGATCATTCTCGACAGCCACATCGGTTATGGCTCACCCCACAAGCAGGACACGGCCGATGCCCACGGCGAGCCGCTCGGCGAGGAGGAGGTTCGCCTGACCAAGCGCAGCTACGGATGGCCCGAGAACGCGAAGTTCCTGGTGCCCGGCGGCGTCTATGAGCGTTTCGCCGCCGGAATCGGAGCACGCGGCGCCCAGGCTCGCCAGGAGTGGACGAAGCTCTTTGAGGCCTACAAGCGCGCCTATCCCGAACTCGCGATCGAGATCGATCAGATGCAAAAGCGGGAACTCCCGGCGGGGTGGGATCGCAACCTGCCGGTTTTCCCCGCAGACTCCAAGGGAATGGCGGGCCGGGACGCCTCAGGCAAGGTGCTGAACGTGCTCGCGCAGAATATTCCCTGGTTTCTCGGAGGCTCGGCCGATCTTGGTCCATCAAACCGGACGCTACTGACGTACGACGGAGCAGGACACTTGGAGGCTGAGACCCCGGGCGGGAAAAGCCTGCACTTCGGCATCCGCGAGCACTCGATGGGAGCGATTGTGAACGGGCTCTCCCTTTCCAAGCTGCGGCCCTTCGGCGCCAGTTTCTTTATTTTCAGCGACTACGCGCGGCCTGCCATTCGGCTTTCGGCCATCATGGAACTACCCACGATTTTCGTCTTCACTCACGATGCCATGGGCGACGGGGAAGACGGCCCCACTCATCAGCCGGTCGAGCACCTGGCCTCGATGCGCGCCATTCCCGGCCTGGTGACAATCCGGCCCGCCGACGCTAATGAGGTCGTCGAGGCCTACCGGTACGTCGTGCAATTACGTCATAAGCCCGCGGTATTCGCGCTTTCGCGCCAGCCCTTGCCGACGCTGGACCGCAGCAAGTACGCGCCGGCCTCCGGCGTGGCCCAGGGCGCCTACGTGCTGGCGGACGCTCCGGGCGGCAACCCCGAAGTGATCCTGATCGCGTCGGGAAGCGAAGTGAGTCTCGCCGTGAATGCGCACGAGGCGCTGCTGGCTGAGGGCATCCGCTCGCGAGTGGTGTCGATGCCATCCTGGGA
>Ga0335078_10010860_pt1 | contig 13490 bp, 10 predicted proteins | sample Lox_Sample_32_FD_206711 | JGI IMG/M metagenome (GOLD analysis project Ga0335078, IMG submission 206711) | Soil microbial communities from Loxahatchee National Wildlife Refuge, Florida, United States - Lox_Sample_3.2 | ecosystem: Environmental > Terrestrial > Soil > Wetlands | place: USA...
TTGCCGCCGCGGCAGATCACGAGGCGCTGGCCGACCTCGGTCAGATCGGCGATCGGCTCCTCCTCGTCCTCGACGAAGATTTGCGTGCCGACCGGGATTTTGAGCACCGCGTCCGCGCCGCGCGCGCCGGCGCGATTCTTGCCCATGCCGTGGCCGCCGGTCTTGGCCTTGAAATGCTGCTGATAGCGGAAGTCGATCAGCGTGTTGAGGCCGTCGACGCATTCGGCGACGACATCGCCGCCGCGACCGCCATCGCCGCCGTCCGGTCCGCCGAACTCGATGAATTTTTCACGCCGGAACGAGACGCAGCCGGCGCCGCCGTCGCCCGAGCGCACATGCACCTTGGCCTGATCCAGGAACTTCATCGCGATCGGCTCACGAGGCGGCGCGCCGCGCCGGCAGCGCGCCATAGGGCGCACGCGCCGCGCCGCGCTTCAGGAGCGTCGCGGTCATCCGCAGCGGGCCGCCGCGCGCCGGGGCGTGGGTCGTCTTCTCGCCGGTGACGACGAAGCCGAGCTTCTCCTGCACGCGCAGCGACGCCGCATTGTCGGGCAGGGCGGAAGATACGACGTGGTCGAGGCTCGTAAGGTTGAAGACGAGATCAACGAAGGCGCGCGCCGCCTCGGTCATGAAGCCCCGGCCCCACGCGTCGCGGGCCAGCACGAAGCCGAGCTTGCCCTCGCCGCGCGTTTCGGCGCCCATTAGCGAGATCATGCCGATCGGTTCATTCGGCTGACGCTTGAGCGCGAGCGCGAGGTGCAGCGCCGAGCCTTCCGCGTTCTCGGAGCGCGCGCGCAGCAGGAAACGCTCCGCATCGCTCTGCGAATAGGGATAAGGAATCGTGGTCGTCTTCAGGGCGACCTCGGGATCGTTGCAAAACCGGGTGACCGCTACGGCGTCTGCGGCGCGCGGCCAGCGCAGCCACAGACGCTGGGTCTCTAGCCGGAAAATGTCGTCGCGCGTGATCTCGGGAAACATCTACTCGCTCCAAGCAGGAACCGAAGCGGTTCGGACACGAAAAAGCCGCAGTGGCTTTCGTTCCCCGGGGCCTCTTCGAGGCCTTTTTCGGACTACGCCAGGAGCTTCGCTCTTAAGCTTTGGGATTTCTTTAAGAGTTCTCAAAATCCCAAACGTCCGCCGGGGTAGGGGCCGGCGGACGTCTTGTCTTGCTAAGACTTCCGCCTATTCGGCCGCAGCGCTAGCTACTACGCTGACGCTCATGCGGTCTCGGTCGGCCTTAAATTGGACCGTGCCGCTACAAAGCGCAAAGATCGTGTGATCCTTGCCCATGCCGACGTTGCGGCCCGGATGGACCTTGGTGCCGCGCTGCCGGATGATGATGTTGCCGCCAACGACCGACTCGCCGCCGAATTTCTTCACGCCGAGGCGACGGCCATCCGAGTCGCGGCCGTTGCGGGAGGAGCCGCCCGCCTTCTTATGCGCCATTGTTCTTCTCCGACCTCTTCAGCCTGCGCCTCGGAGCCCCCGAAGGAGGCGACGCGGGCAGGCACTAAAACACAAAATCCGCGACTTTTCCACGTGGGATCCGGGCTTTTAGCCTTCGATCGCCGTGATTTTGACGAGAGTCAAATCCTGACGATGGCCGCGCTTACGCTTGCTATTTTGGCGCCGGCGCTTCTTGAAGGCGATCGACTTGGGGCTGCGGGTCTGTTCGGCGATCTCGCCCAGAACCTTCGCCCCCGCGACGGTCGGCGCCCCGACCTGCGCCGCGCCGTCCTTCGAGACGAGCAGAACCTCGTCGAAAGCGACGGCGTCGCCCGCCGCGCCCTCGAGCGCCATGACGGTGATTATGTCTCCGGCGGAAACGCTATATTGCTTGCCGCCGGTCCTGATCACTGCGAACATTGTTCTTCCTCATGTTCGATTCCGGCTCTAACGGCATGACGCCGCCGACCGGCTTCTTGGCAGTTGGACCTTTTGGATCTTTTTGGCTTCGGGTTCTCGGCGCGAAGCGCCAAAGAAAAACGCGGCGAAAGCGCCGCGCCGAAGCAGGGCCCCTCCTAGCGCAGGCGCGGAGGGGCTGTCAATGCTCGATTGCGTTCGGCCGGAAGCCCTGTTCGAGCGGCGCTCTCCAAGAGGGCTGGCCCCAGGATGGCGTGGGGTCACTCATAACGGGCGCGTCTCTCAAAAGTCGGAACAACGGTGGCGCGGGGAAAAACGAGTTCGAAAAGGGGCGACGCATGAAACCCATCCTGGTCGTATACGGGACAACTGAAGGCCACACGCGTAAGATCAGCGAGTTCGTCGCAGAGCGCCTGCGCCAGGCTGGCAAGGACGTCGACCTCATCGACAGCGCGACGCCTCAGGCCGAGCAAGTCCCTCTCGTCTATGCGGGAGCGTTCATTCTCGGTTCTGTGCATTTCGATCGGCATCAAAGCCCGCTCGTTCATTTCATCAAAGCGAACCTAGGCTGGCTGAATGCAATTCCGACGGCATTCTTCTCCGTCAATCTCGACATGACGCATCGCGACGCTGAAGCCCGCGCCGAGGCGCAGAAATGTCTTGACGCCTTTCTCAATGAGACGGGTTTGAAGCCGCGCATGGCTCGGCTGGTCGCTGGCGCGCTCAAATACACACAATATGATTACTTCAAGCGCGCGTTGTTGCGTTACCTCGTCACTCCGGGAGGACATAAGGCTGACGCGACGCCGGATGTCGAATACACGGACTGGGAGGAAGTCGGCCGCTTCGTTGATGAATTTCTCGAGACGACGCAGAGCCCCGGCCGATAGCCTTCCCCGAGCTATTGGAGGTGCTCGCCTCAGGCCAGCGCTCTCGTCGCGATATCGGTCGTGTCGCCGGAAAGCGTCGGCACGGCGGCCACCTTCCGCAGCGCCTCCTCCGCCAGGGCGCGACGCACAGGCTCCAGCGTTCTCCAGGCGCGCAAACTTGTGAGGAGCCTCGCGGCGAGTTGCGGATTCTTCGAGTCGATTTCGATGACCGCGTCGATGAAGAGCGCATAGCCCGAGCCGTCTTGCGCATGGAAGCGAGTCGGATTGCCGGCGGCGAAGGAGCCGAGCAGAGCGCGTGCGCGATTGGGATTGGAAAGCGAAAAGTCCTTGTGCGCCATGAGATCCAGGATGCGCCGCGTCGTCGCCGGCTCCGGAATGGTCGCCTGGAGTGAGAACCACTTGTCGATGACGAGCGAGTCGTCGGCGAATTCGTTATAGAAGCGCGCAAAAGAATCTTCGCGCGCAGCCCCGCCGATCAGCGCAAGAGTTCCGAGCGCCGCCAGACGGTCCGTCATGTTGCGCGCCGCGTCGAATTGCGCCTTGGCGATGCCCGTCCCAAGCGTCGCGTCGCCCGCCGCGAGGAGATCGAGCGCGACATTGCGCAGCGCTCGCCGCCCCGCGCTCGCCGCGTCAGGCGCATAGACGCCTTCTTCGTCGCCGCGCTCAAAAATCTCCTTGAGAGGGCTGCGAAGCGCCCGCCCGATCGTTTGCCGCAGCGTTTTGCGCGCGGCGTGGAGCGCATCGGGATCGACGTTTTCGCCCTGCTCGCGGGAAAGGTCGGCTTCGCTCGGGAAGGTCAGCGCCAGCGCCGTGAATGCTCGATCCTGCGATTGCGCGACAAGCCGGCCGAGCGCCTCGGCGAAGGCGTCGTCTTTCGTCGCTTCTCCGCGAACGCGCGCGAAAATCGAGCGCAGCGCCAGGCTCTGCGCGGCTTGCCAGCGGTTGAAGGGATCGTCGTCATGAGCGAGCAGCCGCAACAGGTCGGCTTCGGAGGGCGCAGGCTCGAGGCGCGCTGGCGCGGAGAAGCCGCGCAGGAGCGAAACGGTCGGCGCCGAAGCAAGGCCCGGGAAGTTCAGTGTCCGCGTCGTGTCTGAAAGCACGATGCGTCCTTGCGCGATCTCGTCGGCGCTCGCGTCCGCCATCCCTAGCGCGAGCTTGTTTCCAGACTCGTCGAAGAGCGCCAGAGCGATCGGAATTTCGAGTGGGAGCTTTTGCTCCTGGCCGGGGGTCGGCGGCGTCGCTTGCGACAAGGTCAAAGAGAAGACGCGCGTTTCCCGGTCGTGGCGCGTCGCCACGTGGATGACGGGCGTTCCCGCTTGCGAATACCAGCGTGCGAATTGCGAAAGGTCGCGCTTGCAGCTTTCCGCAAAGCAGGACAGGAAATCCTCGACGGTCGCCGCCGTTCCGTCAAATCGCGCGAAATATATCTCCATGCCGCGTGCGAAAGCCTCTGCGCCGAGCAGCGCTTTCAGCATGCGCACGATCTCGGCGCCCTTCTCATAGACGGTCGCCGTATAGAAATTGTCGATCGCGCGGTAGCAGTCCGGGCGCACCGGATGGGCGAGCGGACCTGCGTCCTCGACGAATTGCGTTAGGCGCAGCGTCCTCACATCGCTGATGCGCTTGACCGCGCGCGAGCGCATGTCGGCCGAAAACTCCTGGTCTCGATAGACGGTCAGGCCTTCCTTGAGGCAGAGCTGGAACCAGTCGCGGCAGGTGATGCGATTGCCGGTCCAATTGTGGAAATATTCATGCGCGATGACGCTCTCGATACCGGCGTAATCCGCATCGGTCGCGGTCTGGGGCGAAGCCAGCACATATTTGTCATTGAAGATGTTGAGGCCTTTATTCTCCATCGCGCCCATATTGAAGTCGGAGACGGCGACGACGTTGAAGACATTGAGATCATATTCGCGGCCAAAGACCTCCTCGTCCCAGCGCATGGCGCGCACAAGCGAGTCCATTGCATACTCGGCGCGCGGCTCCTTGCCGTGCTCGACGAAGATCGAGAGCTTCACCTTGCGGCCCGAACGGGTCGTGAAGTCCCGCGAGATCGAGCCGAGATCGCCGCCGACGAGCGCGAACAGATAGCAGGGCTTTGGATAGGGATCGCGCCAGACTGCAAAATGTCGGCCGCCTTCGAGCGCGCCTTCCGCCACGAGATCGCCGTTGCTGAGCAGTAACGGCGCCTCGCTCCGGTCGGCTTCTATGCGCGTCGTGTAGACGGAAAGCGCGTCCGGCCGGTCGAGAAAGTAGGTAATTCGGCGGAACCCCTCCGCCTCGCATTGCGTGCAATAGTTGGCGCCGGAGCGGTAGAGTCCGGAGAGCTGGGTGTTCGCCGTCGGATCGACGAGCGTCTCGATTTCGAGAACGAAAGGCCCTTCCGGCGGCTGTGAGAGCTTGAAGCTTTCGGGGCCGGCTTCAAACGCTTCCCGGTCGAGCGGTCGCCCGTCGAGCAAAACGCTATCGAGCGCGAGATCATCGCCGTCGAGAAAGAGGGGGGCGCCAGGGCGTCCCTTCGGATTGCGACGCAGCGCGAGACGCGAGCGCACGCGCGTTTGCGTCTTATGCAGCGAAAAGAGAAGCTCGACGCTGTCGATCAGAAAGTCGGGCGGCGCGTAGTCTCTCAACTGGATTTGCTGCGGCGGGGGATGGCGCATGAGGCTCTCTCGGCTCGAGGATCGTCGCTTGCGGCCAATATATACTCTGCCTTCGCGATAAAACGAGGGACCGGCGCAATCCGGGATCAAATTCGCTATCCCGCGCGCAAATTCATTCCAGCCGATCGCCGATCAGGAACTCCAGCGTGCGGTCGAGCCGAATATGCGGCAGCGGCAAGGGCTCGCCGTCGCGGGCGAGCTTCGCTTTCGGGGGCCGAAATTTGAGGAAGCGGAAATCCGCCTCCTCCTCGCTCAACGCCAGCGCGTCGCCGCGAAAGACCATTCGCGGATCGGCGGGCAGCTCTCCCGGAAAAATCGCGCCCTCGGCGACGCCGTCGAAGGCTTCGGGGCCGATTCGCTCTCCCGCGACCGGCGTTCCGACGATCGCCGGAAGCACCTCGTCGTCGTGTCGAACCGTGGCCTCGCGGGTCGCGCGCACCGCGGCGAGCGCGACCGCGTCGATCTTGGCGCCGACGCCTTGCGCTCGGTTCATCGCGCGCGAAGTGAGATGACGCAGGATCGCCTCGAGCCGGTCGTGACTCGTGTGGTGAAGATGATCGGCTTTCGTCGCAGCGAAGAGAATCTTGTCGATCTTCGGGCGAAAGATCGAGCTGAAGAAATTTGCGCGCCCGGTGCGGAAGGCGAGAAGCACCTCGGCAAGCGCCGTTTCCAGGTCGCGCAAGGCGGCCGGACCGGAGTTCAAGGCGCCGAGCGCGTCGACGAGAACGATCTGTCGGTCGAGCCGCGCGAAATGATCGCGGAAAAAAGGTTTAACGACCTGCGCCTTGTAGGCCTCGTAGCGCCGCTCCATCTCGCTTGCGAGGCTCCTCGACGGATAGAGCGCGCCTTCCGTCACGTCGAGCGGGGCGAAGGTCAGCATCGGCGAACCCTCGAGATCGCCCGGCATCAGAAAACGGCCGGGCGGCAATGTCGAGAGCGCGTAGCGATCGGTGCGCGCCGCGCGCAGATATTGGGTGAAGAGCTGCGCGAGCTGCTGGGCGACGGGCTCGCGAAGGCGCGCGTTGGGATTGGCGAGGGCGTTCGCCCCGCGCCATTCGGCGGCGATCGACGCGCGCGCCGCCGCGCTCGACGCCTCCAAGGTCTCGCGCGACCATTGCGCATAGGACTTGCCGAGCAGCGGCAGATCGAGCAGCCATTCGCCGGGATAGTCGACGATGTCGATGTCGAGCCGCGTCGGATCTGCGCCGTGGAAGAGGGAGCCGGGCTTGCGCCGATAATCGAGCGTCAACCGCAGCTCGGAAATCCGACGCGTCGACTGCGGCCAACGTCGATCTAGTCCCGTGAGCGACGCCAGATGCTCCTCATAAGCGAAGCGCGGCACGTTATAGTCCGGCTGCGGGTCGAGATGCGCGGCGTCGAGACGATTTTCGGCGACCACGCGTAGCAGCGGCAGCGGGCTCTTTGCGCCCGTGCCGGCCGCAAGCGCACGGGTGAGCTGGTGCACGAAGGCGGTGATGAAGACCGTCTTGCCGGAGCGGGAAAGCCCCGCGACTCCGAGACGCAGTCGCCCGCCGGAAAAATAGTCCTTGAGGCTCTCCGCCGCGACGCGGGTTTCGAACCAGAGATCGGAGAGTTGCGACACGAGGCTTCCGTCCAGTGAAAAGACGGGCCTGATGTAGCCCTCTATAGGGATTTTGGGTAGGGCGCGAGAAGTCTCAATAGGCGGGGAACATTTCCGCAGCGAAGCGCTCCCCCGGAACTTCTAAGGCCAGCCCAGTAGCACGACCCCGTCCAAGACAGTCGCGTTTCTGTCGCCGAAGCCGGTCCAGCGCTGCGCAGCGAGGCGCGAGAGCCATTGCGTGCGAATCACGCTGTCCGGATCTACCGACCCGCCGATGTGGGCGGGGACGCACAAGCCTGCTTTGCTGTTACGAAGATCGAAAGCAGAGTCTCGCGTTTCGCGCTTTCTCCAACCAAAATCTCGAAGACGCCCGCTTCGCAGCAGGGCGCGAGGTCTAAGCCCGGAAAAGAGAAATCCTCCAGGGAGAGCGAGAAGGCGATCGTATCGTTTTCGCCCGGCTCGAGTCGCGCCTTCCGCCAGGCCTTGAGCTCGAGGAGCGGGCGCGCCACGCTCGCCACGACGTCGCGGACGAAGAGGAAGATCGTCGGCTCCGCTGCGCGCTGGCCTCGATTGACTGCATCGATCTCGATATTCAGCGCGAGGTCGCGATCAATCACGAACGCCTCCGCGCTCGCGCGCAAATTGGTCAGTTCGACCTCGCCATAGGAGAGCCCATGACCGAATGGAAATTGGGGCTCGACCGGAATGTCGAGATACTTGCTGGTGAAAAGATTATTTGGATCAGCCGGGCGGCCGGTGGGGCGCTCGGCGTAGAAAATCGGGATCTGCCCCACGTCCCGCGGCCAGGTCACGGGCAGACGTGCGCAAGGGTTGAAGCGCCCCGTCAATATGTCGGCGATCGCCGTCCCCGCCATCGCGCCGGGGAACCAAGCCGCAAGCACGGCCTCCGCGCGCTCGAACAACCAGGGCAGGGTGAGCGGCCGACCGGAAAAAAGGATCACCACGACCGGCGCGGCGAGCGCCAGAACCTTTTTTGCCAGCGCGGCCTGGCGGCCCGGCAGTTCCAGCGCGGCGCGACTCGCAGCCTCGCCGCTCATCCGCCCCGTCTCGCCGAGGCACAGCACGATGGTGTCAGCTGCAGCGCCATGCCGGCAGGCGTCCTCTATCCCCTCGGCGTCGCCGGCCTCGATACCGACGCCCCGGCAATGGACGATGTCGCATTCCGGGAGCGCCGCCGTGAGACCCTCGCGAACCGAAACGCCGCTCTCGCCGCTCGCCGCGAGGCTCCAGGGCCCCAGCATCTCGTCTCCGGCGTCGGCGAGCGGACCGATCAGCGCGATGCGCCGGGCGGCCGCCGCAATCGGCAGGACGCCGCGGTTCACAAGCAGCGTGATCGAGCGCCGTGCCGCGTCGAGCGCGAGGCCTGTGAAATCCTCTGTCGAGATCTCGCCGGCGACGCGACGCAAAGGGTCGTCGAGCAAGCCGAGATCGCGCTTGAGCCCCAGCACGCGCCGAGCGGCTTCGTCGATTTGCGCCGTCTCGACCAGCCCGCGCGCCAGGGCCTCGGGCAAGGCGCTCACATAGGCCCCGCTGACCATATCGATATCGATGCCGGCCGCGAGCGCGAGCGCAGCGGCTTCGACGAGATCGCCGGCCACGCCATGCGAGAGGAGCTCCGCGATCGCCCCGTAATCGCTCATGATCACGCCTTCGAATCCGAGCTTTTCCCGCAAGTATCCCTTGAGCAGCCTGCGGTGCGCGGTCATCGGGACGCCGGCGACGCTGGGGTAAGCGGCCATGATCGCGACGCATCCCGCTCGAAGCGCGGCCTCAAAGGGCGGCAGATAGACTTCGTGCAAGGCGCGCTCGGAAACGTCGGCCGCGGCGTAGTCGCGCCCGGCGATCGCCGCGCCATAGGCGCAAAAATGCTTGGCGGTCGCGCCGAGCGCGTCTCGCGCTGAAAGCGCGGCGCCTTGAAAACCCCGGATCTTCGAGACGGCGAAAGCGGCGCCGACTCGCGGGTCTTCGCCGGGGCTTTCGACGATGCGTCCCCAGCGCGGATCGCGCGCGACGTCGAGCATCGGAGCGAAGGTGAGATCGACGCCGTCCGCGGCGGCCTCGCGCGCCGCGGCGCGCGCCGTGCGCTCCCAGAGATTGGCGTCGAAGGCGCCCGCTTCGGCGAGCGGAACAGGAAAGATCGTCCGCTGCCCGTGCAGCACGTCCATCGCGACGAGGAGCGGCACGCCAAGGCGCGTTTCCTCGACGGCGAGCTTCTGCAGGCGCGAGATCTCCTGCTGACCCCAGATGTTGAAAACGCCGCCGATGCGTCCCGCGCGAAGATTGGCGTCGAGATCGCCGGAGCCCAGCGGCCCCGTCACGGCTTGATCGGCCGTCACCAGATTGAGCTGGCCGATCTTTTCCTCGAGCGTCATTTGCGACAAAAGCCGATCGATCGCGTCCATTGCGAATCCGCCGTTTTCCGCAGGGCCGTCGACAACTGGCCGCTTCCGCGTTTCGGTATATAGGTTGGAGGCCTCCCGCGCGACCCTTGCCGCGCGCGGCTATTCGACGGCATGATTGAAAGAGTCGCAGCAAGGAGCACGCCCGATGGCGGAAGAGACGCTGGAGAAGGCGCAAGGGGCCGAAATCGTTCAGCGGGGCTTCGGCGCCTTCATCGCGCAATTGTCGATGATGTTTAAGGTTCTGCGCGCCTCGAGCAACCGGGCCGGCCTTTTCTGGCTCGATATTGGGCTCATCGGCGTGATTGCGGCGACCGCCTATTGGCAGATCGAGCTCAACGCCTGGAACAAGCCCTTTTACGATGCGCTCTCGCGCCGGGGTTTATCCGACTTCCTTTCGCAGCTCGGCGTGTTCGGGAAGATCGCGGGCGCGCTGCTCGTGCTGAACGTCGCTCAGACCTGGCTCAACCAAATGCTGCGCATGAACATGCGCGAGGCCTTCACGCGCGATCTCTTCGCCGAATGGCTCGCGCCGCGACGCATTTTTCTGCTCTCGCAAGCTGGAGAAATTGGCGTCAATCCCGACCAGCGCATTCACGAGGACGCGCGTCATCTCGCGGATCTCACGACCGATCTCGGCGTCGGGCTGCTTCAAGCGGCTTTGCTGCTCGCATGCTTCATCGGCGTGCTCTGGGGGCTGTCGGCTGGCGTCGTCCTTTCCATCGCCGGGCGACATTTGGTCATCCCTGGCTACATGGTCTGGAGCGCGTTGATCTACGCCGGCGTCGCGTCGGCCGCGAGCTGGCTCGTCGGGAGGCCCTTGATCGGCCTCGACGCCGAACATTACGCGCGCGAATCGAACCTTCGCTTCTCGCTCGTCCATCTGAACGAACATGGCGAAGACGTCGCGCTCTATCGCGGAGAGTCGACAGAGCTGGGGCGCCTCGATCTCGTCTTGGAGCGCCTTCTCTTCATTCTGCGCCGGCTGGTGCGCGCGACGACGAATCTGACTTGGGTAACCGCGGGTTACGGGTGGTTCACGATCGTCGCGCCGATCATCGTGGCGGCCCCCGCCTACTTCGACGGAAATCTGACTTTCGGCGGTTTGCTGATGAGCGCCGGCGCCTTCACCCAGGTTCAGCAGTCACTGCGCTGGTTTGTCGACAACGCCAGTGCGCTGGCCGACTGGCGCGCGACGCTGCATCGCGTCGCAGCCTTCCGTATGGCGCTCCTCAAAACGGACGGCTTCGAGCGGGGCGCGGCCCGCATCGCCGTCGAAGCGGCGGCGGACGATCGCCTCCGCATCGAGGATTTGGCGGTGTTCCTTCCTTACGGAACCATCACGCTGAGCAAGTCCGTCGTGGAGCTCGCCCCCGGCGAGCGCATGCTGATTGTCGGCGCGCCGGGCGCCGGAAAAACGAGTCTCTTTCGCGTCCTGGCGGGCCTCTGGCCCTGGGGCTCAGGGAGAATTGAGCTTCCCCGCTGCGGCGCGGTGATGTTGATGCCCAAACGTCCCTACTTCCCCGAGGGGAGCCTGCGCGAAGCGCTGGCCTATCCGGCGCCGGCGGAAAAATTCTCACAGCAGGCCTATGAGCGCTCGCTCACGCAGCTCGGCCTTGGGCGTCTCTTGCCAGACCTCGACAGGAGGTCTCGGTGGGACCAGGAATTGACTGATCCCGAGCAGCAGGCGCTCGCCTTCTCTCGCCTGCGACTACATGAGCCGGCTTGGGTGGTCATCGACGAAGCCATCGAAGCTCTAGGCCCGGAAGCGCGAGAGGCGGTCTTCGACCTCCTCGCCAAGGAGCTTTCGCACACGGCGGTCCTCCGCATCGGCGGACCGCAGGCTCCTCGCGAGCGCCGGACGAAGGTGCTGGCGCTGAATTTTGATCCCAGCGAGCCAAAGCCCGCGTAGGCGCGCGCCCTATGTATTGCAGGGCGAGGAAACGTTGGAGCGGGTTCTGATGGCGAAAGCCTGTCAACTTTTGCGGAATTCGCTTTAGGGGAGCGGCGGCGATGCAAAACGGCAAGCTCGGCCTTCTCGGCGACGTCGGCGCGACAAACGTGCGATTCGCGCTGCTTAGCCCCGACGGGAGCATGACGGCCCCGAAGAGTTACGCCGTCGCCGAATTCCCGTCGCTCGCCGAAGCGATCGAAGCCCATCTCGCCAAGGAGGGCGGGGCGCGCCCGACGCACGGCGCTCTCGCCGTGGCCGCGCCCATCGTCGGCGATGCGGTCTCGATGATCAATCACCCCTGGTCCTTTTCGATCGTGGCGCTCGGCGATCGTCTCGGCCTGAAGCGGCTTTGCGTGCTCAACGATTTTACCGCCAATGCGCTGGCCATTCCCCATCTTCAGGATAGCGATGTCGCCAAGCTCGGCGCCGGCGCGCCGACGGCGGGCGCGCCGATCGGCGTCCTCGGTCCCGGCAGCGGGCTCGGCGTCAGCGGGTTGCTCTGGAGCGAGGGCAGGCCGGTCGCGATAGAAGGCGAGGGCGGCCACGTCACCCTGGCGCCGGCTAACGCTCGCGAAAGCGCGGTGCTCGATCGGTTGCGCGCCCGCTTCGGCCATGTCTCGGCGGAGCGCGCGCTTTCAGGACCTGGGCTCGTCAATCTTTATGGCGCGTTGTACGAGCTTTCCGGCGAAACCGCACCGGCGCTCACGCCTTCCGATATCACCGAACCAGGCCGCTTGCGCGAGGATCCGCGCGCCGAGGAAGCGGTGACAATGTTTTGCGCGATGCTCGGCACGATCGCCGGTAATCTTGCGCTCACGCTCGGCGCGCACGGCGGCGTCTACATCGCGGGCGGCATCGCGCCGAAGCTTGGGCCTGCGGTGTTCGGGCCGCCTTTTCGAGAGAGTTTCGAGGAGAAGGGACGGTTGCGCCCTTATCTGGCCTCGACGCCGACCTATCTGATCGTGCGGCCAACGCCGGCCCTTCTCGGCCTGGCGGCGAGGTTGAAGCGCGATCTCGAATAAGCGTCTCGCTGCAAATTTTAACGTCTTGACGCTTGTTCGCCTCGGGCCGATCATTTCTAATGAGATAGCAGCGAAAGGGTCCAAAATGGGCGTCTATCGAATCAAAGAAGTCAGAATTCGCGATCAGGCCGACGGCTCGAGCAAGGTGGAGACTTTGCGCGAATATGAGCGGGACTCGGACAGCGAACGCGCGATCGTCGAGCAGGTTCGGCATTTTTTTGAATTGGAAATGTTAAGTCCGAAAGCGCCGCAAACCATCGACTTCGACGCGTTGATTGTCGCTGATTCGTGCGGAAAAGAGATCGCGCGCTTCAATGTCTCAGACGTTTGGAGACGCGAGGCCGAGGCGGTCGACTCCGGAAAGTTTTATACCCACTGGGCGTAAATGCGGTTGAGGCCCCGCCGAGTCGCGTGCTGGGAGCGCCGCGCGAAGCGCGAGAGTCCGGCGGAGATAACAGTTTTCACGCGAATTTTGCTCGCCTCCTGCTCGTCGTCTCGGCTCCTCGCCTCGTCCGCCGGCGTAAGCTAGATGAGAAGGGCTATTTGCGTCTCCAGATGGGAAAGCGCCTTCGTCATGGGTTGGTCGGTCACCATTGGGCGGTTCTTCGGAACCTATGTGCGCATCCACGTCACCTTTCTGATCTTTCTCGCCTGGATCGGCTTCTCGGCCTATCAGCGCGGCGGGATCGAGGCGGCGAAGCAAAGCGTCGCCTTCATCGTGGCGATCTTCACTTGCGTCGTGCTGCATGAATTCGGGCACATATTGACCGCGCGGCGCTATGGCGTGCACTCGACGCAGGTGACGCTGCTCCCGATCGGCGGCGTCGCCGACCTCGACAAGATGCCGCAAAAGCCCTACCAGGAATTGCTAATCGCGATCGCCGGTCCCCTGGTCAATATCGTGATCGCCGCGATACTGCTGGTTGTCGCGGGCGCTGTCGAAGGCGAGACGCTTCAGCATATCGAGGACCCCTCGTTTGGCCTCGTCGAAAAACTCGCCGCGACGAACGTGTTCCTCGCGCTGTTCAACATGATTCCCGCTTTTCCGATGGACGGGGGGCGCGTGCTGCGCGCCGCGCTGGCCATGTGGCTCGGCAAG
>Ga0335078_10010861_pt1 | contig 13490 bp, 13 predicted proteins | sample Lox_Sample_32_FD_206711 | JGI IMG/M metagenome (GOLD analysis project Ga0335078, IMG submission 206711) | Soil microbial communities from Loxahatchee National Wildlife Refuge, Florida, United States - Lox_Sample_3.2 | ecosystem: Environmental > Terrestrial > Soil > Wetlands | place: USA...
CGGAACCGATTTACCAACTGAACACGGGCGACGCCTGGTTTCACGATAACTTCCAGATCACTCCCCACTTGAACCTCAACTTCGGGGTGCGCTACGACTATTACGGCGTGCTGCACGATTCGGCCAACAACCTGGCTGATCTGGTTCCGGGCATCGGATTCACCACGCGGCAACTTTATCCGAAGACGGCCCTGGATTTCGCGCCTCGGTTCGGGTTTTCTTACCAACCGAAGTGGGCCAGAAAGTGGGTGATTCGCGGAGGGTACGGGATCTTCTACGATGTTCCGCCGGTGAACGCGTTCGCCTCGGCCTCCTCTTCGAACGGCGCATCGACGGGTGTCGCCTACAACCCCGGCGGGCCGAATCCGGTGTACAGCCTTAACGCCACCAATGTCGTGTTTCAGCCGGGCGGCCCGGTATTCGGAAACGCGGTGGCTACGCCGCCTTTCGGCGCTTTCTCGGTCACTCAGCGGTTCAAGATGCCGTACGCACAGAATTACAACCTGAACGTCGAGACGCAACTGAGTAAGTCGACTCTGTTGCAGGCCGGTTATGTAGGCAACGTGGCCGAGCATCTGCTGACCCTGCTGGATATCAATCAGCTGATTAACGGCGTGCGGCCGTTCGCCCAACAGTACCCGACGCTATCCGCTATCAACGAACTCGAAACCATCGCCAATTCGCACTACAACTCGCTGCAAGCCTCGCTGCGGCAGCAGCTCTGGCACGGGCTGGCGGCCAACCTCAACTATACCTGGAGCCACGCTATCGACGACGATTCGAGCTACACAACGCCGATGGACAGTTATAACCTGGCGCTCGACAAGGGCAACAGCAGCTTCGACACGCGCCACATCCTGACCGGCTTCATCAGCTATTCGATTCCGCAGTTGGGTTCGTTTGCCCCGCGGCTCACCAGGGGATGGCAACTGAACTCGCTGCTGACCTTCACCACGGGTTCGCCGATCAACATCACCACGGGCAAGAATACCGATCTGACCGGCGAAAACAAGGATCGCGTGAACCTGATCGGAAACCCGTTCGCCAACGTGCCGGTTCTCACCGGAACGCAGGCGGTGCAATACCTGAATCCGGCGGCGTTTGCCGTTCCCGCCAGCGGTGCCTACGGAGACCTGGGCCGCGATGCCCTCTACGGACCGGGCTTCGGATCCGTCGATTTCTCAATCTTCAAACACACGCAAATTGCCGAACGGGTGAATACGGAGTTTCGGGTGGAGATCCTGAACCTCTTCAACCGCACAAATTGGGCGAACCCGACCTCGTCTTTTTCGAGCGCCAGCTTTGGAGAACTGACGCAGACCAAGAACGGTGCGTCCGCGCCGGGCCTGGGGTTTGGCGAGCCGCGGAACGTGCAACTGGGGTTGAAGATCATCTTTTAACAGGAATTCAGCGGTCAGGGCGGGGCCGCAAGCCGCCTGGCGAGGAGTGCGCGGAGGTCCGTCTGCGCGGGGCGACGTTATAATTAGAGTTAAGCCCCGCGCCCATGGAACTCCGCGACAAAGTCTCCCTGCTGCCCTTGTCGCCGGGCGTGTACCTTTACAAGGACGCGGGCGGGCGGGTGATTTACGTCGGCAAGGCCAAGAGCCTGCGGGCGCGCGTGCGGAGCTACTTCAACGAAGACCGGCTGGCCGATGCCAAGACCGGAACGCTGATCTCGGAAGCCAGCGATGTGGATTACATCCTGGTGGATAACGAGAAGGAAGCGCTGGCGCTCGAAAACAACCTCATCAAGCAGTACAAGCCGCGCTTCAACATACTCCTCCGCGACGATAAAACTTATCCTTACGTGAAGCTCACGAGCGAGCACTATCCGCGCGTATATGTAACCCGGCGCCTGCGCAAGGACGGCGCCACTTACTACGGTCCTTTCTTTCCGGCTAACCTGGCCCACCGGCTGGTCCACTTTATCCATCGCCACTTTCTGGTGCCCTCTTGTAAAGTGGACCTCACCCGCTATCATCCGAAGCCCTGCCTGCAATACCACATTCACCGCTGCCTGGGACCATGCGTGGAGGGCCTCACTACCGACTCGGCTTATTCCGCCGCGGTGCGCGACGTGCGGCTGTTTCTGGAGGGCCGGCACGGCGACCTGGCCCGCGGGCTGCGCGCCCGCATGCAGGCTGCCAGCGAGGAGATGCGCTTCGAGGAAGCCGCTTCGCTGCGCGATCTGCTCTCGACGGTCGAGGAAATGGAAGAGCGCCAGAAAATGGCCGCGGCCAAAGGCGACGATGCCGATATCTTCGCCTGCTACGCGGAGCCGCCGCTGGTGGCTCTGAATCTGTTCCACCTGCGCAACGGCCAGATCGTGGACCGGCGCGAGTTTTTCTGGGAGGACCGGGCGGAGTTCGACGAGGCGCAGTTCTTCAGCGCCTTGCTGAAGCAGCTTTACCTCGATCAGCAATACATTCCCGGCGAGATTCACATCCCGGTGGAGTTCGAAGACCGCGAAGCGCTCGAAGAGCTGCTGTCGGAAAAGCGCGGCCGGAAGGTGGAGATCCGCACGCCGCAACGCGGCCAGAAGAAGGCGCTGCTGGGGCTGGTGGAGACCAATGCCCGCCACAGTTTCGACGCCCGGTTCCGCGTGCTGAAGCCATCTTCGCGCGCCATCCAGGATGCTTTGCAGGATACGCTCAACCTGCCCTCGCCGCCCGCGCGTATCGAGTGCTTCGATATTTCCCACATACAGGGCACGGACAAAGTGGCCAGCATGGTGGTGTGGGAAGAGGGGCGCATGAAGAAATCGGATTACCGCAAGTTCATCATCCGCACGGTGATCGGCAACGACGATTTCGCCAGCATGCGCGAGGTGGTGACACGGCGCTATACGCGCTTGCAGGAGGAGAACCGGCCGATGCCGGGGCTGGTGCTGATCGATGGCGGGCTGGGGCAGTTGCACGCGGCAGCGGGGGCGCTGGAATCCATCGGCATCAGCGATCAGCCGCTGGCCTCGATCGCCAAACGCGAGGAGATCATTTACGTCTACGGGCAGGAGGACGAGCCGATCGCGCTCGACCGCTTCTCGCCGATTCTGCACCTGGTGCAATCCATTCGCGACGAAGCGCACCGGTTCGCGGTGACGTTCCACCGCTCCCGGCGCAATGCGCGCCAGTTGACCAGCGAACTGGATGCCATCGAAGGCGTGGGCGCGAAAACCGTGCAGAAACTGCTGAAGGAATTCGGCAGCTCGGAACTGGTTCGGGCGGCCACGGAAGATCAGCTCGCAGCGGTGGTGGGCAGGGCGGCGGCGCGCCGGGTCAAATCGCACTACGTCTCGGCGTGAGAGGTCTCGGCCGGGGTCGGCTCGCGCGCAGCGCCGCTACGAGCTTCCCATTCCCACAAACACTACACCCAGCAGCACCAGGCCCAGCCCGACGAGCTTTTGCGTGTTGAACGTTTCCTTGAAGAAGATGCGGGACCACACCATGGTCCAGACGTAGCCCAGAGAAACCATGGGGTAGAGCACGGATACCTGGCCGTCTTTCAAGCCGAGCGCATAGAAGACCGACGAGCCGAGATAGAGCGCCACTCCCAGAACCAGGTTGCGGTTAACGAAAGTAATCAGCGAGCGCCCGACGGTGGCCGATCCGAACTTCAGAAAGACTGCTCCGAACGAGCCGACCACAGACGCGGCGAAGACCAGCAGCATCGAACGCAACAGCACCGGATTCATTTCTTCCCTCCCCGTCCGAGGACGGCCACGCCGATCATGATGGTGGTGATGCCGATGTTTTTGTAAACGTTGGGCGGCTCGTGCAGCAGCGTATAGGAGAGCAGCGTCACCCAAACATAGGTGAGGGCGATGATGGGGTAGAGCATCGAAAGCTCGCCGTCGCGGAGGGCCACAATCAGCAGGAGAGTGTTGATGCCGTAGAGGCCGTAGCCCAGAATCAACAGGTAATTGGTGAGCAGGGCGGGCAGGCTGAGGGTAAAATGCTCCATCCCCAGCTTCATGAAAATCTGGGCAGCCGCGCCCAGCACGGTGCAGCAGAACACCAAAAAAATCGACTTCCGCCGGCGCGCGGCAGGATCATCCTGGGGAGCGGAGACAACGGCGGGGGAACTCAATCTAAAGGCCTCGGCGGTCTTAGAACAGAATAGCAGGGATTCCGTTAGAATGGAAAACTGTGGATCCAGACAACCTGGCGGTCACCGACGAGGAACACGGGCAAGCGCCCCAACCGCCGCCGGTCCGCACCGAGCGCGGCTTCATAGCGGAGTGGACCGTCACCATCATCCTGCTGCTGTTCGGCACCACCAACCTGGTGCAGGCCTTCGTGATCCCTACCGGGTCGATGGAAGACACGCTGCTGGTGGGCGATCATCTGCTGGTGGATAAGCTTTCGTATGCACCGTCCGGGTCCGCCGCGGCTTACCTACTGCCGTACCGCGAAGTGCATCGCGGGGATATCATCGTGTTCCGATACCCGGTGGATATCCGGCAGACCTTCGTCAAGCGCGCCATCGGCATTCCAGGCGATCGTATCCGTCTGGTCAACAAACAACTGGTGCTCAACGGCAGGTTAGCCGTGGAGCCGTATGTTTACCACAAGACCGGCGACGTGGATTCTTATCGCGATAACTTTCCCAGCGAACCGAACGGGCACGTGGCGCCGGCGGCCATGGACATGCTGCTGAACCACGTGGTGAAGGGGGACGTGGTGGTACCGCCGGGTTACATCTTCGCGATGGGCGACAATCGCGACTCGTCGCTCGACAGCCGTTACTGGGGGTTTGTGCCACGGGAGAATATCATCGGCAAACCGCTGCTCATCTACTGGTCGTACGACGCGCCCACCGACGAGCTGGTCAATCCTTCGCCTACGCTGGATCATCTGCGCGACCTGGCGCTGCACTTCCCCACCAAGACACGGTGGCGGCGTACCTTCCAGATGATTCATGGCTACCCGCTCGAATAGCATGGATCCGCATTTTCACGCGCTGATTCTGGCCGGCGGTCGCGGCACGCGTTTCTGGCCGCGCAGCCGCAAACGCTCCGCCAAGCAGGTGCTGAACGTTGTCGGCGAGCGGTCGCTGATCCAGGAGACGGTGGATCGGCTGAAGCCGCTGGTGGCGCCGGAGCGCATGTGGGTGCTCACCAACGCTCATTTGCGCGGCACCATCATACGCCAGTTGCCGGAGATTCCGCGCTCCCAGATTCTGGCCGAGCCGGTGCAGCGCAATACCGCGGCGGCGATCGGCCTGGCGGCGCACGTGATGCAGTCGGTCGATCCGGAGGCGGAGATGGGAGTCTTTCCGTCGGACCACGTGGTGGCCAATCCCGCCGCCTTTCGCAGCGTCCTGCGGGTGGCGCTGAAAGGCGCGGCGGGCGGCCGCCTGATGGTGGTGGGGATCCGGCCGCGATGGGCCGAGACGGGCTATGGCTACATCGAATTTCCGCCCGGCACCCGCGCCGGCGCGAAGCAGCCCGCGGTGGTGCGGCGGTTCCACGAAAAACCCGTGCTGGCGAAGGCGCGGCGGTATCTCGCAGCCGGCAATTTCTTTTGGAATTCGGGCATGTTTTTTTGGCGTGCCGAAACGCTGCTGGAGGAATTGCGGGCGCACCTTCCCAAAACCGCCCTGCTGCTGGCCGGGCTGCCGCGTTTCGGGTCGCGCGCGTTCGCCGGAGGCCTCGAGCGCATCTTTCCGCTCTGCGAGAACATCTCGATCGATTACGCGGTGCTCGAAAAATCGAAGCGCGTGAGCGGCGTGGCGGCAGCCGATTTCGGCTGGAATGACGTGGGAAGCTGGAACGCCGTCTACGAACTGCTGCCGCGCGACGCCTGCGGCAACGCAGCCGGCGCGGACACGGTCTGTCTGGATGCGCACAACAACTTCGTGGATGCGCGCGGGAAAGTGGTGGCGCTGGTGGGGGTGCGGGATCTGATCGTGGTGGATACTCCCGATGCGCTGCTGGTGGCCGCGCGAAGCGAGGCGCAGCGCGTGGGCGAAGTGCTGAAGACGCTCGAGAAACGCGACCGTCACGATTTGTTATAAGCGGGACATTCACGATGGCGCGGCAGCCGTTCGCGGCTGGATCCGTGGGCCGTCAAAAATCGGCTTACCCGCGGCAATTCATGATAAGATCTGAGTGTCCCCTCCTCCCTGTTCAGAGAATTAGGAAACCAAATACTGTTACAGTTCTATGCAAAAGCAGGAACCGAAGAGAGTTCTGGCGGTAGTCAGCGACCTGTTCTTCTCGGTCAAGCTGACCGAAGCCGCCAAGCGCGCCGGCCTGGCGCTGGAGTTTGTCAAAGATCCAACCGAGGTCATGGATAAGGCGCAGTTGCGGCCTTCGCTGATCATTCTGGATCTGAATTACGAAGCCGCCAGTCCACTCGCCCTGATCGAAAAGCTGAAAGCCAGCGCCGACACACGCGGCATCAGCCTGATCGGCTATCTGTCGCACGTGCAGGCGCAGTTGAAACTGCAGGCGCAGGAAGCCGGCTGCGACATGGTGCTGGCGCGCTCGGCATTTTCGCAGAACATGCCGTTGATTTTCAAGCGGCACTCCGGCTTGGGTTAGCGCCCGCGCATGGCCAGCGACTCCACCCCGCCGCCGCGCCTGCGGTTCGCGGGCGTGGAACTGTATTTCGACGATGTGGAGCGCGCCAGCGGCTTCTATCGAAAGATACTCGGTCTGGAGGCTGACGGCGAAGCGCCGGGGCACTACACGAAGTTTGACGGCGCCAGGGGATTTGTCTGTCTCGAACGCAAGGGATCGGAAACTTATCCCTCGCGCGACAAGGCCGTACTGTTTTTTGAAGTGGACGACCTTGCGGCCGCGGTGGCGTCGATCGGTCCCGAGCGTTTCGTCACCGTAAGCTCCGGCTGGGCCGTGCTGCACGATCCGGAAGGGCACAACGTGCTGCTGATCGAAAGCCATCCGGGGTAGGCCGGTCCGCCCGGCGCAACTTACACCGCCGGGGCCTGCACTTTCACCCGTCACGCGAGCTCCGGCTGGGCCGTGCTGCACTGTCCGGAAGGGCACAACGTGCTGCTGATCGAAAGCCATCCGGGGTAGGCCGGTCCGCCCGGCGCAACTGACACCGCCAGCGCCTGCACTTTCACCCGTCACCGCGAGCTCCGGCTGGGCCGTGCTGCACTGTCCGGAAGGGCACAACGTGCTGCTGATCGAAAGCCATCCGGGGTAGGCCGGTCCGCCCGGCGCAACTTACACCGCCGGGGCTTCCACCTTCACCCGTTCCGCCGTCTTCACCAGCGACTCCCAATTGCCGTCCGCGATCGGAATGCCGTCCCGCAAACGTTGGGCTTCCGTGCGCAGTTCGGGCTCGCCGGCCACCAGCACTTCGTCGTATCCAGGCGACGCAGGCGTCGATTTGATGAGGTTTACCAACCGCTCCATGCGCGCGGTGAATTCCGCGACGGGCATGAAGCGGGCGATATCGATCGCCATAAAGGTCTGGCTCACGCGGACGGTGCGGCCGCGAAAGCGGATGCCTCCCACCTCGGTCGACATAGCGCCTCCGCCCAGCACGGCCGAGAGAATCTCCACCATCATGGCCAGCCCGCTGCCCTTGTAGCCGCCCAGGGGCATCAGCATGCCTTTGTAGGCTTCCTGCGTGTTGGTGGTGGGAACGCCGCGCGCATCGAAGGCCCAGCCCGGGGGAATCTCCGGCTGGCCGTTGAACATGGCTTTGAATACCTTGCCCGCAGCCACCGTGGTGGTGGCCATATCCAGCAGCCACGGCCCGGGCAGCGCCACGCAGATGGGATTTGTGCCCAGCCTCCCTTGCCGCCCCTGCCACGGCGGCACGATGGGAGACGCGTTGCAAATCACGATGCCGATCTGACCCGCGTCGCGCATCTTCTGCGCCCACCAGTTGGCCGCCCCGAAGTGATTGGATTCGCGGGCCACAACCATGGACATACCCTGGGCTTTAGCGATGCGGACGGCATGCCCGCAGCAGAGTTCGGCCACCCACTGGCCGATTCCGTTCTGCCCGTCGAAGAGGAGGCAGGAACCGCTCTCCGAGATCACCCTGCCATCGGTGTGGGCGTCCATTTCGCCGGCCAGCAGCTGGTCCACGTAAAAAGTGAGTAGTTGGATGCCATGCGAATCCACGCCGCGCAGGTTGGTGGCTACGAGGGTGGCGGCGACCAGGGCGGCTTTGTGCGGAGGCACGCCGGCGGAAAGCAGGATCTGTTCGGCAAAACGGCGCAGGGTATCGGCGGCAATGACTGGCATGAAGCTTAAGGGTAGCGCCGGAGGAAGCCCGCGCTCAACGAGGCGGCTTTGTGCGGAGGCACGCCGGCGGAAAGCAGGGTCCGTTCGGCAAAACGGCGCAGGGTATCGGCGGCAATGACTGGCATGAAGCTTCAGGGTAGCGCCGGAGGAAGCTGGCGCTCAACGAGGCGGGGCTAGCCACGGCGGCAGGCGAGCGTGTCGCCGGCTTCCGTCAATCCTTTGAAAACAAGCCTTCAGCGATACCGTCGCGGGGATGGTGGGCAGATCCAAAACCCACTGGAACTTTTTGCCCGTTCCCGGTGTCTACCTTTCCGAAGCCGGGGTTTTTCTGGTAGCTTGATATCAGGTTGAATGTGAGGTTGCCGGTGACCACTTCCATTTTGGACCTGGGCGCGGATCGGACCGCTGAAACCGGGGCGGAGGATGATCTGCTTCTGTCCGAAGCGCTTCGCCAGGGCGCTGAATCCGCCTACGAGGAGTTGCTCAGCCGTTTCCAGCAACCTGTCTATAACCTGGCGCTCCGGCTACTCGGCGACGCTACCGAGGCAGCTGACGTGGTACAGGAAGTTTTCCTCAAAGTCTTTCGCAACATTGGAAGCTTTCGCGGCCACAGCACCCTCAAAACCTGGATTTACCGGATTACCGTAAACGAAGCGCACAATGCGCGCCGCTGGTTTTTCCGTCACCGGCGGAGGGAAGTCGAACTGGATACCGACCCGGATGGGTCGCGGCATTGGAAGGAGGCTATCCCGGACCGCCGGCGCTCGCCGTATGAAGTGGCTGTCGAGCGCGAACAACATGTCCTGATCGAGGCGGCGCTGGGCCGCATGAATCCCATTTTTCGCGAAGCGGTCGTGTTGCGCGATATCACCGGCCTCAGCTACGAAGAGATCGCCGAGATTCTGAATGTGTCACTGGGAACCGTCAAGTCCCGAATCCTGCGAGGCCGCGAAGCCTTGCGGGAACAGCTGGCAGCCAGCCTGACCGTCAGGCGGGCGCTGCGATTGGTGCCGAAAACGGCTGAGTAAAGCTTTATGAGCTGTGAAAAAGTGCAAAAACAAATCTCTTCACTCCTTGACCGGAAGCTTCTGGCGGGCGAGCGCGAGGGTGTGTTGGCGCACATCGAGTCGTGCAGGGAGTGCGGCGCCATGATGGAGTCGCTCGAAGGCCTGCGCGCCGAATTACGTAGTCTGAGCCGGCCCCCCATTCCCGAAGAGCTGCGCGCAAGGCTGCGTGTGATGGCCTCGCACGAGCGCGAAAGGCGCCTGGAGCGCCTCAGCCTGTCGGCGCGGATCGCTCATTGGTCCGGACACGCGCGGCTGTTGTTCGACAACCTGATGCGTCCGCTGGCCCTGCCATTTGCCGGCGGCTCGCTGATGGCCCTGGTGACCTTCAGCCTGCTGGTGCCCAGCCTCAGCTTCCCCCACAATTTCGGCGACCAGTCGTGGTTCAAACCGCCGGTTCCGGAGAGCACGTACGTCCCCGGCGTCATGCACAATGCCCTGATTGTGCGATCGGATATAGTCGCGCCCGAGGGATCGGACGCGGTAGAGCTGAGTCTCGACGAGCAGGGTAAAGTGCGCGATTATTCGCTGATTCGCGGCGAGTTGAACCCGGACCTGCAGAGCATCATCATGCTGCCGCCGCCGTTCCGGCCGGCCACCGTGTTGGGAGTGCCGATTCCTTCCAAAGTGAAGGTGATTCAGTACCAGGCTCCCAACAGCCGCAGCTAGCGGCGGACCCGGCCCCGGCGTGGCGCGGCGGAAACTCGGCCAGCATTTCCTGACCAACAGCTCGATCCTGAAGCGCATCGCCCGGGCGGCGTGTCCCGATCCGGGGAGCGCGGTCATCGAGATCGGCCCCGGCCGCGGATCCCTTACCGCCTACCTGCTGGAACGCGCCTCGCGGGTTATCGCCATCGAGCTGGACCCATCTCTCGCCGGCCAACTGCGCGCGCGCTTCGCCGCCGAGCCGCGCCTGGAAATCGTGGAAGCGGACGTGCTTTCGGTGGACCTGGCGCAGTGGGGCAGCGTGCCCATTACGGGAAATCTGCCCTATTACATCGCTTCGCCGATTGTGGAAAGAACCGCGAGAATGGACGTGCCGCGAGCCGTGTTCCTGATCCAGAAGGAAGTGGCGCAGCGGTTGACAGCCGAACCCGGAACGCGGGACTACGGCTATTTCAGCGTCCAGATCGCGCTCTTCGCCGCCGCGCGGCTGTTGTTCGAGGTAAAACCAGGGTCTTTCCATCCGCCGCCGAAAGTGGATTCGGCCGTTGTTCTGCTGGAGCCGCGGCCCCTCCCTTCGGGCCTCGATTCGCCCGACGATTTTCTGCGATTCGCGGGCCTGGCGTTCAGCCACAAGCGCAAAACCCTGCGCAACAACCTGGCAGGGGTCTACGGAAAAGAAGTCGTGGATGCCTGGCCGGAAGCCGGCTTGCGGGCCGAGCAGATTTCGCTCGCCGGCTTTCTTGCAATGTACCGGCGCTTGGCGGGCAAGCCGCCCGTTCCTACTTAGGCCGGATCTGAATCTGCTTCAGGACTTCGCTGTGCGTATCGAGATCCGCCTGGCCGGACGGAAACTGGTTGAATGCCAGCATATAAGCCACGATATCGGCATCCTGCTGGCGGGTGAGGCGGCCGGGATCGTCCTGCGGCATGGAGACGCGGATGCGATCGAACAGATCCCCTACGGTGAGGCCGTTCCAATTGGCCAGAAATCCGTCGCCCACCAGCGGAGGAGCGGATTCGCCCCCGCCCAGGGTATCGCCGTGGCAACTGGCGCACTGGCGGGCGTAGAGCGCCTTCCCACGATCCGACTGGGTCGTGGTAAACACGCCGTCCCACACGGAGCGCGACTCCTGGGCGGCCGCCAGGGCGGCCAGCGCGATCGCGGCGAGAGTCGCAACCCCGCAGAGCATCGCCCGACGGCGCATCACCGTTCCTCGGGCGGCAGGGCGAAGGCCAGGTACTCACCCGAATAAGCGCCGCCGCTGATGGCCACCACGATGTACTGGCGGCCGTTCAGCATGTAGGTCATGGGCGTGCCGCTCTGCGGAGCGGGCATCCAAACCGCGCCCACCTCTTTGCCGGTGGCTTTGTCATAGGCTCGCAGCATGGCGCCGCGCGGGTGTTGCGGGGTGGTGGTGACCTGCCCGTCGCCGGCGATGACCAGCGTCCTGGTGATCAGCGTACCGACGTTGTAAGTGGCCTGCCCGGTGCGGGGTATGTCGCGGCCTTTGAGGGCGGGGTTGTTGCGAATGGCATCCGGAGTGTCGCCGTGGGCTACCTGCCAGACGATCTCGCCGCGGTCCAGGTTGATCGCCGAAATGGTGCCGTAAGGAGGCCTGATGAGAGGCAGTCCCTGCACCGTAAGCCCGCCGAACCCGCCGCCGCCACCGCGGCCACCGGCAGCCGCACCACCGGCGGCCGCCGCGCCGCGTCCGCGCCCGCCGCGGCCTCCGCCTCCGCCGGATCCCGTGGGCAGCGGCGAATCGGCGCCGCTGTTTTCGCCCGGGCCGGTGCGCATGCGCACTTCCTGGCCGGCGGTGCCCGCCACAAACATCATGTCCGACATCTCTTTAGGCGGATGCACCAGCCCGATCGGCGTCACGCAGGAGTTACAGGCGAAGGCATAAACGGTGTGAGTCTCCGGATCGTAGGAGCCGCCCGGCCAGTTGGTGCCCCCGCTGGCGGTGCCCAGCGTCAGGGTGGCCAACGGGCCGTCCGACTGGCTTTCGACGGGCGGCGTGAACACGGGGCCGATCTTGTATCTGGAGACCAGCGTAAGGGCCTGATCGTGCAGCGCGGGGGTGAAATCGATCAGGTCTTCCGGAGAAATGCCGTTGCGCGCGTAAGCCGCGGGGCGCGTGGGAAACGGTTGGGTGGGGGAATACCATTCGCCGGGCACGCTGCCGCGCTCGACCTTGCGCTCCTGGATGGGCCACACGGGCTGCCCGGTAACACGGTCGAACACATACAAAAAGCCCTGCTTGGTGGGCTGGGCGACGGCTTTGATCGCGCGCCCGTTCACCTGGATATCGGCCAGCAGCGGCGCCGAGGAAATATCCATATCCCACAGCGGGTGATGCACCAACTGGTAGTGCCACCTGCGCTTGCCGGTCTTCAGATCGACGCACACCAGGGACTCGCCAAACAGGTCCGCTCCGGGGCGGTGGCCGCCGTAATAGTCGCCGGTGGGCGATTCCACCGGCAGATACACCAGCCCGAGCTGCTCATCCACCGAAATCTGCGTCCAGACGCCGGTGTTGCCGGTGTATTCGGCCGAGCCGTTCTCCCAGGTGTCGTATCCCAGCTCACCCTTCATGGGGATGGTGTGGAAGATCCACAGGCGCTTGCCGGTGCGCGCGTCGAAGCCGCGCACGTACCCTTTGTTGTTGCGCATGCTCCTGGGAGTCATGCCCTCGCGGAAGGACGCGCCGACGATTACCGTATCCTTGGCCACTACGGGCGCCGACTGGATGCCGATTTCGCCGGTGGTCAGGTCGGGCTGAATGGTCTGGTCGTCCTCCAGTTTCAGATCTACCGCGCCATCTGTACCGAACGTAGGAACCAACGCGCCGGTTTTAGCGTTGAGGGCGATCAGCCGGTAGCCGGGGGTGATGTAGAGGATTCGCTCCTCTTTGCCATCGGTCCAGTAGGCCAGGCCGCGGCCCGAAAGCTGCCGCGGAGCCGCCGCGCCGCGTACTCCTTCCTTTTCGCCGTGGACCCACAGCAGTTCGCCGGTCGCCGCATCGAGCGCGACGGCCGCGCGGCGCGATCCGGCGGTGGCGTAGAGCACCCCGTTCACCATGAGCGGCGTGCCTTCGAGTTTGAACTCGGGACGGTTGCCCAGGTTGTCGGTTTTGAACTTCCAGACGACTTCCAGCTTGTTGAAGTTGGACGCGTCGATCTGGCTGAGCGGCCGGTAGTGGCTGTTGGCGAGGTCGGCGCCGTAGGTGGGCCACTCGGTGTCTTTGGCGGCCTGGGCCCAGGCGGCCAAGGCACAGACGAACGGTAAAATGGCGAGCTTCATTCGACCCCTCCGCGCCCCGTCCTGACTGCCGGGGGCACGACCTGATAGTTTATACAAATCTCGCGGCCGGAGGTGCATGTTGAGGAGCGGCAGCGCGGAGGCACAACCGCGGGACAGCGGAACAGGCGGGGCGGCAGAAGAGGCGGGACGGCAGAAAAGGCGGGACGGCAGAAGCGGCGGGGCGGCAGAACAGGCGGGGACGGCAGAAGAGGCGGGACGGCAGAAGAGG
>Ga0335078_10010862_pt1 | contig 13489 bp, 9 predicted proteins | sample Lox_Sample_32_FD_206711 | JGI IMG/M metagenome (GOLD analysis project Ga0335078, IMG submission 206711) | Soil microbial communities from Loxahatchee National Wildlife Refuge, Florida, United States - Lox_Sample_3.2 | ecosystem: Environmental > Terrestrial > Soil > Wetlands | place: USA: Florida...
GGAAATGGACCGGGTACCGGCTCGAGCCCGAGCCCTTGGAAGGAAGAAGCCCTAAAGAAGCGAGCGCCGCGAGAAACTCGCGGCGCCCGATCGGAAATGCCACAAACCTATTGTAAAGCGCCGGCCAACGCGCCGGCCCCGGGTCGTCAGAACAGGAATTTCAAAGCGAACTGAATGTGCCGTTCGGTTCCCGACAACGTGCTGGTTATCCTGCCGAAATTGGCGTCACCGAATCCACTATCCGGGAAACTGAACTGCGGTGTATTGGTGAAGTTGAAAATTTCCGTTCGGAATTGCAACCGGTATCGCTCCGTAAACGCAAAGTCTTTGAAAATGGAGAGGTCCAAATTCCGTAGGGGTGGCCCATAGTTCGTGTTGTCGCCGAGATTGCCTTCCGTCAGCGAAGCGGGCGCCGTGAAATTCGCCGTGTTGAACCATTCCGATGGAGTCCGCCCGCCGGACGGCGCGGCATTGGGATTGGCGCCGGAAACCAGATCGGCGAAGCATCCCGCCCACACGCCCTGGCAGCCGCTGGCGCTCACCGTGTAGGGCTGGCCGGTGTGCAGCGTGAGAATGCCATTCACCTGCCACCCGCCCACCAGCGCGTCTGCAGCCCTATTCATACTGGAGCCGAACTGCTTGCCTCGGCCGAACGGGAGGTCGTACACAAAACCGGTTGTAAAGTTATGGCGGATGTCCCACGCCGCGCTCGAATAGTCCAGGTTGTAATCGAGATTGCTCTTGGTCTGGAAATTGTTCGAACCACTGAGTGTGGTGCCGGTGTTCGCAAGAGCATGGCCATAAGTGTAGGAGGCGATGAACTCCAGCCCCTTCGACATGCGTCTCTCCAGTTTCACGGTCATGGCGTTATAGTTGCCGAAGCCGAAGCTGGAGGTCCCCGAAATACTGCCGATATCCGGATACGTCCGCAGCGAATTACAGTTGATGGACGCATTCAGCGTCCCCAAATTGGGGCAGGGGTTGAAATCCGGCTGAAAGAGCTGGTGCGACGAGTGGTTGCCCTGGTAACCCACTTCGAGGGACATCTGGTGACCCAAATCCTCCTGAACTGTGAGATTCCACTTCTGCACCATCGGATTGACGAAGTCGTTCGCCACTTCGCGGAACTGAAGAGAACTAACGGGATATGTGGTGAACACCGTGAGCGGATACCCAACCGTGATTCCGCCGGTGGCCGCTCCGTTGGCAAAGTACGGATCGGGCTGGAATTGGCTGACGCCCGCGGGCCGGTTCAGTTGCGGAGACTCGTTGAAGGGCGCCGACTCGCCTCGGTTGGGGTTCCCGCCCTGCTGTTCCTCGCCGCCATAGAAAATGCCATACGCGCCGCGGATCACGGTCCTTTGTCGAATGTTATACGCGAAGCCGAGCCGCGGACCAAAATCGTGCTTATCCCAGGGGATGAGGTACTGGGAAACACAGCCGCGGCACACCTTGACGTTGGGGAAATCGGCCGGGTAGGTGATGCCGTTCAGCGTATAGGGCGTGTTGAAATTCGGCGGCAGCGGCGCGTTCTGGTTCCGCCCGGTCGGAATTTCGAGTGTCAGCGTGTCGATATCAAAATTGGACTGGCGCGCGAACTGCTCGCCAATCGGCGACCACAGTTCGTAGCGCAGGCCGTAATTGATGGTCAGCTTGGGTGTGACCTTCCAGTCGTCCTGGGCATAGAAATCGTAGGACTGGCGAGTCGAGGAGATGAAATTAGTCGTCGAGATCTGCCCGTTATCGATCGCGCCTAACAGGAAAGATGCGAATGAGTCGCCCGTATCGGTATTGAGGAAGCCGGTCAAGCCGCCGTTGTCTGTCCCGGTCGACGGGAATGCGGTTTCCGTCCGGGAGAAGTTCATCTCGCCGTGCGGAAAGGGCACCTGGAAGAAGGGGAATTGAATCGGCTTCACTTCACCGCCAAATTTAAACGAATGCTTTCCCTTGGTGATGGACACATTCTGAATGAAGTCCCAAACGTTGCTGTATTCCTTCGTCGGCAGCCAATCATTAGCGCCGACCTGGCTGTACTGTCCCATCCCGAACTGCGGAAGCCCGCCGTTCAGCGTGGTGGTGGGGTCGAGACCGCCTATACCGATCGCCTTGAATTCATCCGTATTGGCGTTGGCCTGTGTGCGTGCGGTCACCAGGCGGCTGAACGCAAGGCGTGTTTCCGAGATGATCGACGGAGACCAGATGCGCGTCAAGCCGATCTGCGCATTGCGGCCCAGGTCTTGTTCGCTGCTGCCATAGAAATTTCCGCCATCGAGCGCACCCTGAAACGGTGGCACGGCAGATTTGGCCGTGTCGGACCAACTGATACTGCCGAAGAGGCTGTCCTTTTGGTCAATGCGGTAATCTACGCGCCCGTCTCCCTGATCCGTTTTGAAGGATCCGGCAGTGAGCGCATAGTAGTCGTTCTGAGGATAGTTTCCGTTGATGATCGGCTGATTGGGCGCTGGATATAGAGCGGCGATCTTGGCGGCCGCTGGATCCATCCGGCTGGCCGGAATCGTGTTATTGGGGAACGGAGAGCGCGTGCAGACAGTGCCGGCAGCGTTACAAGTAGTGCTCGAAGGATCGAAAATCTCGTTCTGCAGAACCGTTTGGCCGCTCGCCGGGTCTGTGCCGATGGCCTTGCCTAGCAGTGCCGAGAAGTTCCCCCCAACCTCTGCCGCGGTGGGAATCGTCTCGAACTGGCCGTAGCCGAGGTTCTGGACCACGCCCCCTGCCGTTGCGATTCTCGTCCCCTGATAATCCCCGAAGATGAACAGCTTGTTCTTGATGATCGGTCCGCCAGCCGTACCGCCGAACTGGTTCTGTTTGAGCGGGGGACGCTCCACATCTGCCAGGTTGTTTTCCCATCGGTTGGCATTCAAGTCCGTGTTTTGCAGAAACTCAAACAGTGACCCGTGCAGGCCGTTGGTGCCCGATTTCAGGGTCACATCCACCACGCCGCCCGCAGCGCGCCCATACTCGGCGTTGTAGCCGTTGGTCAGGATGCGCATTTCGCCGATCGCATCCAGGGACGGCCCGATCACGTACGAAGTCTGATTAATGAAGTCGATCACGTTGACGTTGTTGTCCACTCCATTGAGCAGGAAGTTGTTCTCGCCCGTGGACCGTACGCCGTTGGCGGAAAATCCGCCGTTCTGCGCGTCGCGGGCGCCCGGTTCCGCCACCAGCACTCCAGGAGAGAGGCGAGCGAGGTAGGAAAACACCCGCTGGCCTCCCATGGGCAACTCGCTGACTTCGGTCTTGTTCAAACTGGCGCCTTGCGTGGTGTTCTCGGTTTGCAGCAGCGGCGCCTCAGCCGTCACTTCGACGGATTCAGTCACGTCGCCAACGGGCAGAGTGAGAGGGACACCGATGCGGTCTCCCGCGGTGACCACCACGTTCTCCTGCGCCACGCGCCGGAACCCTTTTGCTTCCGCGCTCACGGTGTACGTGCCCGCCTTCAAAGCAGGGCGCACGTATTCACCGGCTGCGTTCGTCGTCACCTCGTAACTGAGATTGGTGGCGACTTCGGTGATGGTGACCTTAACGTCCGGAATGGCTGCTCCCGACTGGTCAGTGACGGTACCGGTGATGGTACCCAGGTCTCTTTGGGCAAAAGCCGCACTGCCCGCGAGCAAGAAAACCATTAGCGTAGCAACAAGGTAACGCATAAACCTCCTCGTGGTCGACCCTGATGTAAACGATTTCAGAAAATAATATCACCACCTCTCCGTCCTGTAAAGAAAAATTAATAGCTTTGTATTAATGCTCCGTGCGGCTTCGAACCTGCCGTAGAATGTTGGAATTAAGTGCTCTCACGCCTCGCCGTCACCCTCGCTCTACTCTCTTCTCTCACGCTGGAGGTCCGCTTTGTTGACGTCGCCGCGCCTTCCGGCCTCAAGGTCCCTAACACCTACGGCGGTCGCAGCCACAACGAATACATCCTGGAAACAACGGGAAATGGCGCCGCCGTCTTTGACTATGATGGCGATGGCTTTAACGATATTTTCATCGCCAATGGCACGCGGCTGGAGGGCGGCGACACTCACCCCCAGCTATACCGCAACGACGGCACCGGCCACTTCACCGAAGTTTCCGAGCAAGCCGGACTTACTCAGCAGGGCTGGGGGCAGGGAGTTTGCGTCGGCGATTACGACAACGATGGCCACCCTGATCTACTAGTCACCTACTACGGCTACAACGTCCTTTATCACAATCTGGGCAATGGAAAATTTGCAGATGTTACGAAGGCCGCAGGCCTTCCCGTCGGGGGCACGCGCTGGGGCAGCGGCTGCACCTTCGTCGACTACGACCGCGATGGCAAGCTCGACCTCTTTGTCTCGAATTACGTCGATCTCGATCTAAATAAGACGCCGCGGCCCGGCGAGCAGCCCACCTGCTTCTGGAAAGGCGCACCCGTCATGTGCGGCCCGCAAGGACTGCCGCATGCCCACAACGCCCTCTACCACAACAACGGCGACGGCACCTTCACGGATGTATCTGAAAAAGCAGGCATTTTGAAGCCCGGCGGCCGTTACGGACTGGGCGTGGTTGCCGCCGATTTCGATAACTCCGGCTGGCCGGACATCTATGTGGCCTGCGATATGACGCCCAGCCTGCTCTATCACAACCGGCATGACGGCACTTTCGAGGAGCGTGGCGTCGAGGCGGGCGTCGCCTACAACTTCAACGGTGCTCTGCAAGCGGGTATGGGCGTGGCAGTGGCGGATTTCGACGGCGACGGCCTTCTCGACATTGCCAAAACCAATTTCTCGGGCGACCTGCTGTCCCTTTATAAGAATGAAGACGGCAAGTTCTTCACCGATATCGCCCAGCAGAGCGGCCTGGGCGTTCATCAGCTCCTCGGGTGGGGCATTGCGTTTCTTGATGTGGATGAGGACGGCTGGAAGGATCTCGTCGTCGCCAACGGCCACGTCTACCCGGAGGTTGAGCGCGTCAACACCGGCGAGACTTACGCCCAGCCCACGCTGGTCTACCGCAATCTCGGCAACGGGCGCTTCGCAGACATTACCGCGCAAGCCGGTCCGGCGTTCCAGCAGCCGCGTCCTGCGCGCGGCTTAGCGGTCGGCGATCTCGATGGCGACGGACGCCCCGAAATCGTCATCGTAAACATGAATCAGCCGCCCAGCCTGCTCAAGAACACCGGCCCGCACCAGAACTTCATCTCCATCCGGCTGGTCGGGACGAAATCCAACCGCAGCGCTATCGGGGCACGCGTCACCATCGAAGCCGGAGGCCGCCGCCAGATCGACGCAGTGCTCGGCGGCTCGAGCTTCTATTCCCAGAACGATCTGGCGCTGTTCTTCGGTCTTGGAAAAGCGGAGAGGGTGGACCACATCGAAGTGCGCTGGCCGAGCGGCGCGGTGGAGAAGTGGGAACATGTCGCGGCGAATCGGAAGATCGTGCTGACTGAGGGCGTTGCGAGCGTCGCGCCGGGCCGCTAAGAGGAGAGACGGTTCTCAGCAACTACCGGGCCCGTGAAATAGCCAACCGACCGTTAGCTGGAACGAGGCATATCAGGTAGCGCAAGTTCGCTCAGACAAAGCCCACTCCGGCACGGCTCCCACTCGCGGCCTGCCAAGAGAACCCCGCTGGCGGCGCCCGACCCGCAATTCCCGACGTTCGCAATTATGACGTTGATCTCGGGGATCTCAGGTCGCCATGCTTCGGCGACCACGTTAGGTTGGCATTTCATTCTTGCCGGCACCGCAAGCACCGCAGTATTTCGACCACTGTTTTTCAGGCATGAGGCAATCCTCTGCTGGAGTGCAGCACATAGACCTTCTTTTGTGACGTTGTAATCCTCTGCATCTTTGCATATCAGAGCGGCCAGGTTCAGGCCGCGATAATTGATGCACTGAGTGTCGCCATCGCTGGCTGCGCTGTACCACAGAGCGAATTTATTATCTGGATTCACCTTGCGAGACAAACATACCGGCTTTGTGTTTCCTGCGTCAATTAGGAACGCTGAGTTATAAGGCCTTCGGCAAGGGATCAATGATTTTTCGGACAGACCCGCGACAAACGCAGCCTTGCATCTGCGCGCCACATTTTCGAGGTCGGAGATTCTGAAGACCTGAGTGGCCTTGTTGCGATCGTAAGCGTCTCCGAGGTCTAGGGCCTCCGGCAACACGATCAACGCATCCGTTAGTTCTTCACCGGCGATAGCCTGTTCAATGGCATCGAGTGGAGAAACCACAGCATTGGCGTCAAGGCATATACACCCGATCCGGCGTATTGGGTCGAGCATGGTGAGCTGAGTTCGCTGGATCGTGCCGGTGTCACACCCCCCAGCAGTAATCCTCGACCGCGCGCTCGACGGATTCGTCCTGCTCGGTGAGGCGCATCAGCTCCAGGCGGATCGCGTCGACCAGAGCCGACCAGCTCGCTTCGATGACGTTGTCGGAAACGCCCACCGTCGACCAGCTCTTGCGGTGGTCGGACCATTCGACCAGCACCCGAACGCGGGCGGCGGAGCCTTTCTTCGGTTCGAGGACGCGCACTTTATAATCGGTGAGGCGCACTTCGGAGATGCGCGGATAAAGAGACGACAGGCACTTGCGCAGGCAGACGTCGAGCGCATGCACGGGTCCGTGGCCGCTCGCAGTCGCCGAATGCACGCCGTCCTGCGCGCGCAGGTTCACGGTTGCAGTCGAGCGCGAGCCCACCGCGCCGGTTGATTTGGTCGTGACCTCGTAACCTTCGACGTCAAAGAAGTGCATCCCGGGAGAAAGCGCCTCACGCACCAGCAGCTCAAAGGTGCCTTCGGCGGCTTCCAGCTCGTAGCCCAGGTACTCCATCTCCTTGATGCGCTCGAGCAGCTCGCGCCGCGAATCCTCGCTCAACCGGTCGGCAAGCCCGTGCTGCTTGAGCTTGTACAGCACGTTCGAACGCCCCGACAGATCGCTGACGAGCACGCGCTGCCGGTTGCCGATAAGCTCGGGCACCACGTGCTCGTAAGTGGAATTGTCCTTGAGCACAGCGCTCACGTGCACACCGCCCTTGTGCGCGAACGCGCTGTGGCCGACGAACGGCTGATCCCCGCGCAGCGGCAGATTCGCCAGCTCCGCGATAAAACGCGCGACGGTGGAAAGGCTGGCCAGCTTCTCCGGCCCAACCGTGGTGTGCCCCAGCTTCAATTCCAGGTTGGCGATGATGGAAGCCAGGTTGGCGTTGCCGCAGCGCTCGCCGTAGCCGTTCATGCAGCCCTGCACGTGGGTGCAGCCCTGCTCGACCGCGGCCAGCGTGTTCGCCACCGCCACATCGGAATCGTTGTGGGTGTGAATGCCCAGCACGCCGTCGAAACGCTTGCGCACATCCGCCACGATCTCAGCCAGCCGCCCGGTCAGCGTGCCCCCGTTGGTGTCGCAGAGCACCAGAACATCCGCGCCCGCTTTCTGCGCGGCTTCGAGCGTGCGCAGCGCGAAGGCTGCGTTCGCCTGGTAGCCGTCGAAAAAGTGTTCAGCGTCGTAGACGACTTCTTTGCCATGGTCTTTCAAAAACTTCACGGTTTCCGAGATCAGCTTGAGGTTCTCCTGTTCGCTGATGCCAAGCGCGCGTTTGGTATGCAGCTCCCAGCTCTTGCCAAAAATCGAGATGACCGGCGTATTCGCAGCCAGCAGCGCCGCCACGTTGCGGTCTTCTTGCACGGGATTTTTGGCAAAGCGCGTCGCGCCAAAGGCCGTCAGCTTGGCATGATGCAGCTTCAGCTCTTTGGCGCGCTCGAAGAAATCCTTGTCTTTGGGATTGGACCCCGGCCAACCGCCTTCGATGTAGTCGATTCCCAGCTCGTCCAGCTTCTGCGCGATGACCAGCTTGTCATCGACAGAGAACGAGATCGACTCACCCTGGGTGCCGTCGCGCAGCGTGGTGTCGAAGGTGAAGATCTTCATAACAAATCGCCGTGTCGCCGTGTCACCGCGTCACCGCGTCGGCAACGCGGTCCGCAGCGTTGCTCGACGCGCCTTGCGCGTCGACCGGTACCCCGACCTCTTTTTTCTTTTTGAGGAAGGTCATCATCTCGCGCAGCTCGCGTCCCACCTGCTCGATCTTCTGATTGCGTGCCGCTTCGCGCATGGCCAAGAAGTTCTTGCGCCCGGTCTTGTTTTCGCCGATCCACTGGCGCGCGAACTCACCCGACTGCACCTCGGCCAGGATCTTGCGCATTTCGGCGCGCGTCTGCTCGTTCACTACTCGCGGCCCGCGCGTGTAATCCCCGTACTCGGCGGTGTCCGAAACCGAATACCGCATGTAGCTCAGCCCGCCTTCCTGGATCAGGTCGACGATCAGCTTCAGCTCGTGCAGGCACTCGAAATACGCGATCTCAGGCGCGTACCCGGCCTCCACCAGCGTTTCGAAGCCCGCGCGGATCAACTCGCTCACGCCGCCGCACAGCACGCTCTGCTCGCCGAACAGGTCGCTCTCGGTCTCCTCGCGGAACGTCGTCTCGATCACGCCGGCTTTCAAACATCCCAGCGCCAGCGCATACGCGAGAGCGTTCTCGAGCGCCCGCCCGGACGGGTTCTGCTCGACGGCAACCAGCGCTGGCACGCCCACACCTTCGGTGAACAGCTCGCGCACGCGGTGCCCCGGCGCCTTGGGCGCAATCATGGAAACGTCCACATCGGCCGGCGGGATGATCTGTTTGAAGTGAATGCAGAAGCCGTGGGCGAACATGAGCGTTTTGCCTGCGGTCATGTGCGGCGCGATCTCGTTGTTATAAAGGTCGGCTTGCAAATGATCGGAAACCAGGATCATCACGGTATTGGCGGCCTTGGCGGCATCGCTCACGGTCATGACTTTCAAGCCGGCGGCCGCTGCCTTGTCCCAGGACTTGCTTCCTTTATACAGGCCCACCACAACATCCACGCCCGAATCGCGCAGGTTTAGCGCATGCGCGTGCCCCTGGCTGCCGTAGCCGATAATGGCCACCGTGCGCCCCTTCAAATTCGAAAGACTCCCATCTTTTTCGTAATAACGTTTCGCCATCTAATTCTCCTCTTCTCTCCGCATCTCCGTGTCGGGGGTGCGCAACCGCTCCCTCTGGTCGCGGCTCGGTTATCTGACGGCCTTCACTGAGCCGCGACCGGAGGAAGCGGTGCTGACATTCTGGCTGTCATTTAGCTCTCCCCAGTCACTCCAACTTCCGCGCTATCCTCTCGACGCGTCTCCGTGTCGCCGTGTCGCCCCGTCTGCGATCCGTTAGTCGGATCGCGCGGCGCCGCAGGCGCCGCCACCGGCGGCTGCAGCCGCAGTTTCTTCGCCTCGAGCGACATGGCCACCGCGCCCGAGCGAATCACTTCGATATCGCCGTAACTGCGCATCACCTGAATGAACTCGTCGAGCTTCTCCGGGTCGTCGGTGGCTTCAAGCGCGAATCCTTCGGTCGAAGAGTCAATCACGCGCGCTTTGAAGATCTCAGCCTCCTTCAGGATGGCGGTACGCATTTCGAGCGGCGCGCGCACGCGAACCAGCACCAGCTCGCGACACACCGCCGGCGATTCCGTCAGATCCACCGCCTGGAGCACATTGACCAGCTTGTTCATCTGCTTGATCACCTGGGCGCGCAGGGTGGGATCGATGTCCACAACGATGGTCATGCGTGACAGCTCCGGGTCGAGCGTGCGCGCCACCGTCAGCGTATCGATGTTGTAACCGCGCGCGGTCAGCACCCCGGTGACGCGCATCAGCGCACCGGGCTTATTTTCGAGTAACAGCGAGATCACCTGCAACATGGGTATGTCCTTATTTGGGCACGGCCACCGGCTCGGGCGGGCCCATCACCATTTCGTTGATCGCGGCTCCGGCCGGAATCATGGGGTAGACATTCTCGTACGATGAGACCTTCACGTTGAGTAGATACGGACCGGGCTCGCTCACCGCGGCTTCAAGCGCGCCGGCCAGCTCGTGCGGCTTCTCAATGGTCCGGCCCTTGAACCCGTAGGCGCCCGCGAGCTTCTCAGCGTCGGGGAAGCACTCCAGTTCCACGGCGCTCAGGCGGTTGTTGTAGAACAGCTCTTGCCACTGCCGCACCATTCCCAGGTAGCCGTTGTTCATCACCACGATCTTGACGGGCAGCCCGTAATTGGCAATCGTGGCGAGTTCGGGAATGGACATCTGAAAGCCGCCGTCGCCCACCACGGCAAAAACAAGCTTGTCGGGCCGCGCAAACTGCGCTCCGATCGCGGACGGCAGGCCGAATCCCATCGAGCCCAGCCCGCCCGAGTTAATCCACAGCCGCGGTTCGTTGAACCGGACCAGTTGCGCAGCCCACATCTGGTGCTGACCCACGTCCGAACACACAATGGCCTGGCCGCCGGAGAGCCGGTCAATCTCCGCCATCAGGTGCTGCGGCTTGATTTCGGTATCGGAGTAGGAGGGCGCCAGCGGATATTCCTGCTTCCACGCGCGCACCTGCGCAAACCAGGCCTTTCGCGCTGCGGCGTTCTTGGCTTTGCGCTCCGGGGTGGCCTCCGCCAGCACCTTATTCAGCCGCTCGAGCACGCGTTTCACGTCGCCCACGATGGGCAGGTCCGGTGCCCGGTTCTTACCGATCTCCGCCGGATCGATATCCACGTGAATCACTTTCGCGTGCGGCGCGAATGCGGAGATGCGGCCGGTCACGCGGTCGTCGAAACGCACGCCCAGCGCAATCATCACGTCGCAGTTCGACATTCCCATGTTGGCCGCGTAGCTGCCGTGCATCCCCGGCATGCTCACGAAATTCGGATGCTCGGCGGGCAGGCCGCCCAAGCCCATCAGCGTGCACACCACCGGCATGTCCACAATCTCGGCCAGCTCACGCAATTCCTGCGATGCGCCCGCCGCGATGATGCCGCCTCCGGCATACACCCAGGGCCGCTGGGCGTCCCAGATCATCTGCGCCGCGCGTTTGATCTGGCCGGTATGGCCTTCGGTGAATACTTTGTAACCGGGCAGATGGATGCTGGTCACCGGCGCGTAGTGTCCCTGCGCCTGAAAAACATCTTTGGGGACATCCACCAGCACTGGTCCGGGGCGGCCGCTCGCGGCGATGTAGAACGCCTCATGCACGATCTGCGGCAACTCCGCCAGCGTCTTCACCAGGAAGTTGTGCTTGGTGCAGGAGCGCGTGATGCCGAAGGTGTCGGCTTCCTGGAAGGCATCGCTGCCGATCAGCTTGGTCGAAACCTGTCCGGTGATCGCCACAATCGGGATTGAATCCATCATGGAATCGACCAGGCCGGTGATCAGGTTCGTGGCGCCCGGACCCGAGGTCGCGCAGCAAACCCCAACCTTACCCGTCGCCCGCGCATATCCTTCGGCCGCGAAGCAGGCGTTCTCTTCGTGGCGCACCAGGATGTGGCGGATGTGGTGGTCATACATAGCGTCGTAGAAGGGCAGAGTCACTCCGCCCGGATACCCGAAGAAGCAGTCCACTCCTTCGCGCACCAGGCATTCCAGAAGCATCTTCGCGCCACTCATCAAATTCGACATGATCTTTGCCTCAAAAAAGTCTCCACATAACAAAAAAGGCCATCAGCCGGTTCATTTTCCCCGCTGATGGCCTCGGAACCTCTATCCGAGCGGCCTCAAGCGGGGCCGGATACGATGACCAGAATAATAATGCTGACGAGGGATTCGGAACGGACGAAACGAGTTGTAGAGCCTTCCAACATCACAAAATCCGAGTGTAGCGGGGAAAAACTGCAAATGCAAGAGGATCGGACTATTAAAACCGCTTATGGGACGATTTGTGCTTTGCGCCGCCGCGCCCACCAGGCTCCCAGACAGAATCCGACGAGCGCCGCGCCGGCCAGCCTCCGCTTGTCGCTGAGCGGGATGAAGCGGGTTTCAGCATCCGTGACCTCCAGCACGCCGATCGGCACGGCATACACTCCGCCTCCTCCGCCGCCCTCGCCTTCCGGCGAATCTTCTTGCTGGTGTTTGCGGCCCCTTCCGCCGCCGAAACCGTAGGCCACGCGGGCTACCGGGATGATGGTCTTCCCGTTGGCGGCAATCGCCTCTCCGTAGACCGATTTGACGCTGGCACTCCGGGTAAGCGGTTCGAACATGGATTCCAGTTTGGGCGACATATGACCCTCCGTCCTTACAATCATGACGTACAAGTCCCCGCGATGCACGCGCCTCACCGGGAATGGCGTTAGGCACCTCACCAATGCTTCAGGCCTCGAACTCGGGTGTTCGCCCCAGTTCCCGCTGGCGGCATTCCGTAAATGCGCAGGGTCTCGGGCTCATTGTTTGAGTTGGGATCGCCGATATACTTTTCTGTAAGGGCAGCCTTTGATGCGGCTGCCCGACGCACCTCGGATGGGAAAGGGAGACTGGGCATGCGGGTTATCCGATCTATTGATAGGTCTAAAACTACTTGCCCGAACCCAATCCCCACCGCTATACTGTCATTTTCGCTGAGACGTTTATGACGGCGAGAGACGATTTCGATCCCCTGGCGCCACAAAGGGAGGCGGCTTTTTTTTACGGATTGTTCTTGCGCGGCCATTCGGTGGAGACGCTGCGCCAGGACATCGACGTGCCCCCCTCGCTCCTTGAGAAATGGTTGAAAGCAAGGGACTTCGAAGAATCGTTCCGGGAATCCCTGCAGCGCGTCTACACCTATCGCAAACAGGTGCTCGCCATCTTCGACGGCTTAGTCTGGAACGAACAGCGCCGTCCCCAAGTGCAGTAGCTAAATACCCAAGAAAACAGCCGGCATTTCACGCGCTTTGTCCGTCCACTGCATTCGCAAAAGCGCGAAACAGTTTCAACTGAGTTTCATCCGTCCGCACCTGGTCTTCCGGATGCCATTGCACCCCCACCGCGAATTTCTTGTCGGGACGTTCCAGGCCCTCGATGATGCCGTCTTCTGCGGACTTTGCGGTGACGCGCAAGCCGTCCCCAAGCCGGTCCACGGCCTGATGATGCCGCGAATTAACCGTGTACTGCCCTTCACCCAGGATTGCAGCCAGTTTCGTGTCCGGCGCCACACGAACCTCATGCGCGGGCTTTGAAGGATCCGCCGGAGGCTGCTGGGAACGATGAGGGTCGCCGGGCAGGTGCTGGATCAAAGTGCCGCCGTGACACACGTTGAACAACTGCAAGCCCCGGCAAATCGCCAGAACCGGCAGGTCACGATCCAGCGCCTCGCGCAGCAGTCCCAGTTCCAGCCTGTCCCTCTCTGGATTCGGTGTCTGAGTTTCGGGCGCCGGCTCCTGCCCGTAAAGCCTTGGATCGACGTCGGGGCCGCCAGTCAGCAACAGACCATCGACTTCCTCCAGCGACACCGGCTCCCCGGCCTTGACAGGTACCGGCTCGAGACCCACCAGGCGCAGCGCGTTATTGTAGCGTTCCACCTTCTTCGAGTCCTCGTACGTCACGGCGACCTTCTTGGGCACTTTTGCTATTCTGGGTGCACTGGGTGAAAACCGCAAGGCTACGATGGTAGGCTCATTACGGTTACACGCGCCCGCCT
>Ga0335078_10010864_pt1 | contig 13488 bp, 11 predicted proteins | sample Lox_Sample_32_FD_206711 | JGI IMG/M metagenome (GOLD analysis project Ga0335078, IMG submission 206711) | Soil microbial communities from Loxahatchee National Wildlife Refuge, Florida, United States - Lox_Sample_3.2 | ecosystem: Environmental > Terrestrial > Soil > Wetlands | place: USA...
GGGCGATGCCCTCCCTGACCGCAGGTCCCCCGCTCGAGGCTGAGCCGGCAGTGACGACCAACTCCGGGGCACCCTCCCTGCCCTCGATCCCCGGTCTCACCCCGAGCCGCGAGCGCTGGATCCTCCTGCTGACTACTCTCGGCTCGTTGATGTTCGCCATCGACAGCACGATCGTCGTCCTCGCGCTGCCGACGATGGGTCGGGAACTCGCCGCTCCCCTGACGGTCCTCATCTGGGCGATCCTCCTCTACATCCTGATCGGGGCGGCGCTGACGACCCAGGCGGGCCGGATGGGGGACCTCTGGGGCCGCTCCCTGGTCTACAACGGCGGCTTCCTCGTCTTCACGGTCGGCTCCCTCCTGTGCGGACTGGCGCAGAACGCGGAGTTCCTCGTGGCGGCGCGAGCCGTCCAGGCGATTGGGGGCTCCCTCCTGTTCGCCAACGCGAGCGCGATCCTCACCTACGTCTTCCCGCCCCCCCGGCGGGGCATGGCATTCGGGATGCTCGCCCTCGGCTGGGGCGTCGGCGCCGTCCTCGGGATCCTCCTCGGCGGGGTTATCACTACGCTCATCGGGTGGCGGTACATCTTCTTCATCAACATCCCGATCGGCGCCGTGGCGGTCGCCATCGGGCTCCGCGTGCTCCCGGTCACCCCCCGGACACCGACCCAGTTCGACTGGGCGGGGTTCGTGACCCTGACCGCCCTCCTCGGGGCGGTCTCCTACGGCGCGATCGAGCTCGCGATCTACGGGGGAACCCTCCTGAATTATGCCTACCTGATCCTCGGTGCCGCGCTCGTTCCGGTGTTCGCCTACATCGAACTGCATGTTGCGCGGCCCATGGTCGAGGTGCGCGACCTGAAGAATCGCCTGCTCGCCTTTTCCCTCATCGCCGGCTTCTTCCAGAGCCTCGGGTACCTCTCGATCGTCTTCCTCCTGACCCTGTACCTTCAGGGCGTCCGGGCCCTCACCCCCCTGGACGCGTCCTTCCTGCTGATCCCCGGCTACTGCGTCGGGGCCATCGCGGGCCCGCTCATGGGGCGTATCGCCTATCGGACCGGCACCCGCTCGCTTGCCACCGGGGGGATCCTGCTCATGCTCGTCGGCATCGGGAGCTACTCCCTGCTCGGGGTTCACACCTGGCTCGGGTGGGTCCCCATCATCTCCCTCGTCACCGGGATGGGGACGGGCATGTTCTTCCCGGCCAACAACCTCGCCATCATGAGCCAGGCCGCGCCCGACCGTCTCGGCGCGGTCTCGGGGCTCCGGAGCACCCTCCAGAACATGGGCGCCCTGCTCAGCTTCGTCCTCGCGTTCGCTGTCGCTACGGCCGCCGTGCCCAAGGGGATCGCCTACGCGGTGTTCCTCGGAACGTTCAGCGGGGGGATCCCGCCCGCCTTCCTCGTCGGCCTGCACGACGCGCTCTACGTGTCGGCGGGAGTGCTCGCCGTAGCCGCCATCCTCTCCTGGCAGCGCGGGGTCGATGTGCCCCATTCGGCCCCCTCCGCCCGCATCGCACCGAGCCGGTCCGGCGAGAAGTAGGGTGCGATCGGCGCTAGCGAGGACGGGCGGGGCCGGACCGGCGCGCCAGGGCGTCGGCGAGGACCTTTCCGTGGTCGAAGGCAAGCCGAGGACGGGGCGTAAGAGGGACCCATTCGGCGAGGGCCGCGTCATCGCCGCCCCGCGGTCGACCCCCCCGGCCCCGCATCTCAAAAACGACCGAGACCGTGTGCTTGCGGGGGTCGCGTCGAGGGTCCGAGTATACCCCGACTAGACCGGCCACCCGACCGACCAGTCCGGTCTCCTCGCGGAGCTCGCGGCGGACCGCCGCCTCCACCGTCTCTCCCAACTCCACGAACCCGCCGGGCAGGGCCCACTCCCCGCGGAAGGGGGGGTTCGCGCGACGGACGAGGAGGACCCGCCCTCTTTGGATCCAGACGGCGTCGACGGCGAGTGAGGGTCCGGGGTAACGGCGCGTCACGGCCGCGGGAGCCGCCCGCGGAGAATAAATGCCTCGGTCAACGCGGCCCGGTTCCTCGGCCCGAATCATTAAGTCGCTCCTACCGCTCGGCACTCCGTCCATGACGATCGTACGGGCGAAGGCGCCCCTACGGATCTCCTTCGCCGGTGGAGGGACAGACGTCTCTCCGTACCCCGAGGAGCGTGGAGGGGCCGTGCTGAACTGCACGATCAGTCGGTACGCTTATGCGACCCTCGAGGCCGGCGCGCCGGACGATGGCGCCGTCTCAGTCCAGTCGCTGGACTACAATCTCTCGGTTAACTACGCCAAGCCGGAGGACCTGGTCTACAACGGCGAGCTCGACCTGGTGAAAGCGGCGGTGAATGTGCTCCGGCCGAAGGGGAGCGACCGACGCGAGTCGCTCCGCCTCTCCCTCCACTCGGACGCCCCGGTAGGGACCGGGCTCGGGAGCTCCTCGACCATGGCGGTGGCCTTGGTCGGGGTCTTCCAGCGGTACCTGCGCGAGTCGTGGAGCTCCTACGAGGTCGCTGAGCTCGCCTACCGGATCGAGCGCCAGGAGCTGCGACTGAAGGGCGGGCGGCAGGACATGTACGCCGCCGCGTTCGGCGGGTTCAACTTCATGGAGTTCGACAGCACCCGGACCATTGTGACTCCCCTCAAGATCTCCCCGGAGGTCACGAACGAGCTCGCCTACCGACTCCTCCTCTGCTACACCGGCACCAGCCACTACTCCGGGGACATCATCGAGCGCCAGCAGGCAAGCTACGCCCACAAGGAGGGGACGACCGCCCGGGCCCTGGACGCGACCAAGGCGCTCGCCATCGACATGAAGAACGAGCTCCTTCGCGGGAACATCGACGCCATGGGCCACCTTTTGGACGAGGGGTGGCAGCTCAAGAAGCAGTTCACGGAGGGAATCTCGAACCCTCAGATCGACCGGTTCTACGAGCGGGCCCGGGCGGCGGGGGCGCTGGGGGGAAAGCTGGTCGGGAGCGGGGGAGGCGGCTACATCCTGCTGTTCTGCGACTTCGCCCGCCGGGCGGAGGTCGCCCGGGCCGTCCAGGCATCCGGAGGGACGGTTACCGACTTCTCTCTCGAGACGGCCGGCCTGCAGACCTGGGAACTCCGCTAGGCCGTCCGGGACCGTGGCGCTCTCCCTCTACCTACCGGCCCTCCTGGCGGCGTTCCTGATCACCCTGCTCGAGATGACCGAGGTGGTCATCCTTGTAGTGGCGGTGAGCGCTGACGATCCTTCGGCGCGGCCCGGGGCCGCCGGGGCGGTCGCCGGCGTCGCGATGGTCTCCATGCTGGCGCTCGCGGTGGGCGCCTTCCTGGGGGTCTTCGCGCCGACGTACCTCCTGTGGGCCTCGGCGCTCCTGTTGACCGCCTTCGGGGTGTTCCTGTTTCGGAGCACCCTACGCTCGTACCGGCGCGCGGCGCTCCCACCGGGGAGCGGGCCGCCGGGCAAGCTCGCCGGGGCCGTCCAGTTCGGGACCGGCTTCACAGTCGGCTCGGTCGAGGCGGTGGAGACGGTGGTCGTACTGCTCGGCATCACGGCGGCCGGCTACGCCTTCTCCGCGCTGGTGGGCGCCCTGGTCGCTGGGGCGATTCTGGTCGTCCTGGCCCTTCTGGTCCACGAGCGTCTGCGGCGGATCAAGGTACCCTGGCTGAAGCTGCTGGCCACCTCCATGCTGTTCACCTTCGCGGTCTTCTGGTTCGGGGAGGCCCTGGGGGTCCCATGGCCCGGCGCCGACCTTTTCCTGGTCCCCCTCTTCGTCCTAGCGATCCTCGCGGTTCGGGGGGGTCTCCAGCTGCTCATGTCCCCCAAGCCATCCCCCGCAGTGTAGCGTAGCCGCAGGGACTCGCGGGGGGGGCGTCGCGTCCCCGGGAGGGTAGGAAGAGAAGAAGGAAAGGGTTGGCCCGGCTCGGACGGTCGTCCGATCAGACGGGTATGATCCTACGACCGTAGTTCCAGTTGGTCAGGTCGGCGGTGCCGACCAGCCAGGCCAGAACTCCCGTGAGGATGATCTCCGCGCCCACCGCCTGCAGGGTGCTGTGCGAGAACGGGTTCCCCGCACCAAGCTGGTACCACTGTACCGTCAGGAGGATGAACGCGATCGTCAGGGTGAGGAACACTGCCGTGATTCCCCAGCCGTGCTTCGGGGCCGAGAGCAGGAAGGCGAACGTCACCAGGAACCAGACGAAGGTGAACGCGGCGACGTCGTAGGCCCCCGAGAGGCTTGACCCCGTAAACAGGTAGACGGTGGCGAGATTATTGAACGCCAACCAGAACATACCGTATGAGGTAAACGCCGTCCCCGCGAACATGTTGCCCTTGCGTAGGGCAATCACCCCCGCGATTACCTGCGCCGAGCCTCCGAAGAAGATCGCCATCGACAGTAGGGAGCCGAACAGAATCCAGCCTCCGTCCTGTAGGCCCGCCAGAATCGTGGTCATGCCGAACCCAAACAAACCCAGGGTTGCGGAACTTGCCCACCATTCCGGCTTCTCCTCCACCTTCGGCGGTGCGTCGACCATCCCGTGCGCCGTCTCCATGGTCATGCCAGCGGCTGACATGTTACGGCGGCGCACGACTTTCTGGTACTTAAACCGTGGGCGGAAGGGGGGTCCGCCTCCCGAGGGGGTGTATAACCCAGGAAGGGGTCCAATCCCCCGATCCGAGCGCCTGGGCGGGCCGGACGTCACCCGGGCCGCCCTCGAGGGAACGGGCGGGCCTGCCGTTCCATTCCCGGACCGGGCGGTGCGCAGGGGGAGCGGCCGCGCCGTCCGCCGGAAGGGTCGACATAGGGGGTACAGTCTGGCCGCCGCCCCGAACCGCGGGTGGAGACCCGCGGGGCGAGGCGCAGGTAATGGGCTCGCGCGCCAAGGTTATCCCTCGCCCAGCCTCCGCCGGGGGCCATGGAGGACCGGGGCGAGCTTGCGCAGATCGTCTTCGGGAAGACTCGGGTCATCCTGACCCGGGACCTCTCGGTGATGAACCCGAACCTGGTCCCCGGCTCGCAAGGGCTCGTGATCGGGAAGCTCGCAAGTTACACCCTCAAGGTCGCCTTCCCGCAGGTCACGGTGGGCGTGAACTGGAAGGATTGTGACATCGTACCTGGGAAGACCGGGATGCCGACGCTCGAGGAGCAGCCCCGGGTGATCCCGAAGCCCAGGCAAATGGGCGAAGAGTAGTCCCGCCCGCCCCGCGGGCGGCGTAGGCCTCTTCCGCCCCAAGGCATCCCGGGGGCCATGAGCGCCCCGGCGGCCCGGCTACTGGTGGCCCTCAAACCTCGGGAGGTCATCGACGCGGTCCTATCCGAGAGGCTGCCCGGGATCCCTTGGCGATACGCCGAGGGGGCGGTCCCGACCGAGCTCGGTTCCGTGGAGGTCCTGTTGGTCGGCTCGGTGGAGCGGGAGCTGCGGGGTTTCGACCCTCACTCCACCCCGAGGCTTGCGTTCGTCCAGCGGATCTACACCGGCTTGGACGGTCTCCCGTTCGAGCGGTTCCCCGATTCGGTCCGGTTCGCGGGCAACGTCGGCGGGTTTGCGCCGTACGTCGCGGAGCACGCGGTCGCCCTGGCGCTCGGCGCCTCCCACGAGCTGCTCGCCGGTCACCGGTTAATCTCCCAGGGGCGCCTCCGTCCGGCTCCGGCCCAACTTTCCTTTCGTGGGAAAACCGCCCTGATCCTAGGGTATGGGGCGATCGGTCGGGAGATCGCCCGGCGCCTCGAGCCGTTCGGGACACGCCGAGTCGGCCTGAATCGATCGGGTCGGATGGCCGCCGACCTGGACGCGGCCTACCCCGCCGACAAGCTGGACGAAGCCCTGGCCGAGGCGGACCTGGTCTTTGACGTGCGCCCGCTCACCCGCTCCACGAAGGGGTCGCTGGGGGCCGGGCAGCTGAGCCGGATGCGCCCGGACGCCGTCTACGTCAACGTGGGCCGGGCGGGGACCGTGGACGAAGCGGCCCTCTTCGACCACCTGAAGTCCCACCCGGGGTTCCGGGCCGCGATGGACGTCTGGTGGTCCGAGGACTACGTCGCCGGGACTCTCGGGACCCGATTCCCGTGGAGCGAGTTGCCCAACCTCCTGGGCACGCCCCACTCGGCAAGCTCCTACCCCGGCGCGGAGGAGTTCGCCCTCCGGACCGCGGTCGAGAACGTCGCGCGGTACTTCCGGGGGGAGACGCCCGCATACCTCGCCGACCGTCGGGACTACCTCGATACGGGGTCGCCGGGTGGGCCGTAGCCCTCCGCCGCGGCGTCAGCGGATCCGTTCGAGCGCGAACGAGCCGATGACCAGGGTCCGGTTGGTCGCCCGGCATTCCACCCAGTCGTGGGTCTGGACCTCGCCGAGTCCCTTCACCGACAGGAACGTCTTGTCGCGGTCCTGGCGGAAGAGGATCGCCCCGTCCATACGGCCCAGCAACGCCTCGACCTGGACGTCGGGGATCGCTCCTCCCTCGAGGGCATACATCGCGAGGGCGGGACGCAGCTTCAGGATCCCCACCGCGTTCTGCAGGAAGGAGGTGCCTCCGTGGGGGTCCCCGCCGCTCATGACGGCCGTGAGGCCCAGGAAGCCGACCCGGAAGGGGACCTTGTGGTCGTCCTCGAGCTGCTTGGAGACCTTGACGAGGGATTGAAGGATCCCGGCCCGGTCCGCCGGTCCGGAGAGGACCAGCCGCCGAGGAGCCGCGGGGAGGCCGGCCCCCGAGGCGTCGATCCAGGTGACCATGCCGAGCTGTTCGTACTCCTTGAACTGGGGAAGGACGACCCCGAGGCTCGCGGCGACCTCCTCCGGGGACCGCGCGCCGGTCACGAGGAGCGCGGGCTCGCCCCGCTTCAACCCCTCGGCGATGAACGAGTAGAGCACGATCTCCTTTCCGACAAAGGCGTCTCCCAGGAGGACCACGTGCGCCCGGTCCGTGAGGCCGCCGAGGAGCAGGTCGTCCAAGCGGGAGATCCCGGTGGGCAGGCGGTCCGCATGCATCGCGGCCCCCGCGGGACGAAGGATGCCCGCCGACTCCGCGGTGGCGTCCACGGGGGCCTCGGTGATGGTTGTCCCGATCAGGTTCCTGCGGCCCGCGCGAGATGGGCCAGCTCCTTCGGGCCGGCCGGCCCCACCGACCGTGCCGAGACCGCCTGCGGCAACCTCTCCGCCCTGCATCCGCTCCGCCCGGCGCAACCCGACCTCGGCCTCGTTCGCGTCGAGCTGGAGTTCCCGGGCCGTGAGGCTCTTCTCCCGCTCGGCGAGCTCCGCTCGCTGGGCCTGCAGCCGTTGCTCCCGCGCGGAGACGGCGGTCTCCCGGTCTGTCACGGACTTCAGCGTGCGGGTCACGTCGGCCTCCTTCTGGGCCACCTCCGCCTGCTTCTGACCGAGCTCCTGAAGGCGGGTGGCGTACCCCTGGCTCGCGCCCTCGTACTCCGTACGCCGGGCCTGCGCGGCCTTGGAGACCTCCTCGAGGTCCCCCTCCCGCTGGCGTAGGGCCGCCTCGCGGGCCGCCAGGGCACCCTCCCGCTCCGCCGCCTGACGCAGTCCCTCCTCGGCGATGCGGGCCTTCTCGAGCACCTCCTTGGCCTTGCGGCCGAGCGCGATGTTCTGTTCTTCCAGGACGGACTTGAACTGGGCGAGCTTCACCTCGCGGTCCGCGAGGTCGGTCTGCGCGCTGCTCGGGATGGCCGTGCCGGCCTTGGCCGCGCTCTCGAGCGATACGACCTCGCCTTCGCGCCGGAGGAGTTCGGAGGTCTTCTGGTCGAGCTCCTTCTTGCGGGACTCGAGGCGGGCCTCCGTCTCGGTCAGTGCCGAGGCCCGTCGGCCGACCTCCTGCTCGTGCTGGGTTACCTCGACGTCCCGCTTGGTAAGCTCCCCTTCCCGCTCGACCAGCCGCTGCTCCCGGCCGGAGAGCTGAGGGACGAGCCGGGTGACGTCCTGCTCGCGGACCTCGAGCGCACGGGTGCGGTCTTCCAGGAGGCGGTTCCGAGCATCCAATTCGGCGATCTGCCCGGCCCAGGAGTGCTCCTTCTCGATGAGCGCGTTGGAGCGGGCCTGGTAGTCGGCCTCGAAGTCGTCCAGCTGCTTGCGGGCCTCATCGATCGCCTCCTTCTGGCGCTTGATCGAGGCCTCGGCGTTCTCGACGTCCGCCTCGCGCTTGACGAGGGCGGTCGTGCGGAAGTGGAGGGCCTCGTCCTTGTCGCGGAGCTCGTCGGCGATCTGGAACATCTTGCTCTGTCCGGAGGTGATCAGCTCCCGCTCGTGCGGGCGCGTGCCCGAGGAGATCAGGTGGAGGAAGGAGCCGGACGTCTGGTAGAGGATGGCGGAGAGGAACAGGCTGATCGACAGCCCGGCTGCTCCCGACACCCCGGACCCCACCGGAAGAAACACGAAGGCGGCGGTGGCGATCGGCAGGACGGCGGCCAGCGCGCTCGCCCACTTCCGGGGAGACCAGGTCGTCCAGGTCATCACCAGACCGAGCAGCGCGAGGCTGATCCCGGCGAGGGCGACCGGGTAGAACCAGGGAAGGATCGACCACCCGCCGAACGGAGAGACCCCGGCGACCCGCAAGCCGTAGACGATCGCGATCAGCGCGTTCACGCCCACCGCGGCCACGGTGGTCGAAAAGTGGGGTTCCCAGGGCCACAACTGGAACGCTTCCCACTTGGCCAGCAGCGCGACGACCGCGATCGCGACCCCCGCGGCGATCGGGATGAGGAGGAACCCCGAGTCGTTGAGGGCGGCCACCCCGGTCGCCCCGTGGGGGAGGGTCGGCAGGTGGCTGTCCAGGAGCAGGACCAGGATCCCGTCCAGGGCCAGGGCGGCGGAGATCAGGACCGTGTACAGGTGCGCCGAGCGCCCGATGCGGAGCTGAAGCAGCGCGTCCTCGCTGGCATGCTCGAGGTCTTCCGGGCCCGGGACCGTGACCGTGCGGGTGCCCGAGGCAGCCGTACGGCTCGTCGTCGACCCCTTGGCCGGCGCCTCGCCTTTGGCGGGTGGAGTCTTCGCCATCAGTCGTCTAGGCTTTCCATGGGGTGCCCGGCTTACTTAATCCCGCCGTTTTGGGGGGCGGCGGTTGCGGAGAGCAGGACAGCGGCCCCGGCACTCACCCGACCGACCCGCCGGCCCAAGACCTCCTCCAACTCGAGGAGCCGGGCCCAGGCGTTCGGGTCCGGCTCGATCGCCTCGAGACCTTCTGGGTGGGTTCCCAGCGCAGGGGCCACGGCCATGACCTCCTCGACGGTCCAGCCGCGCTCGCTGAGGTCCCTCGCTAGCGTAGTGGGGTCGTACCGGCGGAACGCCCTCGGGTCGACTTTGCGGGCGGGTACCACAGCAAACCCCTCTCGGTCGACCCGGGAGAGGAGGACCCGGAGCGGTGCACGGAACAGGCGGGGTAGGCTCGACGGAGGCAGGCGGGCGAGGTAGGTCGAGCGTTCCCCGGACCCGGCGACAACCTCCAGGATCAGCCGACCGCCCGGCCGGACCAGCTCGGCCGCCCGCTGCCAGAGGAGATCCGCCTCCGAGCCGGCAAACCCGATGGCGTTCCCCAGGACGGCGACCTCGTGGAACGCTTGAGGGCGGAACGGGGGCAGGACGCCGTCCCCTCGAACCCGCTCCGGGGGATTTCGGCCCTCCCGGACGACCCGCCGGAGCATCTCCTCCGACAGGTCCAGGGCGACCTTGCGAGACCCGGGTCCTCCGACGTGGGGCAGAAACCGCCCCGGACCGCTTCCCAGGTCCAGGACCCACCCACCGGCCACGGCGTGGCGGCCCAGGAATCGGGTTCGGATCTCCCGGAAGAGCCGACGCTGAGCCGTCCCCTCGTAGCGGTCCCACTCTCTCGAAACCCGGTAGGTGCTGAGGTTCCGAAATCGGGATCGGGCGTCGGTGGGGCGGGACTCGCCCACCCGCCCCCGGGGCGAAGGCTGGCGATGCGGGGGAGTGCCTACGCGTCGGCGCGGCGACCCGGCGCTCTCGTCGTTGATGGTCCTCCCCCCTTCGGCTGTACCCTGTCCCCTTTATAGGACGCCGCATTTCTCATGGGGCAGGTTTCCAACATGCCGTATTACGAGTGCCCGAAGTGTGGAGGCGGCTACGTGATCGACGTTCCCCCGAGCGCCCGTCCGCTGTGCGACCGCGACGGGGCCCGCCTCAAGCGCGCCAGCGACGCATCGTATTCCAAGAACGCCCGCGAGAAGTGAGCCCCCGGGGAGCGCCCCGATGGCAGCACCGACCGAACGACTGGGCCCGCTGGTTCACCGTTCGGTCCGCCACGGGGCGATCCTCTGGATCGTCGGGGTGGTCGAGTTCATCGTCGGGATGATCGTCACCCAGGTCGGTTACACCGGCACGACCTACAGTCTCTCCGCGAACTACATCAGCGACCTCGGCGCGGCCCACTGCGGGAACTACCACTCGGGTCTCTACGTCTGCTCCCCCTGGCACGACGTCTTCAATGTCGCGATCATCCTGCTCGGGATCCTTCTCATCTTTGGGACCCTCCTTCTCTGGTCGGCGTTCCGGCCCCGGGGGACCCGGACGGTCGGGCTCCTGCTCCTGGTCATTTCGGGGATCGGGGCGATCGGGGTGGGTCTGTCCCCGGAGGACGTCAACCTCACAGTGCACACGGCCTCGGCGGCGACCGCATTCATCGGCGCCAACCTCGCGCTGATGGTCCTGTCGCTGGCCATGTTCCGCGACACCCGGTGGGACGGGTATCGGACCTTTACGATGGTGATGGGCCTGATCGGGCTCGTCGCGCTCGTCCTCTTCGAGGAGAAGGTCTACGGCCCGCTCGGCGTCGGCGGGATGGAGCGGCTGATCGTGGCACCGGTGCTCCTGTGGGCATTTGTCGCGGCGGTCCATCTCGTGCGGATCCCGACGTACGCTCCGACGGCGATCCCCCACGCGCCGAGCTAGGAGAGGGGCTATCCGGTCCGAGCCCCCGACCCAGCGAGGTCGGGGTCGTCCAGCTCAAAGCGGGCGCCGCAGCGGGTGCAATCGACGTAGCAGTGGACGTCTCCGCTCACCGGCTCACCGAGCCGTCCGTGGCATCGTGGACAGCTCGCCAGAAGGGCTCCCGCGAACCTCAGCGGCGTCGGTAGGCTGCGCTCGGTCATCGAAGCCGGAGGAAAGGGTTGGGCGGGGGAAGCGGCCGCTCTACTACTCCTGGCCGAACCGCTTGATGTCGTCCGGCCCGGCCTTCTTCTCGACGGGGCCGGCACCCTGGACCTGGACGCGGATCTGCTCGACCACTTCGGGATTGGCCAGGGTCGTGATGTCCCCGTAGTCCATGTGGTTCGAGATCGAGGCCAGGACCCGGCGCATGATCTTCCCCGAGCGGGTCTTGGGCATGTCCGGCACGATGCGGACGGTCCGCGGGCGGGCGATCTTACCGATCACCGTCTCGACCGCGAGCGTGACCTTCTCGGGAATCCCTTCCGGTTTGACCCCCGGCTTCAGGGCGATGTAGACCTCGGGGACGCGGCCGCGCTCGGCGTCCACGATCGGGACGACCGCCGCCTCCGCGACCTCGGGGACCGTGAGGCAGGCCGACTCGATCTCCTTCGTGCCGAGCCGGTGGCCGGCGACGTTGATGACGTCGTCCACTCGCCCGAGGATCCGCATGTAGCCGTCCTTGGCCCAGAGGGCACCGTCCCCGGCGAAGTACGGCCAGTCGTGCCAGTCGGTGCTGGTCTTGTCCTTGTTGTACTTCGCGTAGTAGGTCCTCACGAACCGGTCCGGGTCCCCCCAGATCGTCTGGAAGATCCCCGGCCAGGGGTTGCGGATGCAGACGTTCCCGGCCCGGCCGGCCCCGGGCGGGAGCTCCTTTCCCGTCTCGTCGAAGACGACCGGGTAGATCCCCGGCATGGGGGGGCCCGTGCTGCCGGGCTTCATCGGGTCAAGCGCCGGCTTGGTGGAACACAGGAACCCTCCGGTCTCGGTCTGCCACCAGGTGTCGGTGATGACGGTCTCCCGTCGGCCGACGACGTCGTAGTACCAGCGCCAGGCCTCCGGCTCGATCGGCTCGCCGACCGTCGTCATGCACTTGAACCGGTAGTGGTACTTCTTCGGCTCGTCCGGCCCGACCTTCCGCAAGGAACGGATCGCGGTCGGGGACGTGTGGAAGATGTTGACCCCGAGACGCTCGGCGATCCGCCAGGGACGCCCCGCGTCCGGGAAGGTCGGGACCCCTTCGTAGAGCACCGAGGTCGCCGCGAGCGCGAGCGGGCCGTAGACGATGTAGGAGTGCCCGGTGATCCAGCCGATGTCGGCCATGCACCAGTAGACGTCAGTCGGATGGATGTCCTGGATGTACTTCGAAGTCCCGGTGACGTAGGACAGGTAGCCTCCGGTGCTGTGCTGGCATCCCTTCGGCTTGCCCGTGGAGCCGCTCGTGTACATCAGGAACAGCGGGGCCTCGGCGGGCATCGACACGGGGGCGACCATCTGCCCCCGGTACTTCTTGAGCACGTCGTTGACGACGAAGTCCCGTCCCTCCACCATCGGCGTCGCGGAGGCCGACTTGTCCTTGAACCGCTTCCAGATCAGGACCTTCTCGACCTTCGTCCCCTCCGATTCGGCCTTGCGGCAGGCGATGTCCGCGTTGGCCTTGTGGTCGAGGACCTTGCCGCTCCGGTAGTAGCCGTCCATGGTGATCAGCACTCGGCTGCCGGAGTCGACGATCCGGGCCCCGCACGCCTCGCCGCTGAACCCACCGAACACGACCGAGTGGATCACGCCCAACCGGGCACACGCCAGCATCGTGACCGGCAGCTCGGTGACCATCGGCATGTGGATCGTGACCCGGTCGCCGGTCTTGAGGCCGCAGAAATCCCGCAGGAGCGCGGCCATCTCGTTCACCCGGACGTACAGGTCTTGGTAGGTGATCGCCTCGGGGGCGTCCTCCTCCGGCTCCGGGACGAAGACCAGTGCGGCCTTGTTCCGGAACTTCTCGAGGTGGCGGTCGACGCAGTTGTAGCTGGCGTTCAGCTTCCCTCCGACGAACCACTTCCAGAACGGCGCCTTGCTCGTGTCGAGGGTCGTCGTCCAGTACTTGTCCCAGGTCAGTAGGTCCGCATACTCCCGATAGCACTCCGGGAAGTTCTTCTCGCTGAACCGTTCGTTGACCGCCGGGTCGGCGAGATTCGCCTGGCCCACGAACCGAGGATTCGGGTAGTAGACCTCCTCCTCCTTCCAGTGAACCGCGATTTCGGCTTCGGACAATCGAGACTCGTCAGCTTCCCTCTGGCCCTGCGTCCCTGCGCCCGCCATAGCGTTGAGGCACCCCGCGGGGAAGGCGAGGAAGACCCCCCATATACGAGTTACCGTGGCGCACGCCGGGGTCCCGTCCGACCCCTTTTCGCGGAGGCAGGCCGGTCGGATGTCATCGCGCCCCGCCTGGGGCGGGAGGACAGCCGAAAGGGCCGGGCGGGGGCTCCCCGGGCGTTGTCGAACCCTTATAGACCCCTCGCCACTTCCGGCCCACTCGGGGGGCCATGGTGGAGAGCGTCC
>Ga0335078_10010865_pt1 | contig 13486 bp, 10 predicted proteins | sample Lox_Sample_32_FD_206711 | JGI IMG/M metagenome (GOLD analysis project Ga0335078, IMG submission 206711) | Soil microbial communities from Loxahatchee National Wildlife Refuge, Florida, United States - Lox_Sample_3.2 | ecosystem: Environmental > Terrestrial > Soil > Wetlands | place: USA...
TCACGCCGGACCCTTCGCGAACATCGCAGTAGGTCAGTCATCGATCATCGCCGACCGCGTGGCCCTGAAGCTCTTCGATTACAATGTCACGGAGAGCGGGTTCGCCGCGGACATCGGCTTCGAGAAGTTCTGGAACGTGAAGTCGAGGATCAGCGGGCTGAAGCCGAATGTCTCGGTCCTCACGACCACCATCCGCGCCCTCAAGATGCACGGCGGCGGGCCGAGGGTGGCGCCGGGGCTTCCCCTCCCTGAAGAGTACAAGAAGGAGAACCTGGGCCTCCTCGAGAAAGGCGCCGCCAACATGATCCACCATATCAAGACCATAAAGCAGTCGGGCATGAAGCCCGTCGTCTGCATCAACTGGTTCCACACTGACACAAAAGACGAGATCGCCCTGCTTCGCAAGCTCGCGGAAGCAGAAGGGGCGCGCGTGGCCGTATCGACACACTGGCTGAACGGCGGCGACGGGGCCCTCGAGCTCGCCGACGCGGTGCATGATGCCTGCGAAGAGAAGGCCGATTTCAAGTTCCTCTACCCCCTCGAAATGCCGCTGCGCCAGAGGGTCGAGTTGGTGGCAAAGAACGTCTACGGCGCCGACGGAGTATCGTGGACCCCTGAGGCTGAGGCCAAGGCAAAGGCCTTCGAGGCCGATCCCGAGAAAAAGGATTACTTTACCATGATGGTGAAGACCCATCTCAGCCTATCCCACGACCCGGAAAGGAAGGGTGTGCCAAAGGGCTGGGTGCTGCCGGTGAGAGACGTCCTTGTCTTCTCCGGCGCCAAGTTCCTCTGTCCCGTAACCGGGACCATAAGCCTCATGCCGGGCACAAGCTCCGACCCGGCGTACAGAAGGATCGACGTCGACGTAAAGACGGGCAAGGTCACGGGATTGTTCTAAGGTGCTGAAAAATCGTGCGAAGGCCCGGGTAGGGAGCGGCCTGTCTTTGCGCCGCTTCCTACCTCTCCCTTGAGGCCTTAACTAAAACAAAGGGTGAGAGTCTTGTGCTGATCTGTTCTGCGGTAGCTTTCAAAAGGCTGATCACGGCCGGTAGCTTTTCGTCGCCCATGGAACTGCTGAACCCGACCACCCAGACGACGGCGATGGGAAAATGGCCGGAGTAGATGAGGGCAGCAACGGCCGTCACTCCTTTGAGAAACTCTTCGCGATCTATCGCGTACCCTTGCGCTCGCGTCTTCTCGAGCTCTTCAAGGTATCGGTCCGGATCGACGATGCTGTTCGGCGTGTACCGGTGGAGGCCCTTGCGTTCAAGCACGCCGAGGACCTCCTCGTTTTCCATGGACGAGAGAAATATCTTTCCCACCACTCCCGCGGTCAATTCCGTTCTGGTTCCTATCTGGGAGGATATCTTAAGATCCTTGTGCCCTTCGAGAATGTCGACGACCTTCACCTCGTCCTCCTCCCTGATGCCGAGCAGGACCGTTTCATCCACCGCTTCGAGGAGGCGCACGAGAAAGGGGCGTGCAACGACCGCCACGTCCGTCGACCTTACGATCTTTCTTGCAAGCTCGAAGAGGGTGTTTCCCGTGTTGAATTTCTTGCTGGAGGGGTCCTTGACGAGGATACCCTCCTCTTCCAGCGACTTGAGTATGCCGAAAGTGGTGCTCTTGCTCAAGGCCAGGGAGCGGGCGATGTCGGTGGTGCCCATAGGCCGGCCTTCTCGCACGATGAGCTTGAGCACTTCGATGGCTTTCTTCAGAATGGGAGCGTCATACATGATTCACTGTGCTAGCCTTGCGCACCCATTCTATTGGCCTTCCGGAGGCTTGTCAACAGAAACACCGAGCCGACCTCGCGGGGGCGTGAATGGCTGACGTGTACAAGGTGAGGTTTTTGCCCAGAGACAGGGTGTTCCCCGCGGAGCCCGGCGAGACGCTCCTCGAGACGGCCATGAGGTCCGGGGTCCACATCAACGCGAGCTGTGGAGGCAACGGTGCCTGCGGCAAGTGCAGGATACGGATAAAGGAAGGGCAGGTGGACTCGAGCCCCAGTCCCGTAATTTCTGAGACCGATTACGACGCCGGCGTGCGCCTTGCGTGCAGAACCCGCCCGCTTGGCGACGTCACCGTCGAAATCCCCTTCGAATCGCAGGTGGACAGGGTCTCGCTGAAGAGACGGGAGACGTCACCCCGCATTCTCTCCGCGGCAGCCCTTGACCGTCTCGTCACGGACTGGTCGGTCAACCCTTCAGTCTTCAAGGAGTACGTGGAGCTTGTGCCCCCGTCGGCGGAAGACAACATGAACGACTTAGGCAGGCTCATCCGCGAATTGAAGAAGACCTTTCCGGAGTCCGAGGTGTCGCCCGATCTCCGGGTGGTCAAGAAGCTTGCCACTACCTTGAGGGGCGGTGATTGGCGCGTCACCGCTACCCTGGACGCCTCCAACGGGGACCTGGGCCTCATCAATCTGGAGCCGGGCAACACGGTGGAGAAGCACTATTCCATCGCCATCGATATCGGAACGACAACGGTGTGGGGACAGATCCTCGACCTCTCCCACTGCCGCGACGTGAGGCAGGCTGGAGCCCAGGACGGAAGCATCCAGTCCTGCGTCCTCGGGGAAGCAGCCGACTACAACGGCCAGATAAGCTACGGCGAGGACGTCATATCGAGGATCATGTATGCCCAGAAGGAGGGCGGGCTCGACCGCCTTAAGGAGGTGATTTGTTCCACCATTAACGGTATAATAAGGGAGTTGTTCCGGACCGGAAACATCGATGCTGAGTTCGTCTCTCACGTGGTTCTCGCCGGCAACACAACCATGACCCATCTTATATGTGGAGTTGACCCGAAATATCTGATGCTGAGCCCCTACGTGCCGGCCTTCAATGCACTGCCCCCTTTAGTCGCGCGAGACCTCGGGCTGGAAGTGGGCGAGCACGCCCTTGCCTACGTGGCCCCGTGCGTTGCTTCTTACGTGGGGGGAGACATCGTGGCCGGGGTCCTCGCATCCGGCATCTTCCAGAGGGATGAGATCGCGTTGTTCATGGACATAGGGACAAATGGCGAGATCGTCGTAGGGAGCAAAGACTGGCTCACGTGCACTTCCTGCTCTGCGGGACCGGCCTTCGAGGGCGGCGGCATCATGTTCGGCATGAGGGCAGGCAACGGCGCCATCGAGCAGGTGAGCATCGACCCGTCGACCTACGAGCCCATGATTCTCACCATAGGGAGGACGAAGCCGGCGGGGATCTGCGGCTCCGGGCTCATCGATGCCGCCGCCGAGTTTTTCGACGCCGGCATCATCGACCGGAACGGCCGCATCAGGCGGGACCTCGCCACGAACCGGGTAAGGGAGGGGGAGGTCGGCTGGGAATATGTCCTCGCCTGGGCCGAGGAGACCCAGATCGGGAGAGACATAGCCCTCACCGAGGCCGATCTCGACAATCTCATCCGGGCGAAGGCCGCGGTCTACGCGGGCTGCCGCACGCTCCTCGGGAGTGTCGGCCTTACCTTCGACGATGTGGACAAGGTGATCATCGCAGGCGGGTTCGGCCGCTACCTCAATATCGAGAGGGCCCAGACCATCGGTCTCCTTCCTGACGTGGCCCCTGAAAAGTTTGTCTTCATCGGCAACGGCTCCCTTCTCGGGGCAAGGCTCATGACCTTTTCGAGGGAGCTTCTCAAGGAGGCAGGGAGGATAGCCAGGTCCATGACGAACATCGAGCTTTCGAGCAACCCTTCCTTCATGAATGAGTTCATGGCGGCCCTCTTCCTTCCCCACACGGATGACCGCCAATTCCCCCATGTCATGGAGCTTGACACCAATTCCAGGGAAAGGAATGGAATGCATGCCTGAGATATTTGCCTTCGCGGGAAAGGGAGGGGTGGGGAAGACGACCCTGGGCGGCCTCCTTATCCGCTATCTGACGGAAGTGAAAAAGGGAGGTCCTGTTCTTGCAGTGGACGCCGACCCCAACTCGAACCTCAACGAGGTCCTCGGCGTGGAGGCCTATGTCACCATCGGCGACGCAAGGGAGACGATGAAGACGGAAGTGCCTTCCGGCATGACCAAAGAGACCTGGATGGAGATGAAGGTGCACGAGTCCGTTGCCGAAGGGCGCGGCTTCGACCTCCTCGTCATGGGCAGGCCCGAGGGACAGGGGTGCTACTGCGCCGCGAACAGCCTCGTGAAGAAGCACATAGACATCCTCAAGGAGAACTACTCCTTCGTCGTTGTGGACAACGAGGCGGGCATGGAGCACATGAGCAGGCTCGTCACGACCGACGTGGACCATCTCTTCGTGGTCTCCGACGGCACTGCGCGGGGCATCATGACGGCGGGAAGGATCCTCGACCTGGTGGGAGAGCTGAAGCTGAACATAGGCAGCTCCCACTTCGTCGTGAATCGTGTACAAGCGGAGCGGGCGGACGAAGTGAGGCGTCTCATCAAGGAGAGGGGCTTGGACATAGGGGGCATAGTCCACGATGATTCTTCCCTGTTCAGCCTCGATGCCGAAGGGGGGAGCGTCTTCTCCCTTCCGAAGGAGAGCCGGGCTTTGTCGGACGCGTACGACATCTTCAACAAAACTACCTAAAGAAAGGAGCAGCGATGGCGGCAAAAATCATAAGCGGAACCCAGATAGCGGCGGAGATCAGAGAAGAGATCAAGCAGGAGGTAGTGAAGCTCAAGGAGAAAAACGGGGTGACCCCCGGGCTTGTCACGATTCTCGTGGGCGAGAACCCTGCATCCGTGAGCTATGTCACGGGCAAGCAGAAAACTGCCCACGAGCTCGGCTTTTTTTCGATCCAGGACAACCAGCCCGCCGACATCACTGAAGAGGCGCTTCTGGCCCTCATACAAAAGTACAACAAGGACCCCAAGATCCACGGCATCCTGGTCCAGCTCCCCCTGCCGAAGCACGTGAACGAGACCAAGGTGCTCTATGCCATCGATCCCAACAAGGACGTGGACGCTTTCCACCCGGTGAACGTGGGCAAGCTCGTCATCGGGGAGGCGAACTACTATCCCTGCACCCCCTACGGCATCCAGCAGCTCCTCGTGAGAAGCGGCGTCACCACGGACGGGGCGGAGGTGGTGGTGGTGGGGAGGAGCAACATCGTTGGCAAGCCCATTGCCAACATGATGCTCCAGAAAGCGAAGGGCGCGAATTCCACGGTGACCATCTGCCACACGGCGACCAAAGATATGGCCTTCCACACGAAGAGGGCGGACATCCTCATCGTTGCTGCCGGACGGCCCAAGGCCATAACAGCCGACATGGTCAAAGACGGGGCAGTCGTCATAGACGTGGGCGTCAACCGGATCGGCATGACCCCCGAAGGGAAGGCAAAGCTCGCAGGGGACGTCGATTTCGACGCGGTCAAGGAGAAGGCATCGGCCATCACTCCTGTGCCGGGTGGGGTCGGTCCCATGACCATCACCATGCTCATGCTCAACACGGTAAAGGCGGCGAAGGTTGCCGCAGGCGTATGACGCTTCAATTAGCAGAAAGATCGGCGGCCGGCGCCGGGAAGGCTTTCGCCAAGGGGCGAGCGACTTTCGTGCTCCCTCCGGAACAGGGTGGGGCCGGGCACCGAAATAATTCAGCAAGAGGAGGGGCACATGGCTGACTACAAGTACGAGGAAAAAGAGAATTTCGAAGGCAAGAAGGTGAAGGTGCTGGGGCCCACGTACGAGCCCGGGAAGCCCCAGGGTCCTGAGGACTGGAAAGAGAAGCTGCCGACGAACGACGAGAGGATGGCATACCTGCGCACGGCCCTGCGGTACTGGTACAGCACCGACTGGTTCGGCTCCGAGAGGAGAAAGCAGGAGGCTTAAGAAGGGATTATCTCACCCGGCGAGCCAGGGAGGCGGGCCCTGGACGGGCCCTTTTCGGCTCACCCGGACGAAAAGTGGGCGTCCTCCGGCGGCCACTTTTCGGCGGCCCGGACGAAAAAAGTGAAAAAAGGGAGGTAGTTATGGCTTTTTCCATTCCGAAGATCAGCTACACCGGCACAATCAAAGAGGTCACGCTCGGCACGGGTCCGTCTGCCGTCAGCGTGGGGGGTGAGGGGTGCTACCCCTTCTATGTCTTCGAGGGGGCCATGCCGAGGCAGCCCCGCATAGCCTTCGAGGTCTGGGACTATGAGCCTGAGGACTGGCCCGACTGGGCGATAGAGCCTTACCGGGACGTCATCAAGGACCCCGTGGCCTGGGCGAAGAAGTCCATCGGAACGTACGGCGCCCAGATGGTCGCCCTCCTTCTCAAGAGCGCCGATCCCAACGGCCGCAACAGGGCGGTTGAAGAGGTGGTGGCCACGGTGAAGGCAGTCTCCGATGCCGTAACCGTTCCCCTCATCGTCTGGGGCTGCGCGAACGACGAGAAGGACGCTGCCATGCTCAAGGGCATCGCCGAGGCCTGCGAGGGGAAGAACGTTGCCCTGGGCCCCGTCTCGGACAAGAACTACAAGCAGATAGGCGCCATGGCCATAGGCTACGGCCACACGGTCATAGCCTCCACGCCCATTGACGTCAACCTCGCCAAGCAGTTGAATATCCTCCTCGGCAATCTCGGGGTCCCCGAAGAGAAGCTCCTCATCGACCCCACCACCGGCGGCTTGGGCTACGGACTCGAGTACTCGTACTCGGTCATCGAAAGGGACCGCATGGCGGCTCTCACTCAAGGGGACGTGAAGCTGCAGGCGCCCATCATCTGCAACCTGGCGAACGAAGTCTGGAAGACAAAAGAGGCAAAGACGCCCAAGGCGGACAACCCGAAGCTCGGCGACGAGAAGAAGCGGGCCGTGATCATGGAAGCGGTTGCGGCCATGACCCTTGCGGTCGCGGGGGCCGACATACTCATCATGAGACATCCCGATGCCATCTCCTCAGTGAAGGGGATGATCGAGGAGCTCACACAATAAACAAGGAACAAGGGGGATTTATGTCTGAAGAAAAGAAAATACGAAGTGTAGATGGTGCAACAATAGAGCTTCTCGAGAAGGCGGAGAAGGAGAACATAAGCACCGCCTTCTTCCGGGCCGACGCCATGAAACCCTGTCCCATAGGGGTGGAGGAGAGCTGCTGTAAGATCTGCGCCATGGGGCCCTGCAGGATGCCCCGCGGGAAAAAAGGCGAGGAGAAGGAGCGCGCAGGGGTGTGCGGAGCGACCATCGATACGGTCGTGGCCCGCAACTTCGCCCGCAAGGTGGCCGCAGGCACCGCTGCCCACTCCGACCATTCCCGGGAAGTGGTGGAGACCTTCATCAAGGCAGCCAAGGGCGAGGCCCAGGGCTTCACCATCAAAGACGAGACGAAGCTTCTCGAGGTGGCCCTCGACTTCGACGTGCCCACCGAAGGCCGCTCTGTTCGTGACATCGCCGTGGACATCGGCGAGAAGGCCCTCGAGCAGTTCGGCAAGCAGCACGGGGAGCTCATCCACATCAAGAAGGCGCCCCTGAAAAGGCAGGAGATCTGGCGCAAGCAGGGCGTCGTTCCCCGGGGTGTCGACAGGGAGGTGGTCGAGGTCATGCACCGCACCCACATGGGGGTCGACCAGGACTACGAGCACCTCATGCAGCAGGCTACCCGCTGCGCCCTCGCCGACGGCTGGGGAGGCTCCATGATATCGACGGACCTCCAGGACATCATGTTCGGCACCCCCGTGCCGGTGCTCGGCACCTTCAACCTGGGCGTCCTCAAGGAAGATCAGGTGAACGTCATCGTCCACGGCCACGAGCCGCTCTTGCCTGAGCTTCTCGTCACGGCCGCCAAAGACCCTGAGATCAAGAAAGCGGCGGAGAAGGTAGGGGCCAAGGGCGTCAACCTCGCGGGCATGTGCTGCTCGGCCAACGAGGTCCTCATGCGCCACGGCGTGCCTGTGGCAGGCAACTTCCTCCAGCAGGAGCTCGCCATGGTGACCGGTGCGGTCGACCTCATGACCGTCGACGTCCAGTGCGAGATGCAGGGCCTAAAGCAGGTCGCCGAGTGCTTCCACACGAAGCTCATCACCACCTCCGACCGGGCCAAGATTGAAGGGGCAACTCATATCGAGTTCCATCCTGAAACGGGCTTCGACACGGCCAAGAAGATCCTCAAGATGGCTATCGAGAACTTTCCGAACCGGCGCCACAACGTGGCTATCCCGGCCCATTCCCAGGACGGCGTGGTCGGCTTCTCGCACGAGACGATCAACTACCTCCTGGGAGGCATGTTCCGGGCGAGCTACAAGCCCCTCAACGACAACATCATCAACGGCCGCATCAGGGGCGTCGCGGGCGTAGTGGGCTGCAACAACGTACGGACACCGCACGATGCCGCCCACCTCACCATGATCAAGGAGCTCCTCAAGAATGACGTCATCGTCCTCACCACCGGCTGCTCCGCCATGGCCTGTGGCAAGGCGGGCTTGCTCACCCCGGAGGCGGCCAAGCAGTATGCGGGCTCCGGCCTCGCGGAGGTCTGCGAGGCAGTTGGCATCCCGCCTGTCCTCCACATGGGCGCCTGCATCGATAACTCCCGCATCCTTATCGCGGCGACCGCCATGGTGAAGGAAGGGGGGCTGGGCGACGACATCTCCGATCTACCGGCGGCAGGGGCAGCTCCCGAGTGGATGAGCGAGAAGGCCATCGCCATAGGGCAGTACTTCGTGGCCTCCGGCGTCTACACCGTCTTCGGCACCACCTGGCCCACCTTCGGCAGCGACAAGGTGACGAAGCACCTCTTCGAGGAGTATGAGGAGATATACAAGGGTAAATGGGCATTCGAGAACGACCCTGAAAAGGCGGCCGCCCTCATGATCGCCCACATCGACAAGAAGAGAAAGGCCCTCGGCCTCGAGAAGGCCCGCGAGAGGGTGCTCTACGATATGGCAATGAGAAGGGCCCTCGCATGAGGCCGTATTTCGTGCCTTGCTTGCCTGCTGCCTCGGGTGCGCGGGCGTTGTTTTCACAATCAGACCGGCTCAATGCCTAGAAGGAGGGAATCATGTCCAAGATCATAGCCTCGGCTGCCATAAGGGGCGCCCAGAAGATATTTGACAGAACCGAAGCCTCATACAAGGAGGCGCTTCAGAAGTACGGACCCAAGCAGGAGATAGGCTTCCCCAACACCGCGTACTATCTCCCCATCATCTATGCCATGACCGGCATCCCTGTAGCTACCCTGGAGGACTGCCAAAAGGTCATGGATCTCTGCCGCAGGCTCATTCCCCCGGCAGTGAGGGAGACGACCCCTCTTCCCTATCTGGCGCCGGCCCTAGATGCGGGCATGGCGACCTTCTTCGTCGAAGAGATCGCCGAGGCGATCCGCTACCTGAAGGACCCGAACTGCTACGTCCAGGCCGAGGACCCCGCCGACGGCAAGATCTGGCTCGGCGCCGCGTCCGACCTCATTTTCAGGAAGAGGGGCGTCGAGTTCGTCGACGGCACGGCACCGGGCTTCGCCGCCATCGTGGGCGCGGCACCGGACAAGGAGACGGCGGCAAAAATCGCCCTCGAGCTGCAGGAGAAAAACCTCTATGTCTTCATGTGCGGCGAGCGCAACGGCAAGCGCTTTGCCGACCAGCTCGTGGAGGCGGGGGTCCAGGTGGGGTGGCCCACGAGGCTCGTCCCCTTCGGCCCCGACATCCATCAGGCGGTCTTTGCCATCGGCTTCGCCTGCCGAGTGGCCATGGCCTTCGGGGGGATCAAGCCGGGCGACTTCAGAAAGAACCTCATCTACAACAAGGACCGCACGTACGCCTTTGTCATGGCTCTGGGCGACGTCACCGACGAGTGGTACGCCAATGCGGCGGGGGCGATCAACTGGGGCTTCCCCACGGTCGCCGACACCCCCATTCCGGAGGTCCTCCCCACGGGCATCTGTACGTACGAGCACGTGGTCTCCAATATCCCCTACGACCACATCACCGAGAAGGCCATCGAGGTGAGGGGCTTGAAGGTCCAGGTCGCCAAGGTGCCCATCCCCGTCTCCTTCGGTCCGGCCTTCGAGGGAGAGAGGGTCCGCGGTGAGGACATCTACCTCGAGATGGGCGGCGGCAAGACCGTGGCCGTGGAATGGACCACGACAAAGAGGATGGAAGAGGTGGAGGACGGCCGTGTGGAGGTGATTGGTCCGGACGTCGCCGATGTCCAGCCCGGCACGAGGCTCCACTTCGCCATGGTGGCGGAAGTGGCGGGCCGCGCCTTTCAGGAGGACTTCGAGCCCATCCTGGAGAGGCAGAACCACCACCTCATCAACCAGGCCCAGGGCATCATGCACATAGGCCAGAGGGACATCGCCTGGCTCCGCATCTCGAAGCAGGCAGTGGAGAAGGGCTTCAAGCTTTCCGACATAGGCAAGATCATCCATGCCAAGTACCACCAGGATTTCGGCGCCATCTTCGACAAGGTCCAGGTGAAGATATATACGGAGGAGCCCAAGGTCAGGGAGGTCCTCGAGAAGGCGCGCGCCTCTTACGCCCACCGGGACAACCGCGTGGAGAACATGACCGACGAGACGACCGAAACGTTCTATTCCTGCACCCTCTGCCAGTCCTTCGCGCCGAGCCACGTCTGCGTTATCGCCCCGGAGAGGACCGGTCTCTGCGGCGCGTACAACTGGCTCGACTGCAAGGCATCGTACGAGATCAACCCCGAAGGGCCGAACCAGCCTGTCCAGAAGGGCGAGGTCCTCGACCAGAAGCTCGGCCAGTTCAAGGGGGCGAACGACTTCGTCTACAAGGCGTCCAGGCAGAAGGTGGAGAACGTGAGCTTCTACAGCCTCATGGTCGATCCCATGACGACATGCGGCTGCTGCGAGTGCATCGCTGCCGTCCTCCCGGTGGCCAACGGCGTCATGACCGTGGACCGCGACTATGCAGGAATGACCCCGTGCGGCATGAAGTTCACGACCCTGGCCGGCTCGGTGGGCGGCGGAGCCCAGTCTCCCGGCTTCCTGGGCCACTCCAAGTACAATGTCACCCAGAAGAAGTTCTTGAAGGGCGACGGCGGCCTGCTCAGGATGGTCTGGATGCCGAAGCGGCTTAAGGAGGAGCTCCACGACCGTCTGGTCAAGCGAGCGGAGGAGCTGGGCGTTCCCGACCTCGTCGATAAGATTGCCGACGAGACAGTGGCGACCACCGAAGAAGAGGTCATCGCCTTCTGCACGGAGAAGGGACACCCGGCAATGACAATGGAACCCATAATGTAAAGGAGACCGACAATGGCACTTACTGGTATCCAGATTTTCAAGCTTCTTCCCAAAACGAACTGCGGCGAGTGCGGCTTCCCCACCTGCCTCGCCTTTGCCATGGCCCTGGCTGCGGGCAAAGCCGAGCTTGAGAAGTGCCCTACCATATCCGCTGAAGCCAAGGAGCAGCTCTCGGAGGCGAGCGCGCCTCCGATCCGGACGGTCTCCATCGGCACCGGTGAATACGAGGTCAAGCTCGGCGGCGAGACGGTCATGTTCCGCCACGAGAAGACCTTCTTCAACAAGCCCGGCATCGCGGTCCTCCTTACCGACAGCATGGCAGACAGCGAGATAGACGGGCGGATCAATGCTCTGAAAGAGCTTCAATACGAGCGGGTGGGCCTCAACCTGAGACCCGAGGCCCTCGCCCTCAAACAAGAAGGCGGGAACTTCCTCGCCCTCGTCACCAAGGCTGCGGCTACCCCCTACAGCCTCATCCTCATGACATCCGATGCAACGCTCATGAAGGGGGCCCTCGACATAGCCAAGGCGAAGAAGCCCCTCATCTACGCGGCGACTGCGGAGAACGCGGATGCTTTTGGGGCCCTGGCAAAGGAGTATGCCTGTCCCCTCGCGGTGAAGGCGGGTGACGTGGAAGGGCTCATAGCCCTCACGGAGAAGCTCGCGGCCGCAGGGGTGAAGGACATGGTCCTCGATTCCGGATCACGGACGCCGAAAGGGGCCTTTGCCGACCAGATCGCCATCAGGCGGGCGGCCCTCCAGGGCCGCATGAAGCCCCTCGGCTTCCCCACCATCGCTTTCCCCTGCGAGATGACAAAAGACATCGTAAAGGAGAGCCTCATCGCCTCGCTCTTCATTGCGAAGTACGCAGGGCTCGTCGTACTCTCGGAGCTGAAAGGGGAGAACGTCTTCCCCCTCCTCCTCGAGAGGCTCAATATCTACACCGATCCCCAGAGGCCCATGACGACGGACCAGGGCGTCTACCCCATCAACAACCCGACTCCCGACTCACCGGTCCTCGTCACGTGCAACTTCTCCCTCACCTACTTCATCGTCTCGGGGGAGATCGAGAACTCGAGGGTGCCCACGTGGCTCTGCGTCATGGACACCGAAGGGCTCTCGGTCATGACCGCCTGGGCGGCGGGCAAGTTCGTTGCAGACACGGTCGGCCCGTTCATCAAGAAGTGCGGCATCGCCGAAAAGATCAACCACAAAAAGCTTGTCATCCCCGGCTATGCAGCGGGCCTCCTCGGGGATTTGGAAGAGGAGCTTCCCGGCTGGCAGATCACCGTAGGGCCTCGGGAAGCAGCCCTCATACCGCAGCTACTCAAGAGCTTCTAGGGAGGGAGACATGCTCATTATCGGAGAGAACCTGAACGTCATAAACAAGAGGATCGGCCAGGCCTTCAAGGACAGGGACCCGGTGCCTATACGTGAGATGGCCGAGGCCGAGACCAAGGCGGGGGTCGATCTCATCGACCTCAACCTGGGGCCCGCGCGCAAGGCCGGGGCCGAGCTCATGGAATTCGTGGTCAAGACGGTGCAGGAGGTGACCGACGTCACCCTGTGCCTCGACACGAGCAACGTGGAGGCCATAGAGGCCGGCCTCAAGCTTGCGAAGCGCAAGCCCCTCATCAACTCCATCTCGGCCCGTCCGGAGAGGATGGAAGCGCTCATGCCTCTTGCCAAGAAGTACAATGCCGCCTTCATCGCCCTCACCCTGGGCCTCGAAGGTATACCGAGGGACGCAAACGAGAGGGGGCTGCTCGCGGCCGAGCACCTCGCCAAGGCAGCGGAGTACGGTCTCCCTGAAGAGGACATGTGGATCGACCCCATTGTCCTTCCCATCAACACCCAGCAGATCCAGGTGCAGGGCTGCACGGAATTCGTCACCATGTTGGCGGACTTCGCGCCCACGGCTAAGTCGACGTGCGGCCTCTCGAACATCTCGAACGGCGCTCCCGACCACCTGAGGGGCATCCTCAACCGGACGTACATGATATTCCTCAAGCGGTACGGCATGTATTCGGCCATTGCCGATTCCTTTGACAAGGAGCTCCACGCCATCGCCAAGGACCAGAGGAAGGACCTCGAGCAGCTCGTCTGCAAGGTGATGGACGGAGAAGCGGTGGACATGGCAGGCCTCTCCAAGGAGGAGACGGATTACGTGAAGACGGCACGGGTCCTCATGGGTCAGACGCTCTACTCAGACTCGTGGTTGGAACTGTAAAGGGGGGTAGATTCGGAACCGGGCGAGCGCATGGACGAATCGCGATATTCGGCGCCCTCTTCGCCGCGCGGCCTCCGACGTACGTTAAGTACGCCTACGGGCTA
>Ga0335078_10010866_pt1 | contig 13484 bp, 7 predicted proteins | sample Lox_Sample_32_FD_206711 | JGI IMG/M metagenome (GOLD analysis project Ga0335078, IMG submission 206711) | Soil microbial communities from Loxahatchee National Wildlife Refuge, Florida, United States - Lox_Sample_3.2 | ecosystem: Environmental > Terrestrial > Soil > Wetlands | place: USA: Florida...
GCGGAAGCAGGTTTGCGTGACCAACGTGGAGAGGTTGGACATGGCGGCGTCGCGGACCCCGGGCGGCAGGGTGCTCTCGCGCATGGCGGCGGCGAAGCGGCGCGTGCGGGCTTCCAGATCGGGCAGTTTGCCGGCGGCGTAATCGGCGGCCTGCCAGGCGCCCGCGAAACGCTTGCAGTAATGGTTGCCGATGATGGTGTGCTCGTCGCCCTTGGGTGCCGTCCATCCGGACCAGGCGGGCGTGCGATTGGGGAAATGCCACGCGAGCAGGAAGGTGCAGGAGGCTTCCGTGCCGGGCGCGACTTCCTGTTGCAGGCAGAGCGAGCCGATGGGTTTGCGGCGCGGGGCTTCGGGGCCGAGCTGGCCGTCGGCGGTGAAATCGTCCCAGAAAAGCAGTGGGCTGGTCCACCACTTGGCGGCGGGCCAGCCGCGCAGAAAGGTGAGCTTACCTTCTGGCTTCACCAGGCACAGCGCGAAGGTGCCGGCCTCCGGATCACTGTCCGGCATGGCGGAGTTGCTCATCAGCAGGCCCTTGAGATGCTCGCTTTCGCGGTATTCGACGGCGCGCCCGTCGCCCTGGCCGATGGGGTTTTCGATTGACCAGGCGATGGAGACGGTGGCCACGTTCCGGCCGGAATTGCGCATCCGGTAGCGCAGGACGGCGACGGGCAGGCCGGATTCCTCGGCATCCAGCGGGATGAATGGGCTGAAGGCTTCGAGCGTGACGCTGACCGGAAGGCGCGCATCGTGGAAGGCGACTTCGGCGAGGGGAAATTCGCCGGTGAAGGTGGCGGCTTCGAGGCGGCTGAGGCCCGGCGCGTTCTTCGACCCGAGGCCGTCGGGACCTTCGTAGGGCGGCAGGAGACGCGCTTCCAGCACGTGCGCGACGGGTTTGCGGCTGCCGCTTTGCGCCCAGATGGAGGGGAACGCGTACTCGGGCGAGCGGCCTTTATCGGGGCGATTGAAGATCTCCCAATCGCGAAGCTGGCCGCGTCCGCCGAGGCTGATGCAGCCGGTGCCGACGCCGCCCAGGGGCATGGCGAGCATGGCAAGCTGGCGGCCGGAGTAAACCCGCGGATAACGCATGTAGGATCGCGGCAGGGTGACGGGGCGGGGGGGGGCCTCGGCGGCGGGCGGTTGAGGCGCGGGGTTTTGCGCGGGACCCTGCGCGGCGGCGCCGGTGGCCAAGGCGACGGTCTTGAGGAATCCGCGGCGGCCGGTGCGGTTGGTTGCCATTTGGTGCGACTGTATCATCTTTCAGGCGGCGGGGGAGGGGGCGTGGGCGGGGTGAAAAAACTGGACGAACAAAGCCATTTTGCAGTAAGTATATTATCTTTCAACATGATAGGAGATGCAGTGCCCGTTCGGCTTGGGCATTTTTGGACGTTTTTGGGCGGCTGTGAATCCAGCGGCTCCAATGTGGTCTCCGGCGGATCAGCTTCGCTGGCGGGCTGATTGATCGGCTGATCTTCTTTCGGCGGAGGGACTGCGGCGCTGGGCGGCTCCAGGCGGGACACCTCGTGCGTGTGAAACCGTCCTAATGTGAGGCGGACAGTGCAGTGCCATCCACCAAGTCGCCCGGCGGCAAGGACGAAAACACCGGAGACGCCTCGAAATTCAACGAGAGACTGACGATCGGAACCGTCGAAGAGATCTGGACTGAGCCACTGAACGTGCTAGGGAGGTTAAACAGGTGGTAGATATTATCTGCCCCGTGCGCGTTAGGCAGCAGCGTGAAAGAGGTGCTGGCCTGAGCATTGCCGGTTGCCGCATCCACCGCCGTAATCGTGACCGTGGCTGGGATGGTGGAGGGGTTGGCCCAGGCTATCCCGGTGCTGTATTCGCCAAAAGTGACGAACTCCCTGGCAGGCGCGGCCATGGCGTTCACTCCGGCCTCACCCTGCGCAGTGCCATTGTTGTAGGAGCGGAAGAGCAAGCTTGCCTTGATGGGTCCCGTGCATTGCGCATACGCCCAGCCAGTCGCTAACGCACCGGTAGCCTGCGCTTGCACATGGATACTGCCCCCGGGCAGCAAACTGTCGGTTCGGCTGGCACCGACTTGATCGGCGAAGGGAACGGTGAGAGGCTGGCCCGAATCGGACAGAAACGCAGTCTGGCAAGTCACGGCTTGCGGCGAATAGTTTATGTAGGTCAGGATGCTTTGCCAACCGCCTCCGAAGGCCAGATGTGGGAAATAGTAGATCGGATTCAAGGAGAGCTGGCCTGAAATATCGGTCCAAGTGACCGAGCCGCCGCTGATTGCCCCGGAAGCCATAATGGTCACGGTGAGTGAGCTCACGGGAGCGAACGTGATGCTCTTAGTGACCGTGGAGGTTTGAGGCGTAACGGGTTGGCTAGCGAATGAGGGGCAAGTCAGCACAAAGGACTGGCCGTTGTTCGTCGACACAGACAGGCGGGCGGTCGCCGCTCCGGCTACCCCACAGGTAGCCGACGCAGTGATGCCAGCTATTGTTGCCACACCATTGAGGGTTGCCACGGTAAACGATCCGGTTTCCGACACCTGACCGTTATGAGAGGTTTCCGCGATGTTCCCGGTCGAGAAGCCCGGATTGAAGGGGTCGTTTGTGATTTCAGCCTGTCCTCTCCAATAACCGGAAGCAAAGACACCGCTGGGGTTACTGAACACGATATTTCCATGGGCACAGGCCGCCTGGTTTTCTCCGGCCACACAAGCCGGGAGAGTTTGCGAATGCGCTGCCATCCCCCCGAGCGTCCAGACGCCGAGGATGGCCGCAAGAGCCGGAGCCAATCGGCTCCTCAAGCAAACGAACTGCGGGTCCATTGCTACACTCCTGTATTTTCTGAGAAGTCCGCCGATGCGCTTTGAGCCTCACCAGCACATCTCAGGCCTCCACGTATTATACGCATAGTAAGAGGTGTTTAAGGTTTCTTTATCTTATTTAGCTGGAACCGGGACTGCAGCGCGGCCGGCTGAACGAGAACGGTCCGCGCGTTGTTGTGGCGCTCAGAGTCCACGACTCATTCGTAACGCAAGGAAATCACCGGGTCCACCCGCGTGGCACGTCGCGCCGGGACGTAGCACGCGATGGCCGCGACGGCGCAAAACAGGACCGGCACGGCGACGAAGGTCAGCGGGTCCGTTGGCTGCACTTCGAAAAGCAGACTGCGGATCCAGCGTGTCACTCCCAGCGCGCATAGAAGACCCAGCGCGATTCCGCCGAGCCACAGGGCCATCCCCTGCCGGAGGACGAGTCCGACGATTGACCTGCTCTGCGCGCCCAGCGCCATCCGGATGCCAATTTCCGCCGTTCTCTGTTGCACCGCATACGCCATCAACGCGTACAGACCCAGCAGCGAGAGAAACAGTGAGATGCCGCCGAATACGGTCAAGACGACCGTTTGGAAACGCCGTTCCGCACTCGCTTCGGATACCAATTGGCCCATCGTCTGTACGCCGGCGATCGCCAACGCTGGGTCCATGTTTCGCACCACGCCACGGAGATCTGCAGCGACCTCCCGCGGAGGCAGTGCCGCGCGCACCACGACGGCGACCGCACGAGCCGGGGCCTGCCACAAAGGCAAGTAGAATTGCATGGGTGGAGTCCTATCGAGCTCTCGCATCCGCACGTCCGCGACCACGCCAATGATGGTCCGCCAGCCGCTGTAACGCACACGTCTTCCCAATGCTGAACGCCCCGGAAAATATCTCTGTTCGAAACTGCGGCTGACGATCATCACCGGCGTCCGGCCGGCTGCATCGCCGTCGTCGAAGTCTCTGCCCTCGAGAAGCGGAATCCCTATCGTGGCGAAGTATCGCGGCGTTACCAGGCGGCTTTCGAAGGACGTGGTTTGATCGAAGGGATAGCCCTCCACTTCGATCTGACTGATCGATTCGCCACCGCCCAGCGGGACGTGGTCAACGGCGGCGGCCTCCTGTACGCCCGGCAAAGCTTGCACGCGCGCGAGCAGCGTGTGAAAGAATTCGCTCTGCCGCTGCGGCTGGCTGTAGCGCCCGTCGAGCTGCACGCCGGTTGTCACGGTAGACAGAGACGCGAACCCCTTATCGACAGACCGTAATTTCAAGAAGCTACGCATCAGCAACCCCGAGCCGATCAATAGCACGATGGTGAGCGCCATCTCGGCAACAATCAGGGCGCTTCGCAGTCGGCTCGCGCCGCCCTTGATGGTGCGGGTTCCCGAAGCTTTGATGATCCCGTTCAAATCGCAACGCGAAGCGGACCAGGCGGGGAATAATCCGGAGAGCACGGCACTGGCGAGCGAAAGGCCAAGAGTGAACAGTAAGACGCGTCCATCGACAGAGGTTTCCTCAAGCCGCGCGATGTGCGCCGGATGGAGATCCACCAGGAGGCGCACGATCCAAAAGGCTGCCGCTGTCCCGAGGGCGCCGCCGGCTAAGGCGACGCACAAAGATTCGGCGAGCAGTTGGCGCGCCAACCGGAGGCGTGAAGCTCCGAGCGCGGCGCGTACGCCGATCTCCTGCGCCCTTCCGGATACACGGGCCAGGGCGAGGCCCGCCACGTTTGCACATGCGATCAGCAGCACTAGCAATACCGCCGCCATGAAGATCAACAGCGGGCGCCGTGCCCCACCCGCAATCTCTTCCTCAAACCCGCGGACCACCCCGGCAGGCTTGCGGTGCTGTTGTTGGAAAGGAGGATCGAAGCGCGCGGTGATCGTGGCGATTTCAGCCTGTGCCTGGCGCAGGCTCGCGCCGGGCCGCAACCGCCCGATGGCGTTGCCCGGATCGTCATTGCGCGATGCCCGTTCTTCCGGGGTCATGGTCCAAGGCACCCAAAGATCGGTCGTATTTCCCGCCATGTCCACGCTTTCGGTACCGTGAGGGAAAGCGAATCCGGGTGGCATCACTCCGATCACGCGATACGGCCGCGCGTTCAGCAGCAGTTCTTTCCCTAGCACGTTGCGATCGCCGCCGAACCGCGACCGCCAGAGCGAATCGCTGATGACGGCAACGCGTCCATGGCCGGGCTGAGTGTCGGCACTATCCACGGTCCGGCCAAGGGCGGGAGAAACGCCGAGCACGCGGAAAAAATCCGCGGTGACACGCGATCCGCCGGCGCGGAACGCGGAATCATTGAGCGAAGCATTCAGCCGGTCAGTGGTGAACATCGCCATGTCCGCGAAGGAGCGACTCTCCTTCTGCCAGGTGAAGAAGTCTCCGTTCACCGGTCCCCAAGCTTCCAGCGGTACGTTGGGAATGCCTGGCAGGGGTTCGTACAGGAACACGAGCCGATGCGGCTGCCGGTAAGGGAGATCGCGCAGCAGCACCGCGTTGACGAGGCTGAAGACCGCCGTGGTCGCGCCAATGCCCAAGGCCAGCGTCACCAGCGCCAGGCCCACAAACCCCGGGCTTCTGCGCAGGAGCCGCAAACCATAACGAACGTCGGACAGAAGCGAGTCCGCCAGGTTCACGCGACGCGCTTTGCGGTGCGATTCTCTACCAAATTGCTCCCGGGCGTCCCCGCTCCGCCGCGCCGCGTGCAAGAGATCGTACTTTTTCTTCATCCCTACCCTGGAATGCCAAAGGAGAGCATATCAGAGGCTGGGGGAGCCATCAATGAGCAAGGCCGCTCCTTTGGATTTGACAGGCGCAATGCGCGCACGGTATTTTGGCGCATGCGAAACTTCCGATTGGTGATGCTGCTCGCGGCTGCCGGGTCGATGGCGCCGGTCGCGCAGGCGGGTTCTAACTTCCGCCGCGTCATTTACTATTATCAGACTCAGTACTATAACGGGACTTACGTGTCTCTGTCTCCGATTTGGACGACACTGAATCCCACGACCAACAAACCTTATGTCACCGACGTGATGGTGGCGGCGTTCCATCTGGGTTACAACAATGACGGCACCCCGTATATCCATTTGAACGATAATCCGCCCGGCGATCCCATGTTCGACACCATGTGGCAGGAAGTGGCCACGCTACAGAGCTACGGCGTAACGGTGCGCATGATGCTGGGCGGGGCGGCGCAAGGATCCTATCAGGACCTGTTCAACAACTGGGACACGTTTTACCCGATTCTGCAGCAGACGCTCGAACAGTACCAGTTGAACGGCATCGATTTGGACGTCGAGGAGAACGTGACGCTGGCGAACGCCGAGATGCTGATCGACCAGCTCGCCGGCGATTTCGGCCCGCAGTTCCGGATCACGCTCTCGCCGGTGGCTTCGGCGCTGTGGGGCGGGGCCAACCTATCCGGCTTCAGCTACGGCAAGCTCTATGCGGCGGAGGCGAGCAAGATCGCTTGGTTCAACGGGCAGTTCTATAGCGGATTTGCGACTCTGTCCACAACCACGGATTACGAGAAGATTATCCAGGCAGGCTATCCGCCTTACAAGATCGTAGGCGGCATGATCTCGAATCCGTCGGACGGCGGCGGTTTCGTGCCCATCGGCAAGGTGGCGCAGACGGTGGAGACGCTGACGGGGGAGTATCCGGCGTTCGGCGGGGTGGCCGATTGGGAGTATTTCAACGCGCTGCCGGGGAACACAGGCGACCCGATCGAATGGGCCGAGATCATGGCCAGGGCGATGCGGTAGCGGCCAAGACTGGCCGCCCACACTCAGCCCGGGGAAGTCTGAACCGTGCAGGACACCCTTCGCTTGCACTCACCGAGCATTGCACGATCCGCGGTGCGGAACGGCGCGGCGTGGAGAATCGCAACCAGCTTGTCCGTTTCCACGGGCTTCTGCAGGAACCCGGCAGCGCCCGCGATGCAGGCGCGGCAGCGGTCGTCCGAAGAGGTCACCAGAATGACCGGGATGCCGGACAGCTCGGCATCGGCCTTCAAAGCCTTCAGCACGGCCCAGCCATCCATGCCGGGCATCACCACATCCAGCGTAATGGCCGATGGGCGGACCTCGCGAGCTTTGCGCAAGCCCTCTTCGCCGCCGGCGGCCAGGGCGACATCGAAGCCCTGCCGGCTAAGCGTCCGCTTGAACAGATCGTGGACCGCAGGATCGTCGTCGATCACCAGCACCCGGTTTGAATGGGCTTCCTGTCTAACGGGCGCCACGGCGGCGCCACGGGCCGGTGCGGGTTGCGGGACGGTCGCGCAGCCTGGGTAAGGCAGGCGAATGGTGAAGGTAGATCCCTTCTCCGGTTCGCTGGACACCACGATCTCGCCTCCCATCATGTGGCAAAATCTCTGGCTGATCGCCAGCCCCAATCCGGTGCCGCCGTACTTGCGAGTGATGGAGGCATCCACCTGCGAGAAAGGCTTGAAAAGCTTGTCCATCTGTTCCGGCGCGATTCCGATGCCGGTATCGCTGACCCGCCACTCGATCCAGCCGGCGCCGTCCACGGCGGCCGGGGCTACGTCTAAGGTGACGGTGCCGTCACGGGTGAATTTGCAGGCGTTGCTCAGCAGGTTGTACAGGCTCTGGCGGAACTTCACCATGTCCACGCGCACGGGCGGCAGGTCCGGGGAGCGGCGCACAATCAGCTTGTTGTTGTTCTTGCGCGCCAGGGGCGCCATGGCGCCCGCGGCATCCTCCAGAATGTGGGCCACGGGCACCTCCTCCCACAACAGCTCGGTTTTGCCGGCTTCCATTTTGGAAAGATCGAGCACGTCGTTGATCATCGTCAGGAGGTGTTTGCCGGCCGCCGTGATGCGGGCAAGGTCTGTGGCACAATCCGGCATGCCCGCGGCGTAAGCGTCCTCGCCCAGTATTTCGCTATAGCCGATGATGGCGTTGAGGGGCGTGCGCAGCTCGTGGCTCATGTTGGCCAGGAAGGTGCTTTTGGCGCGGCTGGATTCCTCGGCCGCCTGCTTGGCCGCCAGCAACTCCACCTCGACGCGCTGGCGCACGGCGATCTCCTCGCGCAAGCCGGCCACATGCTGCTCGAGCGCATCGCGGGCCGCATCCAGATCGCTGGTGCGGCCCTGGATCTGGGCCATCATTCCGTTGAAACTGTCCACCAGCACGCCGGTCTCGTCGCCGCCGCGGCGGGCGGCCCGCAGCGAGTAATCCCTCTCCGCCGACACGCGGGTAGCCGTGCGGGCGAGGCATAGGATGGGATCCGAGATGACGCGCTGCAACCTGGAGGAGAGCGCCAAGGCAGTGAGTGAAGCGAACAGCAGCACACCGAACATGACTTCGGCGTAGTGCTCCAGGCGCGCGTACATATCCCGCAGGTCGCGCTTGAGGTAGACTGTGCCGATGCGCTCCCCGTCGAACGTGATGCGCCGGAACAGCAGGAGATGATGATCCTGAAACGTGACGCCTTCCGGGCCGGGACGCCGCGGCAGGTCGCGGCGGGATTCCCCCCGCAGGAAGGCGGCGAAGGGACGCCCATCCTTGGTATAGATGCAGGCGGAGACCAGGTCCGGCTCGGCCCGCAGGACCGCCAGCGTCTCGTTGGCGGAGCGGCGGTCGTCGAAGGCCAGGGCCGCGGTGCTGCTGTCGGCGACGATCTGCGCGTCGGTGGCCAACTGGCGCGTCAACAGGCGGCGAAAGGCGATGCGCTCGAAGGCCAGGAAGGTACCGCAGGCCAGCATTAGCGCCACGGTGCTGGTGGCCATGATGATGGCGATCAACTTGTGGCGGATGGAGATATCCCGGAAGCTGGGCATGCTAGTTCTCCGGCTCCCGGCATAGCTTGGCCAGCCGCAGCAGCTTCGAGCTGATGTGGAGCCCCGCGCGGTTCGCGGCGTCCAGGTTGATTTGAAAATGCACGCGCTGGCCTTCGCGGATGAACGCGATCACCCCCCCCAGGCGGGAGAACTCGGCGCGTTCGCCGATGGTCAGCACCGGCGAATGGGCGACGGACTGGAGGATCCGCGCGGTCTCGGTCCGGTCCGCGAGGCCCACCAAGAGCACGGCGCAGGTTCTGGGACTTCCTCCGGAATCCAGGCGGCGCACCACGACGGGATGGCCGAAGACTGCCTTATCCCGCAGGACCGCCTCGAGCACCGGAATCATCGGATCGCCGCCCAGGACGCCAATCACCAGGGGAGCGCCGCTGCCCAGAACGCCGGCCGGCCACTCCACAAACTTGGTGAAGTTGTATAGCATGGCGCTCTTGATCTCCTCTTCCGAGTAACCGGGGGGGGAAGGGGGAGCGCCGAGCAGCGGCAGCCCGGCAGACAGCAATGCGGCCAGAGTTCCGGCGGCGGCGGAGCGCTTCAGAATGCCCATGTCACCTTCACGTACGCGGTGCGTCCCGGCTCGCGGCACTGGACGTAGTCGTTGCTCCAGAATTCCAGGTGACGGCCGTTCAGCAGATTCTGGCCCACCACGCTGATTTCAGCGGCGTGGCTCACCCGCCAGCCCAGCCGCGCATCCGTGCGCACGTAGCCCGGAACACCCGCTCCGTACAGGGCGGACACCACGTACGCTTCGGTGTCGAAAGTGAGCTGGCGGCTGATATCCCATTGCGAACGGAACTGGACCTGGTGAGCCGGCGAAGCGCCCTCGGTGTCCAGCGGTTGGGTGCGCGGGTTCACGCTGCCCGTCAGTCCGAAGCGGAACCAACTGTAGTTGGCGCTCACGCGCCATTTCGGGGCGAGGCTCCAGTTGGTGGCCAATTCCACGCCGTAAGTGTGGCCGCTCTCCTCATCTCCAAACTGCATGGGCACCACCAGCACCGGCCCCGGCTCGAACATAGGCGCGCCGATATCGAAGGTGCGCAGGTTAGCGTAGTTCGTAAAAAATGCCGCCAGATCGAGAGTGACCCAGCGGGCCGGCTGGTTCCGGTATCCGGCCTCGTACGAAAGAGCGGTCTCCGATTTGAGGTCAGGGTTGCCGGTCAGAGTTCCAACCACGGCGCCCGGCATGAGCTGAAAGTCGATATTCAAGTCGCGCTCGTAGAGCGCGGGCGTACGCACGGCGCGCGACACGGCGGTCCACAGTTGCTGCCGTGGCGTGAGGTTCCACAGCAGGCGCGCGCTGGGCTGGATCTCGAAGCCGGTGAACGGGTTGTGCTCCTCCATGACCCCGAGCGTCAGGCTCAGAGCGTCGGGCCGCAACGCGATCTGGTCCTGCGCGAAGAGATTGGCCAGCGGGTCGGTGGTGGTGGATGGCGTGAACTGGATCACGGCCGTGGGCGCGGGGAAGACATCACGCGTGGTTTCGTGATTCTCATATAGGCGAAGGTCCATGCCCCACATCAGGTCGTGGCGCGCGGAAAGCGCGTAGTGGTGCTGAAAATCGAGGTCCGCCGTCCATTCCGTCGACCGCCCGAACCCCTCGGTGCGCTCCTGGTCGCTGAGGGAGAATTGCCACGCCATATCGGACCGCGCCGAGAAGTGGTGCGTCCAGTGCGTCAGAAAATACTCGCTGGAGAAAGTAACCTGATCCGGAACCGGTGCGCTGAGATTGATCATCGGGTAGTTCGGATAGACGGTCTCCAGGGTGCCGCCGCGGGAAGCGTCCGCCTCGACGGAGAGCGAATCGCGCGCGGAAATCTGCCAGTCCAGGCGGCCGCCGCCGTGGCCGGTGTCCGAGTGCCCGTAGCCCGCCTCGCCGCCGGGACCGGAGAACGGACCTTCGTTGAAATACCCGGCGTCCACCCGGTAGGATGCATGACTGCCTACGCTGCCGCCGTAGCGGATCGATTCGGATGCGCGCTCCTGGTCGCCGGTCGCCGTGCTGACCTGGAGGCCCTGGGTCTCGCGGGCCGGCTTGGTGATGATATTGATGACGCCGTTGACCGCGTTGGCGCCCCACATGGTGGCGCCGGGGCCGCGGATCACCTCGATGCGCTCGATATCCTCCAGCGGGACCATGTTCTGCTCCCAGTACACTCCCGAGTACATGTGGTTGTAGATGCTGCGCCCGTCGATCATCACCAGCATCTTGTCCGCGTACCGCCCGTTGAAGCCGCGCGAGGTCACCGCCCAACTGTCGGCGTCGATCTGGGCCACCTGCAGGCCGGGCACCATGCGCAGCAGGTCCGGGATGCTGGTGGCGCCCGAACGCCGGATGTCTTCCTGGGTGATCACGTAGACGGCGGCGGCGGTCTGGCTGAGCTTCTGTTCCTTGCGCGCGGGGGAGCTGACCTCCATGTTCATGAGAGTCTCCAGACTGGCCTCGGTAAGGTCGCCGGGCGGCGCCTGTTGCGGATCTCCGGCCAGACAGGCGTGCGCCGACAGAATCGCCAGAGGTATTGCTGTACGCCACAGCACGGCGGCGTGCGCGCGTAGCGCCAGGAAACTCGCCATCACTCTGCGTATCGGCGGATCGTTCTCAGGAGTTTAGGGTCTGAGTAGCCCTGGGGCCAAGGGCGAAGTTCGAAGACCCACCGGTGACAAACATACAGAATTCACTAACCGTCCGCGCTGGAATGTATTACGCGAAATCCGGAGGAGACCGCGCACGCCCCGATGGCAAAGTTGAACTGGAAACCTTGCCTCACAACGATGAATTTGAACGCGAGGGGCGCTGCCTCTTGTTCGCGAAGTATTCTCCATCGCCGCGGGATTGCGGTGGATGCCGCACGATAGCCTGGTGCAAATACTACGATCATGCCGGCGTGCGCGCGTTCGAGCGGCTGGAGATAGCGCGCTGGGAAGAGGAATGCCGGCGCCGGGTGGCTCTCGCGCTGCGCTATAGAATGTAGCGGCTCAGGTCCTGGTCCTTCACGATATCCGCAAGCTGCTTGCGCACGTAAATGGCGTCCACCTTCACGGTCTTCTTCTTCAGATCCGGCCCTTCGAAAGAGACTTCTTCGAGCAGCTTCTCCATGATGGTGTGCAGGCGCCGTGCGCCGATGTTTTCGGAACTCTCGTTCACCTGGGCGGCGAACCGCGCGACTTCTTCCAGCGCATCGTCGGTCAGCACCAGCTTGATGCCCTCGGTCTCCATCAGCGCGGTGTATTGTTTGGCCAGCGCGTTCTTGGGCTCCTTCAGGATGCGGATGAAATCCTCCACCGAAAGGGACTTCAATTCCACGCGGATGGGAAAGCGGCCCTGCAGCTCCGGGATCATGTCGCTGGGCTTGGAGACATGAAACGCACCAGCGGCGATGAAGAGGATATGGTCGGTGCGCAGGAATCCGTAGCGCGTGTTGACGGTGGTGCCTTCGACGATGGGCAGTATGTCGCGCTGCACGCCCTCGCGGCTCACGTCCGGGCCGTGGCCGCTTTCGCGCCCCGCGATCTTGTCGATTTCGTCCAGGAAGATGATGCCGCTGGTCTCCACGCGCTCGAGCGCGACGCGCGTCACCTGGTCCATATCGATGAGCTTCTGCTCCTCTTCCTGCACCAGGTAATCAGCGGCTTCGGCCACGCGCATCTTGCGCCGCCGGGTCCGCCCGCCGAAGATGTTGGGGATCATGTCCTTGATGTTGATGCTCATCTCTTCGATCCCCGCGCTGGTGGCGAACTCGATATTCGGACCGCGGTCTTTCACTTCCAGTTCCACCAGCCGTTCGTCGAGCTTGCCGTCGCGCAGCCGCTCCCGCAGCTTCTCGCGCGTTTTCTCGATGCTTTCGGCGCCCTCCGGTTGAGGCGGCATCAAGAGGTCCAGCAGGCGCTCTTCGGCGTTGGCTTCGGCGCGGTCGGACACTTCATCCAGGCGTTCTTCGCGCACCATGTCGATGGCGATGTCCACCAGGTCGCGGATCATGGATTCCACGTCGCGGCCTACATACCCGACTTCGGTGAACTTGCTGGCTTCCACTTTCAGGAATGGTGAGTTCGCCAGCTTGGCCAGGCGCCGCGCGATTTCGGTTTTGCCCACGCCCGTCGGACCGATCATGAGGATGTTCTTGGGCATCACCTCCTCGGCCATTTCGGGAGTCAGCTTCTGCCGGCGGATGCGGTTGCGCAGGGCGATGGCCACCGCGCGTTTGGCGTCCGCCTGCCCCACCACGTGCTTGTCGAGCTCCCGCACGATTTCGCGCGGCGTGAGCTCGTCCAGGATCGGCTCCTCGTCCGCGGATTGCGCGGGAAGGTAGATCACCATATCAGGCGAGCTCCTCATAAGTTATGTTTTCGTTGGTGTAGATGCAGATGCGGGCGGCGATCTGCATGGCCTGCTCGACGATGGACCGCGCGCCCAGCTTGGTGTTGCGCAGCAGCGCCGTGGCCGCGGAGAGCGCGAAAGGTCCGCCCGAGCCGATGGCCGCCGCCCCTTCATCCGGCTCGATGACATCCCCATTGCCGCTCACGATATAGGTGTTCTTGTTGTCGGCAACTAGCAGTAACGCTTCCAGATGCCGCAGAGTACGGTCGGTGCGCCAGTCCTTGGCCAGCTCCACCGCGGCGCGCGCGAGGTTGCCGTTGAACTGCTCCAGCTTGGTTTCGAAGCGCGAGAAGAGCGCGAAGGCGTCCGCCGTGGAGCCGGCGAATCCGGCCAGAATCTTGTCGTTATATAGCCGGCGCAGTTTCTTGGCTGAGGACTTCAGGACTTCCTGCCCGAGCGTCACCTGCCCGTCGCCCGCCATGACGACCTTGCCGTCGCGGCGGACACAAAGCACCGTCGTCGAGCGTATGCGTGGTTTCATTGAGACTACCAGT
>Ga0335078_10010867_pt1 | contig 13483 bp, 7 predicted proteins | sample Lox_Sample_32_FD_206711 | JGI IMG/M metagenome (GOLD analysis project Ga0335078, IMG submission 206711) | Soil microbial communities from Loxahatchee National Wildlife Refuge, Florida, United States - Lox_Sample_3.2 | ecosystem: Environmental > Terrestrial > Soil > Wetlands | place: USA: Florida...
GCCGTACCTTCACCCGCCGTACGAGGGCTTGTTGTTCGTGCCCCTGAGTCTTTTGCCTTACGGTTTGGCTTTCCTGGTTTGGGACGGAATCAATCTTCTGCTCTTGCTGACTTGCGGTGTTCTGCTGCGTTCTCAGTTGCCGGGCAATGCCAACCGGGTACTGCTCTGGACGCTGGCGGCGCTGGGTTTTTTCCCTATTTGCATTGTTCTGCTTCAGGGACAAGACTCGATCATTCTCTTGCTGCTGTTTGCATTGGTCTACCTGGCGCTGGAGCGGCGAAAGGATTTTCTCGCGGGGGTGTGCCTGGGACTTGGCCTGGTTAGGCCACAGATTGTCTTGCCGTTCCTAGCCATACTGATGTTCCGCAGACAGCGAGTAAGACTCTTGACTGGATTCTTCTGCGCGGCCACTTCTCTCGCTGCCATCTCGGTATGGATCACCAGTTGGCGAACCGTGATTTATTATCCGCTGTTCCTTCTGCAGATGAACCGGCAGCTCCGCGGCCGCTCCGTTTTTCCCGTGGACATGCCCAACCTGCGAGGTCTGGCCTCGCTATGGCAAAAGTTCGGCGCACCGGCATGGATGGCTTTGGCGTCGCTTTTTGTGGGTTCGGTTCTGCTGATCGCCCTGGCGGGAAGACTCTGGCGCCGGGTTGACACCAATGGTCGAGGGCCCGCTGGCCGTCGAGGGGCTGAGGCAACGGCCTTCGCCGTAAGCGCGGCCGTGGCCCTGCTGGTCAGCTACTACATCCACCTGCATGATCTGAGCTTGTTGGTACTGCCCGCCGTGCTGCTGGCGAGGAATTGGTTGAGCCAGGGCAAGATATTGCGCAACTGGGGAATCGCGGGGCTGGCGATTCTCGCCGCGCTCTTCTTCACGCCGCTGTACTTGGTGCTGATGCGTTATCGCCAGGTGGACTTGCTTGCCTGCCTGCTTCTGCTCCTGGCAGTTGCCCCAGTCATGGCGTTGAAGGATACGGAATCCTCTGATGAGAACAAGCTTCTAGCCAGCAGCACTCCCAGCATCGGCAGGTAAATGAAAACCACCGTCCAGCGCCCCACATCCGCGGGGCTGTGCGGGGTGTGATACCAGCGCCACGTGCCGGCGAACCAACTGAAGCCGGCAGTCCACACGATTTCCCGCCGCGACTTTGGAATCAGCCACAGGATTAGCGTGTCGAAGAACCAGCGCTGCGGCATCAGCGCGGCGAGAAACAGCAACCATGCGTCTTTGTCTCGAAAGCGCAGCAATGCCAGTGCCAGCAAGAACCCGGGCGCGACCAGCAGCGGGATAAAGTGCTCGTAGTAGCCGAGCTGGCCTATCCACAGCATTGGCCAACGCGGCATCACAAGCAGGCTGAGTATTCCGAGGGCGGCGCACGCAATTATGCCTCGCCGGCTGAGGCGAGTTAGAAACACCGGTATGCCGATCTGCGGTTTGACCATCGTTGCCGGCAGCAGCAAAGGGAAAAACGCGCTGGCCATGATCAGCGGCGCCCACTGCGCCGTCAGGATACCCGCCCAATAGGGATATGCCAGAAAAATCAGCAGGCGATGATAGCCTTGCCGAGTAAGGCCAAAGGCAAGCAGCGTCGAACTGCCGCCGTAAAACAAGGCCGCTGCCAATTCCGGAGGAAGCCACACAAACGGCAGGCCGAAAAAGGCTGCGGTGAACGGATACTGCGCCAGGGGCGTGTTGTATGGATTCTCTCGCGCCAACATAGCGCGAGCGGCGCGAATTGACCAGCCGAAATCGGCCGCGCCCTGGTGAAAATGCCGCAGCAGAAACCAGCACAAGATTCCTGCCGCAGCACCAATGGCGAGGGATGTGAGAATCCGCAGTCGCATATCAGCCTTGCAAGGGATAAGTTGTAACATGGAGCGATGCTTGCGCGGTCTTCGCGCGGCGGTTTGTCAGGATTTCAGAGTTGCCATTATCAGATGCTGCGCTTTTCCCCTAACTCAACTATGGGGCCGCACGCGCGAGGACGCGCGCGCCTACATTTGTAGCACCCACATCCGCGTTTGCCCACAAAATCCCAACTCGGGTTGCTGGTAGCGCTGCTGCTGGCGGGAAGCATGTGGTTCTACGCGAAGTGCATCCTAGCTGGCCACCAGAAGGCTGAGGCCGCTGCCCTGGGGAAACCGCGGGGCAATCTTTCCGATCTTTATCCGCGCTGGCTGGGGACGCGGGAATTGCTGTTGCAGCGCCGCGATCCCTACGGCGCGGAAGTCACGCGAGACATTCAGGCCGGGTATTACGGCCGCCCGCTGGATCCCAACCGCCCCAATGATCCTACCGACCAAGAAGCCTTCGCCTATCCCGCGTATGTGGTGTTTCTGCTGGCGCCCACGATCTTTGCGCCCTTTTCGGTGGTGCAACTGGTGTTTTTGTGGCTGTTGCCACTGCTAATCATCCTAACTTTTTTCTTGTGGCTGCGAGTGCTGCAATGGCAGCCTCCGTGGAGCGTTGTGGGCCTGCTGCTGATTCTTCTCATGGGCAGTTTTCAGGTGGTGCAGGCGATCGAACTGCAGCAGCTCACTGTCGTGGTCAGCGCCATGATTGCGGGCGCAGCCTTGTTGCTGGCGCGCGGCAGGCTGGCGTGGGCAGGAGTGCTGCTGGCCCTTGCAACCATCAAACCCCAGCTCGCTTTCCTACTGGTGGCATGGCTGCTGTTGTGGGCGGCCAGCGACTGGCGGCCGCGGCAGCGATTCGTCTGGGGGTTCGGCATCACGTTGGGGCTGCTCTGCCTGGGGGCAGAACTGGCGCTCCCGGGCTGGATATGGCGCTTCCGCGGCGCAGTGGAAAATTACCGCCGCTATACCGGCAGCGCCAGCCCCTTGGAAACGCTGACGTCGCAGATCTTGCCGGGACTGTGGTGGGGAAGAGCTCTCAACGCGCTGATCGTTCTGGCGGTGCTGCGTGCGTGCTGGAAGTTGCGACGCGAGCCTGCGGATTCCGGCCCCTTCGCGTTTACTCTCGCTCTGGTGCTGGCGGCGACGGTGGTGGTGATTCCCATGATCTCACCGTATAACCAGCTGCTCCTGCTTCCGGCTCTGTTTTTGCTGGTGCGGAACTGGAATGCTTTTTGGAACAAAGATTTGCTGGCGAAGAGCGCTTGTGTCATCACATCAGCGGTTTTGTTTTGGCCATGGATCGCGACGCTTTACCTAAGTGCGGAGGTGCTGTTCCGGCCCCTGCGGTCGGTGCAGGAAGCCTGGGCTCTACCGCTTTACAGCAGTTTGGGTATTCCCATTCTGGTGCTGGGAATGCTTGCACTGCAGCCCTCAACCACGCTGATGTCCCGGAAGACACAAAACCGGCGCTAACCACTAACTTGCCTTGCCCCACGCCCAAGCGCTACTCTTCTCGCACGTATTGGCGAGGTGAACGTGAGCCTCAAAATTGAAGTCAAGGATGTTGAAGGCGTGGCAGTGTTGTCCTGCCACGGCAACGTGATTTTTGGCGACGAATCGGCGGCGCTGCGGCAGAAGTTGAGAGACGTTCTGGGTTCCAAACGAAAGGTCGTACTAGACCTTTCAGGCGTCAGCTATATTGATAGCGGCGGCCTGGGCATGCTGGTTGGCGCCTATTCCTCGGCCCGGGCAGCGGGGTCCGATATCAAGCTGGCTGGCTTGGGACAACGCGTGCGCGACCTGTTGCAGGTCACCAAGCTGGTTACGGTTTTTGAATCATTTGGAAACGAGGCCCAGGCAGTAGCCGCATTCCGCAGCCACGCTTGAGGCTGCGGCCAGGGACTTACAAGCGCGGCACGCGCGTGTTTCCTGGAGACACCTCTGTCAAAAACATATGGCCCTAGCCTCCAACCCGGCTACGTCCGGACCCGCTTCGAATTCGGCTGCCTTTCCCACGCTCGTCTTCGTGCAGGGGAACGAGCAGCGCACAGTTAGCCTTGACCACACGCCCTTCACCGTGGGCCGACGAGTGGATCGAGACCTGGTGATTGCCGATCCTCGCGTTTCGCGCGACCACGCCAACATCGTCTCGGAAAACGGCGAGTTCTTCGTGGTTGACCTGGGCAGCAAGCACAGCACCTTCGTCAACGGACAGAGCGTGCAGCGCCAGAAGCTGGAGCGCAACGACCGGATCGAATTCGGGGCGCGGGACACGGTGTATGTGGTATTCGATCCGCATCATGCCTCCACCAACACGGCGCGCGAGTTCCTGAGTGGGATTTCCGGAATTAGGATCTCCACCGAGACCAGCGACCTCGAAAAACTTACTCTCTTCCTGGACGCCGCGCGGCGGCTGAACAGCATCGGCGTGCTCGATGAAATTCTGGTGAGCCTGCTCGATACGACTCTGAAGCTCACCAAGGCGGAGCGCGGTTATGTTTTCCTGAAAACCGAAGAGGGTGGCTTGCGCCTGGGCGCGGGACGCAATTCCAGGGGCGAACCGTTGCTCGATGACACCACGATCTCGCATTCGATTCTGGACGACGCCCTCAAGTCCAACTCCGAATTTCTGGTGAAGGACACCAGCGAAATGCTGGACCTTTCCGGCCGGAAGAGCGTGGTGGCATTCGATCTGCGGACGGTGATCTGCATTCCATTGCGCAAACCGCAGGTGCAGACCGGCCAGCGCCAGGCGGGTGCCGGCGACACCGGGGAGGTAATGGGCGCGCTCTACGTGGATTCGCGCTTCGCCTCGCGCGACATCTCCGCCGTGAGCAACGACATTCTGCGCGCAATCGCGACCGAAGCGGCGTCGCTGATCGAGAATGCGCGCCTGGTGCAGGCGGAAGAAGCGTCGCGCCGCTACCAGCAGGAGCTGGCCATCGCCGCCACTATTCAGCAGAGATTGATGGCGGTGACGATCCCGGAAGTTCCTTTCGCGCGGCTCGACGGCAAGAATTTGCCCTGCAAAGACATTGGGGGCGACTTTTTCGACGCGGTCAGCACCGACGAAGGCCTCGCCGTAGTGCTGGTGGATGTGAGCGGCAAAGGAGTTTCAGCGGCGTTGCTCGCTTCCACGCTGCAGGGCATGGTCTATTCCCAACTGTCTTCCGGCCGCGGGCTGGTTGAGATCGTCACCGCCGCCAACCGCTTTTTCACTTATAAGCACATCGGCGAAAAATACGCCACGCTGGTGATCGCCCGCGTCCGCCGCGACGGGGAACTGGAATTCGTCAACTGCGGCCATGTTCCGCCGGTGCTGGTGTGCAACCATCAAGTGATCCGCCCGAAGCACGGAAATCTGCCGGTGGGGCTTATATCGGATGCCACTTATGAAAGCGACCGAATGCAGCTGCACGCCGGGGACCGAGTGATCCTGGTGACCGACGGCGTGACCGAGGCCGAAAACCAGAAGGGAGATTTCTTCGAGGATTATCGCCTGGAAGAAGTCGCAGCCAAGGGCGGCGCCATGGCAGATGTTTTTGCCGCGGTCAACAATTTTCGCGGCACCACGCCGCTGAATGACGATTGCACCGTAGTGGAAATGGTCTATACCGGCTAAGTTCACGCCAAGCGCAACGTCTTCGTGAACCTTCCTGAGAACGTTCCTGTGCTTCGTGTGAACCGTTTTTGATGCGGACGAACGCGTTCACACCAAGGGCACCAAGATTCTCACGAAGGTGCACGAAGGAAGGGTTTTGACACTCGCCCGCAACTTGCTGGGTGATATGCTTTCCGCGCCATGCACTTCACCCTGCTTGACTGGTCGGCCGTCCTGGCTTACCTGGCAATTACACTCTTCCTGGGTCTTTACTTCCGCGGCCGCTCCGGCAAAAGCGTAGACGACTACTTCGTTTCTGGGCGCACCGTGTCGTGGTGGCTGGCCGGCACCTCGATGGTGGCGACCACTTTCGCGGCCGACACCCCGCTGGTGGTTACCGGCCTCGTTTATACGCAGGGAATCGCCGGCAACTGGCTGTGGTGGTCATTTCTGCTCTCAGGAATGATGACCGTGTTTCTCTTCGCCCGCCTGTGGCGGCGCTCCGGCCTGCTCACGGATGTGCAATTCGCCGAGATGCGATACTCCGGCAAGCCGGCCGCGTTCCTGCGCGGGTTTCGCGCCGTTTATCTCGGGCTGCTGATGAATTGCCTGATTCTCGGCTGGGTGACCAAAGCCATGACCAGCATCGTGGCGGCAACTCTGGGCGTCAGCGACTATCACGCGCTGCTGATCTGCGTGCTCTTCCTGATTCCATTCACCGGCCTGTACGTCGCGCTGGGCGGCTTGTGGGGCGTGCTGTGGACCGACCTGTTTCAGTTCGCGCTGAAGATGGCGATCGTGATTGGCGTCGCCTGGTATGCAGTCGCTGCCGCCGGAGGAATGCATGTACTGCTCGCACGGCTGGCCTCGATGCGCACTGCCGCCGGGCCACAGGCGGGCGATGTAACGTCGTTTTTCCCGGATTTCTCCCGTCCCATCTCCGGCGAAGGCATATGGCTGCTGCCGGTGTTGACGTTTTTGGTAAACATCGGCCTGCAATGGTGGGCTTTCTGGTATCCGGGCGCAGAACCTGGCGGCGGCGGCTACATTGCGCAGCGCATCTTCAGCGCCAAGGATGAACGCAACGGGCTGCTCTCCGTCTTGTGGTTCAACGTCGCTCATTACGCCGTGCGGCCGTGGCCCTGGATTCTGACCGGTTTGGCAGTGGTCGCTTTGTATCCTCATCTGCAGCACCCGGAAAGCGGCTACATGCTGGTGGTCGGCCAGCACGTGCCGCCGGCTCTGCGGGGAATCGTGATCGCGGGATTCATGGCGGCGTTCATGTCCACCATTGCCACACAGCTCAATTGGGGAGCGTCTTATCTGGTGGCCGATTTCTACCGGCGGTTTATCAAGCGCGATGCCAGCGACCACCATTACGTGCAGATTTCGCGTCTGGCGACGGTGTTGCTGGTGATTGCTTCGGCGGGGATTTCGTGGCTGCTGGCGGATATCCGCTCGGGATGGCAAGTAGTGCTGGAAGTGGGTGCGGGGACAGGCGGGGTTTATCTGCTGCGCTGGTACTGGTGGCGGATCAATGCCTGGAGCGAGATTTCCGCCATGGCCACGGCCCTTGCCGCGACCTTGTTTTTGCGCTGGTCGGCTCCGTTTTCGGGCAACAACGCAGTGGTCTTCGCGAAAACCGCTCTCGCCACGACCCTGCTGACTACGCTGGTCTGGCTGGTCGTGACGTTTGCCACATCTCCCGAGCCGGAAGATGTGTTGCTGAAGTTCTACCGCAGCGTGCGCCCGCACGTTACCGGATGGAAACCGGTGGCCCGCCTGGCTGCAGAAGTTCCGCCCACGCGTGATCTGGGAGGGAATCTGCTGTCTTGGGTTCTGGGATGCGCTATGGTTTACGCTGCGCTGTTCGGTTCGGGATACTTGCTTTTAGAGGCTTACAGCAAGGGAACTATTCTGCTGGTCGCAGCCGCACTGTGTGCCTGGGCCTTGTACGCTAACTTGTCGCGCAGCGGCTGGGAAGGCGCTTCTGCATAGTACGTTTTCTTCGCGTCCTTTGCGAACTTCGCGGTTAGAGCCTTTAACCGCTAAGGACACGAAGAACTCCAACCCCTTTTCTGGGTAAACCCCAGTTCCCAGACCTCAGTTCGAATTGCTACGGGCTCCAACCTTCATCGCGCTGATAGCGCGCGTACCAATCATCTCGAGTCAATGGCAGTCCGCTGCGGCCATTGTCGCTCTTGACCAGCAGCGTCTGGTAAAGGTCCAGCTTGCCGGTTTGGAAGTAATGCGCCGACCCCGCCATGTGCAGGCGCCAGATGCGGAAAGTTACTTCGTCCACCAATCGCCGGGCCTGCTCGCTATGCTGCTCCAGGCTGCGCACCCAGTGCCGCAAAGTCAGGGCGTAGTGTTCGCGCAGGTTTTCTACGTCGCGCACCTCGAATCCCGCGAGTTCAGCGGCGTGGGTTATCTCCCCGATAGGAACCATCTCGCCGTCAGGGAAAACGTAGAGATCTCCAAACGTGGTCCCTTGCGATCGGAACCGCTTTTCCGGTACTCCGATTCCGTGATTGAGGAACACCCCGCCCGGCCGCAGCGCCTTGAAAGCTGCGGTGAAGTACTCCAGCAAGTTGCTCTCGCCCACATGCTCCACCATGCCGATGCTCACCGCCTTATCGAAACTCGCCGCCTCTGCGATGTCGCGATAGTCGAGCAATTTGACTTGGCAGCGCCCGCTGAGCCCGGCGCGTTGAATGCGGTCTTCGGCGAGTTCGAATTGCTGGCGGCTTAAGGTGATGCCCAGCGCATTCACGCCATACTCGCGCGCGGCGTGCATCACCAGGCCGCCCCAGCCGCAGCCGATATCGAGCAGGCGCTCGCCGGCCTTCAGCCGCAGCTTGCGGCAAATGTAATCCAGTTTCTGCCGCTGCGCCGTTTCCAGATCGTCGTCAGGCTTGAGAAAGTAGGCGCAGGAATACACCATTTCCTTGTCGAGCCAGAGTGCATAAAAATCATTGGAGAGATCGTAGTGATAACTTACCGCGGCGCGGTCGCGCTCCCGGGAGTGCAATCTGCCATGGAGCTTTTCTCCCGGCCGCACGGGACGCGGCCCGCCGCCCGCGGGCAGACCCAACAACAATGCGCTCAGGCGCAGCTTCTGCCGCTTTGTCCAGGGAGAGCTGAGAAGATAATCCGCCAGAGGAAAGACGCCTTCGATATCGCCATCCAGGTCGAAGTCGCCGTAGATGTAAGCCTCGGCCAGAGCCACCGTGCTCGAATTGGCCAGGTTTGAAATGGCCAAGGCAGAGCGTAGGGCCCCCGGACGTTTGATCTTCCATCCGAAGCGCCGAAACTGGCCGGGTTCCGGTTCCCACTGCGTACCGTCCCAAAGTTCAACGGAAAAGTTGCGTGGACGATACCCCCGAAGCAGTTCTTGCAGAAAGTTCAGTGTTCGTGCCGCACTCTTGTCTTGTGATACGACTCGGTCTGGTACTCCCAGGTCTCGCAGTGCCATGATCTCCTCGCCAATCAGGGCCCAGGATTTTCCACCTCTACCGAAAAGTTTACTCCTTCCCAACACTGTTCCTGCAGCCAGAAAATCGTAAATACGACCTCTTGATGGGGCGCCAGTGCTTGGCTGGGAAGATCGGCAACGTGCACTCCCAGGCCACTATCGCGTGTATGGATGTCATGGGCGTTCTGCCAGTTGTCAAAACTCCAGTGGAGCAGCGCGGGCTTGAGCAGCACCAGGCGCAGTTTCTTGCCCGGCGGCATGGTGCGGCCTTTTTGGTTGAGGCCCCAGGGAAAGTATTCCGATATTCGTTTTTCCACCTGATAGCGCTGCACCGTTTGCCGGGGCTGATCGAATATCTTCCCATCGCGCAGCGAGCGCCGCAGCTTGATGTACTCCGAGTGCGCCCATACCAGGGGGCAGGCCGAGCCGGTGGGCTTGCCGGTGAACAATTCCAGCTCGGGAATGTCGGGCGCGTCCCATACTTGCTCGGGAATCAGCCGGCTGCCCTCGGTGGAACCCTCCATCACGCGCAGCAACTGCCCGGCAGTGTCCTTGCGCCCGGCCGCCAGCTCGTAATGGGCGCGCTCGCCCGCCAGCAGCGGCCAGGGGCGGCCAATTCCCTGGCCGTCAAACGGCGAGCCATCGTCGTGTTCGCCGTAGCCATCGCCGTTGTAGCGGTACCAGCAGTCCCCTTGCGGCAGCTTGATCCGCAACAAGGCGTCAATCGCCTTCACAGTATTCAGGATTCGCGGATCGTCGGGCGCGCGCAGGCCAAAGCGCACCAGCGCCAATGCATCCGGGCTGATGAGGCGCTCCGCCGGTTCCGAACTGCTTCCAGGCGGCCGGTTCTTGATGGGGACGAATCCCTCCACTGGAGAAGCCGCGCCATCGGTATCCGGCGGGGCGATGCGCACGTAATACCCCTCCACGCCGAGCCGCTGTGCCAGCAAGCTGTTAGGAGCGTAGGTCCAGCGCTCGATGCTGTCGTTCCAGCAGTCCGCTGTCTCACGCAGATGGGCCGCTGTGGAGCTTTCCCCCACGGCATCAGCCAAATCCGCTGCCGCCAGCAGTGCCGCGATTTCCACCGCCAGCGTGAATGGCGAATAGCCGGAGTCTTCTTCCCAGCGGTCCTGCTGGGTTACCGGTCCATTCTGCAGCAGAAAACCAGCTGCGCGGCGCACCATCGTCCACCATCGTTGTACTTCTCCCAACTGGGGCGAAGCCTCACGCCGCAAAGCGTCCACTAGAAGGATGGGAAACGCGGTCTCATCCATCTGCATGCCGCTCCAATACGGACGCCCGTCCAGCCACATGTTCTGCGCCCAATGCCCGTCGGCTTCCTGGGTTGACTCCAGATAACGCAGCACGCGCAGGGCATCGGCCGGCGCTCCGGCGGCGAGAAAGCCCATCGCCGTCTCCACCAGATCGCGTGGCCACACCAGGTGGTAGCCACCCAGGTCTTCATCGCCCTTGTTGAATCCCCAGGGAATGGAAAGGCTGGCGATCACACCGCCAAGAAAATCCTTAGACTCGTGCGACCGCAACACCGCCGCGCTGGCGCGATAGAGATCAACCTCGCGTTTTGGGTCATCGAGCTTCAGCAGAGTTCCTTGCCAGTTTCTCCAATGCCGTACGTAATCGTCGCGCAACATCCCCGCGGGCTCCAGCAGGCTGGAACGCACCTCCTGCCCCGCCTGTGCGGGGTTGCCGCCGAAGCCCAGAGCCAGAACGAATTCCCCCTGGCATGCCTGCAGATCAATTTCGCCGGTGAGCGCGACATTGCCGCTCTCCGCCCGCGTGTATTCCCAGGTCATTTGAAAGTTCTGGGAGAGATCCTGCCAACCATCGGAAAATCCCACGAAGCCCACTGACCGCTTCTTCCACGGGGCCGAGCAAGCAAATGCCAGCGCCACCCCGTCGTGCTCCGCGTAAAGCATGGGTACCCCCTTGTAATCGCCCACCCAGCCAGTGTTGCCGCTGCCGCAATTAGCCAGGTGGGGAGCAAGCAGGGCGTACAGCTTGTAGTCTGCCAATTTGCCCGCAATTGGCTGGAAGCAGATCCTCTGCAGCACCACATTGCGGTAGGTGTCGGAAAAAACTTCTTTCAGGATGCGGTAACGCCCCTGCAGATCGGTGTTAACCAACTCATAAACAGGAACTCCCGGCTCAATCGCCGCGTTCTGAAAGCTGCAGTGCCGCTTTTCTTCCGAGAAGAACGTGGCGCCATCGGTGATGATCAGGCCCATGTCGCGGGTGCAGGCCTGGTCCACGCGCGGAAAATAAACTTCATTCAGAATGCCATGGCTGAGGGTGAACCAAACCCGGCTGTGCAGGTTCAGGGCGGTGCCCACGCCGCTTTTGGCGCTGGAGGTCCAGCGGGGTGGGATTCCCGGCCAATGTGGGGCGTATCGTTCTGAGTTATCCACAGCTTCACTCTCCACGGCTAGAAGTCTGCCAGATTTCCACCGCCACTTCGCCTTTGGCGGGTTTATTCAACGAATATTCACACGCGATTTACCTCGCCGTAACGCAGTCCCAGCAGCCTAAGCAAACCAACAGTTACGGTCGAATCCACGACCCTAAGGAGGCCGTATGAAGTTTGCTGACTACGCGCGCGCCTTATGTCGCTATACCGGACTAAGCGCCGCATTGCTTTCCACCTGCATGAACCTCTTCTCCCCTACCTATGCCGCCGCCGAGGATCACCATCGCACCGCCTCTCCCATCAAGCACGTTATCGTGATTATCGGTGAGAACCGCACCTTCGACCACATCTTTGCGACTTATGTCCCCAAGGCTGGCGAAAGCGTCAATAATCTTCTCTCCGAGGGGATTGTCAACGCGGATGGAACTCCTGGGCCCAATTATGCTCTAGCAGGGCAGAACTCCGCCTGCGACCTGGGCGCTGGAGCCACCTGTCCAAACACCGGCTACGTTGAAACCAACGGCCAGAAGTACAAACTTAGCCCGAAGGGCAAGCAGCTTTACAGTGTGCTCCCGGCTCCGCTGACCGGCGGTCCCACAGACGTCTGCGCCAACAACGGCATCTGCAGCCTGGCGGATGCCATGGCGTCAGAGAACGGCCTTGCCCCCGATTATTACCAATACCTCACCACCGGTGGTACCGGCCTTCCCAGCCACACTCCGGATACGCGCATCACCAACGTGACCAGCCTTCCTCCCGGACCCTTTCAACTCACCTCTGCCACCTTTTCGTATGACAGCTATGCTGCCAGCCCGGTGCATCGTTTCTACCAGATGTGGCAACAGCTGGACTGCAGCACGAAGAACGCCAGCCACCAGAACCCCAGCGGCTGCAAAGCCGACCTGTTCCCCTGGGTTGAAGTCACAGTGGGCGCCGGAGCCAATGGCAACTCACAGCCCAGCAACTTCAGCACCGATTACGCTCCGGGTGCTGCGACCACGGGAGAAGGCTCAACCTCCATGGGCTTCTACAACATGCAGCAAGGCGACGCGCCTTACCTCAAGTACCTCGCTGACAACTACGCCATGAGCGATAACTATCACCAAGCCGTCAATGGCGGCACCGGGGCCAACCACGTGATGCTGGGCACCGGCGACGCCATCTGGTTCAGCGACGGAAACGGCAATCCAGCAGTTCCTCCCCACAATCAAGTGGTATACGCCGGCACGCCTGATGAGGGCACGGTAGACGAAGTCGAAAATCCTGATCCGGCTGCGGGAACCAACAACTGGTACACCGAAGATGGCTACGGCGGCGGCGCGTACGGTTCGCCTTCCTATGGCGGCGGTACCTATACGAACTGCGCTGACCGCAGCCAGCCCGGCGTGGCTGCGATTCGCAAGCACCTGGACGCGATCGGCGTCAAAGCCAACTGCGAACCCGGCCACTACTACCTGCTCAACAACTACAACCCCGGCTACTTCGGCGACGGCTCCAACGCCTACACCGATAACAATCCGGAAAATTATCCCTTCACCATTCCGCCCTCGACTTTGCGCAACATCGGCGATGAGTTGTTGGAAAAAGGCATTTCCTGGAAGTACTACGGCGACCAGTGGGATGCTTATCTCACCGACAAGTACCAGCTCAACTATGGAGTGGTGGGCGCCAACAGCGACCAGTACTGCAACATCTGCAACTTCTTCCAGTACTCCACTTCGATCATGACTAACGCCGCGGTGCGCACTGCGCATTTGCAGGACACCATTGACCTCTACAACGATATTCAGAACGGGACCTTGCCCGCAGTTTCTTTCGTGAAACCGAGCGGCTGGGTGGATGGCCATCCGGCTTCTTCGAAGATTGACCTGCTGGAAGGCTTCGTGAAGAAAATCGTAGACGGTGTGCAAGCGAATCCGGCCCTGTGGAAGAGCACCGCGATCTTCGTCACCATGGACGAAGGCGGCGGTTACTACGATTCCGGCTACGTGCAGAACCTGGATTACTTCGGCGACGGCACCCGCATCCCGTTGATCGCGGTTTCGCGCTACACCAAGCCGGGTCACATCACCCACAACTACTCGGACCATGTGTCCATTCTCAAGTTCATCGAGAGGAACTGGTA
>Ga0335078_10010868_pt1 | contig 13483 bp, 11 predicted proteins | sample Lox_Sample_32_FD_206711 | JGI IMG/M metagenome (GOLD analysis project Ga0335078, IMG submission 206711) | Soil microbial communities from Loxahatchee National Wildlife Refuge, Florida, United States - Lox_Sample_3.2 | ecosystem: Environmental > Terrestrial > Soil > Wetlands | place: USA...
TAGAGCTCCTCTATCGTGACTCGGGGCGCGCGCCGAGCGCAGCATGATGACGGCCGCGTACGTGACCACCACCGCCACGAGCCAGCGCAGGGCGTGCAGGGGCAGGCTCTTCACCACGAATACTGCAATGAGGACTCCGACCACTCCGCCGAGAGTGAGTCCGAGCGCAGGTCCCCATGCGAACCGCCCGGTGCGCAGGAACCTGATCCCGGCCACTGGCACGAGCATGCTGCCCGAGGCCATCATGATCGGAAAGGCGGTGATGGGATTCATACCGAGCAGGGACAGCACCACCATGCTCGGCGCATACCAACCGATGCCGATGGTGCCGAGCGCGCCGAAAATGAAGTTGGCGGTCACCGCGACGATGAACCGCCAGCCCGCGAGGCTCCGGGCCATACCCCCGAGCGGAAACGCCCCGAGATTGCTCACGATGAAAAATGCGGCGGCAATCAACAGCGCAGCACCCATGAAGAGCTGTATCGAGCGTCGCTCCATGCGGCTGACGAGTCCCGCGCCGAGCCAGGCGCCGGCGGTGGCGCTCGCGATCATGGCCAGAAGCAACTTCCAGTCGACCGCGATCACCGTCACGAAAAAAACGGTCTCAGGAATACCGGCGGCGACGCCGCCGACGGTGAGCGTTCCGGGAATCAGCTCGTCGCTCGGCCGGCCGCGGAACTTATAAAGGGCGGTGGTCGGCGCATAGCAGCCGATGCCGAGGGCATCGCCGAAGAAGGTGAGCAGTCCGATCCCGAAGTCCGAGGGCGTCGGTCGCTCGCGTCGTGTGGGATCGCGCGCCAGGCGCAGCCACTGAGCGGCGAACACCGCGCAGATGGCGCCCAGCGTCGCGAACAGGCCGATTTTGATGGGACTCATCGGTTCCCGCTATCGACACGTCAAGCAGCGAGTCGAAGTGCTGGCGATCAGGCATCAAAGGGAATTGGACTACCGGACGTAGTGCAATGGCGGCAGCGTCCGTAGCCGTTTATCGACTGCGCCTTCAGCGGATTCTCAGGGACATTTCCTGAGAATTTCCTGACGAAAAATCGTGTCGCGGCTTAAGTATTGGTGTCTAAAGGAAATCTGGAGCGGGAAACGAGACTCGAACTCGCGACCCCAACCTTGGCAAGGTTGTGCTCTACCAACTGAGCTATTCCCGCATCCTTTGGTGAGGGACGGCATTGTATGTGCAGCCCCTGCGAAGTCAAGGCAGAGCGGCAGCAAATGCACCAAAAATCGTTGTCGCGCCAGAGGCTTGCGCTCAGCGCCGCAGCTCCGGCCATGCGGCCCGCAGATACGCCACCATGGAGACGAGGGTCGCCGCCGCGGCGAGCTCGGTGAAGACGACGCCGGTGGCGTAGATCGGCCAACCGAAAAGCGGCGCGCGGTAGAGCATCATCGAAAGACCCACGATCTGCAGGATGGTCTTGATCTTGCCGAGCTGAGACACCGCCACCTTGCGCCGCTGGCCGATCTCGGCCATCCACTCCCGCAACGCCGAGATCGTGATCTCGCGTCCGATGATGACGGCCGCGGTGAGGACGATCAGGACACGCGTGTCCTTGCTCACGAGCAGAACGAGCGCGACCGCGACCACCAGCTTGTCGGCCACCGGATCGAGGAAGGCGCCGAGGCGCGAGGTTTGACCCAGTCGGCGGGCGAAATATCCATCGAGAGAGTCCGTGACGCCGGCGGCCGCGAAGAGGAGCCCCGCGGCGGGGTCGGCCCAGTGATAGGGCATGAAGAAGAAGAGCACGATGAGCGGAATGGCCGCGATCCGCAGCCACGTCAGCGTGTTCGGCAGGTTCCAGGGCATCGGGTGATCAGGAGCCGGGGTGCAGGTGATCATAAAGGGTACGGGCGAGCGCTGCCCCGATTCCGGCAACCTCGGAGAGGTCGGCGACGCCCGCGCGCATGATGCCCTGAAGGCCGCCGAAATGGGTCAGCAGGGCCCGGCGCTTGGCAGGTCCCAGGCCCGGCACGGCCTCGAGCACCGACTCCTGGTAGCGGCGGGCGCGCCTGCGCCGGTGGCCGGTGATCGCGAACCGATGCGCCTCGTCGCGGATGCGCTGGATGAGCCTCGAGGCCGGGGAATGCGCTTCCGGGATGCGCGGCGCCGCCGCACCGTAGATGAAGAGCCGCTCCTGCCCCGGGCGGCGGTCGGGGCCTTTGGCGACGCCCACCAGCGTCACATCGGCGCATCCCAGTCCCTCGAGCACTGCGTGCACCGCCGCGATCTGCCCGAGACCGCCATCGATGAGGAGCAGATCGGGCGCCGGGATCTCCCCATCACGCACCCGGGTATAACGACGCTCGAGCGCCTGACGGAGTGCTCCGTAGTCATCCCCCGGTGTGACGCCGCTGATGTTGAATCGCCGGTACTCCTTCTTGAGCGGGCCTTCCGGCCCGAAGACCACGCAGGAGGCGACCGTGCCCTCCCCGCCCGTATGGCTGATGTCGAAGCACTCGATCCGCTGCGGCGGCTCGGGCAACTCGAGTTCGGCCGCGAGCGCCGCGAGCATCTCGTCCAGACCTTCGCGCTGTGCGAGCCGCATGCGCAGCGACTGCGAGGCATTCTCGCGCGTCAGCTCCGCCCAGCGGGCGCCGAGCCCTCGCGACGGACAGCGCACGTGCACCGCATGACCCGCCCGGCTCGTGAGCGCCTGGCTGAGCGAGTCGGTGTCCTCGAGCTTCTGTCCGATCAGCACTTCAGGCGGCGGCTCCTGCGAGGCGTAGTACTGCATCATGAAGGACGAGAGCGCTTCTTCCGGCTCCGCGAGCACCGCCTTCGGGAAGTAGCTGGTCGTGCCGAGATTTCTGCCGCCGCGCACCAACATCACGCTGATCGCGTATTCGCCGGGCTCTCCGCTGATCGCGAACACATCGACATCGCGCTCGCCTTCGGCCGTTACGATCTGCTGTGCCTGGATGTGCTTCAGGGCCGCGAGCTGGTCGCGCAAGTGCGCGGCGCGCTCGAACTCCAGCCGCCCCGCCGCTTCCTCCATGCGCTGCTGCAAGGTCGCATTCACCTCATCGCTCCGCCCCTCGAGGACCTTGACGGCGGACTCCATGTCCTGCGCATACGCTTCACGGGTGATGAGTCCCACGCACGGCGCCGAGCAGCGGCCGATCTGATGCTGCAGGCAGGGTCGGCTGCGATTGGCGAAGAAGCTGTCGCGGCAGTTACGGATCCGAAAGAGCTTCTGCAGCTGATTGAGCGTATCGCGCACGGCCCAGGCGCTCGGAAAAGGTCCGAAATAGCGGCCAGGAGCGCTGCGCGAGCCGCGATAGAACGCGAGCCGGGGAAATTCGTGGTCGAGGCAGAGCTGCACGTACGGAAAGCTCTTGTCGTCGCGCAGCACGACATTGAAGCGGGGCTTGTGCGCCTTGATGAGGTTGTATTCGAGCAGCAGCGCCTCGGTCTCGGAGTTGGTGACCGTGACCTCGATGCCGGTGATCTGCTGCACCAGCGCCTGAACCTTCGGATTGACGTTACTCGCCGCGAAATAGGTCCCCACCCGATCCCTGAGGCTTCTCGCCTTGCCCACGTAAAGGAGCTCGTGCTCGGCGCCGAACATGCGGTAGACGCCGGGTCGTCGCGGCAACGCCGTGGTGAACGCCTTGTGGTCGAATTCTGTCGAGCCCATCTTGGTTGCCGATCGAGAGACATCCGGGCCGCAGCCCAGGCACAGGGACGCTATTCTATAAGCCCGCGAGCGCACAGGCCCGCGCCACGGCCTGCCTGAACATCGTCTCGGTGAGCACCCCGGTCGAGGTGTTGTAGCGGCTGCAATGATACGAGTCGATCAGGTGCCGCGTCTCGTTCAGCCGATGCTCGCGGCCGTGGGCGAAGGGAAATTGGCTGCGCTTCAGGCCGCTGGCGAGAAGGAACGCATCGTGGCCGACCCTGCCGAGTGCCAGCACCACCCGCACGCGCCCGAGGGCGGCAAGCTCGGCCTTCAGGTACGCATTGCACTCGCGGATCTCGTCCGGGAGGGGCTTGTTGCCGGGCGGTACGCATTTGACGGCGTTGATGATTCGCGTGTGCTTGAGCTCGAGGCCATCCTCCGCCGAGAGGGATTCCGGCCGCGTGGCGAGCCCCGCCTCGTACAGCGTCCGATAGAGGAGCTCGCCGGCGTAATCGCCCGTGAACGGCCGGCCGGTCCGGTTCGCGCCGTGCAGCCCCGGAGCGAGTCCGACGAGCACGATGCGCGGGTTTGCGGCACCGAAGGACGGCACCGGCCGCGACCAGTAATCCGGGTAGCTGGCATGCACCTCGGCCAGGAACTCCGCCAGGCGCGGACAGCGCGTGCAGCCCGGATCATAGGCCGCGCTGCGGCCGACCGGCAGCACCGGGCGACGGCCGCCGTTCGATCGCAGCTGCTTAATACGGGTACCCGATCCCATCCCGCATGTCAGTCGTCCATGTGGCGGATGATGGCGGTGGCGAAACCCGAGCAGGTCATGAGCTTCGCACCGGGGATGAGGCGCTGCAGGTCCTCCTCGACGCTCTTGCGCGCGGCGAGCTCGCGCTTCGGCGCCTTGATCGCCTCGCGCAGCCGCGCAAGGTCATAGGTCAGCTCCTTGTGGGCGATGGTGTGGGTGACGCCCTTGATGATGAGATCGGCGGCCTCTTTCCAGCCGAGATAGCGCAGCATCATCTCCGCCGAGAGGATGAGCGAGCTGGGATTGACCCGGTCCTTGCCGGCGAATCCCGGCGCCGTGCCGTGCGTCGCCTCGAACACGGCGAGCCCATCGCCGATGTTGCCCCCGGGCGCGATCCCGATCCCGCCGACCTGTGCGGCGAGCGCATCGGAGACGTAATCGCCATTCAGGTTGAGAGTGGCGATGACGTCGTACTCCTCCGGGCGCAGGAGGACCTGCTGCAGGAAGTTGTCCGCAATCACGTCCTTGACGATGATCTCGTGGCCGGTGAGCGGGTTCGGGAACCTGAGCCACGGACCGCCATCGATCTCGCGGGCGCCGAACTCCTCCTTCGCGAGCTGATAGCCCCAGTTGCGAAACGCGCCCTCCGTGTACTTCATGATGTTGCCTTTGTGCACCAGCGTCACCGACACGCGGTCGTTCTCGATGGCGTACTGGATCGCCTTGCGGATCAGCCGCTGGCTGCCCTCCTTCGAGACCGGCTTGATGCCGATGGCCGAGCTCGCCGGGAAGCGGATGCCGGTGACGCCGAATTCCCTTTGCAGGTAGGCGATGAGCTTGTGCACCTCCGCCGATCCGGCCGGCCATTCGATGCCGGCGTAGATGTCCTCGGTGTTCTCGCGAAAGACCACCATGTCGGTGAGGCTCGCATCCTGCATCGGGCTCGCGACGCCCGGGAAATAGCGGATCGGACGCACGCAGGCGTAAAGATCCAGGCTCTGACGCATGGCGACGTTGAGCGAGCGGATACCGCCGCCGATCGGCGTGCCGAGCGGGCCTTTGATCGAGACGACGAATTCGCGCAGCGCGTGCAGCGTCTCATCCGGAAACCACTGACCGTAGCGGGCATTGGCTTTCTCGCCCGAATACACTTCCATCCAGCTGATGCGCCGCGCCTCCCCATAGACTTTCTCGACCGCGGCGTTCACCACCCGCAGCATCGCCGGCGTGACGTCGACGCCGATCCCGTCCCCCTCGATGTAGGGAATGATCGGATGATCCGGGACGTTCAGGGAGGTATCGGGATTGACGCCGATCCGGCGTCCCTCGCTCGGGACGATGAGGTGTTCGTATTGCATACGAGGATTGTAGCGGCAATACGGCCTGGCTTGGCCGCAGCCGGCGATTTAAACCCGAGTCGCCCGGCGACTCTGGCTGTGCTCGGCGATGAGCATCGCGAGCTCGAGCGCCTGCTCATGATTCAGACGGGGATCGACCGTCGAGCGGTAGGCCCTGGCCAAGTCCCCATCCGTCAGCCCGCGCGCGCCCCCGGTGCACTCGGTGACGTCCTCGCCGGTCAACTCGATGTGCACGCCGCCCAAGTAGGAGCCCATCTCCGCGTGAATGCGAAAGGCGGTATCGAGCTCGTTGAGGATGTTCTCGAAGCGCCGCGTCTTCAGGCCCCCGGTGCTGGTTTCGGTGTTGCCGTGCATCGGATCGCAGACCCAGAGCACGGTCTGACCGGTCTCGCGCACCGCCTCGATGGCCTTCGGCAGCGCCGTGGCGATGTCCTTCGCCCCGAAGCGATGGATCAAAGTGAGCCGCCCGGGCTGGTTCTGGGGATTCAAGGTCGTGACCAGGCCCTGCAGCCAGGCGGCATCCATGGCGGTGCCGACCTTGACGCCGACCGGGTTGGAAATGCCGCGGAAATATTCGACGTGCGCGCCGTCGAGCTTGGCGGTGCGCATGCCGATCCACGGCATGTGCGTCGAGAGGTTGTACCAGCGGTTCTGGCGCGGGATGAAGCGCGTCTGCGCCTGCTCGTAGAGCAGGTGCAGCCCCTCGTGACTCGCATAGAAGTCGACGAGCTTCGCCTCGTGGACGGCGCTGCCGCTGATGCCCTCGAAGAAATCGAGCGCATCCCCGATCGATTGGATGATGCGCTGGTAGGCGTCCTTGAGCTTCGCGTGCTTGATGAAGCCGAGATCCCAGTACTCCGGATGATGCAGATCGGCGAAGCCGCCATCGACCAGCGATCGCACGAAGTTGAGTGTGAGGGCCGCGCGCTCGTACCCGCGCAGCAGCAGCTCCGGATCCGCCGCTCGCGCGGCGGCGGTGAATTCCGGACGATTGACGAGATCGCCGCGGAAGCTCGGCAGGGTGACGCCGTTGCGCGTCTCGGTGTCGATGGAGCGCGGTTTGGCGTACTGGCCCGCCATGCGGCCCACGCGAATGATGGGTTTCTTGAGGCCGTGCAGCAGCACGAGGCTCATCTGCAGGAGAATCTTCAGCTTCTTGACGATCGTGTCCGATTCGCAGTCGGCGAAGGTCTCGGCGCAATCGCCGCCCTGCAGGAGGAACGCCTGTCCCCGCTGGGCCGCGGCCAGGCGCTCGCGCAGGGCTTCGACTTCCCAGGAGACCACGATCGGCGGCAGCCGCGAAAGCTCCGCCACGACCCGCTCGAGGGCCTTCGGGTCCTCATACACAGGCTGCTGCTGAGCGGCCTTGGTCTGCCAGCTGGCGCAGTGCCAGGAGGTTGTCTCGGGGGATCGCATGGCGGGCATCCTACCATGGCGCGCCGCCGTGGCCCGGCCCAAGCACCGGCCTGGCTGGCGCGAACGCGCTCCACAGGCGAAAATAGGCGGCTGACATACTTGTAGGGCCTCGCGTAAAAGGCCGCAGGCCAGTTTCAGCCCATTAAAGAAAGGCGGCTGCATGCATCGTGTACTCATTCTCGGCGCCGGCAAGATAGGCGCTCTGATCTCGGGCCTCCTGGCGAGCTCCGGCACCTATCAGGTTCAGCTCGGTGACGTCGACGGCGCCATCGCGGAAGCCGTGGTGCGTGCCCATGGCGCGCCGGGCTTGAGCGCCCATGCGCTGAACGCCAAGCAGCGCGGCGCGCTCGAGCAGCACCTGGCCCGCCATCCGGTCGATGCCGTCATCTCGAGCCTGCCCTTCTACTGCAATGTCACGGTGGCGGAAGCCGCGCGCAGCGCCGGCGTGCATTACTTCGACCTTACCGAGGACGTCGAGGTCACGCGCGCCGTGCGCGCCATCGCCACCGGTGCCACCCGGGCGTTCGTGCCGCAATGCGGTCTCGCGCCCGGATTCATCAGCATCGCGGCGGCCGAGCTCATCAAGCACTTCGAGGAGCTGCGGGCGGTGAAGCTGCGCGTCGGCGCCCTGCCGCAGCATCCCAACAACGTGCTCAAGTACTCCCTCACCTGGTCGACCGAGGGGCTCATCAACGAGTACGGCAACCCCTGCCAGGCGATCGTGGACGGCCGCACGGTGGAGGTCGCGCCGCTCGAGGGCATGGAGGAGATCGAGATCGACGGCACGTTGTATGAGGCCTTCAACACCTCGGGCGGTCTCGGCTCCCTCGCCGAGACGCACGGGACGCGCTGCGAGTCGATGAATTACAAGACCATCCGCTATCCGGGGCACTGCGAGCAGATGCGCCTGCTGATGAACGACCTCAAGCTCAATCAGGATCGGGGCACCTTGAAGCGCGTGCTCGAGAACGCCGTGCCGCAGACCCTGCAGGACGTGGTGATCGTCTACGCCGCGGTCACCGGGACTCAGGACGGGGAGTTGCGCGAGGAGAACTACGTCAACAAGATCTATCCGCAGCTCATCGCCGGGCGGCTCTGGTCCGCGATCCAGGTGACGACCGCCGCCGGAATCACCGCGGTGGTCGATCTCGTGCTCGAGCACCCGGAGCGCTATCACGGGTTCATCGCGCAGGAGGAGTTCCCCTTGACCGACATTCTCGCCAACCGCTTCGGGCGCCACTATGCGCAGGGCGGGAGCAAGAACGTGTCCGCGGAAGTCATCGTCTCGGGCAAGACCGGACACCAGCGGACCCAGAAGAAGGCGGCGGCCCGATGAGCCACAGCGAGTCGGATATCAACAGCCTGCTGGCGCGGCTCGAGCTCGCTCCGCTCAATCCCGGCGCCTGGTCCGGAACGCAGGGCTGGATGAGCAGCCGTGAGGCGCCGATTCTGAGCGTCAGGAATCCCGCCACCGGCACCCTGATCGCGCAGGTACGTCCCGCCGGCCGCGCGGAGTACGAGTCCGTCATCTCCTCGGCCGTCGCGACCGCCGCCGCCTGGCGCGCGATTCCCGCGCCCAAGCGCGGCGAGGTGGTGCGGCTCATCGCCGAGGAGCTGCGGCGGGCGAAGGCGGATCTGGGCACCCTGGTCTCGCTCGAGAACGGCAAGATCCTCGCCGAGGGCTTGGGCGAGGTGCAGGAGATGATCGACATCGCCGACTTCGCCGTCGGCCAGTCGCGCATGCTGTATGGGCTCACGATGCACTCCGAGCGCCCCGGTCACCGGATGTACGAGCAGTGGCATCCGCTCGGTGTGGTGGGCATTCTCTCGGCGTTCAATTTTCCGGTGGCCGTTTGGTCCTGGAACGCCTTCCTCGCCGCGATCTGCGGCAACGTTTCGGTATGGAAGCCCTCGCCGAAGACTCCGCTGACCGCGATCGCCGTGCAGCAGCTCTGTAACCGCGTGCTCCAGGGCCGCGGCCTGCCGCCCATCTTCCAACTTTTCATCGACGGCGGCACCGAGCTCGCGACTCGCTTCGTCGATGACTGCCGTATCGCCCTCGTTTCCTTCACCGGCTCGACGCCCGTCGGTCGCAAGGTGGGCGAGCGGGTCGCCGCGCGCCTCGGCAAGAGCCTGCTCGAGCTCGGGGGCAACAACGCGATCATCGTGGATGAGACCGCGAACCTCGATCTCGCCGTGCCCGCCATCGTGTTCGGTGCGGTGGGCACCGCCGGTCAGCGCTGCACCAGCACCCGCCGCGTCTTCATGCACCAGAGCGTGGCCGCGGAGCTCGAGCGGCGCCTGACGAATGCCTATGCGCAAGTGCGGATCGGTGATCCGCTCGATCCCGCGACCCTCATGGGCCCGCTGATCGATGCGCCGGCCGTCGAGCGCTTCGAATCGGCCATCGCCGCGGCCCGCAGCGCCGGCGCCGTGATTCTCTACGGCGGTCGCACGCTTCCCGGTCCCGGCCACTTCGTCGAGCCGACCCTGGTCCGGGCCCGCAACGACTGGGAGATCGTGCAGCACGAGACCTTCGCCCCGATTCTCTATCTCATTCCCGTCGACTCCGTGGCGGAGGCGATCGCGCAGCAGAACGCCACCCCCTACGGCCTCTCCTCGGCGCTGTTCACCGACCGCCTGCAGCATGCCGAGCTCTTCCTCTCCGCCTCGGGGAGCGACTGCGGCATCGCCAACATCAACATCGGCACCTCGGGTGCCGAGATCGGCGGCGCCTTCGGCGGGGAGAAGGACACCGGCGGCGGCCGCGAGTCGGGATCCGACGCTTGGAAGGCCTACATGCGCCGTCAGACCAACACCATCAACTGGTCGCGCGATCTGCCGCTCGCGCAGGGGATCAAGTTCGAGCTGTAACTAGGATCGCTTGCCGGGCAGCCCGAGCGAAAACCTCGCTCCGCCCATGGGCGATGCATCCACCACGAGCGTGCCGCCGTACAGATCGACGGTGTCGTGCACCATGGCGAGCCCCAAGCCGTGGCCGGGCACCTTCTCGTCCGTCCGCACGCCACGCTCCAGGACCTTCGCCCGGTTCTCTTCGGCGATTCCGGGCCCGTCATCCTCCACCACCAGCGTGAGATTGCCGCTCCCCGCCGTCGCCCGACCGTCCTCGAGGGTGACCGACACCCGCACCTTGCTCCGGCACCACTTGCAGGCGTTGTCGAGCAGATTCCCCAGCAGCTCCATGAAATCGCCCCGATCGCCGATGAAATGACTCCCCTCCTGGATCGCGAGCTCGATCGAGAGGTCCTTGCGCGAGTACACCTTGAGCAGCGTCGCCCGCAACTCCGCCGCGACCGGCGCCACGGCGACCGGTGCCTGCCCGAGGAGCGCCCCGCCCGAGGCCGCGGCGCGCTTCAACTGATGCTCGATGATGCCGGTCATGCGATCGATCTCGGTGCCGACCGTGCGGGCGGTCGCGCCTGATCCATCGCTCGAGAGCGCCGATCGCATCACCGCGAGCGGTGTTTTCAACCCATGAGCGAGATTGCCCAGCGTGTCGCGATAGCGGGCGACGCGCTTGCGCTCGCCGAGGAGCAGCGCGTTCAAGTGGCGCGCGGCGCCGCTCAACTCCCGCGGGTAGCCCGTTCCCAGCATCTCGCTCCGTCCCTCCTCGACCTCGTGAATCTCGCGCTCGAGCCGGCGCAGCGGCGCGAGCGACCAGCGAAGCAGCGCCGCGAGCGACAGCAGCAGCAGCAGCATGAGCCCCGTGAACCAACCGAACATGCGGGTGCGAAACACCCAGAGCTCCTGCTCGTAGGGGGTCAGGCTCACCGCCACACTGAAGGTGAGCGCATGGGCCTTTTGCGGATCCTCCTGGAAGGAGATACCGCGGCTCTCGACCGCCACGCGGCCGTGACCCACCATGGTGTCGGAGAATTGCCGCTCTCCCTGCGCGAGCGGTGGACCGAAGTCGATGCGCAGGCCCGCCGTCGAGGGTGAGCGCCACACGTGGTTGTTGGATCGGATCTGGGCATAGAGGCCCGAATCCGGCGTCGCCAGACGCGTGTCGAGGCCTGCGAGCGGCGCGTCATATCCGCCCGCGGGGTTGGGCTCCGCGGCGGCGATCAACGTGACGATCTGCGCATCGAGGAGAGAATGCACCTGACGCTCGGAGAGGGTGCGAAAGCCGGTGTCGAGCACCAGCATCATCACGAGGAAGAAAAGCGCGAGCGGTAGGGCGACCGAGACGAGCAGCCGGCGGCTTAAGGAATGCACGGCGGCCGCGGGTCAGCTCGCCGGATCGCGCGCGAGTGCGAAGCGGTAACCGCGGCCGCGCAGGGTCTCGATGGGTTTCAGCCGGTCCTCCGGATCGAGCTTGCGGCGCAGCCTCCCGATCAACACCTCGATGACGTTGCTGTCGCGCTCGAAGTCCTGATCGTAGAGCCGCTCGGTCAGCTCGGCCTTGGAGATCACCTCGCCCGCTCGCAGCATCAGGTGCTCGAGTATCCGGTACTCGAAGGTGGTGAGATCCACGGGCTTCTCCTGCACGCTCACCGTCTGGGCGCGGGTGTCGAGCGTGACCGGGCCGCATTTGAGCTCGGGGCTCGCCCAACCACCGGAGCGGCGCAGCAGCGCCTGCAGCCGCGCCAACACCTCCTCGAAGTGAAAGGGCTTGGCGACGTAATCGTCGGCGCCTGCCTGCAGGCCCTCGACCTTGTCCTGCCAGTTATCGCGCGCGGTCAGGATGAGGATGGGATAGGACTTGCGCGCGGCACGCACCCGGCGGATGACTTCCAGCCCCGCCAGCTTCGGCAGGCCGAGATCGATGATCGCGACGTCGAGGGGATATTCGATCGCGGCGAAGAGCCCCTCCTCGCCATCCTGGGCGACATCCACGGTGAACCCCGCCTCCACGAGGCGGGACTTGAGCGTCTCGCGCAGCGCCGCTTCGTCTTCGACCACCAGTACTCGCATTCTCGAGGACTCCCCCCGAACCCAAGCCGCACCCGGCAAGCCTCAGGAAATCGTGCCGCTCGCCGCATCGACCTGGACGAAAAACACCCGTCCGGCACCATCGAGCATCCGCAGGAGGTAGATGGTACGGTCTCCTTGGGTGCGAGTCTCGGCCCGAACGACCCGAGCCCGATAGCGCCGCTCGGCGAGCCTCACGGCCTGGTCCATGGAAAGCCTCGCTGCGGGTCGAGCCGGGCCGCGGCTCACCACCGCCCGCGAGCCAGAGGGCGGCGCTGCAGGCGCGCCGAGGCCGACTGCGCCGGCGGTCAGCACCAGTGCCACCCCGGCGGCCACGGACGTGCGCATGGCTTTCATATCCCGGGAAACTTAGCGGAAATCGGGTGAATCGCCGCTGAATCAGGCCGCGCGGGGCCCCTGCGCGCCCACCGGCTAGACCTCGCGCTTGGCCTGCCTCCAGAGCGCGTCCCATTGGGCGGCATTGAGCGCCTGCAGCGGCGCGCCTGCCGCGGCCGCGAGGGTCTCCATGCGCCGGAAGCGCCGCTCGAACTTCGAGTTGGCGGCCCGCAGCGCCTCCTCCGGCTCGATCTTCAGGTGTAATCCCCAATTGGCCACGGCAAAGAGCAGGTCTCCGAGCTCTTCCGCGAGCCGCTCGCCGGGCGCGTGCGCGGCGGCGTCGCTGCCGGTCGTGAGCGCCTCCTCGATCTCGCGCACTTCCTCGAGCACCTTGTCGCGGACCTGGGAAGCGTTTTCCCAGTCGAAGCCCACGCGGGCCGCGCGCCTCCCGAGCTTGGCCGCGCGGGTGAGCGCCGGGAGCGAGCGCGGCACGTCGGCCAGAGCGCTGCGATCGGCGGCGCTCGCCGCCCGGGCGGCCTCGGCGCGCTCGCGCGCCTTCTCCTCCTCCCAGCGCCGCGAGAGGTCTTCCGCTCGCACCGCGGAATCCACGCCTTCGAACACGTGCGGATGCCGCCGGATCAGCTTGGCATGAATCCCGCGCGCGACCGCGGCGAAATCGAACCAACCCTTCTCCTCCGCCATGCGCGCATGAAAGACCACTTGAAAGAGAAGATCGCCGAGCTCGTCACGAAGCTTCTCGGGCTCGCCGCGCTCGATGGCATCGGCGACTTCGTAGGCTTCCTCGATGGTGTAGGGAGCGATGGTGCGAAAGGTCTGCTCACGGTCCCACGGGCAGCCCTGCTGCGGGTCGCGCAGCCGCGCCATCAGTTGCAGGAGCTTCGCCAGCGCTTCTCCCGCATCACCCGCACTCACGCCCGCTCCTGCGCACAGAGGCGGTAGAGCGTCACGAGTATCCCGGCCGTGGCGCCCCAGATATTGCGCGTGCCGTAGGGAATGTCGAGCATTTCCGCTTCCATTTCGGCGGCGCGGAAGCG
>Ga0335078_10010870_pt1 | contig 13481 bp, 16 predicted proteins | sample Lox_Sample_32_FD_206711 | JGI IMG/M metagenome (GOLD analysis project Ga0335078, IMG submission 206711) | Soil microbial communities from Loxahatchee National Wildlife Refuge, Florida, United States - Lox_Sample_3.2 | ecosystem: Environmental > Terrestrial > Soil > Wetlands | place: USA...
GAACGCCTATACGCGCGCCCGGCTCGACGAGCATGCGCCACGATGTACGCATCCGGCGCTGATCCAGCATCCGGAGACCAAGCGACCGGTGCTGTTCGTCAACCGGCTCATGGCGGACCACTTCGTCGGGCTCCCGATCAACGAGAGCGAGGCGCTCCTCGAACAGGTGTTCAGCCATATCGAGCGGCCGGAGCATATCTACGAGCATGAATGGCGTGTGGGCGATGTGCTCGTCTGGGACAATTTCTCGACGCTTCACGCCCGCACCGACTTTGACCCAACAGAGCGTCGCGTGCTGCGCCGCATGGCCATCCGCGGCACGCGCCCGCACGCCTTGCAACCGGCGTCGGTTGCCGCCGACTCGTAGAGCCTTCCGGTTACGTCGCCGCTCAGAAGCGGTAGCCGAAGACGTTGCTGCCGCTCATTCGTTCGAGGTTCCGGCCGAAGCGGTATTTGAGCTCCGGTCCGTCGAACGGCGGCTGTTCGAGCTTCTGCTCGGTATCGGAGAAGGGCTCGACCTCCAGCACGACAAAACTGTGGCCGGCATTCGCGTTCACGACGGCGTCGAATCCTTCGGAAAGCCCAGCGAGGCTGTCGAACGAGAAGACGCGCTCCAGCCCCATGCCGCGCGCGATCGCGGCATAGTCGTTATGTTCGAGGTTCGGCAGTGCCGCATTTGAGGTGGCGCCGTAGACACGGTTCGAGACGAGGAAGTGCGTCAGGTTCGGCACATTGAGGTGCCGCTCGACCATCAGCATGCCCGGATTCATGCAGAAGGCGCCGTCGCCGACGAAGGCCCAGAATTTGAGCGCCGGTTGCGCGAGCGCGAGCCCTGCGGCGAACATGCTCGAAAGGCTCATCGACGCTTCGAGATAGAAGGTGGCCTCGGTGTCGTGCGTCGCATGCCACCAGGCTTGCGCGGAATTGCCGGCCGAGGTGACGACGAGCTGCCCCTTGCGGCGCTCCGCGAGCAATCGGAAACAGTCGAGATATCTCATGGCCTGCCCTCGCCGCGCAGCAATCCTCGCGTCAACAGAACGGCCATCGGCCGCGTCATGGTGCGCGTGTGGTCGTAGACTCGCGAAATCATGGGAATGTCATCCGGACGGTCGATGATGTGGAACGGCATGTCGATCGCCTGCAGCACCGGCAGGAGATAAAGCCCGTTCGAGGCATGATGCTTATGGTGGTCGCCGACCGCGCCGCGCAGCGTCAGCATCACAAAGAGCGGGATCTCGTAGGAATAATTGATCTTGGTGATGGCGTAGATCACGGTCATGAAGCCCGACGCGCCCATCAGGGCCGCCGATCCCATGGCCCCCATATAGGCGCCGGAGCAGAGGCCGATCGCCGATTCCTCGCGGTTGACTGGCACGTGCTTGAAGCGCGGGTCATGCGCCGCGGCGCCAATGAAATCCATCACCCAGTTGTCGGGCAGACTGGCGATGAGCTTCACGCCGCACTGGGCGAGCTCGTCGAGAAGCCGTTGCGCAACCTGTTGCTTTCCATCCGGCATTCTTCACCTCGCATCCGCCGCCGCGAGCGCTCGCGCACCGTTTGGTGCGACATCTGCGGCCCAATTTAACGCGGCGGCTCCTTCTGCCAATGAACAATGCGGCGGCGCAGGACGAGGAGCGCCTGGTCGAGCGCAAATCCGCACGCGCCGATGACGACAATCGCGGCGTAGACGTTCTGGAACGCGAAACGTGTGCCCCACACGGTGATATAGTAGCCGAGGCCGATGGAATCGCCGATCATCTCCGTCAGGACCACCACGATGAGCGACACCGGCAGCGCGACACGCAGCCCGGAGAAGATCGCAGGCAGCGCCGCCGGCACGATCACGCGGCGCAGCACCGTCAAGCGGCCCGCACCGAAGTTGCGCGCGACCCAGATGAGCCGCGAATCGAGTCCGCGGAATCCGAAATAGCTCGTGACCACGATCGGGTAGAGGCACTCGAGAAAGGTGAAGGCCACTTTCGACGACGTCCCGAAGCCGAAGACATATGTGAACACCGGGAAGAGAGCGATCTTCGGGACCGGATAGCCGAAGAAGAAGACCGGCTCGAACAGATTGCGGAACAAGGACGAACGCGCCATCGCCGCCGCAAAGGGAACGCCGATGAGCGCGGCAAGGAAGAAGCCCGCGAGGGCGCGGCCGAGCGTGACGGCGGTGTGGTAGAGGAGCGCGCCATCCGCGAGCTCGGCCACGAGCGTGCCGCCGACCGTCGCGACGCTGGGCAGAAGGCGTGATTCGATCAATCCGCTCGACACCGCTATCTGCCACAGCGCGAGGAGGAGCGGGATCGAATACCACTGGGCGACGAGGCGATGAAGCCTGACGTTCATGGCGCCGACTGCTCTTCCGTGCCGACCAATTGCCCTTTCAGCACGCGCCGACGCAGCGCCAGGAGCAAGCGGTCGCTCGCAAAGCCGAGCATGGCAAAGGCGACGATGCCCGCGAGCATCAGATCGAAGCGCGCCGCATTCTCCCCCTCGGTGATAAGGTTCGTGAGCCCTGCGTGCGAGCCGATGAGCTCGGCCGCGAAGAGCACGACGAAGGCATGGGCGAGACCGATGCGAACGCCCGCGAGAAGCTGTGGCGCCGCGGCCGGAATGACGACGCGGAAGAACATCGTTCTGGGCGGCGTTCCCATGTTGCGCGCCGCCCAGAGCAACGTCTTGTCGACCGACAGCACGGCATGACGCGAGGCGATGAAGACGGGAAAGAAGCTGGAAAACCCGACGATCGCGATCTTGGAGGCGTGGCCGAGCCCAAACAGGAGCAGGAACACGGGTAGGAAGGCGATCTTCGGCACGGCAAAGAGGGCGGACACCAGCGGATCGAAGAAATTGCGCACGCCCCGCGCCAATCCGGCGCTGACACCGACGATGAGCCCGGCCGCGGTGCCGAGCACGAAACCGGCGCTGACGCGGTAGACGCTCGCGAGGACCGCCTGGGCAAGCTCGCCGTCCGCCGCGGCCTCCCAGAGAGCGGCAAGGATGACGGAGGGATAAGAAAGATAGCGGGGCAGCGCGCCGGCGCGGCCCGACGCCTCCCACGCCGCAAGCACGACAAGCGGGATGATCCATTTCTGGATAGCGGCGGACCGCGCGCTCACGGCTCTTCCATCGCGCGTGCCTTCAGCACCTCGCCGCGGAGCAGATCCCAGACGCGTGCACGCAGATCGAAGAACGTCGCGGACTTGCGGAACTCGCCCGAGCGGTCCTCCGCCTCTATCCGCAAATCCGCCTTGATGCGGCCGGGCCGCACGGTGAAGACAAGGAGCCGCGTTCCGAGAAAAATCGCCTCGTCGACATCGTGCGTGACAAACAGCACGGTCTTGCGGTCGCGCCGCCAGATCGCCTGCAGCTCTTCCTGCAAAAGCTCGCGCGTCTGCGAATCGAGCGCGCCGAAGGGTTCGTCCATCAGAAGGAGCTGCGGATCGAGCGCGAGCAAGCGCGCGAGCGCGACGCGCTGCTTCATGCCGCCGCTCAGCTGCGCCGGGAAAAGGCCGCCATAGCGCGACAAATGCACGAGATCGAGGTAGTCGTGGGCCTTCGCTAATCGCTCGGATTTGCCGAGGCCCCTCATCTCGAGCGGCCAGCAGACGTTCTCGAGCGCGGTGAGCCACGGGAAGAGCGAGTGCTCTTGGAACATCATGCCGCGTTGCGGGTCGGGCGGGCCGAGCGGCCGTCCGTCGAGCACGATGTCGCCGCCGCTCTTGGGTTCGAACCCGCCGATGATATGCAGGAACGTGCTCTTGCCGCAGCCGGACGGGCCCACGATCGATACGAACTCGTGCGCATCGATGGTCAGCGACAGCTGGTCGAGTACGGTGATCTCACGATTCTCGGCGATGAAGGACTTGTCGAGACGGCGAACGTCCAGCAAGGGCATTGCGATGGCCGCGCGCGGCGCTATTTCGGCAAGTAGCTGAGATCGACGATCGAATCGATGTTCACGGTCTTCTTCTGGAAGCCGGCCGAGACTTGCAAATCCTGCATGCGCTTCAATGCGGCAACATCGACGCGCAAGGTCGGATCGCGGTCATAATCTTCGAGGCCAAGATATATCTCTGCCGGCACGCGCACGAACTTCTTGTCGATCAGGATCTGACGCGCCTCTTTCGTGTGCTCGAGATAGAATTTGGTCGCATCGGACAAATCGGCGAGGAAACCGCGCACCGCATCCCGATGTGCCTTCAGGAACGCGGGCTGGCCCATCACGACGACCAACTCTTCGTCGAACGGCGCGCCATCCTTCGAGGTGAAGACCGTCTTGAGCTTCAGCTCCTTCTGCGCCATGGCGAAGAAAGGCTGCGGCAGCTCGGCGACGTCGACCCGGCCGGACCGCAGCGACTCGGTCATCGCTCCGAACGAGACGGGCACGATCGTGACGTCCTTCTCGCTCATGCCATGCCGTTCGAGCGCCGCGCGCAGCCAGAGCTCGCCGGCCGTCGAAAAGCCATTCACCGCGACCGTCTTGCCCTTGACGTCCTCGATCTTCGTGATCGGAGACGATGCGAGCGCGGCGAACGCGGTGTTAAACCCGCGATGCAGGCTTTCGCGGGTGATCGATGCGATAATCGTGGTGGGCACGCCCTCGGCCGCAGCGAAAAGCACGCCGTTGGCGGCGGACGCGGCGAGATCGATCGCGCCCGCGGCAAAGGCCTCCGCGCGCTGCGACGAGCTTGTGAACTGCGTCGGTTCAAGCTCGTAAAGCTTGCCATAATTCTTGCCGAGGTCAGGCTTCGCCATGAGGAGCCAGCTCTGCTCTTCGGCGGCAAGCGAGTAACCGTAGCGAATCTTGACGGGCGCCGCGCTTGCCGGCCGGCCCGCAAGCGTGAGCCCGGCAAGGGCGGTTAGTCCGACACACACCTCGCGTCTGCCAAGCGTCATGGGTCTGCTCTCGTTTTCGCTGGGAACTGGAACATTACCGGCTTGATTTTGCCGTTCAATGGCTTTTTCGTCAGCATCATTGGCGCCGAAGGATCCGGGATGGCAGAAAGCGCGCGCTCGTTCGATTACGTGATCGTCGGCGCCGGCTCGGCGGGCTCGGTGATCGCAAGCCGGCTGAGCGCCGATCCTGGCGTCCGCGTTCTTCTCCTCGAGGCAGGCGGTTGGGATTGGCATCCGCTCGTGCGGGTGCCGCTCGGTGTCGGCCGAATCTGGGGCTTCGACCGCTTCGATTGGGGCTACACCGCGGAGTCAGGCGAAGGCACCGGCAACCGCACGATCGAATTGGCGCGCGGCAAGCTCGTCGGCGGCTCGCACTCGATCAACGCGATGGGCTACATCCGCGGCCATCGCGCCGATTACGACCGCTGGGCGCAGCAAGGACTCGCGGGCTGGTCCTTTCGCGAAATTCTGCCCTATCTCAAGCGCGCCGAGACCTGGGAAGACGGGGAGACCGAATATCGCGGCGGCAGCGGGCCGCTCTATGTTAGGCGCACCAAGGACATCGACCCGCTTTACGAGGCCTATATCGCGGCCGGCGTTGCTGCGGGCCATCCTTATACCGAAGACTATAACGGGGCGGAGCAGCACGGTTTCGCCTGGGCGCAGTGGACGATCCGCAACGGGCTTCGCGACACGACGGCGCGCGGCTATCTGCATCCGGTGCTCGGCCGGCGGAATCTGACGGTTGCGACGAACTCTCTCGCCGTTCGCATCCGTCTCGACCGCGGTCGCGCCACCGGCATCGACTATCGCGCGGGAGGCCGTACCGAGACAGCCTGGGTGACGCGGGAACTCATTCTCTGCGGCGGCGCGATCAACACGCCGCAGCTTCTGATGCTCTCCGGCATCGGCGACCCTGACGAGCTCAGCGCTCTTGGTATAACGCCCGAGATGCCGCTCAGGGGCGTGGGGCGGAATCTCCAGGACCATTACGCCACCGGACTCCTGCACGAGCGTCGCGAGCCCGGACCGTTCGTGCGAACGACGCGGGCCGATCGCCTCGCCTTCGCTTTTGCGCAGGCCTATCTGACAGGCGCGGGCCCGGCCACCGATGTGCCGAGCGGCTTCATGGCTTTCATCAAAACCGATCCGAGCCTCGCCGTTCCGGACATTCAGCTCCTGTTTCGCTCCGGCTCGCGTGACGCCGGCCCCTGGTTTCCCGGGTGGAAGAAGGCGTGGAGCGATGCGTTCGTTTGCCGGCCCATCCTTCTTCGCCCCATGAGCCGCGGCCGCATCCGGCTTCGCTCGAGCAACCCGCAGGAGCGCGTCCGCGTCGAGCAGAATTTCCTGGCGGAACCGGCGGATCTCGGCACGCTGCTCAAAGGGCTGAAGCTTCTGCGCGAGGTGGCGGCACAGACCCCGCTCGCTCCGTTCCGCGGCCGCGAACTCGCTCCTGGGCCCGAGCTGCGGAGCGATGCCGAACTCGGCAGCTACATCCGGTCGGCGCCCGCGACCGCGCATCATCCCTGCGGCACCTGCCGCATGGGTGTGGACGATGATGCCGTGGTGGATGGTGCGCTCTGTGTTCGAGGCATCGCGGGACTCCGAATCGCCGATGCTTCGGTGATGCCCGACCTCGTCGGCGGCAACATCAACGCGGCCGTCATTATGATCGCGGAAAAGGCGTCCGACCTGATTGCCCGCACAAGCATCGGGTAAGCGTGCCGCGGCCAGGCCGATCGGCACGACCGCCCGCGTCAGGTGCGCTCCGATCGGCATCCCGCTCGCTCATTACGGGTAAGACGGGGCAGGCACTGCCCCGAAGGTCCATCATCAGAACGCGCCTTTTGTCACTTCTTTGCCGTTCGAACTCGCGCGCTGCGTTGGTAGCTTCCGCGGCGCGCGGCGTTTGTTGGCGGCGCTCGTTTTGAGGCGAGGATCGACGATGCTTGGCAAAATCATTTTGGCGGCAGGCGCGCTGACATGCGCGATGATGTTTTCGCCCGACCCGGCATCTGCACAGGCCTGCGGCGGCGGTCCGCTCAGCACATCGGCCGGCAATCTCGTCGGCAGCGCATTGGGTGCCGCGGCCGGCGGGCTCCTCGGCAACCAGATCGGCCACGGTAGCGGCAAGGGCGTTGCGACCGGCGTGGGCGTGGTCGGCGGCGCGCTCGCGGGCGGATATGTCGGCCGTACCGTCCAATGCGACAACAGCGGCTCCTCCCAACCGGCAGCCGCAGCGCCTGGTGCCTACCGTCCGGCATCGGTCGCGTCGGGCCCGCCGCGCACCTGCCGCTACGTCACGACAGAGGCCGAGCTGAACGGCCAGCCGCAGCCGATGACCGGCGTCGCCTGCCTCGATCCCGTCGACGGCAGCTGGAAGCTCGAATCCGGTCCCGGTGCCGAGCACGCGGCCCAGGCCGATCTCGTTCTTCGCGCGCAACAGCAGCTGCATCAGCAGGGCTTCTACGTGCGCAACAACATCGACGGACAATGGGGCCCGGCGACGAGCGCGGCCGTGCAGAATTACCAGCGTGCGAACGGGCTCGCGCTGACCGGGCAGCTCGACCAGCCAACTCAAGTGGCGCTCGGGATCGGCGCGGCGCCGATGCAGGCGGCACCCGTGGCTGCGAGCGCCCCGCCGCCACCTGCTCCGGCCGCTCCGCCGGCGACGGCGATCCAGGCGGGCGCGAGCCAATAAGCGAGGAGCGAATCGCGCGACGCTGCCGTCGCCTTTCCTACAGCTCCATCAGCGCGGCGGCATCGCTTGCGAATCGATCAATGAGGCGCAGTTCGGCAGCGTCGGGACGCCATTTGGCTCGGCGGTGCGTCGAGAGCACGCCGCGAAGGCTGCCGTGCACGACAAGTGGCGTCGAGTAGGTCGAGCGCAGGCCCGCGCGGCTCAGCACCGCGCCCGATGACGTGCCCGCGAAGATCGGGCTCGCGATCACATCCTCGACGATAACGCGCCGCGCGCGCTTCGCGGCGTGGCCGCACGACGTGTTCTGTTGCTCGACGACGGCGAAGAAATCGAGGAATTCGCGCTCGAGCCCATGCTGGGCCGCAATGCGAAGACGATCCGGGCCGTCGACAATCTGGATGTTTCCGGTATCCGCACCCGTCGCGAGGACGGCGCCCCGGATCACATGCCCGAGAAGGCTCGTGTCCGGATGCTGCCTCCAGCGCGCTAGCCGCCGGCCGAGCCGGGCGCTCCGCGCAACCTCCCACTCAGAGCACAGGATGGCCTCGGCCGCCGCGACGAGCATTGCCCGCGAGCCCGCAACCGAACCGTCCGCGGCAGCGAGGGGCCGTCCATCCGACCAGGCAACCGTGCGCGCACTTTGCCAGACTTCGAACGAGTCGCATGCATCAGACGCGGCTGCCGCCAGCTGCTCCGCAATCTGAATCGCTTCGGCATCATTTTCGGCTGCAAATTCGTGGCGGCAGACGATCCGATCCGATGACCGCAGGTAGAGACGATATGGCGCGCTTGCCACGCCTTCCTCCGCAATGACAACGCGCGTGAATATTGGTTTCTCCGCGCACGAATAACAGGGCCTCGCGGAAACCGAATGGTAGAAAGGCGCGGGCCCGTTCCCTTTGCCGCTCGCACGGGCGATGATGGCGGCCGAGCCGAGGGAGAAGCGTCATGCTGCAAAGCTTCGAGGGCGGATGCCATTGCGGACGGGTGCGCTTCCGCGTCACGGCCGATCTCGCCACGGTTACGCTCTGCAACTGCTCGATCTGCAGCAAGAAGGGGTTCCTGCACCTGATCGTGCCGCCGGAGCGGTTCGAACTCGTGCGCGGCGCCGACGAGCTTTCCACATACCGCTTCAACACGGGCGCAGCGCAGCACACGTTCTGCCGCAACTGCGGCATCCACCCCTTCTATGTACCGCGCTCGGACCCCGACAAGATCGACGTCAATGCGCGCTGCCTCGACGGCGTCGACGTGGCGGCGCTCAAGCCCCATTCCTTCGACGGCCGCAACTGGGAAGAGGCGATCGTGGCCCACGTGCCGTGGCGCTCGTGAAACTGCGACAAATTCGCTCAAATCCGGACCATTGGTAAGGCTCGGTCAACGCGGTGCGGCTAGAACTGGCGCCGGTCCCGCCACCTACCCCCGAGGCCCCTCCCCGTGTCGGTCGAAGACGTTCCGCTTGGCGCCGCGCCTGCGCCGCGGCCCAATCCCGAGCGCCGCACCCATCGCCGCACTCCCACCCTGTGGGACGCGCGGCTCGAATGCGATGCCGGCGTCTTCTCGTGCGTCGTCCTTAACATCTCGCCGGGCGGCGCAATGGTGCGGATCGACGCGCCGCTCATCAAGGGCGGGCGCGCGAGCCTCATGATCGAGCGCTTCGGCACGCTCGCCGGCACCATCATGTGGCAGCTCCCGGCCGAGGGAAAATTGGGCCTGCGCTTCAATGCGGAGCCCGAGCGGGTCGTGCGCTTTCTTGCGGGCGCGGTGTCGCTCTAGGCGGCCGGCGCCCTGCCCGCTCCGCGTGCTAGGATCGCACGCATGGTGACGAACGGTATTTACAAGATCGGCTATGGCGGCACGACCGGCTCGGGCTACGGCATGCTCGCGCTCATCGCCGGAAAGATCACTGGCATCGACGAGGCCGGCATCGAGTACGACGGCGAATATATGGAGGACGATGTCACCGGCGCCGTGCAATTCCACCTGCGCGCCACGGTCCCGGCGGACGTAGCGCTCGTCGTCGGCGTGCCGGCTAAGGGCGAGCCTTGGACGTTCTCGATCGACACCTACCTGCCGCCCAATTTCGGGAGCGGCGTCGAGAACAAGATCCGCACGCCCTTTGGCCTCGCCACGGTGCGGTTCACGCTGCTGCGCGCGATCTAGGCGGGCTTGCGCGGCCGCGCGGAGGACGGTACATCGCCCGCGGAAAACCGGGGGAGCACCGCCGTGGAATTCGGGCATTTCTGCCTGCCGACCTATTTCGCCGACGTCGACGGCTCGGTCGGCGACTTCACACGCCGCTTTGTCGAATTCCTGGTGGCGAGCGAGGACATGGGCTTCGATTCGCTGTGGGCGAACGAGCACCATTTCGATGCTTATGGCGGCATCGTCCCATCGCCGCCGATCCTGCTCTCGGCACTGGCGCAGCGGACGAAGCGCGTGCGCCTCGGCACCTCGGTCGTGGTTCTGCCGCTGCACAATCCGATCGAGATCGCCGAGCAGCTCGCGATGGTCGACCTCATGTCGAACGGGCGCGTCGAGTTCGGCGTCGGGCGTGGCTTCGTCCATTTCGACTACGACCGATTGGGCGTGCCGCTCGAAGGCGCGCAGGACCGCATGAAGGAGCAGCTTGCCTTCATCCTGCGCGCCTGGCGGGGCGGCCGCTTCAGCCACGAGGGCAAGTTCTACCGCTACAAGGACCTCGAACTTTGGCCGCAGCCGGAGCAACGGCCGCATCCGCCGGTGTGGCTCGGCTGTTCCGGCACGCCTTCGAGCTTCGAATGGGCGGGCCAGCAGGGCTATAGCATCCTCACCGTCGCCTATCGCGGCGTCGAGCCGCTGGTGAAGCTGAACCAGCTTTATCGCGACAACTGGGAAGCGGCCGGGCATAAGAAAGGCGGCTGGCGCATCTCGGCGCACTACCAGATCGTGCTGTCGGAAGACGGGCGCGAGGCCAAGGAGATTTGCGTCCGCGCGCTGAAGCGCTACAGCGCCGCCATCACCCACACGCTCGAGCGCGTCGAGACGGACCGCGCTTACGAGGCGAATTCGCGCGCCAAGATCAATGCCGAGCTTCTCGACATCGACCGCTTGGTCGAGGACTGCCGCGTCATCGCCGGCACGCCTGAAGACGCGGTGCGCATCCTCACCCGCGCGCACGACCTGATGCGCTTCACCTCGTGCGACTGCACCTTCTATTTCGGCGGCATCAGCTTTGAGGAGGCGCAACGCTCGCAGCGGCTGTTCGCGGCGGAGGTCATGCCGCGGCTGCGCGCCAAGGTCTGAGCCCGACGCCATTGCGCGAATCCGCGGGACGCGGGACAATGGCCGCGAGCCTTGCGGGGCTTCGACGAAAGGGACGGACGATGGACGATTTTCACGCGCGGATGGAAAAGGCGAGTGTTGCGGCGCTCTGGGAGCAAGAGGCGCGGCACAACAATCCGCCCGATCCGGCCCATGTCTGGCACTGGGACACGTTGAGCCCGCTGCTCGACGAGGCCGTGCGCCAGACCGACATGCAGAACGCCGAGCGCCGCGTCCTCATCCTGCAGAATCCATCGCTCCTCGAAGATGGGCGCAACGGCGCCGCCACCAACCTCTCCGTCAATCTCCAGATCCTTATGCCGGGCGAGAAGGCGCGGCCGCACCGCCACACCATGCACGCGCTGCGCTTCTCGCTCGAAGGCGACGGCGCGGTTACGATCGTCGACGGCAAGGAATGCGTGATGATGCCGGGCGACATGATCATCACGCCCGGCTGGACATGGCATCAGCACCGGCATGACGGCAAGGAGCGCGCAGTGTGGGTCGATGCGCTCGACGTGCCGATGCACAGCTACCTCGAGACCGGCGTGTTCGAGCCAGGCCCCGCGAAGGACGCGGTGGCGCTGCCGCCCGACAGCGCGTTCGCGCCAGGCTTCACCCCCGACATGCCGGACGCGGCGCAGCGTTATTCGCCGATGTTCCGCTATCCCTGGGACGTGGCGGTGAAGGCGCTTGAGGCGCTGCCGCCGGCGGCCGACGGCTCGCGGCGCTTGCGCTACACCAATCCCGCGACCGGCGGCGCGGTGATGTCGACGATCGACTGCTATCTCCTTGGCCTCGAGCAAGGCAAGGCGACGCGCCCCTATCGCACCAACAGCAACTGCGTCTGCGTCTGCATGGAGGGCGAAGGGACCTCCGAGGTCGGCGAAGACAAGATCGCGTGGAAGCGGAAGGACGTGTTCGCGCTGCCCCATAATCAGTGGGTCAGCCACAAGGCCGCGAGCCCGAAGGCGCGCATCTTCCAGATCACCGACCGCGAGATCCTGCGCCGGCTCGATTATCTGCGCGAGGACCATCGCGGCTGAGCGCGGCGATGGCCGCCGACGCGCCCGCGGAGATCACCGCCTACGAGGCGTGGCTCAGGAACTATGTGAAGCTTGCCGAGACCGGCCGCAAGCTCGCCTCGGGTCTCGCCGACGGCGCCCGCCGCCGCGCCAGCAAGATCGACGAACACCGCTTCTCGAGCCACGCGCAGCGGCTCTACAACGAAGAGGTCTACTGGACCCTGCAGATGAAGGGCCTGGCGGCGCTCGCGGCGGCCGAGCGCGCGCTGACGCCCCAAGCGGCACCTGCGCCGGCCAAGGCCGCGGCAAAAACGCGGACGACGCGAGCGGCATCACCGCCCCGCACCGGGAAAGGACTCCGCTGACGATGAGGACGATGCTTTACGCCGCGGCGCTTCTCGTCGCGGCAACATGCGCGCGCGCGGAAACGCTCAACGTCGCCAAGGGTGGCCCGCAATCCTTCACCTTCGCGCCAGCCGACATCGGCTTGGCCGAAGGTTTCTTCCAGAAGCGCGGGCTCGACCTCAAGCTCTCGAATTTCGATGGCGCGACCAAGGTGCACCAGGCGATCGCCGCGGGCGACATCGACATCGCCTTGGCCTCGGGCCCCGACATGGCGTTCATCGCCAAGGGCTCGCCCGCGAAATCGGTTGCGGCGATGGCGGGCCGGCCCGACATGATGGTGCTCGCGGTCGAGAAATCCTCGCCCATCACCGAGCCGACGCAGCTCAAAGGCAAGATCGTCACGGTGACGAGCGCCGGCTCCCTCACCTATTGGCTCGCGCAGGAGCTGTCGCGCCAGGAAGGCTGGGGCCCGGACGGAATCGACATCCACGCCGTCGGCGGGCAGACGACACAGATCGCCGCGCTCAGGACACACCAGAGCGACGGCATGGTGATGGACCTCACGGCCGCGATGCGGCTCGAGGAGGAAGGCCAGGGCCGCATCCTTCTGAAATTCGGTTCGATCGTGCCGGCCTTCCACATGCATGTGATCCATGCCTCGAACGCGATCCTCGCGCGCGATCCGGAGGCGGTGCGGCGTTTCCTCGCCGCGTGGTTCGAGACGATCGCCTTCATGCGCGCGCACAAGGACGAGACCGTGGCGCTTGCAGGCAAGGTGATGGGCGTGTCGGACGAGTTGGCCTCGCGCACCTATGACCAAGTCATGCCCGATCTCTCGACCGACGGGTGCTTCGATCCGAAGGCGCTCGACGTGCTGCGCCGCTCTTATGTCGACATGGGCGTACTCGACAAGCCGCCCGAGATGAGCGCGCTCTATACCGAGCAATTTCTGCCGGCGCCGTGCAAGCGCTGACTCAGCGCTGCGCCTGATCCTCGGGCGGTCCGGTAGCGTTGCCGTCGGGACCAAGCGTGTAGAGGTCGTAGGCCTGGCCCGGCCGCCGGCTCGGCACGCGATAGACGTAAGGATGCCCCCACGGATCGTTGAGCAGGCTCGACTGTGCGACATAGGGGCCGGCCCAGCGCTCGAGATTGGGCGGCGCAGCGACCAGCGCCTTCAATCCCTCCTGCTCGGTCGGATAGCGCCC
>Ga0335078_10010871_pt1 | contig 13479 bp, 9 predicted proteins | sample Lox_Sample_32_FD_206711 | JGI IMG/M metagenome (GOLD analysis project Ga0335078, IMG submission 206711) | Soil microbial communities from Loxahatchee National Wildlife Refuge, Florida, United States - Lox_Sample_3.2 | ecosystem: Environmental > Terrestrial > Soil > Wetlands | place: USA: Florida...
AGTACACCGATTTATTTTTGACCATCATCATCGGCATGGGCGCGATTTTCGAGAAGCCGATTCTGGTGTTTTTCCTGGCGCTCATGGGGATCATTACCGCCGGCTGGATGTGGCGCAACCTCCGCTATTCGATTCTGGTGATCTTCACCATTGCGGCCATCGTCACCCCCACCACCGACATTATGAACATGTGCATCTTCGCCGCTCCCATGGTCGCGTTGTACATCCTGAGCATCGGCATCGCCTGGTTCGTGCATCCTAAACAGCGGCGGGCGCGGGCGGCGAAAAAAGATCAATGATCCAGCATGAAATGATCCAGCACGAAAAGAAAGTGCAGGGGCCGGTCTGTGACCCGCCCGGCCTGCTGAATCTGTTCCGGGCCGGTATGCTCGCGGCGCTGTTGACGCTCACCGCCTGTGCTCAACAGAAGCCGGCCCCGCAGTTGCAGTTGTCAGTGGATCCGTCGCCGCCCGCCAGCGAGCCAACTTTGCCGACGGCAGACTCCGGCCCGCCGCCAGCGTTCGATTCCGCCCGCGCCATGCAGTACACGAGAGAAGTGACTGGTTTCGGCGCGCGCCCCATCGGCAGCGCCAATCACAAAAAGCTGGAGAACTACATCCTCGCGCATTTGAAAGGCGATGCCGTGGAGGACGACGCCTTTACCGCCGACACTCCTGAAGGCAAGTTTCCGGTGCGCAACATCCTCGCCAAATTTCCCGGCACCCGCGACGGCATCATCGTAATCGCCGGCCACTACGACACCAACTATCCGCTGCGCGATACCGGCTACGTGGGCGCCAACGATGGCGGTTCGTCCACCGGCCTGCTGCTTGAGCTCGCTAACCAGCTTCGCGGCAAGAAGCGCGACGGGTATAGCGTCTGGCTATTGTGGACCGATGGCGAAGAAGCCGTTAAAGAGTGGAGCGACACCGACAGCGTTTATGGCGCGCGCCACCTGGCCGAGAAGTGGCAGAACGACGGCACCCTGAAGAAGATCAAAGCCTTCCTGCTGGAAGATATGATCGGCGATGCCGACCTCAACATCGAGCACGAGCAGAATTCCACGCCGTGGCTCGAAGACATGATCTACGAAGCCGCGACCCGCCTGGGCTACCAATCGCACTTCTTCGCCCGCACGCTCGCCATTGCAGACGATCATCTTCCGTTTGTGGAGCGAGGCGTTCCCTGCGCCGATTTGATTGATCTGGACTACGGCTACAACAACGTGTTCCACCACACCCCCCAGGACACGCTCGACAAGCTCAGCCCCAAAAGCCTGGAGATCGCCGGCACAGTGATCCTGGAAACGGTGCGCCTGCTGGACCAGAAGCCCAACTGAGAACTGACATCTTAGAACTGATCTTCACCCAAGACTTCTCTGTCATCCCGTTCCGGTCGGGATGACAGAGTCTTGGCGGCCATCTGAGAGGACGGAGCCTCTTCAAAGCGGAGGACACAAAGCGAACCGCTCGCGTAAATTGGAACCTGGCAAATTGAGAGTCGCCTGGAACGCTGATTGATACTCTTCTGGATACTCTTCAATCTCTTCGTCGTGGCCATGCTGGCGCTCGACCTCGGGGTCTTCCATCGGCGCTCGCACACGGCGAAATTCCGCGAGGCCATCCTGTGGAGCGTTATGTGGATCGCGCTGGCCGCAGCGTTTGCCCTTCTGGTTTACTTCTGGCACGGGCGGGCGGCATCGCTGGAGTTCGTCACCGGCTACGTGATCGAGCTTTCGCTCAGCGTGGACAATCTGTTCGTCTTCCTGCTGATCTTCCGCTATTTCAAAGTCGCAGGCGAGCACCAGCACAAGGTCCTGTTCTGGGGAATTCTGGGGGCGCTGGTGATGCGCGCGATCTTCATCCTGCTCGGCGTCGGCCTGATCCGCAAGTTCCACTGGATCGTTTACGTCTTTGGGGCGCTGCTGGTGTACAGCGGCATCAAGCTGTTCTTTCAAGAGGGCGCGGAAATCCATCCCGAGAAAAATCCGGTGCTACGCCTGTTCCGCAAGTTCGTGCCGATTACCCAGGACTACCACGGCGGAAAATTCTTCGTGCGTCGCGCCGGCCTCTACGCCACGCCTCTGCTGATCGTGCTGGTAGTGGTCGAAACTACGGACGTACTGTTCGCGGTGGATTCAATTCCCGCCGTCCTCGCCATCACCCTCAACTCTTTCATTGTGTACACCTCGAATGTCTTCGCCATCCTGGGCCTGCGTTCGATGTATTTCGCCCTCGCCGGCATGATGGAAGCGTTCCGCTTCCTGCACTACGGCCTGTCGCTGGTGCTGATTTTTGTAGGCGGAAAGATGCTGGCCTCGCATTACTATCAGTTGCCCACCGAATACGCCCTCGGCGTGGTCGGACTCATTCTGCTGGTTTCGGTGCTGGCCTCGGTGATACGGCCATCAGCGGTGCAGTAGTGGTCGTCGAAAACGCCCTAGGTGAAAGTTATGCTCCGTCGCTCTACACGATCTGTGTCTTTTCGTCTGAAAGCCGGAATGGTACTGCTTCTAGGCGTTGTAGCTGGCTCATTGCTCTGGTTCTCGTATTCTCCTGAACACTGGCTCCGGCGGGCGGCAGGATTCGCGACCGTAACGGTCGCGATGGACAACGGGTTCAGGCGGAAGAGTATATTGGACATCCAACGGACAATGAGGCAGACGCATTCCTGCTGGTAAGCATAAGCAGCGAGAAAAATTTCCTGTTCAACTTTGAAGGTGACTCCTATCGCGTCGTCTCGGGTCATGAGTTCATTCACCTACCCGGCGGCGTCTTCACCTTCCCACCATTGAGTCAGGGACGGTGGCTCCCGCCTCTGCCATTCCGCAACCTCAATGAATTTCGAGTTGCTGCACCAACGGGACAGGTTGTGGTCGTAAAATTCTGACGTCGCGCAGGACCTAAGTCATGGCCTCATCGTCACCAATAGACTCGCCCGGCAGGCAGCCCTAGCGCGAACTGCATTTGCTTCGTGCACTTCGTGAGAACTTCGTGTCCTTCATGAATGTTTTCCTTGCAGTCATCCAAATGCTGCACACGAAGATCACCAAGTTGGCACCAAAGGCGCACGAAGCAAAAACGCGTCGTAGTCAGCCGAAGCGGATGCTCTCGCCCTGCGCGATCGAATGCTTCAGGAACTTGGCATCATCGTGCTCGGGAAAATCCAGCCGGTAATGAGCCCCGCGGCTCTCTTCGCGGGCGAGGGCGGAGCGGGCCACCAGCAGTCCCACGGCCTGCAGATTCCGCGCTTCCCATGCGCGGCGGGTGTGCGGATGCGCCACTTTGGCGGCCAGTTCCTGCAGTCTGGCAATCGCGCGCTGCATTCCCTCGCGCGTCCGCACAATCCCGACGTCCCGCCACATCAAGTCCTGAATTTCACCGATCGCTGCCTCGGCGCCTGCCTCTACGGGGCCGTTAGAGTACGCCGAACGCGCCGCCGCTTTGTGCTTCGCCGGATGCTTGCGCAGTTCATCGCGCATCTTCGCGGCCGCGCGCGCGCCGAACACCAGTCCTTCGAGCAGCGAATTGCTGGCCAGCCGGTTCGCGCCGTGCACTCCCGTGGAAGCCGCCTCACCCGCCGCGTAGAGCCCGGGCAACGAAGTACGCGCCTCGAGATCGGTGCGCACCCCTCCCATGGAGTAATGCGCCGCCGGCCGAATCGGAATGAGGTCGGTGGCGATGTCAATGTTGTGCTGCAGGCAGGTGGCGTGAATACGCGGAAAGCGCGACTTCACATGTTGCTCGTCGAGATGCGTGAGGTCGAGATAAACCACCGGCTCTTTCGCGCTGCTCACTTCCATCTCGTGCACGATGGCGCGGGCCACCACGTCGCGCGGCGCAAGCTCCGCCATGGGATGGTACTTGGGCATGAAGCGCTTCATCTCGTCATTGCGCAGGTAAGCCCCTTCTCCGCGCAGGGCTTCAGAAAGCAAAAATCGCGGCGCGTTTTTCAAATACAAAGCGGTGGGATGGAACTGAATGAATTCCATGTCGCTGACTTCGGCGCCGGCGCGAAACGCCATGGCCACGCCATCTCCAGTAGCGACGCCGGGGTTGGTGGTGTTGCGGTAAAGCTGCCCTAGTCCGCCGGTCGCCAGCAACACCGCGGAAGCTGCAATACTCCCGGTTTCGCCAGTTTCCGTAATCAGGCGAATGCCGCGCACGCGGCCATCGTCGAAAGTGAGGTCGGTAGAAAACTCAAATTCGCACACCGTGATCGCCCGCAGCGTCTTGGCCTTGGCATACAGCGCGCGCAGAATTTCGCGTCCGGTCGAGTCGCCGTGGGCGTGCAGAATGCGGTTGCGGCTGTGCGCGCCTTCGCGGCCAAAGGCGAGTTTGGTGCCGTCGCGGTCAAATTCAGTTCCCCACTGAATGAGCTCTTCGATGCGCGGCGGGCCTTCTTCCACCAGGACTTTCACGGCCTGGGCATTGCACAAACCGTCGCCGGCATTGAGCGTGTCCTGCAGGTGCAGGCCGATCTCGTCTTCATCAGTCAACGCGGCGGCGATTCCGCCCTGGGCGAATTGCGTCGCCGAATCGGTGACCTCGCGCTTGGCCAGCACCACCACATGACCTGCCGGGGCCAACTCAATAGCGGCGCGCAGCCCGGCCACCCCCGCGCCAATCACCAGAAAATCGGTTTCAGAAGGCGCACATTTCATGCAAGAAAATGGTAACACTCAGTCAGGATCAAAGTCTTTAACCGAGGATGGCGCAGAGAACGCAGAGAGTTTCTCCGTGTCCTCTGCGGCTCAAGGCTTTTCGGCCAGTACGCTATTATGAATCCTCGTGGCCCGAGTCACCATCAACGTCCCGCCGCGCCCGTATGACGCGGTGATCGAGAGCGGCCTGATTGCGCGCTCGGGCGAATATCTCCGCGAAGTGCTGGGCGCACAAAAAAAATTATTCGTGCTGACCCCGCCGCCGGTGCGGCGCAGGTGGGGGAAGAAGTTGATGGGTTCGCTTGCCGCAGCCGGATTTGCCGCCGAGATAGTCGAAATACCAGACGGCGAGCGCCAAAAAAAACTGGCCACGGTAGAGCGACTTGGCGAAAAACTCGTTTCCATGGGCGTCGAGCGCAGCGCCATACTTCTGGCCTTCGGCGGCGGCGTCACCGGCGACATGGTGGGATTTCTGGCGTCCATCTATTTGCGCGGCGTAGATGTGGTGCAGATTCCTACCACCCTGCAGGCGCAGGTGGATGCCGCCATCGGCGGCAAAACCGGCGTGAATCTGCGCGCGGGCAAGAACCTGCTGGGCACGTTTCATCAGCCGCGCGCCGTGCTGATTGACCCCGCTGCGCTCTCAACTTTGCCGGAGCGCGAATTCCGCGCCGGCCTTTACGAGTCGCTCAAAGCCGGCATCATCGGTAAACCATCGCTCTTCGAGAGGCTGGAACACGGCGATCTGAAGGGCTTGCGCCGCGATCCTGCCGCGCTGGAATGGGTGATCGCGGAATCGGTGCGGCTAAAGGCAGAAGTGGTCTCCGCCGACGAGCGCGAAGGTGGCTTGCGTCGTGTGTTGAATCTGGGCCACACGATCGGTCACGCGCTGGAGGCCGAAACCAACTACCGCCATTTCCTGCACGGCGAAGCAGTGGCCTGGGGCATGATCGCCGCCGCTAATATCGCCGCGAAGCTGGGCCTGCTGGAGGGCGCTTCCGCCCGCCGCATCGCCGACGCCGTTCTTGCGACAGGGCTATTGCCCAAAGTTGAGGTGCGAAGCCGCAATATTTTTCGCCGGCTGCGGGCCGACAAAAAGACCCGCGACCGCGTCGTGCATTTTGTCCTGCCCCGCGAAATCGGCAAAGTTGAAATCGTAAATAACGTGCCGGAGAAAGCTGTACTGGCGGCAGTGGATGAGCTGCGAAAGATGTCAAAGTCGTAGCTACGATTCCACCGTTCCGAAAATTGTCATCCTGAGCGAAGCGAAAGACCCCCGTGCAGCGAAAATCTGCCAGGCTTCGAGGCATTCTCACGGTGCTTTTGCGGTGCAGCGGGCGAATGCCTTGAAGCTTTTGAGGAGCAGCCTGCGTGCCGGGGTCTTTCGCTTCGCTCGGGATGACAAATCATCTTAATCGGGCTGACGCAGGCGACAACTCGCCGGCTCACATCCTGAACTCGCAGATTCCTATACACTGCATCCACCCATGCCCAACTCGCCGATTGACCTGACCCCTGCCGAGCTGCGCAAGCTGCGCGGCTTGAAAAATCCTTACGGCATTCAGCGCTTCCTCGACGACATGCCCTACCACCTCGAAGACACCGCCTGGTCCCCGCGTTTCGTGCTGCGCGAGAATACCGCCCACTGTTTCGAAGGGGCTATTTTCGCCGCCGCGGCGCTGTGGGCCAACGGTTTTCCGCCGCTGATCCTCGACTTCGAGGCCGAGCACGATACCGATCACGTCATCGCCGTTTACCGCGTGGATGGCCATTGGGGCGCCATCGCCAAGTCGAACTTCAGCGGCTGCCGTTACCGCGAGCCGGTCTATCGCTCCTTGCGCGAACTGGCCATGAGCTACTTCAACTTGTATTTCAATCTGCGGCGTGAGCGCACCTTGCGCACGTTTTCCCGTCCCGTCAACCTGCACCGCTTCGACCGGCAGCAATGGATGGTGACCGGGAAACCCATCTGGTTTATCGCCGAATATCTGCTGGATATCTTTCACTACAAGCTGCTTCGCCCCGGCATGGCGCGCAAGCTGCATCGCATAGATGAGCGGTTATTTCAGGCCGAGTGCCTGGGGCGAGCCGAGAAGAAGTAACAACCGCCCGGCTTCCTCCGCGCCTCGGCGATAGTTCTCCGCGAACTTTGCGTTTTAAGATTTTCGCTGAGACCCGCGCCAAACCCAAAACCTTAAATCACAAAGTTCGCGGAGAACTGCCGCCGACGTGCGGAGTTGAGTCCTCCCTGAAGCCCGTCCCTTGGGCATCTCGCCGCATTTCGCGCTACAATTCACTCATGTGGCCGCGTTTGATTCTAGCCACGCTCCTTCTTGCCGGGACGGCTCGGGCCCAAACCGCCACCGATATCTCCACCGACCCGCATTTTTCCCCGCTACTTCAGAACGGCCAGGTACGGGTTTACTCGCTGGTGTTGCGCCCCCAGGAACGCAGTTACGTCCACATTGGACATAACTCTCTACTCCTCACCCTGCAGCGTTGCGAACTGGTCATGTGGCCGCAGGGCGCTTCCGATATCACCAGCTTCCAGCTGGCTGAAGGCGTCACTAACTTCTTTTTCGCCGGCCGCGACGAGGGCTTTCGCAATCCCCTGGCAACTGCCTACCGCGGGGTGTGGATCGAATTTCTCAATCCCCGCGTCACCACCTACGGCTATCAATGGCAGACCGGTAGCTGGGACTTCGGCTACAGCTCGGCCGGTTCGCCGGTTGATCCGCACGCGCGATTTACCAGCTCCAACCGCCTGGGCGCAGTAACCGTCATCGCCTCGCGCTTGTTACCCGGTGACCCTGTGGTCTCCACCGACGCGAACGTGCCCGAACTTCTTGTTCCCATCACCAGCATTGATTTGAAGGGCGGCAGCAGCGGCCCGATTCACGCCTCGCCCGGCGAAGTGCAGTGGTTTCCTGACGGGCACACCTCGCGCTATGCCAACGCCAGCAACCAAGCCGCCCGGTTGCTGCTCATCGAATTCGACCAGCCGCTCGCGGAGCAACACTAAGCGCGCCCAAAAACGGTTCCCCGGCAGCAAAGAACGCCGGAAGACCGTCAGGCTGCTTTGCGAGAGAAATTTGCTAAGAACCGCCGAGAGCAGAGACCGCCAGTGTCGAGGTTGGGGGCGATCTCCGCGGGAATCTCGGCGAGCGTTCCAAGTTTCCGCCAGGCACGCTCGGGACTCTCACGCTGCGGAATGGAACCCCGACTGACGGTACGGCACTTGGACACCTATGACCATAAAGAAAGAACCACCAGGCATTTGTCAAAAAATTGTAAAAGATAGTGCTCTGGCGGGAGTTTCCGGCTTGCTCGCGCGACATGCCGCCTCGAACCAGCCGGTCACAGACGCCGAGGGAATTGCTTCCAGTCGTAAACTGCCCGTGCCCCTTTCTTCGGAAATCTGCGCGCCATTTTGCATTGCCCCGTGTTCTAGACTCTTAAATCATGAGTTCCCCGCGGCTTTATTTGCCCGTCTTACTGCTCGCGGCCTGCTCCGCGTTCGGCCAAGCTGCTGCCCCGGCGCCCGAGCTTTCCTCCGATCAGATTCGCGACCTGATTCGCCAAGCCGCGGAAAAAGACATTGCCAACGACAAAGCCAGCCGCGACTACAGCTACATCCAGCGCGAAGAAGAGCGCAAACTAAACAGCAAAGGCGAAGTGCAAAGCACCGAGACCCGCACCTACGACGTGCTGATGCTCTATGGCGAAGAGGTGCGCCGCCAGACCGCCAAGAACGATAGACCCCTTTCCCCCAAAGACGCCGCCAAGGAAGAAGAAAAGCTGCAGAAGATCATTGACAAGCGCAAGAACGAAGACGAAAACGACCGCCGCAAGCGCCTGGAGAAAGAAGAAAAAGACCGCGAAGAAGACCGCGAGTTCGTGAAGGAAATTGCCGATGCCTACGACTTCCATTTTGCTGGCCTGCAGTCTTACGAGGGACGTCCCACCTATGTAATTGACGCCGGTCCCCGCCCCGGATACGAGCCTAGGGGCAAGAACGCAAAATTCCTGCCCAAGTTCCGCTTCCGCGTGTGGATAGACCAGGCAGAGAAGCAATGGGTGAAGCTCGACATTCGATGCATTGATACGGTTTCCGTAGGACTGTTTCTGGCCCGTCTACACAAAGGCTCAAACATCCAAATCGAGCTGCTGCGAGTGAATGACGAAGTGTGGCTGCCCAAACACGTCTCGTTGAAACTTGACGCCCGCATCGCCCTGTTCAAAGGCCTGAATATTTCAGAGGAAGCGACCTACAGCGACTACAAGAAATTCCGCGCAGACGCTAAAATCCTGCCCGCAGGCGGCATTCCGGACCCGCCGAAAGACGAACCCGCAAATAAATCGCCTAACTGAGAACTGACATCTGAGAACTGAGAACTGGTTTTCGCCAAAAAGTCGCCAAAATCGTCGCTCATCAGCAAAACTCCGTTCCACGCACCCCGGGCCCAAAGCCCTCAGCTGAAGACCGACGACCGACGACTGACGACCGACGACCGACGACTGACGACTGACGACTGACGACTAACTTCCTTGCCAGCCGCGACCCGTTGTGACAAACTGCCCGGTGCTCCAAATTTGTCATTCATTCGCTTTCTTCGTTTGCTTTCTTCCGCAGGCATTCCCGGCTACAGATTTCCGGGCACAAATTTCAGAGCGATAGAGGAGCCAAGCCTCAGATGAAACTGCGCCAATTTCAGTTTGCAATCGTTTCGTTAACGTTTTCGGTCGCTGCCGTCACGGTGGCGCAAACCGCCCCCGCAACCCCGCCTTACCTCGATCCATCGCAGCCCATCAACGTGCGCGTGGACGATCTCATCTCCCGCATGACGCTGGAACAAAAGGCTTCCCAGGTTGTGAACCAGGCGCGCGCCATCCCCGAGCTGCACGTCCCAGCCTACGACTGGTGGAGCGAAGCCTTGCACGGCGTAGCCAACGCCGGCACCGCCACCGTATTCCCCGAGCCCATCGGCCTCGCTGCGACTTTCGACTCGCCCCTGATCCACAAAATGGCCATTGTCATCGGCACCGAAGCCCGCGCCAAACACAACCAGGCAGTGCGCGCCGGCCGCCGCGACATCATGGAGGGCCTCGATTTCTGGTCGCCCAACATCAACATCTTCCGCGATCCCCGCTGGGGGCGCGGCCAGGAAACCTACGGCGAAGACCCGTTCCTCACCGGCAGAATGGGAGTCGCCTTCGTCACCGGCCTGCAAGGCGACGATCCCAAGTATTACCGCGTCATCTCCACGCCCAAACACTTTGACGTACACAGCGGTCCCGAACCCTCCCGCCACAGCATTGACGTGCAGGTTTCCAAGCACGACATGGAGGACACTTATCTTCCCGCCTTCCGCGCTGCAGTGACCGAAGGCAAGGCCGGATCGGTGATGTGCGCCTACAACCGCGTCAACGGCGAACCCGCATGTGCCAACACTTTTCTGCTTCAGGACCAACTGCGCGGCGCATGGAAGTTCAACGGTTACGTGGTCTCCGATTGCGATGCCATCGTGGATATCTACAGCGGCCACCACTACACCAAGTCGCTCGCCGAAGCCGCCGCGGTCGCCATGAAGACCGGCATGGACAACGAGTGCGCCGATTTTTTCACCAAGGCCAAGGACGATTCCGACTACGTGAAATATCTCGACGCCATCAAACAAGGCCTGCTCACCGAAAAGGATCTTGACACCTCTCTGAAGCGCCTCTTTACCGCCCGTTTCCGCCTCGGCATGTTCGATCCTCCCGCCATGGTGAAGTATGCGCAAACGCCCGATTCCGAAATAGACAGCGCGCCCCATCGTCAACTTGCGCTCAAAACCGCGCAGGAATCCATCGTCCTGCTGAAGAACAATGGCGTGCTGCCGTTGAAAAGCAACGTCAAGAAAATCGCCGTCTTCGGCCCGCTGGCCGAATCCACAAAGGTCCTGCACGGAAATTACAGCGGCACCGCCTCCCACGCTGTGACTGCGCTTGAGGGCATCCGCAAGCAATTCTCCGGCGCTGAGGTGACCTTCCTGCCGGGCATGAATTTTCTGCGGACCGAAATCGTTGTTCCGGCGGAAGTACTCTCCCACGGCCGCAAGCCTGGCCTGAAAGCCGAATATTTTTCCGGCGACGCACTCACCGGCAAGCCGCAAGTCACCCGCGTGGACAAATACGTTGATCTCCAGCTTCGTCATCCCGGGCCTGCCGCTCTCAAACCGCCCGCCGGCATGAAAGAGTTCTCCGTCCGCTGGACCGGCGTTCTCACCCCCGCAGTTTCCGGGACCTACAAAATCGGCCTCATCGGCTCCATGCACCAGCTCTGGTTTGACGGCAAGCTGATTGTTGACGATCTCAATCTGCACGATCCCAACACCTCAACTACAACCGTTCAACTGGAAAAGGGGCACGCCTACCCGGTGAAGATCGAGTACCATCGCGGCGGATTCGGCACCAGGTTCGTCTGGCTCGATGTCATCCCCGATCCCATCGCCCAGGCCGTCGCCTCGGCCAAGCAAGCCGACGTGGCCGTGGCCGTAGTCGGAATCACCTCTCAGCTCGAAGGCGAAGAAATGAAAGTAGACGTGCCCGGTTTCAAGGGCGGCGACCGCACCAGCCTCGACTTGCCCAAAGAGGAAGAAGATTTGCTTGAAGCTTTAAAGGGCACGGGCAAGCCCCTGGTGGTTGTGCTCATGAACGGCAGCGCGCTCGCGGTGAATTGGGCCAGCGAAAACGCCGATGCCATTCTCGACGCCTGGTATTCCGGCGAAGAGGGCGGCACCGCCATCGCGCAAACTCTCGCCGGCGTCAACAATCCTGCCGGCCGCTTGCCGGTCACGTTCTACACGGGCGTTGACCAGTTGCCTCCCTTTGAAGACTACAACATGAAAAACCGCACCTACCGCTACTTTGAAGGCCGGCCGCTTTATCCCTTCGGCTATGGATTAAGCTATTCCAAGTTCGAATACAGCAATCTGAAGCTCGCCACCAATGCGCTGAACGCGGGCGATCCTCTCGGAGTAGATGTGGACGTGAAGAATGCCAGCGGGCCCGAAGGCGACGAGGTTGTCGAACTGTACTTGACCTTCCCCAACCTTCCCGGCGCTCCGCTGCGCGCCCTGCGCGCATTCACCCGTGTCCATGTCGCCCCCGGCGCCACCCAACACATTAGCTTCCAGCTAAGTCCGCGCGACCTCAGCATGGTGAATGAAGCGGGCGACCGCACCGTGGCCGCAGGGGCCTACAGCCTGAGCGTCGGCGGGGGCCAGCCCGGAACCGCAGCTCCCGCAGCCGAAGCCGCATTTTCCATCCAAGGAGAACAAAAGCTGCCGGAGTAGGGCCGCGAATCCCCACCCTCGGCTCCTTTCGGCAGCATTGAGCACTCAGCATTCAAAGCCTTTTTCATAGATGGTTTGGCTAGACGGCTTCCAGAGGGTGCGGAAAAACTCGGTCTTGCCGGGGTTTGGGAAGGGCACGAGTTCCACTCGTGCCGCCGAGTAGTTGAAATCTCTACGCGCTTTAGCGCCTGAGGTCCGCTTTTCGTCCGCGGAACGAGTTTTTTCCGCGACTATTTCCAGCCGTGCTGCTCCAAGCCGCCAAAGATGCGGGGCTTCAGCCCTGAGGTCCTCGCACTCTACCGGCTCGATTCATTACGAAGTACCTTCCCAGTCCCACGAACCATCCAGGCCAAATGCCAAATGCCAAGTGCCAAGTGCTGAATGCTAAATACAAAACCCCAGAATTATTGAAGCCCCTTCGTCCCGGCTGAATCGAAACACCACAGGAGGATCTTATGTACGTTGTCGCTGGTGCAACCGGTCATACCGGAAATCTTGTCGCTAAAACTCTCCTAACCAAAGGTGAAAAGGTCCGCGTAATCAGCCGCACCCCCGCTCACCTCAAAGACCTTGCCGCGCAGGGCGCAGAGCCGTTTCCCGCCGACCTCACTGACGCCTCGGCCCTCACCAGAGCTTTTGCGGGCGCTAAGGCCGTCTATGTCCTCATCCCTCCCAACCTCGCTGCTGCCGACGTGCGCTCCTACCAGAACCGCGTGTCCGACTCGATTGCGCTCGGCCTTCAACGCGCGCGTGTAACCCATGCCGTCGCGTTAAGCAGCATTGGCGCCGACAAACCCGACAAAACCGGGCCCGTAATCGGCTTGCGCTATCTCGAGGAGCAACTCAACCGTATTGCAGGCTTGAACGTATTGCATCTGCGCCCCGGCTATTTCATGGAAAATAGCCTGGCGCAAATCGGCATCATCCATCAAACGGGAATGGCGGCTGGCCCCTTGCGTCCTGACCTGAAACTCCCCATGATTGCCACGCGCGACATAGGCGAGGCCGCCGCCAAGGCGCTGCTGGCCCTGGACTTCCATCAACAGCAAACCCGCGAACTGCACGGTCAGCGCGACGTCAGCATGAGCGAAGTCGCCCAGATCATCGGCAAAGCCATCGGCAAGCCCGATCTGCAATACGTGCAGGCGCCCGATGACCAGGTGCGCGGCGGGATGATTCAGTCCGGCATGTCGGTCAACATGGCCGATCTCATCCTGGAGATGGCCGCCGCTTTGAACTCAGGCTACATGCGGCCTTTAGAGCCGCGCTCGCCGCAGAACACCACGACCACCACGTACGAAGATTTCGTGAAGCAGGAATTCGTTCCTCTATACCAGGGCCAATCGGCCGCGGCATAGCCATTCATAGCTGTTTTGCGGGCGGCCTCGTGTTCGAGGCCGCCGCAAACCCCCTAGAAATGAAAGCTCAGTTCCGCCGTGAACGTCCGCGGCGAAACATAGTGTGTCCCGCTAAAGGTAG
>Ga0335078_10010873_pt1 | contig 13478 bp, 15 predicted proteins | sample Lox_Sample_32_FD_206711 | JGI IMG/M metagenome (GOLD analysis project Ga0335078, IMG submission 206711) | Soil microbial communities from Loxahatchee National Wildlife Refuge, Florida, United States - Lox_Sample_3.2 | ecosystem: Environmental > Terrestrial > Soil > Wetlands | place: USA...
CAGAAAACTGCGACGTCCGACCAGGAACTGTTCGATCAGATGACGCAGCTATACCCGCATTGGGTAGCCAATCAGTCGTGGCTGATGTTCGGGTTCCCACAGCCATAACCCAACTGTGAATACGACGGAACCAGAATCGGCGAATGAGCCCATATTGAAAGGAGACATCGATGAAGAGGGAACCAGTCGGCTAGAAAGCGATGAGACGCCCCGCGAGGTGAACTTGAACTTCAGGAAAACAGACTCGATTTTCAAAAAGGAGAAGAACATGGCAACAAAAGGAAAGATCCTGGTACTAGTCTCGAGCGGTCACGGCTTGCCCTTGAAGGATGGCGGGGTTTACAAGGGCGCTGGCTACTACCTCAATGAGTTGACGGTTCCGGTTCGCGCTCTCATGAAGGAGGGCTACGAAATCACCTTCTCCAATCCCAAAGGCAACACCCCGCAACTGGATGTTCACTCTGCTGTACCTGACTTCTTCGGTGGAGACGAGGCTAAGCTTCAGGACTATCTGAAGTTTCGCGACACCCTGACTGGGCTCAAAAATCCAACTCGTATCTCTGATGTCATCGCATCGGGCCTGGATCAATATGACGCTGTTTTCGTCCCCGGCGGCCATGGCCCGATGATCGATCTCCTCGATGATCCCGACGCTGGCACGGTGATGAGACACTTTCATAAAACATCCAAGCCTACGGCAGTCCTCTGCCATGGCCCGATTTCACTACTATCGGCTCTTGAGAACTCGACCGAGGTGGTCGCTGCGCTGGCGGCGGGCGATGCCGCTGGAGCGCACGCAAAGGCTGAAGGTTGGATATACGCCGGCTATAAGATGACTATCTTTTCGACAGCGGAAGAGCAGCAGCGGGAACCGATGGAAATTGGTGGCAAGGTTCTCTTTTATCCCGACTTCGCCTTGCGTACGGCTGGCGGTGACGTAAGTGTGCTCGCACCATGGAAGAGCTACGTCATTCAAGATCGCGAGTTGATCTCAGGTCAGAATCCGTTCTCTGATCAAGCGCTTCTGAATCTTCTTCTACCGGCACTCAATAAGGCAAGAGTAGCCGCTTGAGATTTGAAATAGGGGATTTCATGAACGCAAGCGTTAAGTGGACGTTCTTGCTTGCCGGAGGGCTTCTCGTGGCCTCCATCCCTGGCATTGGAATCTCCGACGCTCCCAGTTCGCAAGCCAAGCCCGGAGTAGACCGTCTGTATGTGATCGATTGCGGAGAAGGCAGCGGCACTGACGAATCGCGCTGGACACCGGGAGCCAACGTCGGTACTAGCGTCGGCTTTCCCGGCCACTGTTATCTCATCCACCACACTCAAGGCTGGTTCCTGTGGGACACAGGTATTGACGACGCTGTTGCAAAACTGCCCAACCATGAAGAGGTGTTTCACGAATGGGGGCCCGGCACCGGCCCAATCTGGCGCAAACCAATAACGCTCGCGGCTCAGCTCGAACAGATCCACGTTAAGCCATCGGACATTAAATTAATGGCCGTGTCACACAGCCACCCGGACCATGCGGGAAACATCGAAATGTTTCCCACCGCGCTGATGCTCGTGCAAAGAGTCGAGTACGAGTGGGCGGGGAGCCGGCAAGACACCGTCGCTTTTAACAGGAAGCATCCGGTACAGCTTGTCGACGGTGACTTCGATGTCTTTGGCGATGGGAGCCTCGTGCTGCTCTCCACGCCCGGACATACGCCAGGCCACCAATCTTTGCTCGTGAGGCTCCCTCAAACTGGGCCCGTCATTCTTAGCGGGGATGCTGTGCATTTCCAGACAAGCTTCGAACATCGCTACGTCCCCGACAACAATTGGAGCAAGCAGGAGTCGCTCCAGTCCATGGATAAAATAGCGGCAATCATCGCCAAGGAACATGCGCAACTCTGGATTAATCATGATCAGGCCCAGAGCGACGCGCAAAAGAAGCTGCCGGCCTATTACAAGTGATGGGCGGCTCGATTGGTAGCGAACGCCAGGAGAACTGTACTCCTGGAAATGCCAGCGGGGGATCGCGTTCGCACTGGAACCATATAGGCAGGTGTCCTCCGGCAAAGTTGGCAGTACCCTCTCAAACCGCCGGGAGTGCCGGTTCAAGGTGATCCTGGTCGCGATTGATAAGATTCCGTCCGAGAAACATCTGCTTTCACTGGTCTGCAGAGGATAAACCACAGTGGCCTCTCGAATAAGGCCACTGTGGCAGGCGTGGCGAGCAATTTGCTGCGACGTCCGTGAATGACATCAGCGGGGCTCACGCCACGAGCTTGGCCGCTTCGGTCGATGGCTCGTAGCTGTCGATTTGCTCCGCGCCGGAAGTCTTCAACATGTCGCGAGCTTTCGTCACTTCCTCGGCTGTCCCGTGTGCGACGAGAACGAACTTGCCGGCTTTGATCGACGTTTCGTACTTTACGACGCTGTTCTTGGGGATACCGATGCTGAAGAGCCCTGCACCCAGGGCACTAAGTCCTCCCACAACGACTGCTCCCTCCAGGGCCGCAATGATGTAAGAGACAACGGAACCGGCGGCGACAACAGGGCCAACGCCTGGAATGATCAAGAATGCGGCGCCGAAGAGCAGCCCCCAGAGCCCTCCCCAGAATGTGCCCCATTTGCCCCAGTATTTCATTCTGTCGCCTGTGTTATAGAAACCGACAACATCCGATTCCGTTTGATAGTCGCGGCCGACGACGGCGAGTTTCTTGATGTCAAACCCGCCATCCTTCAACTCCTTGATGGCCTTTTCTGCTGCCGAGTGTTGACTGAATATTGCAACGACCGAGTTTTGATCTTGCTTGGGCGTGATACTCATGATTCTTCTCCTGTTCCTCTTTGTTGTTCATCTGCGAATCGTGATCGATTCGCGGTGGGTTTAGGTTTGTTTGGTGTAACGTGAGGGTCCATCAAAGTGGTAAATCACCCCAAGCGATTGTGTTCGGCTGCGACTTTCTGCTTGCTCGAGATCGGTGTCATTGTTCATCGCACCCGTCTCCACTCGGCTTCGAAACGGGATTGATTCCGCGCCGGTCTCTTTCCATTTCCAATTTTCCTTTCGTGGGCTGTGTCTGCAAAGAATGTCAAGCCACGAGCAAGATCTTTCCGGCGACGCCCTTCTCCGCTGCTGCTTGAGCCTCGGCCGCTTCACGGAGAGGAAGTTTCTGGCTAATCGGGATGACTAGCTTGCCGTCGCGCACGGCTTCGGCCATGAACTCCAGCGTCTTTCTGTCGAATTTCGAGAATACGTGAACCACTTTTACGGACGGGTACTCCGCAGCGTTCTGCGGTAAGTCGACAACCGAGGCATACACTCCTCCGGGCTTTACCTTGGCTATCAGTTTCTGGGCGGTTCTTCCGCCGACCGTATCCGCGATCGCATCGAGGGGCGCAAGATTCGCAACCGCGGTGTCGTCGTCGGTTGCAACGGTCTGATCCGCACCGACATTCTTTGCAGCGTCTAGCTGCCTCTTCAACACTCCGGCGATCACAATCGCACCACGTGCCTTCGCAGTGAAGACCGCTGAACGCCCGACGTTTCCAGCCGCACCCACGACCAGAACTCTCTGACCCGCTTTGATCCCGGTAGCTGAAAGAAGTTGGTTGCCGGTCGTCGTCACCAGCGGCAAAGCCGCTGCCTGAATTAGATCAAGACCTTTGGGGACTTTCGCCAGAACAGCGGCTTTCACGACACAAAGTTCGGCGTAAGTATTGTCCGCCATCGCGAACACCTGGTCGCCGAGGGAAAAGCCCTCCACTTCCGGCCCAATCTTCACCACAGTCCCCGCAATGTCGACTCCAATCAGCCCTGGAAAAGTCATGGGATAGAAATCTTTCGTTAATCCCGCACGCCGTTTGTAGTCGATAGGATTCACGCTCGAAGCGGCGACCCGCACCAGCACTTCGCCAGGACCCGGAATTGGGTCGGGGTAGTCTTCGAACTTCAGTACCTCCGGGCCGCCGTATTGATGGACGACGATTGCTTTCATATTGATCTCCTTGTGTGAGCTGACGTTTGGCATTTCGCCCAGTTCAGCACGTCCCAGATTTCGCATTGCAAGTAAAATCCCAACCCGACGGCGGGCGCGATCACTCCTTCGCCAACGGCATCGTTAACTAGTTCGTACACTGCCTCGTAGCCCGGAATCTGCACTCGCTTGGCAAGTTCAATCAGTTGTTCCACCGGAAATTCATGTTCAGCCAGCATCGAAAGCAGCAACATGAGTCCATCGGGGCCGGTGAAACGGTCAAGAGGTAGTCCCTCCACGATGCCACAGCTCTTTGCGAATTCCTCTCGTGGATTGTATTGACATCCGTATGGCTCCCGGCATCTGAGGCTGGTGTTGCGACGGTGCACTAACCGCAAACCGCTAACTCTCGTTTTTCCCTTACTGTCTTCTGCCGCAACCCATTCCACCCAGCCCGCCTGCAGATCCGCCACAGGTTCCCCGCAACTATCACATCGCCAACCGGATCGAATCGATTTTGTTCCACTCACGACTATCACCATCTCACGGAATGTTTAGCTCGGCCCTCGGTGTTTTCGCGTCACAGAGCCCATGGCCGCAGCCTATCTTCTATTCTTTTGAGGATGAACGCCGAGGTCGTGCCACGATGTTTCCGCGAGGTTGATGCCGTAGTAGATCGCAGCTTTCTGGATGTTCGCGAACGCCAGAGCACGGTCGGCATCGGAGACGTCGATGACTTGATCAAATCGCGCGACCGCGTTACGCACGTGCTCTGCGTCGGTCAATGGTTCTTTGCGCTGTTTCGGAAACGCGTAGACGTTATCGGGTAAGTTGCTTGGCATTGTCAGATGTCCATGTTTCTCGTGAGGTTTCCAGGTCGCTTCCGGCATATCTTTGCCATCCCTTCTTCAACACTTGGCTCGAGGCCAATACCGGCTGCCCCGTGCATCTGAGCGGTCGCCCCGTAGACTGATTACAACCGAGGCGCTCGGGCGAATCAATTGGACGATGGTATCGTCGATACCTAGGTATTGGAGCTTCGTCGAGCGCGACCAGCCTTCAGAAGCGATACCAACGTATCGGCAATGCCATGGTCCAATTGTGTCGTTTTTATGCCTCGCTCCCCAGGCAACCTGATTCACCAAACGCGAGTCAGGTTGCGGTCTTTTGTTGGCCGAAGAAGCTCCTTCACTCCTTCGAGTTTTCAAAAGCCATGTGTCCGGCTTTGCGCAAATCCTCGAAAGCTTTTGCTAAATCCTCGACGCCGCGCCTGAGTTCTCGCTCATCGACCGCGGCAAAGCCGAACACCAGCCCGTTGCGCCTCGTCTTTCCGTACGCATACCTGCTTAGCGGTACAACTTCGACGTTTCGCTTTGCTGCCGCCTGAGCCGCCTGCTCTGCGGATATTCCGCGATGCAGCCATCCCACCGTTCGCAGCCCCGCCTCGACACTGGCAATTTCTAATGCATCGCCCAACCGCTCGCGCGCCGTTTCCACGAACACCTTCAATCGTTCTGCATACAATTCGCGCATTTTGCGAATGTGCCGGGCAAAATGTCCTTCTTGAATGAAATCGCAAAGGATTGCCTGGTCGATCAATGGCGGATGATGTGTGCTCACCGATCCGGCCGCCGCAAAAACATCAATCAGGTTTTCTGGAACCACGACGTATCCGAGCCGCAAAGCAGGAAACAGCACATTGGTGAAGCTTCCGCCAAAAATGACCACGCCGCCGCGGTCCAATCCTTGCAGCGCAGGTATGGGCCGTCCTGAGTACCGGTACTCGCTGTCGTAGTCGTCCTCGAAGATCAGCGTCCTCTTACGCCAGGCCCACTCCAGCAGCGACAAACGTCTTCCCAAACTCATGGTGACGCCAAGCGGAAACTGATGCGCCGGCGTGACGTAAACCAATCGTGGCTTCGGATACTTTTGTTTGCCCGCCTCTAAATCCAATCCCTCAGCGTCAATCGGTACCGGGCAGATTCGTGCACCAACCGCTTCAAACGTATGCGCTGCGCCCGGATACCCCGGCTCTTCCATCCAAACCGGATCGCCAGCATCCAGGACCAGATGCGCCGTCCGATCCAGCGCTTCCTGCACTCCAGATATGATCAGCACCTGCTCTCCCGAGCACTTCACGCCGCGAGACGTGTTCAGGTATTCCGCGACTGCCTCGCGCAACGGCCGATACCCCAAAGCTTCACCGCCAGCCAGCAGATTGGTCGAAACCCGCCGCAATCGTCTCGCCGCCACCTGTGCCCATAGCTCCGTTGGAAAAACATCGAGCGCTGGTTCACCACCCCGAAATGCCCGGCTTGGTCTCGGTCGTCCTCGCTGCAACACGTGCAAGCGCCCCGCGTACGTAGAAAGCCGAATTCGTCGTGCGCGCGTCTTTGCTGGCGGTCTCGTTTGAGGCGCCTGCAAAAGATCTTCCGGAAGCGTTTGGCTTACATAGGTACCCGAACCCGTCTTTCCCTCGACGTATCCCTCCGATCGCAGCTGTTCAAACGCGGTCACAATCGTCGGCCGCGATAGCCCGTATTGCGCCGCCAGTTCTCGCGTTGCCGGCAACCGTCCGCCCGGAGCTAAGCGTCCGGCGAGGATCGCCGATCGCAGTTCTTCATACAGCCAGCGATATAACGGGATCCCAGCTCTAGGCTGATGAATATTCAGTGGCAGTGTGCTTGGCTTCTTGGCCATTTCAAAATAGTTCCTGTCGCTTCACGCGCAGAGGAATAGTGGTATGCATGAAACTAGCTAAATGGACATACCAATCTGTCCACTTTCAGTCTATGCTAATTAGGACTTTACGAGAAGAGAGGACACACCATGTCGCAGAACAATGGACATTCCACCAGCCTTCGTCTGAAAACCGGCCTCGCCGAGATGCTCAAAGGCGGCGTCATTATGGACGTGACCAACGCCCAGCAGGCCGTCATAGCTGAAAAAGCCGGCGCAGTCGCCGTTATGGCGCTGGAGCGTGTACCCGCGCAGATTCGCGCCGAAGGCGGCGTGGCTCGTATGGCCTCGCCAAAGAAGATTCGCGAGATCATGGCCTCGGTCTCGATTCCTGTCATGGCGAAGTGCCGCATCGGCCATTTCGCCGAGGCCCAGATTCTGCAGGAACTCGGCGTCGACTACATCGATGAGTCGGAGGTCCTCACCCCTGCCGACGAATCCCATCACGTCGATAAGCACGCCTTCAATGTTCCTTTTGTTTGCGGTGCCCGTAATCTCGGAGAGGCGCTGCGGCGCATCGCCGAAGGCGCGGCGATGATCCGGACCAAGGGCGAAGCTGGCACCGGCGACGTCGTCCACGCCGTCAAGCACATCCGCCAGATCGTGCAGGACATGAAGATCCTCACCGTTTTGAGTGACCAGGAACTGTACGCGAAAGCCAAAGAGCTTCAGGCCCCCTACGAACTCGTGAAGATGGTTGCGAAGGAAGGGAAGCTCCCAGTCCCGAATTTTTCGGCCGGTGGCCTTGCTACCCCCGCTGACGCTTCGCTTGTCATGCAATTGGGCGCCGAGGCCGTGTTCGTTGGCTCTGGAATCTTTATGAAGGACTCCACAAACTTCGCTGATCCTGAGGAAGCCGAGAAGCGCGCTCGTGCCATCGTTCAGGCCGCTACTCACTACCAGGACCCTAAAGTATTGCTTGAGGTAAGCGAAGACCTGACCGGCGCCATGAAAGGTCTAGCCGTTTCCGCCCTCAACGAGTCCCAAATGCTGCAAACCAGGGGATGGTAAGGCGTGTGCAGGGCGGATATCCTTGTCCGCCTGAATTTGTTTCTCCGATCTCCGTGGTGAAAGTGTGTTGATGAACATGCTAGTTTTTCTCGGCGGTCTCTGCGCTCTCGGCGGTGAAGCGTCGTGACTATCGGCGTTCTTGCCCTGCAGGGAGACTTTGACGCGCACCGCAAACGGCTCGAAGAGCTTGGCGCCGACGTCGTGCTGGTCCGCAAGCCCGAGCAACTCGACGAAATCGATGGCCTCGTCATCCCTGGCGGCGAATCCAGCACTTTCCTCAAACTCCTCGGCGAAAAAGGGTTCGAGAAACTCAAACAATTCGTCCGCGTAAAGCCCACGTTCGGCACGTGCGCCGGCGCCATCCTTCTCGCAAACGAAGTGGAGAATCCCAGCCAACAAGGATTAGGCGCTCTCGATATTGGAATCCGGCGCAACGCGTACGGTCGCCAAGTCGATAGCTCCATCCGCGAAGGCAAATTTCTCGGCGAACCCTCCGAAATGGTCTTCATCCGCGCTCCAAAAATCGAGCGTGTCGGCCCCGGAGTCGAAGTGCTAGCCACCGAAGGCGACGATCCCGTCGCCGTTCGCCAAGGCCGAGTCATGGCCGCCACCTTCCACCCCGAGCTTTCCCCCGATCCCCGCGTGCACCAAGCCTTCCTGGATTTGATCGGGAACCGCCAGGACTAATGTTGCGGCCTTACTTGCGCGGGAGAAACTCAATCTTTACATCGTGTACAGCAGGCTTGAGATCGAAATCCGCCGTTACCAGGCAGTGTTCAGGCGAGTCGGACGCTAGTTCCACTCCGAAAGCGTCGGCATAAGACAGCTTGCGTCTGAGTTTGATCAAGGCCGCACGAACCGCGCGTTCCGGTGTGATGTCCACGATTCCCAGGCCGAAGGAAAGTATGCGCGATAGAACCAAATCCAGCGCGTGGGTACCATGCAGCTTGCACGTCAGCCCGGCAACTTCACCCCAGTGAATTGCAGAAATCACTACTCTGTTTTCGCCATTGAGATGTCCTTTGATGATCTCGCCTACCCGGTCGGATCCGGCTTCACCGTCGAGAAATCGCAGCACCGCGCTCGCATCGAGGGCGTAAGTTACCATTTATCTTTTCCTCGCTGACGCTTTAGCTCTGCCGAGAGCGATGGACCTCCGGCCAGAATGCCCCGGGTTTCATCGACCAGTTTGTCTGAAACTGGCTCGAGGATAATCCGCGATCCTTGCAGCGAGACCGAGATCCTGGTGCCTGGTCCAATCCCAAGCGACTCGCGCATCTCCGCTGGGATCACGAACTGGCCTTTCGTGCTTACCGTAGTTATCTGTGCCATAGTGTCTTACTATATCACACAGGGTAAGACTAAATTTAGGCTTGACATCCACATTATGTAACCCTATAGTTACACATTATGCGTGACCGTTCGGTTACATATTCGGCGGAAGCCACCTTCAGCGCTCTCGCCGATCCCACGCGCCGCGCCGTCCTGGACCTGCTCCGCAAGGGCAGTCAGCCTGCCGGCCAGATCGCCCGAGCCTTCCCGGTTTCCCGCCCGGCGATTTCGAAACACCTCCGCCTCTTGCGGAAAGCGCACCTCGTCGAGCAGCGCCGCGAAGGCCGCATGCGTGTCTATATGCTGAATCCCGAGCCATTAAAAGGCGTCGATTCCTGGCTGGAGCACTACCGTGCTTTCTGGCAGACCAGCCTTACCAATTTGAAAGCATTTGTCGAGGCGGAGTACGCCAAAGAATTATCCGGGGCCAAGAAGAAGTGACATGTTACTCACTGGAGAGACTATGAAACTGCATCGCTTTGCCATTCCCACGTTAGCTTTTATGCTCGCCGCCACCGCTGTCGCCGAACCATCGGACGCCAATGCCGCTTTTCAGGCGATCAAATCGCTGCAGGGCACTTGGTCCGGAAAAGCCATGGGCCGCGATCTAAAGGTGTCGTTCAGAGTCACCTCCGGAGGTTCTGCCGTCATGAGCGAAATTCAGAGCGAAGCGGACATGGTCACAATGTTCCACCTCGACGGCGACCGCGTGATGATGACCCATTACTGCGACAGCGGGAATCAGCCTCGCATGGTGGGCGCGGCTTCGCCCGATGGCAAGACCATCACTTTCAATTTCATCGATGGCACCAACATCCTCAGTGCGCAAATGGGACACATGCAGCGCCTGACACTCACGATTCTCGATCCCAACCACCATACCGAGAAATGGGAATTCCTCGACAAAGATGGCAAGACCGAGCAGCACGAAGTCTTTGATCTTCACCGTCAACAGTAACTCTCGGCAGTTGACCGCCGAAACACATAAGACGAGGCAACATGGCAACAGCAATCATCACGTCCGATCAGGATGCAATCGTCAGCGAAGTTGAAATCGCGGCGCCACCGGAGCGGATCTTCCAGGCCTTGATCGATCCTGCGCAAGCGAAACAGTGGGGCAGCAGTCCCAGCTTCACTATGAAAATCTGGGAGATGGATGCGCGTCCCGGCGGCAAGTGGCGATTCCTCTGCAAAGACAACAGCGGAAAACCAAATGCCTACGGGGTGAACGAATTCGATCACACTGGCGAAATCCTGGAGATCGATCCTCCACGCCTGCTTGTGTACACCTGGTTGGCGAACTTTCATGACGACCCTAAGCGCAAGACAGTCGTCCGCTGGGAACTCACTCCCACGCCGATCGGCACGCGCCTGAAAGTCACGCATAGCGGACTCGCGAAAGAGCACAGGGCACGTAAAGACTACGCCGGCGGTTGGCCCGGCCTGCTGCAGGCAATCAAGGCATTCGCAGAAAAGTCCAGACCCTAGACGAGGTTATTTTTGTGACACAAATGGGTACATTGCACACATCGCCGGATCCGGATTCGCTAACTAGCGAGATCCAGATCGCGGCCGATCCCGAGCGAGTATTTCAAGCACTCGTCGACCCGCAGCAGGTGCCGCTGTGGTGGGGTCAGTCCGGCATTTATCGTTGCACAGCCTTCGACGCCGATCTGCGCGTCGGTGGTAACTGGCGAAGCACCGGCATCGGTCCGGATGGCAACAAGTTCGAGGTGCACGGCGAGTTCCTCATCATCGATCCACCGCGCCTCCTGGTTTACACCTGGATCGCAAGTTGGACAGGCCGAGCTCAAACGACGGTTCATTGGGAACTTGAGCCTAAGGACCGATACACCTTGCTGAGAATTCGTCATACCGGACTTGCCGCTCGTCCGGAACTCACTCAGAGCTACCGCGGGTGGCCGAGGATGTTGGGATGGATTCAGGCATTTCTCGAGACGGGCGAAACCGTCGCAACCCGCCCGCCACTTCAGGCCACAGGAGATTGAGTTATTTTCCGGCTACTGACTTTCACTACTGACGACTACAGGAGACAATCATGGCAACCGCAACCATCGCACCTGACCAGAACACGATCCTCGCCGAGGTCTTTATTGCCGCCCCACCAGACCGTGTTTTCGACGCTATCAGCGATCCCCATCAGCGTCAGCAATGGTGGGGACAAAAAGGTCTTTATCAGCTGACCGATTCCGGTAGCGACCTCCGCCTAGGCGGCAAGTGGTGGAGCGCAGGCATGGGCAAAGACGGAAAGTCCTTTCGTGTTGAGGGCGAATACATGGAAATCGATCCGCCCCGTCGCCTGGTCTACAGCTGGCTGCCGGACTGGTCGCATCCTCTTAAAACCGTTGTTCACTGGGAACTCGAAGCTCGCGAGGTTCACGGCCTGCAACATCGCAGACCGCAAAAGATGGGCACTGGCACAGTCGTCAAGGTTCGTCACGAGGGCTTTGCCGGACACGTCGAAGCTGCGGCTGGTCACCAGCAAGGCTGGATCCGCGTCCTCGGCTGGATGCAAGCCTACGTCGAACAAGGCGAAACGGTGGAGACCCGCGAGCCAATTTCAGCCTGAATCCTTCTTCTTGACTAAGCCGGGCGGACGTCTATCCGCCCGGCATCTTTCCCTTGCTACAATTGCGGCCCATGAACAAGGTCCTCCCGATCCTCATACTCAGTTTTGTGCTTTCTTCTTGTTCCCCGGCATCCGATTTCGCGTCAGACGCTCGCGCCGCACTCTCCCAGACATCCGGAACGATCACCCTGTCCGGATTGACGAAACCTGTTCATGTCCTTCGCGATCACTGGGGCGTTGCCCACATCTACGCCGAAAACCAGCATGACTTATTCTTCGCGCAAGGCTTCGTGGCCGCACAGGATCGGCTGTTTCAAATGGAGTTGTGGAAGCGCGCCGGGCAGGGAAGACTTGCCGAAGTGCTCGGCCCGTCCGCCATTCCCCGCGACCGCTACGCCCGCCTCTTACGTTATCGTGGAGACATGAAAGCTGAATTCGAGAGCTACGCCCCCGATGCGTTCGAGATCCTGAAAGCGTTCACTGACGGCATCAACGCCTTCATCCGGACCAGTCATAATCTGCCGATCGAATTCAAGCTCGCCGGTTTCACTCCCGAGCCTTGGAAGCCGGAAGATTGTCTTTCCCGCATGGCCGCCTTTGCCATGACTGGCAACGCTCGCCAGGAACTTGAAAACGCTGCCGAACTTACCGACCTTGGTCCGCAAAAATTTCTTCTGCTCTCAAATCCCTCCCCGATGGTGGAACCCGATCCCGTTCCCGGCGTTGATTATTCGAATGTCACGCCAAAGTGGCTCGAAGGTCTCGTCGGTGGAGACTCCCGCATTGAATTTCCCGTCGACCACAATGGACAAGGCAGCAATAACTGGACCGTTTCGGGCAAGCTGACAACCACCGGAAAGCCCATGCTCGCCAATGATCCTCACCGCGTTATCGCGCTGCCTTCCTTGCGCTACATGGTGCATCTGGTTGCGCCCGGTTGGGACGTCATCGGATCGGGTGAACCCGCGCTGCCCGGGGTCGCCATCGGCCACAACCAATCGATCGCCTGGGGCCTCACCATTTTCCCGATTGATCAACAGGACCTCTATTTCGAAGACCTCAATCCTGACGATCCCACGCAATACCGTTCAGGCGGTCACTGGGAGAAGTTCACGACCGAAGAGACAACCATCTCCGTCAAGGGCGCCGCGCCGGAAAAGATTACCCTCAAATTCACCCACCACGGTCCGGTTCTGGCCGAAGATCCTGCTCACCATCGCGTGATTGCGCTGCGTTGGATCGGGAGCGAACCGGGAACTGCCGGATATCTCGCTTCGCTTTCCGTCGATCGCGCTTCAAATTGGTCCGGCTTCCTCAAAGCGTTGGAGCGCTGGAAACTTCCACCAGAAAACATGGTCTACGCCGACCGGCAGGGTAACATCGGGGAACAGTCTGCTGGACTCGTTCCCATCCGCTCTTGGACCGGTCAATTTTCCGTTCCCGACGATGGCCACCACGAGTGGACCGGCTTTATCCCGCTCGACCAGCTTCCGCGCAGCTTCAATCCGTCGCACGGATTCATTGCCACGGCTAACAACAACACTCTTCCGCCGAACTTCAAATACAAGGCCGGATACGAATGGTCCACTTTTCGCATCGAGCGCATCCGGCAAGTGCTTCACCAATATTCCTCCGAGTCCCACAAGATTTCCATGGAAGACCTACAGCACCTTCAGTCCGATGTTTTCTCTCTTCCTGCGAAAGCCTTCATTGCTCATCTTCCAAATGACGAAAACAATCCGTGGATCAAGATGCTTCGCGCTTGGGATGACGTGCTCACCGTTGATTCGGCGCCGTCCGCGCTCTATGAATTGTGGCAACGTCATCTACTTGCGGCC
>Ga0335078_10010874_pt1 | contig 13478 bp, 11 predicted proteins | sample Lox_Sample_32_FD_206711 | JGI IMG/M metagenome (GOLD analysis project Ga0335078, IMG submission 206711) | Soil microbial communities from Loxahatchee National Wildlife Refuge, Florida, United States - Lox_Sample_3.2 | ecosystem: Environmental > Terrestrial > Soil > Wetlands | place: USA...
ACTCGTGGCGCACCTCACGCAGGTGAGCATAAAGAGAGTAAATCTCGAGACCCTCGACCTGGTGAAGCAGAACAAGATAGTTGCCGTAGTTCGACAGCGAAGGCCGCAGGCTGATGTACGCGACCGTGCCGTCGGCGGTCGCGAGCACGGGATCGGTCGGCTCGCCGCGCTTGTCGCGCTCCACGCAGCGGATGTCGAGGCCCTCGTGCATCTGCCAGCCGCCCGTGCGCACGCAACCAAAAGTGCCGGTCGTCCAAGGCTTGCCGACGGTGCCGACGAAGAATCTCTCCTCCCCGCCCTTCTCGAACAGGGCGTGGTTGGCGGTGGGGAGATCAAAGGGCTGAGCCTGGGCGGCGACCGCCAGCAGAAACGCGGCGCCGATTATTTGTCCACCCATGTCTGCGACTTCTTGAAGACGTTGTTCAGGCCGCGCGCAATCTGCTCGGCTTCTTCGCGGCTCGCGTCCGGGGTGAAGGTGAACACGCCATCGTTGATGCTGTGGGAGATCACCGGGGCCGCCACCCACCGAGACTCCATCAGCTTTTCGCCGAACTGACAGAATACGGCGATCTTCCTGCCTCGGTTTTCAGCCGTATACTCCTCGAGCAGTGCCGCCCCCGCATGGTTGAACTGGATGCGCAGAGCATACCCGCCCTCCGTATCTACCACCGCGGCTCCGGACACATTGGACTCGTTGAGGAAGGGGATCTTCTCCACATTGACCATGAACGGGTGCTCGCGATAGACGGGAACCGCTTCGTTGAACCCGGTCGTGTCGCGGCGCGTTTCCATGTGCAACCGCAAGGTGCTCAGCAGCTTTTTGTTCTTGCTTTCACTCGAGGTCCGGCAGCCGCAAACCACGGCGGCGGCCAGTGCCAGCGTCAAATAGATATTGAAACGATACAAACGGAACTTCATAGTCTGTTAAACAATCGCAATGAGTTGGTAATGTAAAGATCGTTATGAGCAAGCAATACAACAAAGCGGAGAAGCGGAAACGCCGGCTGGCCTATCTCAAACGGAAGAAAGCCGCGGCCAAAGTCAAAGCCCAGCCCAAAACCCCGCCCAAGACCGAGGCGCCTGCCTGACAGGTGGCCCTAAAACTTATTCACCGCCGCCGCGGCCGGCGTTTTTCCAATGTGAATAATTCCCCCGCTGAACGCGGCGAACCATTGGTGCCATTGGCTGATTTCGCTTGTTCACAATCTGTTCACCGCCGGTTTTTGGTGAATAAGCTGTGCGTAAGAATCCGTTGTCGGAAACTCGAAATCTGATATGATGTCCGTAGTTCATTGAAAGAACTGAGATGGGCGGCCGCAGTCAACAGATTGAGGTTGAACGTCTCAAGGATGATCCCAGGTGACTGGGGAAAGGTTGGGTCAGGCTGGTTGGCTCAGCCCCTCTTAAGCCGGGCCGCAAGGTTCGGGAGCGGAGGCAGCATTCACCAGTTCCTCTGGCGGCGTTCGCGCGCCGTCAGTAAACGCGAAAAAGGGACTGAACGGTGAGGGGCGATTAGAAGCCGCTCCGAACCGAGTCAAGTAGCTCAGGCGGGTTTCGGGCCTGGGCGAATCGCAGTTACCCAGAGGGTACACGGTTGCTACTGTGCATCAGCACGGGCGGACGGCTCTGGCGGTCTCCGAGAGGAGGTCAGCCAAAGGAAAGACGCCGAAAGGCGGGACAAAGTGAGCGTTCGAACCGGGAGGGACACGCGGTCTCGGCAGGACCCGTGAAAACCCTCCGAGAAGTCGGCGATGTTAAAAACGATACCGCTGACCTGTGGACAAAAAGCGACCTGAGAGTTAAGAGGCGAGACCCGTGGCACCGGGCAAACGCGTGGCCAAGAGCAACGGCTGACCCGGCGCTAAGTGGTCAAGACGCGGATCGAAAGACGCAGGCGTGTCTTGACCTGGTTCGCAAACTGGTGGCGCAACCACCGGCCCAAGCGAGCTGAAAAGCCTCACTCGATAATTCAGTGACCGCAAGGTGCTGGACGGCCCTGCTATGAGGCCGAAGACTCCGCTTGCCGTGGAGAATAGCGTCGGGAAGCTGGCAGCCAATTCGGCGCCAAATGCCAGCACGGGAAAGAGAGCGTGGCGAACTCCCATCCCCCATTTAGTCCCTGTTCGGCCGCAAGGCCGGGCAGGGACTTTATGTTTTTCCACTTGCCTACGCCGCGCCCGCGGTGGAGATTGCCTCACGGGAACAAAGTGGAATCGGAAGTTGGTCAACACATTCTGAGGTTTTATGGGTCACATATACAACAACATCGTCGAAACCGTCGGCCATACCCCGCTGGTGCGTTTGAACAAGGTCATAGACGGCGCGCCGGCCACGGTCCTGCTCAAATGCGAGTTCTTCAACCCCCTGGGCAGTGTCAAGGACCGTATCGGCATGGCGATGATTGAAGAGGCGGAGAAGCGTGGCCTGCTCAAGAAGCAAACAGTGATCATCGAGCCTACCAGCGGCAACACCGGCATCGCGCTGGCATTCGTGGCCGCCGCCAAAGGCTACCAACTCATCCTGACCATGCCAGAGACGATGTCGCTCGAACGGCGCACGCTCCTGGCGATGCTCGGCGCCAGGCTCGTCCTGACACCCGGCACCGAAGGCATGAAAGGAGCCATCGCCAAGGCGGAGCAGTTGGCCAAGGACACCCCTCATGCCTGGATCCCGCAGCAGTTCGACAACCCGGCCAACCCGGCCATTCACCGCAAAACCACCGCGGAGGAAATCTGGGAAGATACAAATGGCAAGGTGGATATCCTGATCGCAGCCGTGGGAACGGGCGGGACCATTACGGGCTGCTTTGAAGCGATCAAACCGCGCCGGCCCTCCTTCCAGGCCATCGCCGTCGAGCCGAAAGATTCCCCGGTCATTTCGCAGACCCTTGCCGGCCAGCCCCTGAAGCCCGGCCCCCACAAGATTCAGGGGACCGGCGCCGGCTTCATTCCGAAGAACCTCCATCTCAAGGACGCCAAGGGCCGCCCGCAGATCATCGAGTGCATCCAGGTCACCAACGAGGACTCGTTTGCCATGGCGCGGCGGTTGGCCAAGGAGGAGGGCATCCTGGCGGGCATTTCTTCCGGCGCCAACGTCTGGGCCGCCGTTCAGGTCGCCAAACGGCCTGAAAACAAGGGCAAACTAATCGTAACCGTGGCTTGCTCGACCGGTGAGCGTTATCTCAGCACCCCGCTGGCGGCCGAGGCCAGGGCCCAGGTGGGGGGGTAATATTCGTGAAAATACTTGTTGCGCGGTCCGGGAATTGCCAGTAATCATAGCGGTATCGAAGGTCTGTTGGCTGCGGTTGGCGGGCGGGTTGATGGTAAATCTCCGCAGCAGCTTCCCAAGAATTCAAAGTTCATGAATGGTTTTCGGGGATTCATTCTGGAAAACCTTCGACAACACACAGATGAGTATGAGTACAGTAACCAACAGCGACACCAAAAACACTGTAACCGCCGATTATGGGGCGGGCTATTTGGAAATCTCCGAAAAGGGCTTTGGCTTCCTCCGGACTGCGGAGAACCACTTCCATCCCAAGCCAACGGACATCTTCGTTACGCCGGACACGATCAAGCGGAGTTTCCTGCGCGAAGGCAGCCTGGTGGCGGGACCAACGCAACCGCCGCACCGTGGCAACAGCCCGCAGCTTAAGTCAGTGGACAAGGTCAACGAAATGTCCTTCGAGGACTATACCAAGTCCGTGCGCTTCGAGAACCTGACGACGATTGACCCCATCGAGAAGTTCAAGCTCGAGACCACCCCTGACCTCATCGAAACGCGGGTCATTGACATGGTGACCCCGCTGGGCAAAGGCACACGCGGCCTGATCGTAGCCCCGCCCCGCACCGGCAAAACCACCATACTCAAGCAGATCGCCAACGCCATCACCGCCAACCATCCGGAGGTCCATGTGCTGGTCCTGCTCATTGATGAGCGCCCCGAGGAAGTCACAGATTTCCAGCGCTCGGTAAAAGCCGAGGTGGTGGCGTCATCCAACGACCAGGATTTGGAAACCCACGTGCGCCTCTCGCGCTTTATGATCGAGCGCTGCCGCCGCATGGTCGAAGCCGGCAAGGATGTCTTTGTGCTGCTCGACTCGATCACCCGCGTGGCCCGTGCCTACAATAGCGTCCACGGAGGCAGCGGCCGCACGATGACGGGCGGCGTGGATGCCCGCGCTCTGGAAATCCCCCGCAAGATGTTCGCCTCGGCCCGCAAAATCGAGGAAGGCGGGTCGTTGACCATCCTCGCAACCGCGCTGGTGGACACCGGCTCGCGCATGGATGAGCTCATATTCCAGGAGTTTAAGGGCACCGGCAACATGGAGCTGATTCTGGACCGCAAGCTCTCGGATCGGCGCCTCTTTCCGGCGATTGACATCCCCAAGAGCGGCACGCGCAAAGAAGAGAAGCTCTTTCCCAAGCACCAGATTGAGGCGGTGCGCAAACTCCGCCGCACGATGGTGGACTTGAACCCGGTTGAAGCGATGGAGACCCTCGTCGCTGCCCTGAGGAAGCATAAGACGAACGATGAATTGCTGGCCAAGCTGATCTGAGCCTTGGGCCGGTTTAGGTTCACCCGCGGGGCGCTTCGCCCCTGGAGCAGTCGAATGCGGGGCAGAATTGCCTGTTTGCTGACAAATGAGCGCGCGCGCCAGGCCTGGAGTTGAGCCGCTCCGCTCCCGTCCCCCCTTGGAGCGCATGCTGCGCATCCATCGCGCCCTGCAGGCGGGCGGCTATCCGAACGCCACCACCCTGGCGCGTCAACTGGAAGTGTGCACAAAGTCCATTCACCGCGACCTGGAGTTCATGCGCGACCGATTGGAGCTTCCGATCAAGTACCATGTCCGCCGGTTTGGTTACTTCTACGCTGAGCCCGTCAAGGCTTTCCCCACGCTTCAGATTACGGAAGGCGAGATCCTCGCGCTCGTGGTCGCCGAGAAGGCCCTCCAGCAATATCGCGGCACCAGCTTCGAACAGCCGCTGTTGAGCGCCCTGAAGAAATTGGAGCAGGCTCTCCCGGATACCATCTCGCTCAGCCTTAATGACGCGGCGCAAGCCATCTCCTTCCGCACAAGCTGGGAGCCGATCCTGGACCTGCAGATCTTCGACACCCTGACCAAAGCCACCACCGAGGGCCGGCAATTGGAGCTGACCTATCGAAAACCCGGCCAGCGGCGCGTGGAGCAACGCCTCGTCGATCCGTATCACCTCGCCAACATCAACGGCGAGTGGTTTCTGTTCGCGTTCGATCATCTGCGCAACGACCTCCGCACGTTCGTTCCCGCGCGCATCAAAGCGATTCGTCACACCGGCAGGACCTTCGAGCGCCGACCAGCGTTCTCGCTGGAAAAGCGCCTGCGCGGAAGTTTTGGTGTCCAGTCCGGCCGCGGTGAAAATGAGGTGGTCATCCGCTTCCAAGCGCGCGTGGCCGATTACATCCGCGAAAAGAAGTGGCACGAATCCCAGCAACTGCGTGAACTCACGCGGGGCGGGGTCGAAATGCGTCTGAAGCTGTCGAGTCTCGAGGAGGTCGGGCGGTGGATCCTCAGTTGGGGCGGCGATGCCGTCGTTGTCCGTCCCGCCGAGTTGGTAGAGTCGGTCCGGCGAGCAGCCCAAAAGGTGCTTCGCTCCACGTCGTCCTGTTGAACCAGTTGCGTCAGTCAGCCCGCTTCACGGGGGGAATCTTCCATGAGCCGTTCAGCAGGGACTCCTTAGGCCACCAAAACCGCAGCATCAGGATGAACTTCCCCTCGGGGGCCGGCAGCCAGTTGGATTCCCGATCGGCGCCCGGTGGGTATCTCTGGATGCGGAGGTCGAGCGATCCGTCGAGATTGAAGGTCAACTGGTCATGCGCGCTAAGCGAATGACGGCTCAGCGGGTTGTCCACGAAAAAGCAATCGCCATCATACATCGTCAGGGACCAGAAACCGTTGGCGGCAGGAGCCTCCCCCGGGGCAAAATGCATCACGTAGCTGTTGTTTCCGCTGTAGGGCTGCCCAGCTCCGTCCACGGTTGAGGTCGTAATGACCGCGTCCTCGGGACGGTTCGCGCCAAGGGCCATCGCCGCGATCAAAGCCCGCTGTGTGTAATCGGTGCCGTACACACCGGTCTTGAGCGTCCAACTCCAGCCGTTCCGCAAGGTCCAGTCGCTGGCATTGGTTCCCGCCTTGGACCAGGCGATCATTTTTCCAATGGCCGCTCCGGGCACGGTTTCGAGAGCCTGAATCACTGCCGGGCTGAGCCTGTCAATAGAGAAGGGTTTCCCCGGCACAATACCGAGCCGCGCCATCTTCTTAACGACCTGCTTATCGGCGTGAGTGGGCGGATTCTCCTCCATTAAGATAGCGAGCCGGTTAAAGTAGTCGGCGACACCCAGGCCGTTAACCTGCTCCCGGACCGGCCGGTCCATATCAACATCCGGATCAACCTGCCCAGGTGGTGGCGTGTAGGGCTTGTCATACGAACTCAGAGGCACCGCCGAGCACTGGTCCTGCAACGCATGCACCGCCGCGTAATCTTCCGGCGTGCCGGTGCAATAAATGCGGCCAAGCACTCTCACCATGCTGGTGGACGACCTGTAATCCTTTAACCCGGATGGCAGTTTCCCCTTCCAGTTCGGGCCGGTAATGACGCATTTCTGCGGGCCGGTGCCCGTCGTGCGTTTGCCGAGCGCCCCGAATACCGTCGTCCAGCCGTCCAGCACGGGGAACAGGGCGTAGCGGCCCGACATATCAGGAAGGCTCAGCACCCAAGGTTCGCGAGAGACATCCAGCCAAAGGAGGGTGTAGAGCGTGTCGGCATTGGGCACGGCAACCTCGTGGTTTGAGGCGAGCGGAAAGGTGCGAGTCCGCACGAACTGGCCCACCGGAGCACGCATCCCTTCTGGCTCGCGGACATTGGTCATCACCCGCCGCGTCATATCCATCGTGACCAACGGGTAACCGAAGATGTAAGCTTCGGTGGCGATGTCGAAGGCTTCTCGCCCAGTCAACGACGCCGGTTTAGCCTGTGCTGCGGTTGGGCCACACGCCAGCAAGCCTGTCACAATCCATCCGACCATCCATCTCTTAATAAAAATGCATCTCATGACTGCTGATATGATTCTCATTTCTGCCCTCACAACACCAGCTTGCGTTCATCAAGATCCCGAATCACGGCCTCGCCCGGCAGCTCCACCGTCGTTTGGCGCCCCAGGAACTCCAGCAAGACCGCCACCCGCTCACGGCTGGGCATCACCCGGGTAACGACTGCCCGGAGACCGTGAAACACACCGCCGGCGATCTGCACGGCTTCCCCCGGCTGCAGCTCCTCTCGAATCACATGTACCCGGTCTGCTCCCAACGTCGCGCGCAACTCCGCGACGGCCGTCTCCGGCACAATTGGCCAACGGTCGCCAAAATGGACCACGCCCCGGACGCCCCGAGTGTGGCAAATCCACCGCAGGCACGCTGCCAGGTCGAACCGCGCGAACAGGTAATTGGGGAACAGGGCCTCCGTGAACCACACCGGCCCCCGACGGGTAGCCCGTCGGAACCGGATGCGCGGCAGGTAAACCTCGATATCCGGCAACTTCCGCAAATGTGCCGCCGCAATGTGCTCATGCTTGGCTTGCGTACGAAGGCAAAACCAGGCGGGCACAGAGCCGGGAGCCAGGCTTTGGACAGTTTGAGCCATTTGTTTTGTAGCTGAAAACTCGTGCACCCTCAGCAAGTCACGCAATCACGCACAACCCTTCGCCCGGAGGCGAGGGCTCCTCCCCCACCCCTTTCGACCGGGTACTAGGCCTTGCCGGTTGGCTCCGTTTCAGCCTGGGCACGCGTCCCCGCAACGGGGTACTTCGTGTAATAGTAACCTTTGTATCGGTAATAATAGTAATCCTCGAAGCCGGGCCGAGCCGAATTGAAGACCAGGCCGAGCACACGGACTTGGCGCTGATACAAGGAATACAGGGCTGCGCGGGCGACGCGCGCGGACGTGAAATCGGCGCGGATCACAAAGATCACGCCGTCCACGTGGGGGGCCAGGCTGGTCACGTCATCCGCCGCCATCACCGGCACCGTGTCCAAAATCACGTAATCGTATTGGTGGGCGGCGGCCCGCAAAAACTCCTTGGTTGCGGCGCTGATAAACAGCTCACTTGCATTGGAGGCGAACGCGCCCTGCGGCAGCAACGACACGTTGGGGATTTTTGTGGCCCGTACCGCCTCCTCCCAGTTTAGTCCCTGTCCTAGCACTTCTGTGAGTCCTGGCTCGGCGGCCATTCCGAACCGCGCATGCAGGGCTCCTTTGCGCGAGTCACCATCTACCAGTAACACGCGCGAGCCGGCGCTGGCCATCGTGATGGACAGATTGGCAGACGTCAACGATTTGCCTTCATTCGGCACCGAACTCGTCACCAGTAGGATCTTGGGCCGCGCTTCTGCCTCTGCCATGTAAAGCAGAGAAGACCGCAAATTCCGGTAAGCCTCGACGAAGTTATGACGGTCATCAGCCGGTCCAACCAGGGCCACCTCTCGCTTGGGTCCGTGCGCTGTAACCCTGGGAATCTGGCCCAGGACCTCTTCATCAAACAATTCTTTCAGCTCGCTAAACGAAATCATGCGGTCGTCGAGGCGATCAACGAGCAGCAGCAAGAGCACGCTCAGCCCCACCCCAAGTAGGCCGCCGAACGCCACTTCTTTCCCCACCCCAGACTGGTCCTGGAAAGCCTCTGAGGCCTGCTCCATAATCGTGACGCTCTCCGGACTGATTTCCTTGTTCACATCCAACGTTTGCATCGTCGCCAGCAACCGGTCGTAGAGCGCCTGGATTCTCTGTGAATTCCCTCTTAGCCGTTGGTATTCTGCTACCTTGCCTTGGATTTCCAGAGTCTTGGCATCCCATTGCTTTACGTCCATCTCGAGATTCTGAATCTCCAGCTTCAGCGCCGCCTTCTTGCTCTCCAATTGTTCCGCGCTCTGCAGGCGGTAGATCTTCAGCAACTGCTCCCGCTGCGCGATCTTTTCGCTCAACGCAATCATCTTCGGGTGATTAGTCCGAAGATAGCGCCCAAGCTCCTCCTGTTCCGCCTGCAGCAACATCAACTGCTGTTTCGCCCGGAAGTAATCCATGTCCTTTTGCTCGCCGCCAGCCGCCGAAGAGCTGCCTGTCGCGTCAAGCGCCGGGAGCACGGTTCCGTTGGCCTCCTGTTGGCGGTTCAGATTCTGATCCACCGTCAGCATCTGCAACAGCTCGTATTCGGATTTGCGGCCGGCGAGGCGCTGGTTGAGCGCCGCCAGGTAATTGGCGGCGCTATTGCCCTGTTCCTGTGACAGCAAAACGGTGTTGGTGCTCTGGAATTGCACCAACTCCGCGTCCGCGTTGCGCAGGTCCTTTTCCAGGCGGATCACCTCCTCCGTCAAGCCGGCCACGGTGGTGTCAGAAGTCTGCATTCGCATGTCCTTTTTCAGGGCGATGTATTCTTCCATGCAGGCTTGCAGGAACGCCCGCGTATATTCACGGTCTTCGCCCACGGCACGCAGCTCGAAGATCGCCGTTTTGGGCAAAACCGTCACTCTAAGCGCCACCTTCTTCCGGAGCTCAGGCCGCTGCCCGGTAACCCGATCGTGCGCCCGTCTGACGACCTCGCCGCTTTGCATGAGCGCGGCTTGTGTTCCCATGAAATTGCTAAGTTCCTCCATATAAACCGAGCCCTCAGCGATGTTCAGCTTGATGCTCACGATCATCTGCCCGACCGAGGCGCAGGACGGAGCCGCAGTCCAAAGGCGCACGCCCTGAACGGCCACCCCCGCCAGAGTGCCGAGGACCAACACCCACCACTTCCGGCGCAACAGGCTCAGGTAGCGGTTCAGTCGCGCGTGGAAATGCGCCCGCGTCGTGGACCGATCCACCCTGGGTTGGTCAGCATGGTCATTCATGTGTCAGAACCGGGAGCCTAGAAATTGATCAGCCTAGAGGGGACGATGATAAAGTCATCCGGCTGCAGGATAATGTCCTTTTCCGTCTTCCCCTTCTCGAGAATATCCACCATGTTCAACTCGAAGCTCTGTTTAGCCTCGCCATGCGCGCCCGCGCTGCGGACCACTTTGACCCTTTTCTTGTTGGCAAAATCGCCAAAGCCGCCGGCGCGCAAAATGGCCTTCCCCGCCGTCAGGTTTTCATTCACGGCAAGATCAATCGCTCCCTGATTGCGCACCTGGCCCCAAACATAAACCCGGCCCAAGAACTTATTCGCCACGTCCAGTGCGATGATGACCGTGGCCCGGAGGTAGTATTCCTGTTCCAGGCGCGTCTTCAACTCGTCCGCTAATTGCTTGCAGGTCTTGTCAGATGCGGCGACCCGGCCCACATAAGGCACATCGAGCTCGCCGGAGTCCGCCACAACCAGGCTTTTCGGCGCTTCCCGGTCCTCGAGTATCTGGAAACCGACTTTGTCCCCTACCCGGAGCTTGTACTTGTCGTCGGGCACATAACCGCTTGGGTTGAGGGAGGCCGCCGTAACAGCATTGTCGCCGCCACCGGCGGTTGTCGCCCTGGGAGTCGCCGTGATCTTTGCCCCCTGGCCGCTGCCATTGGATCTCGGACGCTCGGCTTCAGACTTCCGCCCGTCGCCCTCGGCGGGCACAGCATTGCTCACCGGCGCGATTACAGCCGCCGCCCCAAAGTCCACATACACCGGCTTGCCTGCTTTCGGCGCCTTGCTCCGGGGCGGCGTCTGGGCCAAAGCAACCAAGCTCAACAGGGCCAAAAAAGCGAAACCCGCTTTCCTCATGCGACTTTCAATTACTACGATACTTCAGTAACCGGGGCTTTTTAGCAGTTCCTAAACCAAATGCCACAACTCTTTTCTGAGCCCGCTTCTGAACTCACGCCTGAACCGCGGCAACGATGACCTGCTGACATGCTGAAATGAGGAGCAGGAGCATGTTTCTCCTTCAATCTCCGAGAAAGCGGTTTCAGCCTTCTCGCGTTGGGAATGACCCTATGGTCCGGAGTCGCCGGCTCACGCAGCCCGGCTCCGCTGAAGCGAGTTGTCCGTCTTCCGTGGCTTGTGTTAGAACGCGTAATTCAAACTCAAACTCACCACGTTCGCGGTGTAATTCCGGCCCGGCAAATCCGAACCGCGGACGTACAACTGGTAGCCGAGATTGCTGGAGAGTTTGGCGGTAATGCGGTGGCTCACGCCGATCCCCGGACCGTATTGATCATACACTTCGCCGCCCACAGCCAACAGTGTGCCGTGTTGGTAAGTAAACGATGTGGTGAGAGCCAGCTTCTCCACCAGGTGCCAATTCGCCTGCCAACTCGCAAAGTATTGATCAACTGTGCCCCCGTAGAAGAACACATTGAGGGTACGCCCGCCGCTCAAGGAGTATTCTACGTACTGATTGACCCGGTGCCGGATATCAATCTGACCATACATGCCAGTGAAACTCTCGCCGATAGTCGGGACCCCACTTGACTGGGGGGAATACATCGTGTAACCGGCGTGGGCCGTGAAATGGATGTATTCGCTCACCGGCGCGTCGTAAAAGCCGCCCACGTTCCACTGGTTGGCAGCCCTGTAAGGCTGGTTCGTCGTGATCGTGTCGTAATTAATCAACGACCCGCCCAGTTCCACGCCCAGCAACATGCCTGGTTTCAAAGTGTAACCCGCCGACGCGGAGAAGACCTCCGAATAGCCGCTCTGTTGACTCCCGGAGTATTGAGAGCCACTGCCGTTCAACGAATCATAGTTCACGTGGTCATAGCCGAACTTCACGACGGCCTGGTTTAGGTCCCAGGTCGTTGCCACGCCCAGCGCATTTTGCAATTGCGAGTAATTACCCGTGCCGGCCACGGTTGGATCCTGGTAAGCATTCTCGATTATGGAAAAGCGGTCATGCAGGTTAATCCAAAAGTCGCCGGCGTAAAGATCGAATGACAATTCGGTGCCCGGCGTCATGAACAGCCCGTCCAAATTAGGGTGCTTGAGGTACGCCGAATATCCCCCGCCCAGCGCCAGGCTGATGCTGTTCTGGTCTGAAACCGGCCACAGCATCCGCGTGTTGATTTGGGGGCGGAATATGAAATCCCCCTCGGGATTGGACTCGGTGTAATTGACATTGCTGTTGTAATCCACCTCGACGCCCGCCCCAAAACTCCACGCGGTCGGACCCAGTTTCAGGTCATAGAAACCAATCGTCGAGGCCGCCTTGCGCCGCGCTTCCGCCGCCTCTGCGCCCGCGATGGACATTTGAACCGCTTCCTGTCCCCGCGCGGGCGTCGTCACTCCCACCAGCAGCAGGGGCACTGTCGCCACGACGAGCGCGCAGCGCCCAGGCCGCTTCAGGAGTGAGGGGTTCACATTTCAGATTTCGTTGACTCGCTCGCCATTGAGCGTTCGACTTTAAACTTTGGATTCCAGGCTCTAGAGTTCGCAGCGGGATCACATTGGCCGACAACCATCGGTTTGTGAAGCGCATTCAGGCGAGAACAGGATCAACGCGGAACCAGGGCGTGCATTGTGGGGCTCAAGGGCGAACTCCGACGAACCCCTCCTTTTAGCGAGAAACCTGCTTCAGAAAGCTGGTGATCTGTGCGCTATGTCTATCGTTGATCCAATTCGCTCGCCCGGCCTCGTTTGCATTTTGAGTTCAATTGTGATTGAACAGATTAAACCTTCCTGGTATGGACCATCGCTATGATATTGGCCCTTGAGGAAAAGGGACCGTCCGGAGTCGTTAAAGTGCCGAAGCCGGCGGCCCGGCTTAGCCCGCTGGAGACAGAGATCATTGACTTCTTCGTCCAGCTCTCACGGCTGCTCGGGCAGCCGCGGTCGCTGGCGGAAATTTACGGCCTGCTCTTCATTTCGGCGCGCCCGCTCGCCATGGACGATTTGATTGAGCGTCTGCAGCTCAGCAAAGGCTCCGCGAGCCAGGGACTCAAATTCCTTCGCAGCATTGGCGCCGTGCGGATGGTGTATGTCGCTGGGGAGCGCCGGGTCCATTATGAAGCCGTCGCCGAATTGCGTAATTTGGCGATCCGCTTTCTGCGGGACCAGATTGTACCGCATTTTGACCATGGCCAGGCGCGGCTCGAACGCATCGCGGAGATGGTCAGACAACTGCCGCCGGGACAGCGCGCGCGTGTCAATGGCCGGGTCAAGATGCTGCAAAGCTGGGGCCGGAATGGAAGGCGTTTTCTGCCCCTGGTGGTGAAAATCCTGGGGCGCTAGCCGAAATGAGAAACCCATCGGCAATCGGAAGACCACACCTTGAGTCCATTTCCCGCAGTCACTAATCATTAATCCGTGGCCAATCAGCAGACGCTGGCAAGAGACATAGCGGAGCCCTGAAGGGATGGAAGTCATCTTCAGCTCTCCGACGAGAGGCAAGAATGGTTTTGGCGAAATCCTTGCCAAACAACCAAGGGCGGCAGCTTGTCTAAATCTGAGGCGGCGCAAGGTGCAGCCAGTAGAGAATACGGGATTGG
>Ga0335078_10010875_pt1 | contig 13477 bp, 9 predicted proteins | sample Lox_Sample_32_FD_206711 | JGI IMG/M metagenome (GOLD analysis project Ga0335078, IMG submission 206711) | Soil microbial communities from Loxahatchee National Wildlife Refuge, Florida, United States - Lox_Sample_3.2 | ecosystem: Environmental > Terrestrial > Soil > Wetlands | place: USA: Florida...
GTGCCCGCCAACAAACTGGAAAGAAAGTTGGCGTGATTGGATACTGCTGGGGCGGCACGCTGGCGTGGCTCGCGGCCACGCGGCTCGATGCCGCGGCGGCGGTCGGCTACTATGGCGGGCAGATCGCGAGATTCGCTTTAGAGACGCCCAAAGCGCCGGTGATGCTGCATTTCGGCAAGCTGGACAAGCACATTCCTGCTGAAGAAGTGGAAAAGGTTCACGCGGCGCACCCTGAGGTCGAAATCTACTGGTACGATGCCGGCCACGGCTTCAACTGCGATGCCCGCGCCAGTTACGACGCCAAATCGGCCAAAACAGCGCGCGAGCGGTCGCTGGGTTTTCTGAAGCGGCATTTGGCAGCTTCGGAGTAGCGCTCGCCCATCGTGAGCGTTGTTTCGAACACCTCCACCGAAGTCCCCAGAGATTCATTCCCGCACAACAAATGTCCTGTTCATGAAAAGAAGACAACCGCAGATCCTTCGACTCCGTCCGCCTGTCGCGGACGTCGCTCAGGATGACAGGTGGACAAAGCAAAGCCCGCCCATGAAACACCTGTTGCTTTCCCAAAGGAAGTGTGCCACTCTTTCTGTGGGAAACCAAAATGAAGCAGAAGGCTGACGTACAACAAGGCACTCTGGCGCTGATGGTCCTGAAGACCCTCGACGTCCTCGGCTCGCAGCACGGATACGGGATCGCCCGGCGCATCGAGCAGATCAGCGGCGATTTGCTTTCGGTCAACCAGGGTACGCTCTATCCGCTGCTCTTGAAGCTGGAGCAGGAGGGCTCGATCGCGTCGGAGTGGGGCGCGTCGGAGAACAACCGCCGCGCGCGCTATTACCGGATCACGCGCGATGGGCGAAAGCAGTTGCAGGCCGAAACCCGCGAATGGGAACAGACCACGGCGATCGTCGGCCGCTTTTTCGCGGTGAAAACGGAGGATCTGCCATGAAGCGAATGCGGCGTTTCCTGCGGCGCGTGGGCAACCTGATTTTTGTTCGCCGCGACGAACAGCGCCTGCGCGAAGAGATCGAGGAGCACATCGCGCACCAGACGGCCGACAATCTTCGCGCGGGAATGGCGCCGGCCGAGGCCCGACGCCAGGCGCTGGTGAAGTTCGGCGCCGCCGAAGCGATCAAGGAAAGCGTTCGCGCCGAGCGGGGAATGCCGCAGATCGAAAGTGTGGTTCAGGATCTGCGGTTCGCTGTCCGCATGCTGGCAAAGTCCCCCGGTTTTGCCGCGGTCGCCATTCTCACTATCGCCCTGGGCATCGGCGCCAACACGGCTATCTTCAGCGTGATGGATGCGGTGATGTTTCGCCCGCTTTCGGTCAGGGATCCGCAACAACTGGTCCTCCTCCGGTGGACGGCGCGTAACAACCCGAAACACTACGGCCGCAGCAGCTATGGAGACTGCACGGGCACCGACACGGACGATTGTGTATTTTCTGTTCCGTTCTCAAGGGAGGTGCGTGCGGAAGCCAACGTCTTTTCCGGGCTTGCGGTCTTTGCCGGCCCGCTCGATGTCAACTTCAGAGCCAACGGGCCGGCGAACATTGCGCGCGGCGGATATGTCTCAGGCGATTTCTTTTCTACGCTCGGATTGAAGACGATTCTCGGCCGCCCGCTTGGCCCCGCCGACGATCAGCCCTCCGCGCCGCCGGCCATCGTTCTGAATTACGCCTACTGGCAGAGCGCCTTTGGCGGCGATCCGTCGGTGGTCGGCCGAACCGTGCGCCTCAATAACGTCGAGACCCTCATCGCCGGCATCGCCGAACCGGGTTTCTCCCACATCACGCCCGGCAAGACGCAGGATTTCTTCATGACTTTCTCGCTGGTCGATCGCGTCAGGAGCGAGTGGTGGGGCGATGGCGAGCGGATCAACAACCCGTCCGTCTTCTGGGCAGTCATCGTGGGAAGGCTCAGGCCGGGCGTCTCCATCGCCCAGGCGCAGGCCGCGCTTTCTCCGCTGTTCCGCAGCCAAGTTGAGCAGGCATCGCTGCTCACCGGGGCCGATGCGCCTGCAATCGTCCTGAAGCCTGCGCGCGAGGGCCTCGACGGCGAAAGCTTCGAGTTCGCGCCGATGCTCGATCTCCTCATGTCGGCAGTCGGATTTGTGCTGCTCATCGCCTGCGCCAATGTTGCCGGCCTCATTCTCGCGCGCTCGGCAAAGAGGCAAAAGGAACTGGCAACGCGCCAGGCTCTCGGCGCCGGTCGCGGCCGCATTGCGCGCCAGCTGCTGACGGAGAGCGTGGTCGTCTCGGTGGCCGGCGGCGCGCTCGGAGTCGTGGTTGCGATCTGGGGAGTGAAAGCGCTTGTCGTGCTGCTCCAGAACGACACCGACTCATTTTCCTATGCCATTGCGCCCGACTGGCGGGTGCTGGGATTCACCGCCGCCGTCACGCTGGCCACCGGAATCCTCTCCGGCCTCGCGCCCACCTTTCGCTCCGCCCGCGTCGATCTAACGCCGTCCCTGCGCGAAAACGCATCTTCGGCTCCCGGTGGCGCCCGCCACTCCCGTTGGCGTTTCCGGCTCGGCGATGCGCTGGTCGTAGCCCAGGTGGCTCTTTCCATCGTCATGCTGATCGGCGCCGGGCTTTTGCTGCGCACGCTGAGCAATCTTCGCCATCTCAATCCCGGCTTCGACACCGACAACGTCCTTCTCTTCGGCATGAACCCCAACATTGCCGGATACAAGGATTTCCAGGCCGTGCGCCTCTATCGCGACCTGCAGCAGCGCTTCGCGGCCCTGCCCGGCGTGCTCTCGGTCAGTTATTCCGAAGAGGCGTTATTGAGCCAGAACGAATCGGACACCGAAGTCCATCTCGACAGCGCGCCGCCAAAGTCCAACGTACGTACCGAGTACCTTCCCGTCGGTTCCGATTTCTTCTCCACCCTGCGCATCGGCCTGCTCGCCGGCCATGGCTTCACGTCTGCCGACTTCGCCCAGGCCGACGCAACTCATGCCGCGGTCTCCGCGGCCGAGCAGGCGGCAAAAGCCCAGGCTGCGGCCGGCAACGCCTCGCGCGCTCCATCGCCAGGTGCCGATCGATCTTTGCAGCCAATGCCTGCGCCCATGCCGGTGATCATCAACCGGACCTTTGCGACCAGGTATTTCCACGGCAGAAATCCGCTCGGCCTGCATATGGGAAGTCCGCAGAGCGACCGGCCTGCCACGGGGCCGCAGCCAGGCTTTGTGATCGTCGGCATCGCCGAGGACGCGAAGTACGAGAGCCTGCGAGGGGAGATCCGTCCGACCATGTACCGGCCCTTGACCGGCAACAGCGCGCACTTCGAATTGCGCACCTCCGGCGATCCCATGTCGCTCGTCGCCGCAGTGCGCAAGATCGTTGCGGAAGCCGATAACAACCTGCCGCTCACTGAAATTCGCACTCAGAGCGAGCAGATCGATCAGATCCTGTTCCAAGAGCGTCTGATGTCGAGCTTGTCGAGCTTCTTTGCCCTCCTGGCGCTGGTGCTGGCCTGCATCGGCTTGTACGGGTTGCTATCGTACGAAGTGGCGCGGCGCACGCGCGAGCTGGGCATTCGCATGGCCCTCGGGGCCGACAAGCGCGATCTAATGCGGCTTGTGCTGCGGCAAGGGCTGATTCTGGCGCTGGCGGGCTCGGTGATCGGCATCGGCGCGGCCGTCGGCCTCACGCGCCTGATGACCAGCCTGCTCTACGATGTGCGGCCGGGCGATCCAATGACGTTTGCGTCTGTCTGTTTCCTGCTCTTGATGGTCGCCGCAGCCGCGTGTCTCATTCCGGCGCGCCGCGCCACGCGCGTGGAACCGATGGAGGCGCTGCGCACGGAGTAGCAGCTTCAGAGATCAGAGAACAGGGAACAGGCGCCCTTACTGGCGTGAGCCGCGAGCTATGAAACTATGAACTATGAACTGTGAACTATGAACTGACCACTGATCACTGACCACTGTTCCCTGTTCCCTGCTTTTGCAGCTTACCGTTCTTGAGCACGAAGCGCTCGCCTCGCCATTCAATTGTGTTGCCGGCAAAACCCGCGACCCACAGGCCCATGGCGACAACATCGCGAATCGGCAGCATCCAGAGATTGTCAAGCAGGTGGTGGTCCCCCAACACCGCAGCTCCGACCGCCATCGCAGTGCCCAGCCGCAGGAAGAAGCACATGCCGAGCAGCCACAGGCTCACGAAGCTGATGCCGCCGGCCAGCACGTTGAGCAGCGCCCAGCCCAGACCGTGCGTAAAAACCAGCCCGGCATAGCCCCAGGGCCGAGCGTCGCGCACGGTGCGAAGCCAGCGCAACTGGTGGCTGAAATACCCGCGCCATGTGTATTCGGGCACGGCGGTCTGCACTACTTCGGCGCTCAAAGCGATGCGGTATTCCGACGCGGCGATGCGCGCCCCGAGCTCGTAGTCGTCGGCGAGATGGTCCAACAGCGGCTCCAGGCCGCCGATCCTGTTCAGCGCCTCGCGACGGATGGCCAGCGTGGAACCAAGGCCGTAATGCAGGCCGCCTTCGATCAGCTTCGAGAGAAGCACGCCGGGCTGAAATTCGGTGGCGATTCCCAGGGCTTCGAAGGCCGAAGCCGCGGTGCGGTGCCCGCGGCCGCGATAGAGCGCCGTGACCAGGCCAACCGGTGGCGCGGTCATCTCCCGTGGATTGACTGCCGGCGCGAAGCGCGCCATGGTACGTTCCAGGTAGCGGGTAGAGACGGTGATGTCCGAATCGTTGATCAGCAGGAATTCGTGCTGCGCGTGGGGCACGAGCTGCGCCAGCGTGCTCACCTTGCCGTTGGCGCCGAGCCGCTGCGGGCACTCGATGAGCCGGATCGACTGATCCGGGAATTCCGCCTTGAGCTGAGTCACGGCAGCGGCTGCGGGATCGTCGAGGCTCGACACGCCGAAGAGCAGCTCGTAGTCGCCGAGATACGCTTGCCGGCAATGGCTGCGAAATGCATCGAGCATTCCCGGATCGAGGCCTTTGAGAGATTTGAGAATGCTGACCGCCGGCGCGAAGGCCGGCAACGCAGCGTGCCGCTCACGCTGATAAACGCTCGCGGCGACCAGGACGGCGAGGAAATAGCCCATTCCAGCGACGGTCATGGCCGTGGTGAAGACTTCCACGGCTTGGGCCAGGGCGTGGGGCATGGATGGAATTAGTGTAGACGGATGCTGTGGAAAGGGACTGGGGGACTGAGGGAATAGGGAATAGGGAATAGGGAACAAAAAGAGCATCCAGAGTCTCACGAAACGAGGAGGAATGCGTCTTTGATCAATCTGATCCCTATTCCCTAATCCCTGTTCCCTCTTCCCTCATTCCCCGCTTCACTCGTACCGCAACGCCTCGATCGGGTCCAGCATCGCGGCTTTCCAGGCTGGATAAATGCCGAAGAGCAATCCGATGGCGCAGGAGACGCTGAATCCCACCATCAACCATAACGTGGAGAGCGTGGCAGGAATGCCGATGGGCAGAAAGTAGACGATCCAGGTCAGTACTGCGCCGACAAGGATGCCAATGACGCCGCCCACCGCGCAGATTGTCACCGCCTCGGTGGTGAACTGCGCCATGATGGTGCGCCGCGTGGCGCCGATGGCCTTGCGGATACCGATCTCGCGAGTGCGCTCGGTGACGCTGACCAACATGATGTCCATTACGCCCACGCCGCCCACCAGCAGGCCCACGCACGAAACCGAAATCATGAACATCACCAGGCCGCTTGTGAGTTGGTCCCAGAGCTTGGAGAGCGAGTCCGGCCCGAAGACTTCGAAGTTATCGGGGTCCTGCACCTTCACGCGGCGGCGAATCCGCATCAGCTCGCGAACCTCCTCGGCGACCAGCGCCTTGTTGTTCGGCTCGTCGTAGCGGACGCTGATCCACATGTCCTTATCTTCGGGATGCAGGTTGCGGAAGGTGCCGAGGGGAAAGATCACCAGGTTGTCGTTCGGATTCTTGCCGCTGCCGAAAGGCTGCTTGCGCTTGTCGAGCACGCCGATCACGGTATACAGGCCGGTCTCGATGTTGACCTCCTTTCCCACCGCGGGTTCCTGGCCGAAGAGCTCCTCCCAGGTGTCGTGGCCAAGAACGCAGACATGAGCGCGGCGCTGGTCCTCGTCGTCGGTGTACATGCGGCCCTCGAGGAAGTTGAGGTCGAGAATCTCGGTGACCTGCGCCGTCGAACCCTGCAGGATGGTGCCCGCGATCTTGTGGCCGTTGTACTTCACGCTGACTGCGCCGACGCGGAACTGCGTGATGACATGCTGATAGCCGCCGTCGACCGCGATGACGTGGGGCAGCGAGCGAAGGGCGATCACATCGTCGAGGTTCAGCCGCTTGCGGGTGAGCATCTCGGTCGTGGGCCGCACGCCGATGATCGGCATGTGAAAGACATAGACAACATTGGTGCCCAGGGTGCTGATAAACTCCGAGACTCGCCGGTTGACCCCATTGATGACCGACGAAATCGTGATCACGGTGGTGACGCCGATCACGATCCCCAGGATCGTCAATCCGGAGCGAAGCTTGTTCTCCCGCAACGTATCCAGCGCCAGCTTGACGGACTCGCGATTTTGACCTCGAGCCACGGACGGATGCCTTTGGCTTCCAGACTCAACCTTCAGGACCAGGATGTCTGTGATGGGGAAGACAAGGCCGAGATTCTGGCCAGGAGGAGCGGAGGGAACAGGGATTAGGGATTAGAGATTAGGGATTAGAAACATAGTCCAAGGTCCGGCATCCAGGGCCGGCAATTCTGTGGGGTAGAGAACGCAGGAGATAACGATGAGTGCATCCCCGATCTCCGATCCCCGATCCTAATCCCTAATCCCTATTCCCTAATCCCTCGTTCCTTCGTTCCCTGCTTCACTCGTAACGCAGCGCCTCAATGGGGTCGAGTGTCGCCGCCTTCCACGCCGGGTAAATGCCGAAGAGCAGGCCGATGGCGCAGGAGACGGTCAGGCCAATCATGACCCAAAGTGTGGAGAGAGTCGCGGGCAGTCCGATGGGCAGAAAGTAGACCACGTAGGTGAGCACGGCGCCGACGAGAATGCCAACGACTCCGCCGACTGCGCAGAGCGTAACCGCCTCCATGGTGAACTGCGCCAGGATGTTTCGCCGCGTGGCCCCGACGGCCTTGCGAACGCCGATTTCGCGGGTGCGCTCGGTGACGCTGACGAGCATGATATTCATCACGCCGACGCCGCCCACCATCAGGCCGACGCTCGAGACCGCAATCATAAACAGCACCAGGCCGCCGGTGAGCTGAGTCCACAGTTTCGACAGCGTGTCCGGCCCCATCATCTCGAAGTTATCCGGCTTGTCCACGCGCAGCTTGCGGCGGATGCGCAACATCTCCCGCACCTCTTCTTCCACCAGGGCCTTGTTGGTCTGGTCGTCGTAGCGGACGGCGATGAACATGTCCTTGATCCCCGGGTAGAGGTTGTGGAAGGTCCCCAGTGGGAAGTAGATGCCGTTGTCGGCGGGGTTCTTGCCCGTGCCAAAAGGTTGTTTGCGCTTGTCCATCACGCCGATCACGGTATAAAGTCCGGTGGCGACGTTCACGTCCTTTCCGATAGGGTCTGCATCTCCAAACAGCATATGGTCGGTGTCGTAGCCGAGCAGGCACACGTGCGCGCGGCGAGCGTCTTCGTCTTCGGTCCAGAAGCGCCCCGACGCCAGCGCGAGGTCCGAGACGACCTGAATCTGGGCCGTCGAGCCGAACATAAAGGCGCCGGATACCTTTTTGCCGTTGTACTTCACGTCGACATCGCCCACGTGGAAGGTTTCATTCACGTGCCGCTGTTCGCCATCCGAACCCAGCACATGCGGCAGCGAGCGCAGCGCCAGCGCATCGTCGAGCGTGAGTTTCTTGCGGGTGAGCATCTCGGTCGTCGGCTTCACGCCGATCATAGGCATGTGAAAAACCCAGATCACATTGGTGCCAAAAGAAGTGATCCAGTCATTGACGCGCCGATTGAGACCGTTGATGACCGACGAGATGGTAATGACGGTTGTGACGCCGATGACGATGCCGAGGATGGTCAGTCCGGAGCGGAGCTTGTTTGCCCGCAGCGTGTCGAGCGCAAGTGTGATGGACTCGCGATTTTGCCCTCGAGCCATGAAGGACAGCCTCTTGTTTTCAGCTTTTGGACTGTATCTTACCGCTTCCTGTGGTGAGAAAGATAGCGGTGGAGCGCGGAGAGACTAAGGGAATAGGGAATAGGGAATAGGGAATAGAAACAGCGTCCAGGGTCAGAGAACTTGTGGGACAAAGAACGCACAACACCAGGAGGAATGCATCTCTGATCCCTAATCCCTAATCCCTGCCTTACTCGTACCGCAGCGCCTCGATCGGGTCGAGTGTTGCCGCTTTCCACGCCGGATAGATGCCGAAGAGCAGCCCGATGGCGCAGGAGACAGTCAGGCCGATCATGATCCATAGCGTGGAGAGCGTCGCCGGCAGCCCGATGGGCAGGAAATAGATGATGTAGGTGAGGATGGCGCCGACCAGGATGCCGATGATTCCGCCCACGGCGCAGAGCGTAACGGCCTCAGTGGTGAACTGCGTCAGGATGGTTCGCTTGGTCGCGCCGATCGCTTTACGCACGCCGATCTCGCGCGTGCGCTCGGTCACGCTGACCAGCATGATGTTCATGACGCCGACGCCGCCGACCATCAGGCCCACGCTGGAAACGGCGATCATGAAGAGCACCAGCCCGCCGGTGAGCTGGCCCCACAGCTTGGAGAGCGAATCGGGCCCGAAGATTTCGAAGTCGTCGTCCTTCCAGGTCGGCACCTTGCGGCGGATGCGCAGCAGCTCGCGGATCTCCTCCTGAACCAGCGCTTTATTTTTGGGGTCGTCGTATTTCACGCTCACCCACATATCTTTCTCTTCGGGGTGCAGGTTGTGAAAGGTGCCGAACGGGAAATAGACTTGGTTATCGGCGCGGTTCTTGCCGCCGCCGAAGGGCTGCTTCTGCTTGTCGAGCACGCCGATGACCGTGTAGAGCCCGGACTCGATGGCCACGTCCTTGCCGACCGCGTTCTCGCTGCCGAAGAGCTCCTCCCACGTATCATGACCGAGCACGCACACATGGGCTCCGCGCTTGTCTTCCTCATCGGTGTAGAGGCGTCCCTCGAGGAAATGCAGATCGTTCACCACGCCCACTTCGGCGCTGGAGCCGGTGAGGATGGTTCCCGCGACTTTCTTGCCGTTGTATTTCACCGAAACGTCGCCCACGCGGAACTGCGCCTTCACGTGCTGGTATCCGCCGTCGGCGGCGACAACGTGGGGCAACTGGCGAAGCGCCAGCACGTCGTCAAAGTTCAGCTTTTTGCGCGCCAGCATCTCCGCCGTAGGCCGCACGCCGATCACCGGCATGTGAAACACCCAGATGACATTCGTGCCCAGCGAGCTCACCCAGTCGTTCACCCGGTTATTCACGCCATCGATCACCGAGGAAATGGTGATCACCGACGTGACGCCGATGACGATGCCCAGGATTGTCAACCCCGAGCGCAGCTTGTTCGCCCTCAGCGTATCGAGGGCCATCTTGATGGATTCGCCGGCTTGTCCGCGCGCCATAATCGCTCCGTAGTGAAAGCTGACAGCAGGCAGCTGACAGCTGACAGTCAAAACCCCGTGCTCTCGTTCTAATCCTTGAGGGACTCCTGAAAAGCGTAGATCATTGGTCCGACTTCGTGCGACAAGTCTTCCGCCTCACTGATCAATCCGGCATTACCCAACCCAAGCGCGCGAGCAATTTCAAGCTGAGTTTGCAGTTCGCAATTCGATCCGCGCGCGATACTGAGAAACTGCCTGAACTCGCCATTGGTCGATCTACCCTGGCCTTCGGCGATATTGCTCGGAATTGAGATTGCCGACCTTCTGATCTGACTTGTCCATCCGAATTGTTCTTCTTTCGGAAAATCCTTCGTCAACCGATAAATCGCAACCGTGAGCTGCATGGCACGCTGCCAGACATGAAGATCCCGAAACGATTGCGCCATAACCACTTCCCTTCGCGCACCGCTTGCCGACGCCGTGGACCTGCCAGCTGTTAGCTGTCAGCTTGTCTCACATCTCCGCCCGCAGCGCCACCACCGGGTCCAGCTTGGCCGCCTTGCTGGCCGGGTAGACGCCGAAGAAGATGCCCACGGCGCCGGCCAGAAGCAGGCCCAGGATCACGGCCCAGATCGGCACGCTGGTTGGGAACCCGACGACGACAGTGATCAGCTTGCCCACACCGATGCCGCACAGCACGCCAATGGCTCCGCCAGTGACGGCCATGGTGCCGCTCTCGATCAAAAACTGCAGCAGCACGTCGCGCTGCTTGGCGCCGAGCGCCTTGCGCACGCCGATCTCGCGGGTTCGCTCGGTCACGCTCACCAGCATGATGTTCATAATGACCACACCGCCCACCACCAGCGCCACCGAGGCCAGCCCCAGCACCACCGTAGCGAAGAGGCTGGAGATCTGCTTCCAGATGTCGAGGAAGGTGTCGTTGGTCTCAAGCTCAAAATCGTCGGCCGCGCCCGGAGCATTGTGGCGCCGCGTGCGCATGAGCACGCGCACGTCGTCCTGGGCGCGTTCCATCAGTTGCGCGTTGCCCGAGGCGCGGGCGTAGATGGTTACCGAGTCGTTGTAGCCGTAGATCTGCTGGTAGGTGGTGATGGGCACGGCGACCCAGTTGTCCTGCGACTGGCCCAGCGTTTTTCCCTGGCGGTCGCCCACGCCAACGATAGTGTAGGGAATGCCGTCGACGCGAATCTCCTTGCCCAGTGGATCGACTCCATCGCCGATCAGATTGTCGATAATGTCGTAGCCGACGATCACGTTGTGGGTTGCGTGTTCTTCGTCGGCAGGCGTAAAGCCGCGGCCGATGGCGATGTCGATGTTGTTCAGAGACAGCATCGTCCAGGTGTAGCCGCGCACATCGGTGTTGTTGCTGGAGTGGCCGTTGTAGACCACGTTGGTCGACTTGTCCAGCAGCGCGCCCACCTCGGTGCACTCGGCGCATTCGTCCTTCACCGCTTCGTAGTCTTCGATGCGGATGATCTTGCGCTTCTGGAATTTGAAGTACTCTTCCGGCGTGAAGATCACACTCGACATCTGCGAAACCGTGAAGACGTCGGCGCCGTAGCCGGAGAGCTTGGTGGCGACGTAGCGGTTGGCGCCCTGCACCAGGGTAATGACCATGATGACCGAGGCCACGCCCATGACCACGCCGATCAGCGTGAGAATGGTGCGCAGCTTGTTGGCCCACAGCGACTGCAGCGCGAGTTTGAATGCCTCACTGAAGAGCATGGTCCTGCTTTCCCCGGCTTGTGGAGCCCCGGCGCGGGTGTTTCTCTCCCCGAAAGTTCAGTGCGGAGAAGTCGGGTTCTGGCGATACTTCAAGTGTACGCGATACTCAGCTACCCGTTTATTCGACGGCAGAACCACCCCGCAGGCCGCGCGCCGTGCCACCAATTCCCCTTAGACAGTGACGAAACGCGCGGTCTTCCCTGTTCCTCAATACGCAGGCGGTCAGGACCCGGTTCCAGGGGACGGAGTTCCGCGGTCGCCCAGCCTCAGTGGCGCCAGTTCGAGGCGCGCCGCCTGGCGGCAGCGATCTCCTGCGGGTTATACGTCCGGAGCGGCAGCACCAGCAACTTGAGGCCGGCCTGCAGGCGATTCGGATTCGGGCCGATCCGGTCCTTGTTCAAGTCGTAGATCAGCGGCCACAGATCGAAGCTCCTGTACTCGGCCATGGCGATTCCCGACAGGGTGTCGCCGTGGCGGACCAGAACGGCTTTCCCGCCCTGGATCTTCACCTCTTCTTCCCGGATGGGCGGGGTTTTGCCACGCTGCTTGAGGAAGGTGGCGAAGTCCTGCTGCACAAAGCCGTCGGGCTTGCTCTTGTTGAAGTCCAGCACCGCCATCGAAACCCGGACCAGGCAGGACAGGATTCCAAGATTGTTCACCAGTTTCAGCAGATTCGGATCTACGAGCACGTTCTTGAAAATGTAGATCGGCTCCGATCTTCCCACCCGGAATGAAACGCCATATTCCTGGCTCAGTTGTTCCAGCGTGCGGAACCTGCCGTATCGATCCACGATCTGGATCGCTCCATCGACTTCGGTGATCAGGTTTCGGTGGCCCTTGACCACGATCTTTCCTGCTTCCATCACATCCGCTTCAAGCCGAACCATCATGGGCCCGCCGGCCTTTCGCGCCGCTGCCATCAGTTCGCGGAAAGACTTGATTCCCGGTTCCATGGTTTCGAAGACGATCCCGAGTTTCTTGAGCGCAGGCTCGATCAGGCGCTCGAGAGTTCCGGACTCCGCGATCACTTTCAGGTCCAGGCCGATTGCCCTGGCGATGTTGGTCAGGCTCACGCCCAGCTTGTACCCCGCCGTCTTCATGGCTTGCGCAATCGCAATGGGAACGCACTTCCCTCCCTCCACGGCCTTGAAAGCGTCAGCCGCTTCGAGGACGCGGGCCGTCTTCGCCGCTGCGGTGGCCGCCCTGACCCCGGCGGCCATCTTGAAGACCCGCGCCGGGGGAATAAAAGACAACACGCGGAAGGTGTCCTGGACGACGCCTCGCCAGCTTCCTTCGGCGACACCTTCGCCCAGGCGCAGCGGGTCGACGATGAAGGCGTCGCCGAGATCGGCCAGCGTGGCGCCGGCCGTGGCGACGATGACCGAGAAGTTTCCGGGGTGAGACTCGACGTAGTCGCCGAGGTCGTTCTTGAAATCCTTGATGTGGCGCTCCCACCAATCCGCGCAATCCGATCCGATCATGATTCCGTCGTGCATGGCCGTAGTCTCCCTCTTCTGCAAGGTGATTCGCGAGAACCGAAGGCTACGGGCGCAACAGATCACCGTTGCCGGCGCCATCGGTTGTCATAGGGAAGAACGCGAGGCGCGGCGAAACCGGCTCAGGAATTTCGCCGGCGGGATTTCCCGTGATCGGAGGCGGGGCTACTTGTTAGAGGTCGCACAGACATAACTGGCGGCGGCGAATTTGTCGCCCGAGCCTGAATGCACCGGGGCTTTCGGGTAGGCGCAGATGGGCCGGCTGAATTTTATTTTCTCTTTGCCGGTCTGTTCTTCGGCATGACGCGCGACCACGATCTCCGGCGCGGTCCCGTTCTCAACCCAATTCTCCAGCGCGCGATAGATATTCTGTTGCGGATCGTTGAGCGCCGGGTCTTCACTCGGCCCGCCCTGGCCGAAGTCGCTTGCGCCCGGCCCGCCGGCGCAGTGCTGCAGGCCGGAGATCATGAACAGGCGGACGAACGCCGCGGCGCCGGTCTCTCCTGCCTTGGCGGCCACGCTGTTGTAGTAATCCAGGGTGCCGAGAGCCGGGATGGCGGGGTCGTTCCAGCCGTGGTACAGGATGAGCTTGCCGCCGCGCGAGGCCAGCTCGCTCAGGTCAGGGTCGGTGGCGTCCAGGTCGTGGCTGGTTCGCTCGACGGCCTTGTCGAAGGCGGCGTCGGCGTCGAGCGTCAGCACGT
>Ga0335078_10010876_pt1 | contig 13477 bp, 13 predicted proteins | sample Lox_Sample_32_FD_206711 | JGI IMG/M metagenome (GOLD analysis project Ga0335078, IMG submission 206711) | Soil microbial communities from Loxahatchee National Wildlife Refuge, Florida, United States - Lox_Sample_3.2 | ecosystem: Environmental > Terrestrial > Soil > Wetlands | place: USA...
TGTCATCGCAAACCGCGGACATGCTCAGCAAATACGTTACCCCGGGCGCCGTCGTCGGCGATTCGCGCGACGAAGTGACGGATTACATTCGCACCAAGCAATTCACGCCGAATACAATGCTCGCGCTCCGCGAGCCGGTGAACGGCATCGGCACCGAAATGGCGCTGTACAAGCAACTGAAGGCTGTGCCGCAGGATAAAGTCCGGAACTTCCGCAACGACATGTACGCCGTCAGTGAAGCGTTGCGCCTGATGCAGAAGTCGGGCAATCCGAAGTTTTCAACGGCGGACGCGGCGATTTTGAAGAATTACAAGTCGCATATCGACGGCGCCACAAAATTCATCCCGTCGTGGGTCAAAGTGGCGGTCGCGCTGGCCCTCGGCATGGGCACGATGATCGGATGGAAGCGCATCGTCGTGACCGTAGGCGAAAAAATCGGCAAGGACCATCTCACCTACGGCCAGGGCGCAGCCGCTGAAATCACCGCAATGGCGACAATCGGCGCGGCCGACTGGTTCGGGTTACCGGTGAGTACGACGCACGTGCTTTCTTCCGGAGTCGCCGGAACAATGGTGGCAAACCGTTCCGGGCTTCAGTGGGCCACTGTGCGAAATCTATTGATGGCCTGGGTTCTCACGCTTCCTGTCGCCATGTGCCTTTCCGCCTTCCTTTTCTGGGCGTTTCGGCACGTCGGCAAGTAAACGGCTGAAGGAAACAAAATGTCACTTCCCAAACTGATTCTTGCTCCCGTCGATTTCAGCGAGCACTCCCACGAGGCCGTGCAGGTCGCCGTAGATTACGCTTCGCGGTTTGGCGCGGAGGTGCTCCTGATGCACGCTGTGCCGGCGATCCCCAAGCTGCCCTCCACGAGCGCCTTCTTTCACGAAGGGGAATACGAGAATGAGCTTCTCGAGGACGCCGGAAAGCGCCTCGCGGACATGGCCAAGCAGCTCGCGAGCAAAGGCGTGCGGGCGCGAACGGATGTCGGGATCGCTAATGACGTGGGCATGGAGATTCTGCGAATCGCAGAGCGCGATCACGCCGATCTGATCGTGATTGCCACGCACGGCATCACCGGCTGGCACAAACTTCTGTTTGGCTCGGTCGCCGAGAAAGTCGTGCGGCTCGCCACCGTCCCGGTGCTTTTGCTGCGAGCGGCGCCCGAGTCCAGGCACGAGGCGACCACCAAGGCTTCGCAATCAGTGGCGGCCCGGTAGTCGGCTAGAACGCTTAAGACGTGCGGCGCAGACGGTCGAGCAGCGCGAATAGCACCACTCCGAACGCTGCCGTGGCGAACGAATTCCACAGGAGTGAAAGCGTAAAGAACGGCGCAGAGCGGGCCAAAAGAACGCGCTCCGTCGCCGCCAGCACCACCTGGTGAAAGTGGAAGAAGACGAATATCAGGCCAAAACGCGCCGCGGGATGCTCGGTGTCGATGCGCGCGCCCACTGAAGACGCCAGAAAACCAACCAGCGTCTTCGCAATTCCGAACAGCCCGATCGGATTGTCGTGGCTCAGGGCGTCCTGCATGATTCCGATCGCCGCTCCAAGCAGCAGGCCGCTCACAGGATTGCGGCGGCTCACACCGAAATAGATCGTCACCAGCAGCGGCAGATCGACGAGTTCCGCCCACTGGCCGAATTTGTGAAGGAACGCTTGTAAAACGAGCGCGAGGAAACAGACGGCGATCACCGCCCCGCCGTAATATTTGTGCACTTCGATGTTGTGTTCCGACTGCGCTCCCGGATTGAGCATGTAGGCCATGTCAGTCGTGTGGAGCGGCGGAAGGAGCCGGCGTTTGCGGCGGAACGGACGGAGCCGAAGGCTTATTCGAATTTGCTGCGGGAGCCGAGACTCTCGCAGCCGGAGCAGTGCCGGAATTCTTGGCGGGCGCTGGCCCTGTTGCCGAGAGCGCGGCGCTCGACGCGGAAAGGGCGTTGATTTGAACTATGCCGGATGCACCAGCCGCCGGCCCGGAGGCGGACGCCGTCTCGGTTTGTTTCTGCGCGAGATCTTCTTGAGTGAGGAGAATCATCACGTCTTCGAGCCGGTCGAGGTGCGTGGCCGGCTGAACGCGGATGATCTGGAAGGGATTCCCGTCATTCGCTCCGGCGACCGTGCCAATCAGCAGGCCCTTCGGAAAGATGCGATCGTCGCCGGAAGTAAGAATCATTTCGCCGGCGTGCACTTTTTCGTCGTTGACGACGTAATCGAGCCGCGGATTCGAATCTCCGTTTCCTTTTACCACGCCATGAGTGCGCGTATCCGCGAGTAAGGCGCCCACGCCACTATCCTTATCGTTCATGAGCAGCACTTGCGCGGTGCCGGGAAACACCTCGACGATTTTGCCGACGACGCCCTCCGGAGTGATCACGGCCATGTTCCGGCGAACGTGATCGCGTTCGCCGCGATTCACCACCACCGTGTGCGATGCGGGGTCGGCGCTCGCTCCAATCACCTGCGCGGCGAGCATCGGCGCTTCGGTATGCGCGTCGCGAAAATTGAGCAGTGCGCTGAGACGCTCGCCTTCGAGCGCACGGGTTTCCAGTTCGCGATTCCGCAATTCGAGCTGTGCGACCTGATCGCGCAAGCGCGCATTTTCGGCGTGCGCGCCATGGAGGGCAATGTAGCCGCTCCAGACGCCGCCGATCTTCGAAAGCGACCACGTCCCCAGGCGTTCGCACGGCGTCACGACCGCCGTCGCCCAGTAGCGAATCAGGCGCACGTCATGCTCCCGCTTTACCTGAAACGCCAGAAGCAAAACCTGTGCGACGAGCGCTGCCGCGAGTACGGCGAGCGGGCGATGGCGGGACATAACGGCGTCAACCATGGCTTGCTTTCGGCCCGAGTCCTGGAGTTCCTAATCGATCGAGACGGTACGCAATAGTTTGAAATCGCTCAGCATCTTTCCCGTGCCGAGCACCACGGATGCTAGCGGATCGTCCGCGATCGAAACCGGCAACCCCGTTTCTTCGCGGATGCGCTTGTCGAGATTTTTGATCAGCGCGCCGCCGCCGGTGAGCACGATGCCGCGGTCGCTGATATCGGCGGAAAGTTCGGGCGGCGTGCGTTCGAGGGCGACGCGAATCGCATTCACGATCGTCGAGATATTTTCCGAGAGCGCTTCGCGGATTTCGCTGTCGTCGATCGTCACCGTGCGCGGCACGCCTTCGATCAAGTTGCGGCCCTTCACTTCGAGCGTCATGGGCTTTTCGAGCGGGTACGCCGAGCCGATCTCGATTTTGATCTGCTCGGCCGTGCGCTCTCCCACCAGCAGGTTGTACTTGCGCTTGAGGTAGTGCATCACGGACTCGTCCATTTCGTTTCCCGCCACGCGCACCGACCGCGAATAGACGATTCCGCTCATGGAAATGACGGCGATGTCTGTAGTCCCGCCGCCGATATCCACCACCATGTTGCCCGAAGGCTCTTCAATCGGCAGGCCCGCGCCGATCGCTGCGGCCATGGCCTGCTCGACCAGATAAACTTCGCTGGCTCGCGCCCGGTACGCGGAGTCCTGCACCGCGCGCTTTTCCACCGGCGTGATTTCGCTCGGCACGCCGATCACGATGCGCGGATGGACGAGCACGCGCCGGTTATGCGCCTTCTGGATAAAATAGGTGAGCATCTTTTCCGTCACTTTGAAGTCGGCAATCACGCCGTCCTTCATCGGTTTGATGGCCACCACATTTCCAGGCGTCCGCCCCAGCATGTCCTTGGCCTCGCGGCCGACCGCCACCACTTCTCCGTTGTTCTTATTAATTGCGACGATGGAAGGTTCGTTGACCACGATTCCTTTGCCGCGCGCGAAGACGAGAGTATTTGCCGTCCCGAGGTCGATAGCCAGATCCGATGAAAGGAGGCTAAAGACCGACCTCATGTTGTAACCGTTCTTGTTCACAACCCGCTTCCCCCTGAGTTTCTGCGCAGACGCTGCCCGAGCGCCGCACCCCTGCGCGTGTTGGCCGTTACGGGATAACGACTTCCACGCGCTTGATTGCTGTTCCCCCGCGGCGGTTTTGCCCCGTGATCACAATTTCGTGGCTGCCTCGCGTCATCACCGGAGTGAAATAACGGAAGGTGCCGTCCGATTTGATATCCGCGACTTCTTCGCCGTTGATAATCAGAGCCGCGCCCGGCTCCGTGCGCCCCATCACTTCGACCACATCGCCGTGCAACTGCGTTCCGTCCACTTCCAGCAGCATTTCCTGCTCTTTCCCTTGCACCACGAGCGTGAACTTGTAGGGATCGCTCGCATCGCTCGTTGCATCGTTTTCATCGATCGCGCGCACGCGCCAGAAATAATCCCCGGGGCTCAAATCGGTGACGTCCACGCCGGTCGCCGCCACCTTTCGCTCCGTCACGATGTGGTTGAACATCGTCGTCGTGCTGATCTGAAAATCGTACTGTTTCGCCGTCGCCGATGGCTTCCACGAAAAGTGGACTGGATCGCGCTTCAGGTCAGCCAGAATGATCGGCTGCAAGTTGAGCGGTTCCGTCAGCTCCGGCGGGGCCAGCACCTGTGTCTTGACGATCGCGCCGCCGCCCGATGGAATCGTCGCTCGCTCGAATGCGCCGAGGTCAACGTGCTCGTTGCCTCGATCGAGTTCGGCGCTTCCGGAATCGACCGTCACCTGCTGTTCCTTCGTTTGCGGATCGCTGGTCACAGCCATGCTGCTGTTGGCCCGCGCCGACGCAACGGCGTTCTCAAACGAAACCTCCGCCTTCGATCCGGGTACCGGCCACGCGCCCGTCCTCAGGTCGACCTGGCCGGATTCCATGTGCACGGCAACTTGCGTCGGCTGGTCCTGCCCGACGAAATTTTCTTCCACGGTTACGTAGGTGTTGCCCTTCACAGTGTACGTGGTACCGTCGGCGAACGCGATGCGCGCCATTCCGTCCGCGTCCGTTTGAATCAGATCGCCCTTGTCGAGGGTGATCTGATAATCCGCGTTCACCCACTGCACGGAATTCGCTTTTTTCACCTGCACCTTGCCGTCAAGGTTTACGAAACGCGCCTGTCGCGCGCTGATATTGGCGACCCCGCTCGATTCGGGGTGTCCCACCGCATTCGAAATCACATTGAGCAATTTTGCCGACTGCTCGGGGAACACCATATACGTCGACGCCAAAATGATCGCGGCGACCACGACTACGTACAGCATCACGGTCCGGTACTTCACCGTGTGCCAGTACACCTCGACGCGCGTGATTTTCGGCTTGCCGGCCGCGGCGGATTTTGAATTAACCGTGCTCACGAGGGGTCAATTTTGGAATCTAGCATAGGGGTATAGGCCTTTCAACAAACCCAAGGTACAGGTGCGCAAGCTCTAACCCCCTCGCTTTTGCGGGTTTTGCAAAGGGTTGACAAAACTTGCCCATGAGTTCCTTCCCGGCCAAAGCCATTTTGGAGGTTGACCCCGAGAGTCCGATTTAGGGACACTAGATGCTTCAACGCGACGTTGTTTGCGCGAAATCGCGCCCGCCATCAACCGAGTCCCGGACGCTCCTTTCGCGTCACCGCCGCAGATTTCGAGGAACAATAGGATGAGTGCAATGGGGCAAGATATCGGCGAGCTGCTTCCACCTGACCGCTTGATGCTGACGCCGGGACCTTCGTGCATCGACCCTCGCGTCTATCGTGCCATGGCTGCGCCGATCGTCGGCCACATGGACCCCTGGTTCACGCACACGATGGACGACGTGCAGGTGCTGCTGCGCCGCGTTTTCCAGACGAAAAATCATCTGACGTTTCCCATCTCCGCCTCCGGCTCCGGCGGCATCGAAGCAGCCGTCATGAATCCGCTCGACGCCGGCGATGAATGCATCGTTTGCATCAATGGCGCGTTCTCCGAACGCATGGCGATTATCGCCGAGCGCATTCCGGCGAAAGTGATTCGCGTGGAAGCGCCCTATGGACGCACCGTTGACCCGGCGGACGTTTTGCGCGCGGGCAAGGGCCGCAAAATCAAGTTCGTCGGCCTCGCACATGGAGAAACTTCATCGGGAATCGTGCAGCGCATTTCGGACTATCGCAAAGTGGCTGATGAATTGGGCGCGTTGCTTGTCGTCGATACGGTTGCCAGCCTCGCCGGCGTTCCGCTCGATGTCGACGCCGATCGCATCGACTTTTGCTTCAGCGGTTCGCAGAAAGCGATCAGCGCGCCGCCCGGCATGGCGCCCATCACCGTGAGCAAGCGCGGCGAAGAAGCCATGCAGGCCCGCAAAGAACCCGTGCGCAGCTGGTATTTCGATCTCACCACCGCGATGAATTATTGGGGCAAGGACCGCCTCTATCATCACACTCCGCCGATCACCTTGATCTACGCCATGCGCGAGGCGCTGCGCGCAGTCGTCGAGGAGGGGCTGGAAGCGCGCTGGGAACGGCACCGCACGAACCAGCAGGCGCTTATCGCGGGACTCGAAGCGATGGGGCTGGAGCTTTTCGTCTCCAATCCCGCCGATCGTCTGGCGACGGTCACCGCGGTGAACATCCCGGCGGGAATTGAAGACGGTCCGGTTCGCAAGCAATTGCTCGAGGAATTCAATATCGAGATTGCGGGCGGCCTTGGCCCTGTGAAAGGTAAAATCTGGCGAATCGGCCTGATGGGCTACTCCTGCCAGAAGCCGAACATTCTGATTTTTTTGGCCGCATTCGAAAAAACGCTTTCCGATCAGGGTTTCCGCCTGCCGGCAGGAGCCGCGACAGCCGCCGCGCTTGAGAGCTACAAGCACGCAGGGCAGCCGGTGCTGGCGGGAGCGAGAAAGTAGGACCGATGCCCAGCGCCGAAGCGACCAAATCCATACCCTATCCTTCCATTCCGAATTCGGGCGCCATGAGCGATTTCATCGGCGCGTTCGATGTTCCGTCGAAGGTCACCGATTTCGTTTACCATTGCCGCTTCTCGCATTGCTGGAACGCGATCGCCACGCGCCACGCCGACACCATGGATTGCAAGTTTTTCGTCGACGGAAAAGGCGTGATCGTCGGTCTGGCGCATCCTGGGTTTGTGACGTTTCGCGACCGGACCGGCCGCAGCCCCTCGGATCGCGAAGCCAGTTTCATCGCCGCGCAATATCTTCGCGAGCGCCTCGAGCAGGAAGACGAGCATTCGCTCTACGACGTTTCCGCCTCGGATGTTCTTCGCATTATCGAAAAACTCGGAATGAAGTAATCAAGGGAAATACTGCAGCGTCACTTCGTTGGCGCGCCCGCGTGATTTCCACTCCGCCAGCGAGCTAGCCATCCGTGTTCGCGCAGGCCTTCTTCTTCGATCTGCCGGTTCCACGCGCTCAGAACGGCGGACCGGTCGAGATATCCGGCAATTTTCTTGGGATCTTCGCGCGTCACCACGGGCATCCGCCCGATCTCGTTCTGCAGCATGCGATGCAGGGCGTCCAGCACAAGCTCGTCCGGATACGCCACAATCGGCGAACTCGAACCCGCATCCGCCACCGTCATTTTTCCATCCCGGTCTGCTTCGGCCGCGCGCATCACGTCGCTTTGCGTGATGATTCCCGCCAGCCGGCCATCCTTCGTAACGATGGGAACTCCGTTGGCCAGATTCACTTTGGGTGCGTTTCCATTTGAGCTTTGGACCAGTTCGGCGATGGTCATATCCTGCTGGATCGGCTGAACGTCCTTTCGCATAATTTCCCGGACGGGAACCACGTTGAGGACTCCCACCTCGTATTCGCCCGGAACGCGCAGGCCGCGCCGCACGAGCTTCTCCGCCATGATCGAAGCTGGAAGATAACGCAGCGCGATCAAGTCTGCGATCACGCAACCGAGCATCAGCGGAAGAATCGCGTTGTAATCGCGCGTGATCTCGAATGCAAACACGATAAATGCGAACGTGGCGCGCGACGCCGCTCCAAAAACCGCCGCCATGGCCACCAGCGCGTAGGCACCCGGCGAAAGATGGGCGGCCGGCCAGATGTAGTTCACGCAAATGGCAAAGACGCCGCCCAGCGCAGCGCTCGACATGAACATTGGCGCCAGCAATCCGCCCGAAGTTCCCGAACCGAGCGAGATCACCAGCGCAATCGCCTTGAAGATGGCGATCAGAATCAGCAGCTTTATTGCGAGATTGTTGTTGAGGATGTCCGAAATCGTGTCGTATCCGACGCCCAGCACGCGCGGAATGAAGAATCCGATGATTCCGAGGCCAAGCGCGCCCAGCGCCGGATGCCAAAGGTCGTCGATCGGCAGCCGGTCGAATAGATCTTCCACCCAGTAGAGCAGCTTCGTGAAACCAATCGCCGCGACGCCGCAGATAATCCCGAGCAGCAAATAAAAAGGCAGTCCGTGAATCACGTCGAAATTGACATTCGACATCCCGAACATGGACTTTTGCCCCAGGAGAACCGACCGCACGCTCGTCGCCAGCGTCGTCGCGATCACAAGAGGAATGAACGAGCGCGCGCGGAATTCGAAAAGGAGCAGCTCGATTGCAAGGATCACACCCGCAATGGGCGTGTTGAACGTAGCCGCCATGCCCGCGCCCGCTCCGCATGCGAGCAAGACCTTTCGCTCGGCCGCCGTCGTCGAGACGAATTGCCCGACAAGCGACCCCACCGCGCCGCCCGTCTGAATGATGGGTCCCTCCGCGCCAAACGGCCCGCCGGTGCCGATCGCGATCGCCGCCGAGAGCGGCTTGAGAATCGCAACGCGCGCTTCGATCCGGCTGCGCGACGTCAGCACCGCCTCCATCGCCTCCGGAATCCCGTGCCCTTTGATTTTCGGCGTGCCATATTTCGCCATGAAGCCGACGATCAGGCCGCCAATCACCGGCATGAGAATGATCCACGGGCCGATCGTGGTGTGCTCCGGGCTGCGGAAATGAAACGACCACTCGTGGTAATAGGCGAGATTCGTGAAAAGTCCGATCAGATCGTAAAGGACGTAAGCGATGATTCCGGCAAGAATGCCGATCGCGCCCGCGAGAATTGAAATCCATCCGATCCGGAAAACCGCGGGCGACGGAGGATTCAGCGCAGTCACTTGTTTTGCAGTCGACGATTCCAATTCGTTCTCCTCCACGGATGGAACGCGCGCTCCGAAAACTCTACCCCGAGCGTCGCGCCTTCGTACGGCCCAATCTTTTCTTGTGCGCGAGAACCGACTCGAGCGCTTTGATCAGTCGTGGGCCGCTGGAGTCCAGTTCGTTGCGATGCTCCACGGATAAGCTTTCCAGAACTCGCTCCCCTCGTTTCGTGAGCCGCAGGTCCGCCCTGCGGCCGTCTTTGCTGCTGCGCGAGCGGCGAACGAGCCCATTTTTTTCCAGGCGGTCGATCAGCTCGACTGCCGTGTGATGCCGGACCAGCAGCCCGGCCGCGAGCGCGCCGATACTGATCTCTTCGCCAGCGGGCTGTCCCTTGATGGCCAGCAGCGCCTGATGCTGCTGCGGTTCGATGCCCGCAAGCCGGGCCGCCCGCTCGCTGAAGTTCAGAAAACGCCGGATTTCGTAGCGAAAATCCGCTAGCGCCTCGAAATCGATTTGTCGTCCCGCCATGTGCTCGTCTGGGCCTCACGAAAGTATATCGTATAACGATATATTGGATGCAACCGCGATTCTAGCGGTGCAACGATGGCAGATCGAAAGAGGGAGATCAAAAGAGGGCGATCAAAAGAGGGCGATCGGTCCTCCGACTGGCCGCCCTCTCGCTTAACGAAACGCAAAAAACTAAGGAAGTGAAAATACGTATACGGAATCGACCGCCACAATCGCGACGTACTGCTTGCCGTCCTTGCCTTGATACGTCATCGGGTCCGCATTCGCGTTCTTGCCCAGCTTTGTGACCCAGAGTTCCTTGCCCGTGTGCGAGTCGATTGCGCGGAAGCGATTATCCGGAGTCGCGCCGATAAACACGAGACCCCCCGCCGTGGCAATCGGGCCGGCGCTGCCGCCGCCTCCCGTGTTTTGTTTATCCGCGGGCAATCCTTCCGTTATCCCGACGACCGACTCCCACGCGATGTCGCCCGTGTTGGCGTTGATCGCGTACATTTTGCCCCACGGCGGTTTCTGGCATGGCCAGTTGCCGATCGGCTTGCCGTTGGCGTCTTTCATCATCACGCTGAATCCGAAGTAAGGACCAGGCCCATCGACGCTGCCGCGATCGTAAATCTGCGTCGAACCCTCGTTGCCCCGCCCATAGACCAGCCCCGGCTTCCTCTTTTCGAGCCAGCCGATCAACGACATGTCGTGCGTCTGCACGTAAACGTATCCGTTCGGATCGGTTGCCACTCCGCCCCAATTCGTGCCGCCCGTTCCGCCGGGGAATTGAATCGTTTCTTTCGGCGGCGCTCCATCCTCGTGATAAAGCCAGCCGGTGAACGGCCCCGCGTTATAAAAACTCCCGCCGCTCCTAGCCAGCAAATCCTGGCATGCCTTCACATGTTCCGGCGTTGTATCGGCCGCCGTGACCATGTCCTCCGGTTTGTAACTCATGCGCGCGAGCGGCGGCGGCTTCAGCGGAAACGGCTGCGTCGGCGAATACCACTCGCCGGGCACATCGCCCTTTGCCACCGGCCGTTCTTCCACGCCAAAAACCGGTTTGCCCGTATCTCGATTGAGAATGAACATCAGCGCCGTCTTGTTCATCGCGACGAGCGCCGGAACCGTCTTGCCATTTTGCTTGACGTCGATCAGCGCGGGCCCGGGCGGGAGATCCTGATCCCACAAAGCGTGGTGGATTGTCTGGAAATACCATTTCAGCTTGCCCGTGGCCGTATCGACTGCAACAACAGAATTACCGAAGAGACCATTTCCAGGGCGGTCGCCGCCGTAATAATTCGGGGAGGGCCCGCCAATAGGCATGTACAGCGTGTTCGTCTTGGGGTCGACGGTCATGTACCAGCCCCAGACGTTCGTCCCCGAGCGGCCCTTCCAGCCGTCGTTCAGCCACGAATCGTGCCCCACTTCGCCGGGTTGCGGAACGGTGTGAAAGTCCCAGATGAAATTTCCGGTGATCGCGTCATACGCGCGCGTGTCTCCCGGAGGGCCGACGGGCAGTTCGCCCACGCTCGCTCCGAGGAAAACGAAATTCTTGTAGATCGTCGGCACGCCGTTGTAGCCCACTTCCATGTCCACCACGCCGTTTTTTCCGAACGTCGGGATAATTTTTCCCGTGGCGGCATCGAGCGCCATCATTTTGCGGTTGAACGTGGTGAAAATGATTCGCGGCGGATTGTCTTTATCGCCGGGCCAGTAGGCGACGCCCCGCGTGGGCGCCATCTGCACGTCGTAGTGCCAAATTTCTTTGCCGGTCGCGCCATCCAGTGCATAAATCTTTCCGGTACCGGGCAAATACATCACGCCGTTCACCGCGATCGGCGTAACTTCCAGCCCTCCGCGCTCGGAAAGCGTGAACGACCACGATTGCGCCAGCTTCGCCACGTTCTCCGCATCGATCTGCTTGAGCGCCGAGTATCCCTTGCCTTCCACGTCGCCGCGATAGTAGGGCCAGTCGCCCGCCGCGAATTGCGCTTGGCTTGCGCTCGCCAGCATGGCGAGCGCGAACGCCGCGGCAAAAAATTGCATCATCCACTTGCGCATAAATCGATTCTCTCCCTCCACCCGTGATTTGCGCAGACTATATCAGCAAAGCCTTTGAGACGCGCGGGAATTTGCGGCGGTTACGCGGCAGGAATCAAAACGGGCGCGGCAGGAGCGCGGGAACGCGGCGCGCGTAATCCTCGAATTTCGCGCCAAAAGCCGCTCGCAGAATTCTTTCCTCGCTGCGGATGCGGATGTCCGTTCCGATCAGAAAGATGATGATGCCCGCCACAATCGCCCACCAGCGGCTGATCGCGAGGCCGGTGGCGATCTCCATTCCCAGCATCGCCAGATAAATCGGATTCCGAACGATCGCGTATGGCCCGCTGCTCACAAGTTCGTGCCCTTCGATCACCCGCGCCATCAGCGCCCAGTGTTTGCCGAGGGCCCGTGCGGCCGCGTAGCACAACCACGCCGAAGCCAGCGCGATCGCGATTGTGAAACTACCCAGCGCAATCGCGCCGTTCCGCGGCATGGGAAATAAAGCTCCGAATTGCGGGCGGTATGCGGCGAAGCAGATCGCGTAGCCCACGCACTGCAGAAGCATCCCCAGCATCGACTTGGGGTCCCGCTGTTGCGCGCCGCGCGCGGCTCCGCGCTTGCCGATCACGACGATTGCGAGAAGTCCCAGCCAGCACGCGCCGACCGTGACGTACACAGCGTCCGCAATCATGTCCGGGCGGCCTCTTCGTCAGGGCGCGGCTTCAGCCGTTGAAGCGCTACTGCCAGAAAGTTCCTTAGAGTCACGACAGTGCCTTTTTCAAAATCGCGATTTGGCCTGCGTGGTAGGAATTATGCTGAATCATTCCATGCAGCACCATGTATCGCGAAGTATCCGCGCCGCTCGTCCTCTGATCCACTCGATCCAGCAGTTCGTCCGGAATCTTGGCCACAGCCTCGCGCAACCGCGCGTAGCTCTCTGATAAATTTTCCACGGCGCGTTTCCACGCGGCTTCGCTCACCTCCCACACAGGCGGCCAGTCGCGCTCTCCCGTCACCTTGACTTCTTCGCCCTGCAACCGGTGCAGCACGATCGAATTCCACGAACTGGCGTGATGCACCAGCTCCCAGATCGAATGTGCGCCGCGAATCGGATGCTTCGAGGCCTCCTCGGCGGGAATGCCGTCGATCGCGTGCATCAGCGACGGTCCATGCCACGCATCGCCCGAAAACGCCCGGTCCATTTGGTCGAGTATCCTGTCGATTTCCCGCATCTGTCTCTCCCGCCAGGAGCCTAAGGCAGGGGCTGGAGCCTGGCAAGCGCACACGGCACGCAGAAAGCCGCGTAGCGGCGATTGTTATTAGCCCGGCACGGCAGTGCCGGGGTCAGCACAGACCAAGATCACGAGTCCCGGAGGGACGATTGAGGTGCCTAGAACGCCTTCTCCGAATCCAGCAGAATCGTCACCGGCCCGTCATTCGTCAGCTCCACCGACATGTGCGCCTGAAAAACCCCCGTTTCGACGCGTACGCCCAGCGCCCGCACCGCCCCAACAAACTCCTCATACAACTCTTTGCCTTTTTCCGGCGGCGCCGCTTGCATGAAACTCGGCCGCCGCTGCCCGCGCGCGTCGCCGTACAACGTGAATTGCGAAATCGCCAGAATCGCTCCGGCCGCATCGAGCAGAGACCGGTTCATCTTCCCCTGCTCATCATTAAAAATCCGAAGATTCACGATTTTGTCGGCCATTGAAGCTGCGACCGTCGAGGTATCTTCGCGCCCGACCGCAAGCAGCACCGCGAGCCCCTCCGCAATCTCGCCTGTCACTTGGCCCTCCACGGTCACTCGCGCACGGCTCACCCGCTGCAAGACGGCTCGCATGCGCGCGATTCTACAGTTTCTTCTGCGGTTGCGCTCGCCAAACGCGCCCCATCGGCTGCCTGGCAACCGGAATCACTGCCTTCGCCTGCGCTCTTGG
>Ga0335078_10010877_pt1 | contig 13477 bp, 14 predicted proteins | sample Lox_Sample_32_FD_206711 | JGI IMG/M metagenome (GOLD analysis project Ga0335078, IMG submission 206711) | Soil microbial communities from Loxahatchee National Wildlife Refuge, Florida, United States - Lox_Sample_3.2 | ecosystem: Environmental > Terrestrial > Soil > Wetlands | place: USA...
CCCGCCGAAGGGATTTGATCCTCATGTCCGAGCAGCCCCTCCCTACCACAGCGCTCGCATGGCACCTGGACTCCCGCCCCCAGGGCCAGCCCGCCGCGTCCAACTTCTCGCTGCGCGAGGTGGCGCTGCCCGCCCCCGGCCCGGGACAGCTCCTGGTCGCCAACGAGTACCTCTCGGTCGACCCTTACATGCGCGGCCGGATGAGCGACAAGAAGTCCTACATCGAGCCGTACGACGTGGACGCGCCGATGGACGGCGCCGCGGTGGGCCGCGTCCTGGCCTCCAACGCCGAGGGCTTCGCGCCAGGCGACCATGTGACACACGTTTTGGGCTGGCGCGACCACGCGGTCATCGACGCGGCGAGCGCACAGAAGGCGGACCCGAACCTGGCACCGCTCTCCGCCTACCTGGGCGTGCTCGGCTCCACCGGCCTCACCGCGTACATCGGCCTGACCCGGTTCGCAAAGATCAAGGAGGGCGACACCGTCTTCGTCTCCGGCGCGGCGGGCGCGGTCGGCAGCCAGGCGGGCCAGATCGCAAAGCTGCAGGGCGCCGGCCGGGTGATCGGCAGCGCGGGCTCCGACGAGAAGGTCAAGCTGCTCGCCGGGGAACACGGCTACGACGCGGCGTTCAACTACAAGAACGGGCCGGTCGCCGAGCAGTTGGCCCAGGCCGCGCCGGACGGCATCGACGTCTTCTTCGACAACGTCGGCGGCGAGCACCTGGAGGCCGCCATCGGCGCGCTCAGGCTGCACGCACGCATCGTCCTGTGCGGGATGGTCTCCCAGTACAACGACGAGAAGGTCGCCGGACCGCGCAACCTGTGGAACCTGTCCGTGACCCGCTCCGACATCCTGTCCTTCATGTTCACCGAAGAGCTGGACCTCCAGCCGGACTTCGTCCGCGACGTCGGCGGCTGGCTCGCCCAGGGCAAGCTCAGCTACCGCGAAACCGTACGGGACGGCCTGGAGAACACCCTGGACGCCTTCCTGTCGATGATGCGGGGCGAGAACATCGGCAAGATGATCGTCAGGCTCTGAGTCCGCCTCCGTCACGCCGTGGCGAGGGGCCTGCCGTGCGCGCGGCGGGGCCCTCGCGCGTCGGTCGCACCGCAAGCCCGAAACACCCTGGCGTCGCACAGATCCCGGCCTCGACGGCATCACAGAAGCATGGATTCGGTTGCGATCATCGGCTCTTCCCACTTAGAATTATGATCGTAATTCAATGAGCTGGCCCTCTCAGCCACGCCATTGGCGCTCTGACCTTCACTCCTTCACTTCACCAGGAACTCTCCATGGACCTCTCCGCCAGCACCGCCCTCGTCACCGGAGCCAACCGGGGCTTCGGCCGCGCACTCGCCGCCGAACTGCTCGCCCGCGGCGCCACCGTCTACGCCGGCGCCCGCAACCCAAGCCAGGTCGACCTGCCCGGCGCCAAGCCGATCGCACTCGACATCACCGACCCCGCCTCCATCGCGGCCGCAGCCAAAGCCACAGGCGACGTCACCATCCTGGTCAACAACGCCGGATCCTCCACCGGCGCCGACCTGCTCACCGCTAACCTGCAAGACGTCCGCCTGGAGATGGACACCCACTACTTCGGCACCCTCTCCGTGATCCGCGCCTTCGCACCCCAGATGTCGGCCAACGGCGGGGGAACGATCCTCAACATCCTCTCCGGCCTGTCCTGGGTCAGCTTCCCGGAACTCGGTGCCTACTGCGCCGCCAAGTCCGCAGAGTGGTCCCTCACCAACACCCTGCGCCTGCAGCTCGCCGACCGGGGCATCCGCGTGGCCGGCCTGCACGTCGGCTACATGGACACCGACATGGTCCGCACCGTCGACGCGCCCAAGTCCGACCCGGTCGACATCGCCCGGATCGCCGTCGACGGCATCGCCGCCGGCGCCTACGAGATCCTCGCCGACAACGCCGCCCGCCAGGCACAGGCCGCCCTGGCCGGAGGCGTCTCCATGCTCTACCCGCAACTCCCCTGAGGGCCGACCGCCCGGAAACCCGCACCGAGCCCGGTGTATTGCCGATGCTCGCCGTCACACGCCATGCCGTCGCCCGCCGGCATCCACGTCCATTGATCCGTCGCCAAGTACGTCTTGCCAGGGAATGCAGGGAACGCCATGAAACAGCAACGCAAGCAACGGGTTCGGGGCGGCAGCGCCGTCTGGGCCGTGGCCATCACCAGCATGGCCGGATTCATCACCGCGCTCGACAACCTGATCGTCACCACCGCTCTCCCCTCCATTCCATCCGCAAGGATCTCGGCGGCGGCCTCGAAGACCTCGAATGGACAGCGAGCGCCTACACCCTCACCTTCGCGGTGCTGCTCATGTTCGGTGCTTCCCTCGGCGACCGCTTCGGCCGCCGGAGACTGTTCGCCATCGGGCTCGCGATCTTCAGCACGGCCTCGGCCGCCGCCGCCCTCGCACCGGGGATGGGTGAACTGATAGCCGCGCGCGCGGCGCAGGGCGTCGGGTCCGCGATCGTGACACCGCTGACGCTCACCCTGCTGTCGGCCGCCGTCCCCGCCGCACGGCGCGGAACGGCCCTGGGCATCTGGGGCGCGGCCAGCGGCATCGCCGTCGCCACCGGACCGCTCATCGGCGGCGCACTCACCGAAAACCTCTCCTGGCGGTGGATCTTCTGGGTGAACGTACCCCTCGGTCTGGCGCTGATCCCGCTCGCCCTGCTGCGGCTGAACGAGAGCCACGGCCCGAACCCGACCCTCGACCTCGTCGGCACGGCCCTTGCCAGCGGCGGTCTGTTCGGCATCGTCTACGCCCTCGTGCGCGGCAACGCCGACGGCTGGACCAGCACCCCGGTGCTGGGCGGCTTCATCGCCGGAACCGCCCTGCTCGTCGGCTTCGTCTTCTACGAACTGCGCGCCGAGCACCCGATGCTGCCGATGCGTTCTGTTCCGCCATCGTTCCTTCAGCGCCATCAACGCCGCCAGCCTGCTGATGGTGCTGGGCATGTTCGGGTCGATCTTCCTGCTCAGCCAGTACCTGCAGACCGTCGGCGGCTACTCCCCGATGCAAGCCGGCGTACGGATGCTGCCCTGACCGCCATGCCCATGATCGCCGGACCGCTGGCCGGGGCACTGTCCGACCGCATCGGCGGCGCACCCGTCGTCACGGCGGGCATGACCCTGAACGCCGTCGGCCTCGGGCTCTGGGCACTCACCGTCGAGCCGCACGTCGCCTACACCCACCTGCTGCCCGCACTGATCGTCTGCGGCATCGGCCTGGGCATGTTCTTCGCCCCCAGCGCGAACCTTGTCATGAGCACGGTCCGTCCGGAAGAACAGGGCATCGCCTCCGGCGCCAACAACGCGATCCGTGAGATCGGCGTGGCGTCGCTGGCCGCGGTCTTCTCCGCCCAGGGCGGCTACGGATCGGCCTCACTGTTCGTGGACGGGCTGATCCCCGCGCTCTGGGTCGGAGCCGGTGCCGTCGCCCTGGCAGCGGCTGTGGCGTTGCTCATGCCCCGGCAGCGCAAGGCCGACGGCCCCGCTGCCGGCCTTGCGCTAGGGAGTGCTCCGGCCGGCGCCCCGGCCGCGACCTGAAGCCCGGACCGAGGGCCGGCCCAGCCGGTTACGGCGGGGCCGCCCCCGGGCGACCATCGCGTCGACGAAGGCGTCGAGTTCCGCGTCCGGCAGGGTACGGGTAACCCATCCCCAACGCTCGGCCAGGTCGGCGTCGTAGTCGGCGCTGCCGAGGATCGCCTCGAGCGCCCGGTCCCGGCCGATGGCCCGCGGGAGTCGCTCGGCACCGCCGCCGCCGGGGACGATGCCGACACCGACCTCGGGCTGGCCGAAGAACGCCTTCTCCCGGCTGGCGTACCGCAGGTCACAGGCCAGGGCCAGTTCGTCGCCGGCACCGCGAGTACGGCCCCGGATGGCCGCGATGCTCACGTACGACGCCTTGCTCAACCGCAGGACCATGTCAGTCCAGACCGGCGCGTCGTCCTCATGCTCGGGCACGGGCAGGTTGCCGGCCTCGGCACCGTCGAAGTGGTTGAAGAAGAAGTCGGGGACCTCGCTGGCGAACACGACGACCTGGATGTCGGGGTCCTCGTCGAGTCCCCGGACGATCTCGTGCAACGCCACCACGGTCTCCGAAACGACCAGGTTCATCGGCGGGTTCGCGAACGTGATCCGGGCGGTCTGCGGGGTCGTGCGCTCGAGGCGGATCGTGCTGGACTGGCTCATCGGATGGCTCTTTTCGTGGCGGTCACTTCGATGGAGACCGACGGGCAGGCGTCTGCTCGTACATGGGATCAGTTCCGTCGGAGCAAGTATTGGATTACGATCATACGATGATGATCCGAGAAAGATCCGAAGGCAAGATCCCCCGGCCTTGAAATTATTCTCGTAATTTCAAGGGGATGGTCACCTCGGTGGCGGGGCCCGTCCTAACGGCTGCCCCATCACCGTGTGACGTAGTGCCCGAACCGGTGGCCCGAAGCGGTGAGCGCCGACCGGGCAGGGGTCAGGCCTGCTGGCTGGCGATGCCGATGTACTCGCCCATCCGGTACTCGAAGTCGAGGCCTTTCTCGGCGGCCAGCGCCCCGGCGCCGGCCGCGCGCGTGAGGAACCCCGGCAGCGTCAGCGAGTGGGCGAACTCACCGTAGGCCGCGACCAGGTCAGCGTCCGGCGGCAGCGACGCGCGGTTGACCATCGACTTGGCGGACGCCAGGGAGGTCCTGTCGAAGGAGGCCAGGCGGGCCGCCATCGTGTCCACGAAGCGGTCGAGCTCGGCGTCCGGCAGAGCCCGCGTGACCCATCCCCAGCGCTCGGCCAGGCCGGCGTCGTAGTCGCTGCTGCTCAAGATGATCTCCAGGGCCCGGTCGCGGCCGACGAACCGGGGCAGTCGCTCGGTCCCGCCGCCGCCGGGCAGCAGCCCGCCGCCCACCTCGGGCTGGCCGAACATCGCCTTCTCCCGGCTCGCGTAGCGCAGATCGCAGGCCAGGGCGAGCTCGTTGCCGCCGCCGCGGGTGCGGCCGCGGATGGACGCGATCGTGATGTAGGGCGCCTTCGTCAGCCGCAGCACCATGTCGGTCCAGACCGGCACGGCGTCGTTGCCCTCCGGCGCGGGGAAGTCTGCGGCGGCTGCGAGGTCGAAGTGGTTGACGAAGAAGTCGGGCACGCCGCTCTTGAAGACGACGACCTGGATGTCGGGATCGTCGCCGAGTTCCGCGACGAGCTCGTGCAACCTCGTCACGGTCTCGCCGACGACCAGGTTGACGGGAGGGTTCGAGAACGTGATCATGGCGATCTTGGGTGTCGGACGCTCGAGGCTGATCGTGCTGGGCTGGCTCATTGGGGCGCTCCATTCTGTGGTGTTGGTCGGGTTCTCCATGGGCGGCATGATCGCCCAGGTGATCGCACAGCAGGAGCCGCAGCTCGTGCGCAAGATGATCCTCGCCGGAACCGGCCCGGCGGGCGGCGAGGGCATCGACAAGGTGACCCGCATCACCTACCTCGACACCGCGCGGGCGCTGCTCACCCGCCAGGACCCCAAGCAGTTCCTCTTCTTCACCAGGACCCCGAACGGGCGCCGGGCCGGGAAGGAGTTCCTGGCACGGCTGCAGGAACGCACGAACGACCGCGACAAGGCCATCTCCGTCGGCTCATTCCGCGCCCAGCTCAAGGCCATCCACCGATGGGGCCAGCAGAAGCCTGCCGACCTGGCGGGCATCCACCAGCCGGTGCTCGTCATGAACGGCGACAGCGACAAGATGGTGCCCTCCCAGAACACCGTCGACCTCGACCGGCGACTCCCGGACAGCCAGCTCGTCCTGTATCCCGACGCCGGACACGGCGGGGTGTTCCAGTTCCACGAGGACTTCATCAAGCAGGCTCTCGAGTTTCTCTGAGAGCTTCCGCGCCGCCGTACACCCCTCGGGCGGATCGGCTCCGGCATGTCATCCGCGCCGGGGCCGACCCGCTGGCGTCCTCCGCCAGCCTGCCCGGCGCGGTCGGGACGCAGGTCGGTCATTCGCCATGCGGGGTGACGCGAGAAGCGTTCCGGTTCGTTCCGGCCACCTGGAAGCCGGCGTCGGCGAGCGCGAGCGCGGCTGCCTTCCCGATGCCCAAAAAGGCACCGGTCACGAGCGCCACCGGCTGAGCTGCTGTCATCCTGAACACCTCGCATCGATTAAATTACGCCCGCAATACAACATGTCAGAGCCTGCCCGGGAGCAAGACCCGCCCGAATTTGGATTATGATCGTACTAACATGGATGCGGGGAGGGCACGTGGGTCCTCCCGGCGGTGAAGGAGCGTGTGGTGCGGTACGGGACAGAGCACAAGCAGGCGACCAGGCGGCGGATCATCGAGACGGCCGGCCGCCGGCTCAAGCGCGACGGCATCGACGGCTCCGGGGTCGCCACGCTCATGGCCGACGCCGGGCTGACCAACGGCGCCTTCTACGCCCACTTCACCTCCAAGGACGACCTGGTCGCCACCACGGTCGCCGACCAGCTCCGCGAACAGCGCGAAAGCCTCCGCGCGGCGGCGCCCGGTCGCGCCGGAGTCGAGCAGTACGTGCGCGCGTACCTCTCGGCGCAGCACCGCGACGACCCCGCCGACGGCTGCCCGTCCGCCGCCCTGCTCGACGAGATCGGGCGCGCCACGGACACGGTCAGGCGGGCCTACACCGACGGCCTGCTGGCCGTCATCGACGACATCGCCGCCCGCCTGGACCCGGACGATCCGCCATCGGCACGCGTGACGACGCTCAGCGTCTTCGCCCTGATGGCCGGGACACTGCAGCTCTCCCGCGCCCTGGCCGACCGGCAGCTCGCCGACGCGGTCCTCGACCAGGGCATCCAGAACGCCCTCGCACTGCTGGACAACGCGCAGCAGCGCTGAGATGGCCGCACGACGACGAGTTCGTCTGGGCGGAAGCTTTTCCGGACCCAGCGACGCAGAGGCAGCGACACTTGCGACCATTAGCTGACACGGTTCAGGTTCTGGCGCTCAAGGCACGTGGCTCTCCCGCGGGGCCTTAACATACCTCTCAGGCGCTGCTGCTGACCAGGTGTCTTTCGAGCATGGCAATCGGTGCGCACACGCAGACTCTCGCTGTCCAATGAGAGAACTGTGTTTGCCCTAGACTTCCATCATGGAACACAGGAGCTTCGAAGGCATGAGCTGCCCCATTGCGCTCGCGTTGGACCGGGTGGGTGAGTGGTGGAGCATCCTGATCCTGCGTGACGCCACCCATGGACTTACTCGGTTCGAACAGTTTCAGAAGAGTCTGGGCATCTCATCGAACTCCCTCTCCCGCCGCCTCGCTGCCCTAGTCGAAGCGGGACTCCTGGAGCGACGCCGCTACAACGAACGCCCTCCCCGAGAGGAGTACGTGCTGACCGAGGCGGGGCACGCATTCCGCCCGGTACTGATTGCTCTGTATTCCTGGGGTAACCAGCACTTTCCTCCTGACGCGGTCAACGTTCGCCTGGTCGACAGCGAGTCCGGTGTCGACGTCGACCCGATGCTGATAGACCGCTTGACGGGTCACCCCCTGGATGACGAGCACACCACGTTCCTGCCCGGTCCGGCTGCCGACGATCGGCTCCGCGCGGCTCTCGCCCGGCGCAGCGAACTAGTCTCTTAGGCCCGGGTCCCGCTCGGGCCTGGACGCGCATCCGAGCGATGCGGTCACCAGCTCGGCTCCCTCGGGACGGATTGCCGAGAACGATTCGCGTGCGGCCTCGGGTTGTCTGTTCGACTGACAACTCGGCTGACGACCCGGATGCGCGCCCTCCGGATTCGGCCGAGGACTTGGATGTCAACGGCCAACCACATCGCCCAGGGCGCGCCTCCTGGTCCGGCAGAGTGCAGCACCCAACCCGGAGACTCCGGACGACTGGGTGAACCCGACGAGCGGTCCAGCGGGGCTTTCGAGCGGAGCACCCGCCTGTCGGGCTCCGCCTCTTCCGAGATAATTCCATGATGGAAGATGCTTGCATCATGATAGTGACACGGGTTACATTCAGGTCCTCTACTCCAGTCAAGTGAGGAGGTGCTCTGTGAGCTCTTCGGTAAGCGACCGAGCTGTCAAGCCCTACCGGTCGGTGGAGGTCGAAACGCAGTACGTCGAGGTGGCAGGTGTCCGCTACGCCTACCGCGAGCTGAGCCCTGAGCAGCTGGCGGACACGACACCGCTGGTGTTCCTGCACCGCTTCCGGGGGACCCTCGACGACTGGGACCCGGCTTTCGTCGACGCGGTGGCCGAGCGCCGGCACGTGATCCTGTTCAGCGATGCAGCGGTCGGATCATCGACCGGATCGCCGGCGACCAGTGTGGACGCGAAGGCCTAGAACGCCGCTTCGTTCGTCCACGCGCTAGGTCACGACATCGTCGACGTCCTGGGGTTCTCGATGGGCGGCTTCGTCGCCCAGGCCATCGCGATGCAGGAACCGACGCTCGTGCGCAAGGTCGTCCTCATCGGCACGGGCCCGGGCGGCAACCCCGAGACCGAGCCGCACACCGACATCGTCTTCGAGATCGCCCTGAAGCCGGAGTACTCCTTCGAAGATGTCCGCTACCTGTTCTTCGCTGAGGGTCGCGAGACCGAGACCCAGGCCTACATCGAGCGCCAGGCGATGAGGACCGACCGCGAACCTGTCGTCACCGCGGAGACCATCCAGGCCATGGCGGGCCTGATCCTGGACTTCATGGGCGGCAAGACCGGCCACTACTCCAGGCTCGGGGAACTGCGCCAGCCGACGCTCATCATCAACGGCGACGACGACCATTTCTTCCCCGTCAAGAACCAGTGGCTGCTCTACCGAGAGCTCGCTGACGCGCAGCTGGCCATCTATCCCCAGGCCGGACACGCGCCACATCAGCAGCACCCGCAGGCGGTAGCAGCGCAGGTCAACCGCTTCCTCGACCCTCGGGGTCCGGAAGCGTCTCGATGACCAGCTACGGCAGCCTCTAGCCAACGGCGGGACCGTGCAGATCCCGCCGGCGCTCGAGGACCCGAGCGTCCTCGAGCGCCTTCGCGGTTCCTTCGCGACCCCCTGACCGCGGCCGGTCCACGGACCGCCGCAGGCATCCATGCCGCATCGGACGGGAGCGGAGCACGGCAAGCGAACAACGGGACGAGTCCAATCGGCGCCCGTCCTGGCAGCCCGGCAATAAGGAAGAAAACGCATGGGACGAGTCAAGAACAAGGTCGCCTTCATCACCGGCGCTGCGCGCGGTCAGGGCCGCAGCCACGCTCTTCGGTTGGCGGAGGAGGGCGCGGACATCATCGCCCTCGATATATGCATGCAGCTCGCCTCGGCGCGCTACGACCTCGCGACGTCAGAGGATCTCGCCGATACCGGGAAGGCAGTCGAGGCGGTGGGCAGGCGCGTGATCACCCTCGAGGTCGACGTGCGAGACGAGCAGCTGCTCGCTGACGTGTTCAGGCAGGGTGTTGCGGAGATCGGCCCGGTGGACATCGTGATCGCGAATGCCGGTGCCGCACTCTTCGCCGTGGACCAGCCGCACGAGGCCTGGCAGGACACGATCGACATCAACCTTACGGGCGTGTTCAACACGATCGAGACCGCCGTGCCTTCGATGATCGAGCGCGGTCAGGGCGGTGCCATCGTCCTCACCAGCTCGACCGCGGGTCTGCGCGGGATCCTTGGCCCGTCGCCAGGATCGCTGGCCTATGTCGCCTCCAAGCACGGCCTGGTCGGACTGATGCGCTCGTATGCGAACAACCTCGCCGCTCATTCGATCCGGGTGAACTCCGCGCATCCGACAGGCGTGGAGACGCCCATGATCGCGACGCCCTCGATCGAGGCGTTCCTCAAGGCGAACCCGCAGCTTGTGCCGCACATCACCAACGCAATGCCGGTCGACCTCATCTCGCCGCGGGACGTCAGCAACGCAGTGCTCTACCTCGTCTCCGACGAGGGCCGCTACGTCACCGGCACGATGTTGTCCGTCGACGCAGGCTTCAGCAACAAGAACTAAGGAGCAGAACATGACTGCGCGCGTGAAGGGCAAGGTCGCCTTCGTCACCGGGGCTGCCCGGGGACAGGGCCGGGCGCACGCGGTGCGGCTGGCAGCAGAAGGGGCCGACATCATCGCCATCGACCTATGCGGCCCCATCGGCACAGTGCCCTATGCGCTGGCGAGCGAGGCAGACCTCAAGGAGACGGCCAGGCAGGTGGAGGCATTCGGTCGCAAGATCGTCGCCAGCCAAGCCGATGTGCGCGACTACTCGGCTCTCGAGGCAGCTGTGTCGCAAGGAGTCACCAAGCTCGGGCGCCTCGACATCGCCGTGGCGAACGCCGGAATCCTCTCGGCTGCTCCGACCGACGCCCTGCCCGAACAGAGCTGGCAGGACATGATCGATGTGAACCTCACAGGCGTCTACCACGCCGCCAAAGCAGCCATCCCGCACATTCGGGCGGGCGGCGAGGGAGGGTCGATCGTCCTGACCAGTTCTGCGCTCGGCATCCGGGCTATGCCGAACCTGCCTCACTACGTCGCCGCGAAGACCGGGGTCATCGGGCTGATGAGGGCCATGGCTCTCGAACTGGCCGCAGACAAGATCCGGGTCAACACCGTGAACCCGAGCATTGCCGACACGCTCATGGTGCAGAACGAGGCCGTACACAGGCTGTTCGTGCCGCACATCGAAAACCCGACCCGTGAGCAGGCCGCCGAAGTGTTCGCCACCCTGAATCCGATGCCCACCCCCTGGGTCGATGCCGAGGACGTCGCCAACGCCGTCCTGTTCCTCGTCTCGGACGAAGCACGTTTCGTCACGGGCCTCGAGGTCAAGATCGACGCCGGGTTCTGCCTCGCCTGACCCAGCGACGCGGCATCGGCGTCTGACAGCCACCACCATCGCACCATCGGCGCACTAACTTCCATGATGGAAGTAAAGGTGAGGGAGATTCAAGAGTGAGAGCAGTGCAGATCACCAAGGATGAGCGCGGGCAGCGCGCGGAACTAACGGAGATCCCCGACGACGAGATCGGTGACGGCGACGTGACCATCGCGGTCGACTACTCGGCCGTGAACTTCAAGGACGGCCTGGGTGTGACCGGCGCCGTGCCGGTCGTCGAGCGGTTCCCCATCGTCGCCGGTATCGACCTGTCGGGCACCGTCGTGGAGGCCACCCCCGCGTCGGGCTTCGCGCCGGGCGATCCCGTAACCGTCAACGGCTGGGGGCTCGCGAGCAATCACAACGGCGGTTTCGCCACGCGCGCCCGGGTGCCGGCGGAGTGGATCACCCGCATCCCCTCGCAGTTCACGACCTGGCAGGCGATGGCAATCGGGACGGCCGGCTACACGGCCGCGCTCAGCGTCGTGGCGCTGCAGGAGCACGGACTCACCGCGAACGACGGGCCGGTCATCGTCACCGGCGCGGCCGGCGGGGTCGGCTCCGTGGCGATCGCACTGCTCGCCGCACTCGGCTATGAGGTGCACGCATCGACTGGCCGCCCGGGCGAGCAGGACTACCTGCGGACGCTGGGAGCCTCTCAGATCATCCCGCGGGCAGGCCTCGGGGAACCTGCCGAGACGGCGCTCGGGGCCGAGCGATGGGGCGGCGGCGTTGACACTGTCGGCAGCCACACGCTGGTCAACGTTCTTAGGCAGATTCGCTACGGAGGAGTCGTGGCGAACTGCGGTCTCGCCCAGGGACTCGATTTCCCGGGCTCGGTCGCGCCGTTCATCCTCCGCAGCGTGACCCTCGCCGGAATTGACTCCGTCAATGCCCCGGCGAGCAAACGAGGCGTCGCATGGGACCTGCTTGCCCAGCATCTCGACGAGGGGTTGCTTGAGAAGATGGCGACTACGGTTCCTCTCGATCAGGCAGCGAAGGTGGCGCAACGGGTCCTCATCGGAGCCGTGCGCGGAAGAACAGTGGTCGACGTCAACGCATGAGTGCCGCGTAACCAGGCAGGCGCCCAACACCAAACGGTGTTCGGTGTTGGGCGCCGCCGGATCACTCAGCAGGACATGACGGCGTCCATGCTGGTCGGTCGGCACGACGACGCCTGCGTCCTTCGGCGGGCCCGCCATGGTGGTCTGCCAGGGCTACTTCTCGCTCCCAGGCGATGTCGCGGCGAGGGAGTCGAGGGCGTTCCGGATGCCTTGATCGAGGGCCTCGTCGGCGAGCTTCGGGTCGGGCCTGGCGCGGGCCAGCTGCAACGTTCCCACCATTATCGTGAAGAGCCGAGCGCCTTTCCGTGTGCGGGCCGCGGGTCGCCGGGAGCCAGATGGGCGGCGATCCCGTCCACGATGGCCCACGCACCGTCGGTGTAGGCGCGCTTGGCCGACGGAGTTACGACGATCGAGGATCGCTCTGCCGCGGACCAGCGCCGGTACTGAGAAGACGAGTCCGGTCGGCTGCACGAAGCGGCCTGTGGCGCTCGAGTTGCTCCCGCGCGTGCGCCCGCTGGCTCACCGCCAGCGACTCGACAGAACCTCGCTTAAGGCCTCGACCTCATCGCCCGCGCTACGGCGTTCCCGGAGCTACGCCGACCCGGCGGGGGCGGTCGGCCCGCCCCCTTGCGCACTGGGGGGGTAGGCGCTAACGTCACACTCAATTAGAGTTCGACTTCTTCGCACGCCAGAAGGCAGGCGCGGGCGGAAGTGAGGCCGTCGTTCGCGACAAGGAGAGGAACGCATATGACGAAATACGCCAGCCCCGGACAGGTTGGTAGCGTGGTCTCGTTCAAATCCCGGTACGAGAACTTCATCGGCGGCGATTACGTCTCACCGATCAAGGGGCAGTACTTCGAGGACTCGACGCCCGTCACCGGGCAGGCATTCACCGAGGTCGCGCGCAGTACTGCCGAGGATGTCGACCTGGCGCTCGACGCCGCGCATGCCGCCGCTCCCGCGTGGGGCCGGACCTCGGTCGCCGAGCGGGCGAGCCTGCTGAACCGGATCGCGGATCGCGTCGAGAGCAGCCTTGAGGCGATCGCCATCGCCGAGACGTGGGACAACGGCAAGCCCTGCCGCGAGACGCTGGCGGCCGACATCCCGCTGGCCGTCGACCACCTGCGGTACTTCGCCTCGGTGATCCGCGCTCAGGAGGGCAGCCTCTCCCAGATCGACGAGGACCTCGTCGCCTATCACTTCCACGAGCCGCTGGGCGTCGTCGGCCAGATCATCCCGTGGAACTTCCCGATCCTCATGGCGATCTGGAAGCTCGCTCCCGCGCTCGCCGCCGGCAACGCCGTCGTGCTCAAGCCCGCCGAGCAGACCCCCGCCTCGATCCACGTGCTCATCGAGCTGATTGCCGATCTTCTCCCGGCCGGCGTGGTCAACATCGTAAACGGCTTCGGCGCGGAGGCCGGGAAACCGCTGGCATCGAGCAGCCGCATCCGCAAGATCGCCTTCACGGGTGAGACCACGACCGGCCGGCTCATCATGCAGTACGCGTCGGAGAACCTGATCCCGGTGACGCTGGAACTGGGCGGCAAGAGCCCGAACA